>Ga0070679_100002873_pt1 | contig 15663 bp, 10 predicted proteins | sample KBSC63BmetaG_FD_65652 | JGI IMG/M metagenome (GOLD analysis project Ga0070679, IMG submission 65652) | Corn rhizosphere microbial communities from Kellogg Biological Station, Michigan, USA - KBS C6-3B metaG | ecosystem: Host-associated > Plants > Roots > Rhizosphere | place: USA: Michigan... | reverse complement strand
CATTGGCACGAACACCTTCAATTCGTTCCAGGGCCAGGGCGGCAACGACACCATCACTGGTAACGGCTCCACGCAGATCCAGTATGGCAATGCCACCTCCGGCGTGACGATCACCATCGGTGCCGGCGGCGCCGGGTCAGCAACGGGCGATGCTTCCGTTGGCGCCGACACCTTTACCGGAGTCAACAGTGCGGTCGGCGGCAATTTTGCCGACATCTACAATGCGTCCAGCTTTGCTGGATTCAATTCGTTCCAGGGCCAGGGTGGCAACGACACCATCACCGGTAACGGCTCCACGCAAATCCAGTTCAATAGCGCCACCGCCGGCGTTGTGGTCGATCTTGCGGCCGGCACCGCGGACGGCGACAACTCGGTCGGGCATGATACCTTCACCGGGGTCAACAACGTCTTCGGCTCGAACTTCAACGACACAATCTCGGGCAGCAGCGCCAACGAATTCCTCGATGGTGGAAGTGGCAACGACACGATCAATGGGGGCGGCGGTAATGACAGCCTGACGGGCGAAGGTGGTGCGGACACATTCGTTTATGCTGATGGCGGCGGGGCCGACGTCATCACGGACTTCAATCGTGTTCAAGGCGACACAATCGACGTCAGAGGCGTGTCGGGCATCCTTACATTCGCCGATATTCAATCCAGGGCAACGCTGAGTGGTAGCAATACCATTATAGATTTCGGTGGCGGAAATACATTGACCCTGAATGGTGTGACGAGCCTTCAGCAAAGCGATTTCATATTCCCCACCAGCTTTCCCATCAACGGCACGTCCGGGGCGGACGTGCTGCTCGGAACCAGCCAGGCCGATACGATTTTTGGCCTTGACGGCAACGACATCATCAAAGGACTTCAAGGCAACGACTTTATCGACGGCGGCACGGGACGCGACGTTTCGGACTACAGCGATGCTACAGGAGGCATTTCTGTAGACCTTGCCTCGGGTGTCGTATCCGGAGATGCGTCGGTCGGTGTCGATACCCTGCGCTCGATTGAATATATTCGCGGCACGAACTTCAGTGACACCTATGTCGCTACCGGCTACGCCACGCCCACTCCGACTAGCCCTCTAGACATTCAAATCTTTTCAAGCGTGAGCAACACCTTTGAGGGTGGTGGTGGCAATGACGTCATCGTTGGTAGCGCCGGCGCACAAGCTTCGTATTCAACCGGATTCGCCGGCACGCAGATTTCTTATGCTCACGCTTTGGATGGCGTAACTGTCGATCTCCTCGCCGGAACAGCGCATGGCACGGCTGCGGGCGACATTGCAAATGTGGGCATTGACACTTTTGCCGGGGTCAACGGAATCGTGGGCTCCGATTTCAACGACACCTTGCTTGGGACCAACAGCACGATCCATGCTGACGTCTTCTACGGTGGCAAGGGCAATGACTTCATAGACGGCCGCGCCGGCTACGATTTCGTTTCATATACGAGCTTCCTTGATCCTGGCGCGGTTACCGCCGGCATCTCGATCGACCTGGCTGCTGGCATCGTCACCGGAGATTCGTCGGTCGGTGTGGATACGCTGCGGTCCGTTGAGCTGGTTCGAGGCACGCAGTTCAATGATATCTACAATGCCGCCAACTTCGGCGCGATTGGATTTTTGAACACCGCGACCAACAATGTTGGCGACCTCGGCACATTTAACCAGTTCGAGGGGATGGGTGGCGACGACACGATTACCGGAAACGGCAATACCCGCATCGACTATAATTTTGCGTTGGCGGCCGTCACCGTCGATCTCACGGCCGGGACCGGGCATAGTACTGTTGCCGACAATGCGGGTGTCGGCAATGATACCATTTTAGGCGGCGTCAATTCCGTCCGCGGATCGAGTTTCAACGACAGCCTTTCCGGAAGCGCGAATAATGAATACTTCCTGGGAGGCTCTGGCGATGATCTCATTGACGGGCGAGGCGGGTTCGACCGCGCAGTTTATTCGACAACACAGGATGATGCGGTCACCGGCGGCATCACCGTCGATCTCGCAGCCGGAACCGTCAGTGGAGATGCTTCGGTCGGCCACGATACGCTGAGATCAATCGAGGGGATTACGGGTAGCGATTTCGCGGACACGTATACTGCAATCGGCTACGGCCTCACCGGCGCTCTGAATGTTGGCAATAATGGTACTTTCAACGAGTTTGAAGGCGGCGGCGGCAATGACACCATCACCGGCAATGGCAACACTCGCGTTGCGTTCTACAATGCGCTGGACGGCGTTACCGTCGACCTGAGCGCCGGCACTTCGCACGGGACGGCATCCGGCGATGTCGCGTTCGTCGGCACCGATACCTTCACGGGTGTCACCGCCGTGGCAGGTTCGGCGTTCGATGACATCATTTCCGGCTCAAATAATGCCAGCGGTACCACCGAGGAATTCGCCGGGCGCGCCGGCAACGACTTCATCGACGGAAAAGGCGGATTCGACAGAGCCTTTTACAATAATGATGCGTCAGCCACTTCGGGTGTCCATATTGATATGGCCTCGGGTGTGGTGACCGGTGATGCTGCGATCGGAACGGATACGCTGCGATCAGTCGAATCGATCCGCGGGACCAACTTCGACGATACATACGTCGCAACCAATTTCGGGGCTCCCGGTTTCCTGAACACCTCGACGAACGATGTTGGCGATTTTGGCACCTTCAACGAGTTTGAAGGAATGGCCGGCAACGACACCATCACGGGTAACGGCAATACCCGCATTGCGTTCTACAACGCTGCGGCTGGTGTGACCGTTGACATGAACGCGGGCACTTCGCACAGCACGGCGTCCGGCGATGCCGCCGGCGTTGGCAATGACACGTTTACAGGCGTCAACGCGGTCGAAGGCTCGAACTTCAATGACACCATCTTGGGTAGCGCTGGCAACGATAAGATTTTTGGTCGTGGCGGAGCGGATTTCCTGACGGGTGGAACAGGCGCGGACAACTTCGCCTTCCTTGCCACGTCAGATTCGACAATTGCCAGTCATGATACGATCAGCGATTTTCTGCATGGCACCGACACTATCGACACGACGGCGATTACCGGAATTACCTTGGTGCAAGGATTTATCTCTGGCAGCACCCAAGTGGCAGCGCACAGCATCGCGTGGATCCAAAGTGGTGCAGACACTTTCATATATGCCAATAATACGGCAGTCGCCGAAAATCAGGGCTCGGCAAATATGGAAATTGTTCTCACCAGCGTTACCGCAAGCACGTTGACCAGCGCGGACTTCTTCCATTTTTAGCAGCAGCGTGAAGAAAAGCTGACAATGGCCGTCTTCACCGCTCAGAGTTCTCTCCGGCGAACGATCCAGCCGGCCAGCCCATGGTCCGCGTCGTTCTGGCGCAGGTGCGGGGCCTGGAGAGCGGCGAAATAGGTTGGGAAGCCAGTCGGGAGCTCCTGTTCGCCCTATGCTAGTCGTCGTTTAGCCTGAGCTGCTCGACCAAGGAGGCTATTTCTTCCTCCACCTTCGCAATGCGGTCGCCCTGTGTCTTGAGGTGCTGCGAAAGCCTCTTCGGCATTCCGTCGCGCTCCAGGGATTGCGTTAGCCTGTGGATGATTTCGCTGTTAAGCGAGCGCTCGTTTGCCGTCGCCGCTTCGGCCAGTTGGTCCCGCATCCCGTCTGGCAGACGGAGCTGAAATCGATCCGAAGTGCTGCCTGTTTCAGTTGCGATCTTTGACCCAGGCCGTCGGGCTGCCACAACTGATTTCGCTCGGTTGGTTTTTTCCTTGGCCACGTTCGTTCCCCCACGGACCAATAACTTGAAACGTAGTTTTGGGCTCAATAAGAAGGCGAAGGTGAGGCTGCCGCTCTGCACTCAGCAGCTCCATTGAAATCCATCGACCACGAAATGCTGGCCAGTCATGAACATATGCGCCTCTACGGCAAGATAGCGCGCGAGACTGGCGACGTCCTCTGGCGCGCCGACTCGTCCCATGGCAATCCCGGCAACGAGTTCCGCCTTCCGATCAGTGAGCAGGCCGCCCAGGAGGTTCGTGGCGATAATGCCCGGGCAGATCGCGTTCACCGCCACTTTGGGCCCGAGCTCCTTGGCGAGCGATCGCGTGAGGCCCAGAATTCCTGCCTTGGCCGCCGCATAGGCGTGCTTGGAGACGGCGCTGGTCACGCCGCCCGATAGCGCGTTGATCGACGAGATCGAGATGATCCGTCCGCCGGTGTCTTGCTTCATCATGAAGGGCGCTGACGCATGGACATAGTTGAAGCAGCTTTTCAGGTTGACGGCGATCGTTCGGTCGATTCGGCCTCGCTGATCTCGAGGATCGGTTTTGGATTGGGCGCGCCCGCGTTGTTCAGAAGCACGTCGAGCCGTCCCCATTTGGCGACGATCTCGTCGGAGATCGCGTGGGCGCGGACAAAATCGCTCACGTCAGCCTGGAAGTTGAGCGTGCGGACGCCCCGAGCCGCGATGTCGCGCGCAGTTGCCGCCATTTCGGCTTCCAGGAGATCGACGAGGGCGATGTCGAAGCCGGCCTCGGCCAGCGCCAGGGCACAGGCGCGGCCGATGCCGCGGGCGCCGCCGGTAACGAGAGCCGTTTTTGCCATGTATCAAGCCCTTCCTCAGGACGCCCCATGGTCGCGGGCGTAGCGGACCACATCGGCGTGGGTTGCGAACCAGACATCGCCCTTGGTCTTCGCGAGCCGGATCAGCTCATCGATGATCCAGAGCCGCGAGCGGTAGCCGATCATGTGCGGATGGCAGGTGAGCTGGAAGATGCCGCCTTCCTCATAGGCCGCTTCGAACTCGCGCCGGAACACGTCGAAGACGTCCGCCGGCGGCGTGTAGGGGCGCAAGCCCTGGAAGCGGTGCATCATGAAATAGACCGCGTCGTCGCGGATCCATTCCACGGGAAATTCGATCACGCCGGTAGGCTCGCCATCGAGCAGGAGCTCGTAGCAATCGACATCAGCCATCAGCGAGGAATCATAGAGAAGGCCCGCTTCCCTGGTGATCCGCAGCGTGTGCGGCGAAAAATCCCAGGACGCGGTGCGGGCGCCGACGGGCCGCACGCCCGTGGTCTTTTCCAGCACGTCGGAGGCGCGCAGCATCAGGTCCTTCTCGGCCTCATAGGGCAGCACCGAGTTCAATTCGTGGATCCATGAATGGATGCCGATCTCATGGCCTTCGGCGATGATGCGGCGCTGCTCGTCGCCATAGAGCAGGGCGACGACGGCGGGCACGTAGAACGTCGCCGGCACGGAATGCTTTGCCAGCAGCTTCAGGATGCTCGGGACGCCGACGCGATTGCCATATTGTCCCCACGCCATGCGTCCGATGGATTTGCCCCCGTCGCGCAGCTCGTTGGTCTCGTGATCGGAATCGAACGACAGCGCGAAGGCGCATCGCGCGCCACCCTTCCAGCCCTTCGGACGATAGGAGCGGCCGGCGCGGACCTGGTTGACAAGGCCGCGCCAATGCGCTTCCGGCCATTGCCAAGGCTCCATTTTGGTCATGTCGTTCATGGTCGTCCTCCCAACTTGTTCTTCTTCATGCGGGTTTCACGCCAGCGGGCCCCCGGTGACGGGCAATGTCTGCCCCGTGATCCACGAGGCGTGGTCGGAGGCGAGGAACGTCACGGCGTTGGCGATGTCCTGCGGCGCGCCCATGCGCCGCATCGCGATCGTGTTGACAAAATTGTCGCGGAAGGCGGCCGGCCAGTCGTTCCACTGCCGCTCGTAATCGGGGCTGGTCGCCATGAAGCCGGGCGCGACCGAATTGACGGTGATGCCGAACGGACCGAGCTCCTGGGCAAGCTGTTTCACGAGGCCGATCTGTCCATGCTTGGCGGCGGCATAGCTCTGGATGCCAGTCAGGCTCGTCGCGAGCCCGGCGCGGCTCGAGATGGTGACGATGCGCCCTTTTCCCTTTGTCTTCATCGCGGGTGCGACGGCCTTGGCGAACAGGAAGGCGCCCCTGAGGTTGGCATCGACGATCGCATCGAAATCATCCGTGCTGACTTGTTCCAGCGGCCGCGGCTTCTGGCCGCGCACCCCGCCGGCGACATACACGAGGATGTCGGCGCCGCCTGCCGTGCGCACGGCCTCGGTGATGGAATGCTCGTCGGTGACGTCGACCGGCATGGCGATGATCTCGCCGCCGCCATCGACGCGGCCCGCGATGGCTGTGAGCTCGTCGATCAGGAGGTCGCAGGCGATGACGCGCGCACCGTCCTGGGCCAGCGAGCGCGCGATGGTCTGACCGATGCCGCGTGCGGCTCCCGCCACGATGACGGTGCGTCCGTCGAACCGAATGAGCATGGCCGCGTGTCAGCTCAGTTTTGCGCCGGCGGTTTCCTTCAGGCTCCAGATCACCAGGAGCGAGATCACCGCCGACGGCAGGAGATAGAGATAGGTCGGCGCCACCGGCGATCCCGTGGCCTGGATCAGCCAGGTCGCGATGAACGGTGCGAAGCCGCCGAAGATCGCGACCGCGAGCGCATAGCCGCTTGACATCCAGGTCGAGCGCAGATGCGTCGGAAAGATCTCTGCAATCGCCGCGGGCCCCGCGCCCGAATAGAGCGCGAGCAGGATGCCGAAGAGAATCTGGATCGGCATCACCAACGCAAGTCCGCCACCGCCGGCCATCAGCGAGAACAGCGGATAGGAGAGCGCGCCGATGAGGATCGCGCTCGCCATCAGCAACGGGCGACGTCCGACCTTGTCCGACAGCGCGCCCCAGACGGGAACGGCGATCACCATGGCGATCAGGCCGATCGTATTGGACCACAGCGCCTGCGACGGCGAAAGCCCGGCGAAGCGCTGGGTGAAGCTCGGCATCCAGGCGAGCAGCGTGTAGTAGGCGATGGTCCAGAAGATGGTGAAGCCGAAGGCGAGGGCGCCGAGCGGGAACCCGGCCGCCGCCGGTTGCCCGGCCGCTGCCTGGCGGCTTGCCTCATAGGACGGCGTCTCGTCGACGTTCTGGCGCATATAGGCGCCGACGACGAGCAGGATCGCCCCGAGCAGGAACGGCACGCGCCAGCCCCAGTCGAGCATCGTGGCCGAGGACAGCGAGGACGTCATGATCGCGGCTACGCCCGAGCCGAGCAGAGAGCCGCCCGCGGTCGAGACCTGCTGGAAGCTGCCGAAGAAGCCGCGGCGGTCTTGCGGCGCCCATTCGACCATGAAGGCGGTCGAGGTTCCCCATTCGCCGCCGGCCGCCAGTCCCTGCACGAGGCGCAGGACAACGAGCAGGATCGGCGCCAGGACGCCGACGCTCTCGTAGGACGGCAGCAGGCCGAGCCCCACGGTGCCGAACGCCATCAGGAAGATGGTGAGCACGAGCGCGGTCTTCCGTCCCTTGGTGTCGCCGAGGCGGCCGATCACGATGCCGCCGAGCGGCCGCGCCAGGAAGCCGACGCCATAGGCCGCGAACGCCGCCAGCAGCGAGGCGGTCGGATCGGAACTCGGGAAGAATTTGGCGGCGATCAGGGACGCGAGATAGGCGTAGACGCCGAAATCGTACCATTCGAGCAGGTTGCCGATCGCAGCCGCCCACAACGCCTTTTGCGATTTCTCCGCCAGACGCTCGCCAGGCGCGGCCAGAACAGAAGCTTGCGCCATAGATCACCCCCGTTTTTATCGTGATATTCCACATGACAATCCGAGCGCTGTCGAGGGCCAAGCTCCGCGCCATGACGGCTTTGTGGTGATGGCTGGTCGTTCCCCCCGGCATGGCTCTTGGGCGCGGCACGAGTTGTGATAGCGGCGCATTGGGCTCGGTTTGCGCGCGGCCATGTATTGCTGCATCGGAGAGATGACAATGCGATTGCGGACCGTCACCTCGCGAAGCGTCATCGGCGAGCAGAGGTGATCGGTGCTGCTCAGGCGGCAAATCCCATGCGATCGCGAAACCAGGCCCAGGCAATGCCGAGCTGAATGGCGGGCTTGCGAAGGCGATGCCAGAGTATCGGCTGGAGCGGGGTAATCGGCAGAGGCGGTGCTTCTTCGTCCAGAACCTTGGCGACGAGCCATTGGCCCATAAGCGTTGCCAGGGCCACGCCACGGCCGTTGTAGCCCAGCCCGATCAGGAGTTTCGGTTGCGGCTCGTGGATGTGTGGAAGGCCGTCGAGCGTCAGCGCGACCTGGCCCGACCAGCGATGATCGATCCGAAGCCCTTTGGTCGCTGGAAAAGTGCGGTGCATGGCTGCGACGAGCGCGCCATGGAAGGCTGGATTCTCGGCATCGCCGATCGCGCCTCGCCCTCCGAACAGCAATCGGCCATCGGGCGATTGGCGGAAATAAAAGGCGAGACGGCGCGTCTCCGAGGCGCAGATCCCGCCCGGCATGATCGTCCTGCGCAAGTCTTCGGGCAGCGGTTCGGTCGCCACCTGCGCGCTCTGCACGCAGATCAGGCTCTCGGCAACGCCGGGAATCAGGCCATCCGCATAGCCGTCCTGCCCAACGATAACGCTACGGGCTCGAATTTCGCCGGCTGAGCTCGCTATCCGCCAGAGATTCCCATCATGGGTAAGCGTGTTGACTCGAACGCCTTCATGAAGCTTTGCGCCTGCGCGCTGCGCGGCCCGGGCGAGACCTCGCGTGTAAGAGAGCGGCTGGAGGGTGCCGGCGCGCCGATCGATCCAGCCACCGAGATAGGCATCCGTGCCGGTGAAAAGCTTCAGCGCCGTTGCATCAAGCCGTTCGACCGGCGCGCCTTCGGCGGCCCACTCGTCACCGCGCTTCTGCACGCGCGCAAGAGCACTCCCGGCATGGGCGGCCTGAATCCAGCCGGCGCGTTTGGGTTCGCAATCGATGCGATGCTGCTTGATCAGATCGAAGACAGAATCGGCCGCGTCGCCCACCGCCTTGACGAGGCGATCGCCGATCGTCGCTCCGTAAGCGGCCCGCATTTCGGACGGATCGAGCTTGAGGCCTGGAATGACCTGACCGCCATTGCGGCCCGACGCACCCCAGCCGATGGTCCGGGCCTCGCAGAGCGCGACAGTCGCTCCACGCGTGGTCGCGGCAAGGGCCGCCGAAAGGCCGGTGAAGCCGCCGCCGACGATCGCGACGTCGACCTCGCGTCCGGCCTCAAAGGTGTCGGCCGCAACCGCGGGCTCGCGAACGGTCGCTGTCCAGAGCGCGTTGCGGATGCTGTCGGCCGAACTCACCATCTCAGCCGGCCCCGGTCATGGCCGCGCCCAGTCGCGAGCGGCGCTCGCGGAGATCACGCCGTCTTTCCGGACCAGTCGCATCGCAGGCAAATTGACGATTTTGTCCTTGAATCTGTCGGCGATCTGTTCGATCTGATGAGCATCCTTATCAACGACGAGTACCCTCATGTCTCGCGCGACAAGCCGCGCGCTGGTCGCCAATCCAATGCTTCCGGCTCCGCCGGTCACGATCGTCGTTCTTATTTGGCTGTTCAAGATATTCTCCCTGGTCTGCAATTCCTTCAAGCACAACCCTGCGCTTGCTGCCAGATGGAGTTCGCTGCGTTGCCGCGTCGGCTTGTACGAGACGATTATTGTCCATCCCGAAGGGATCGTCGGCCGAACGGGCAGGCTGCATCAATCAGCGCAGCCAGATTCCGCGATCCCCATGGGATCCTGCAGGCCCGCACGCCGAACAGGACAGCGGCGTGAAGCGCGACATTCTGCCATCGCGGAAGGAAAATGGCCCGTCCCATCGTGGGGTGCAATGAAAGTGACGCCAGATCGATGGAAACTCGCGGCGAAGCGCAAACTCCGCTCCATCGGGGCTGGGGGCTCTGAAGATGGAGCGGAGCTACTCGGTTACGCAACTGACGCCAGTAGGCACAAGGTGCCGATCGTTTCCGGCCTGCCGGCGGCAAGATCATGAAGAGCATCCGGGGAATTGCGGAAAGTTCGTGTTCGGCTCCGCCGTCTTTCTTAAGATTTCCTTAACGAGGCGGCCGTCGCAATTAAGCCCCTGCCGGGGATCCCGAACGACGCGGCGGGCAGGTGGAACGGCGGCGGGCTTCGGCGCCTGGTGGGTTCGGATAACAGATGGTCAGATATAAATGCCGACGCATAACCCGACGGTCGCTCGCGCGGAAGCAGCCGAAACTTGATCGGGGCCGTGCTGCCAACCCACCCACAAGGAATTGACGTGCGGCGCGCTTGATGTGATGGAGCGCAGGGGATGAGTTGTGACCGGGCCGGGCCGCCCGGTGCCAAGGACAAGGCTTAATGAGCGATAATATCGGTTATCCCGACGTCGGTCTCGACCTGTCGGACGGTTTCAAGCCGCACACCTCGCACTGGGGCGTATTTTCAGCGCGTCTCAGCGAGGTTGGTCTCGAAGTCCGACCGTATGCGGGCGATCCCGATCCAAACGGCATTATCGGCAACTTCCCGGACGCCTTGCGGCACGGCGCGCGCATCGCCCAACCGGCCATCCGCCGTGGCTGGCTTGAGCGCGGCCCCGGTTCCGATGATCGCCGCGGCCGCGATGAATTCGTTTCCGTCAGCTGGGAGAGGGCGCTCGATCTCCTGGCCGGGGAATTGAGCCGCATCCGCGACACGCGTGGCCCCGGTGCGGTGTTCGGCGGCTCATATGGGTGGTCCAGCGCGGGCCGCTTCCATCACGCACAGAGCCAGGTTCATCGGTTCCTCAACATCGCCATGGGCGGCTATGTGCGTTCCGTGAACAGCTATTCCTCAGGAGCGTCTTCGGTGCTGCTGCCGCAGATTCTTGCGGGTTACGAAGACATCACCAAGCGCAACGTCACCTGGGAACAGATCGCGACCGAGACCGAGATCGTGCTGGCGTTCGGTGGCATGGCCCTGAAGAACTCCATGGTGGCCGGAGGCTCGATCAGCAAGCATGTCGAGCGCGGCGCCATGGAAGCGGCGCGCCGGCGCGGCTGCGAGTTCATCCTGGTCAGCCCGCTGCGCGAGGATCTGCCCGCGGAGGCCGGCGCCGAATGGATGACGGCAATCCCCGGCACCGACGCCGCGCTGATGATCGGGCTCGTGCACACGCTGGTCAGCGAAGGCCTGCACGACCAAGCCTTCCTCGACCGCTACACCGAGGGCTGGCCGGTCTTTTTGCGCTATCTGACCGGTGAAGCGGACGGCCAGCCGAAGGATGCCGAGTGGGCCGCGTCGATCTGCGGCATCGCTTCCGGCACCGTCAAAGCACTTGCGCGCCGCCTCGCCGGGCGGAGAGCGCTCATCACCGTGTCGCATTCCCTGCAGCGCGCCGAGCATGGCGAGCAGCCGGTGTGGATGGGCCTGGTGCTGGCTGCAGCGCTCGGCCAGATCGGTCTGCCCGGCGGCGGCTACGCCTATTCGCTGGGCGCGATCGGCTATTACGGCCGCCGCGTCAACGCGGTGCCGGGACCGACACTGCAGCAAGGCCGCAACGGCGTTGCCGACTTCATTCCGGTCGCGCGCATCGCCGACATGCTGCTTAAGCCCGGCACCAGCTATCGCTACAACGGCGAGACCCGCATTTATCCGGACATCCGTCTTGTCTACTGGGCCGGCGGCAATCCCTTTCACCACCACCAGGATATCAACCGATTGCGCAAGGCCTTCGCCCGCCTCGACACGCTGGTGGTGCATGAGCTCGCCTGGACCGCTACCGCCCGGCACGCCGACATCGTCCTGCCCGCGACGATGACGCTCGAGCGCGAGGATATCGGCTATTCGACCAACGATCCGCTGCTGGTTGCCATGCACCGGATCGCCGAGCCGTTCGGCCTCGCGCGCGACGACTACGATATCTTTGCCGATCTCGCCGAGCGCCTCGGGGCCCGCGAACCCTTTACGGAAGGGCGGACAGCTCGCGAGTGGCTGGCGCATCTCTATGAGCCGACCCGTGCTTCGCTCGCCGCGCAAGGCCTCCCGGCGCCAACCTTCGAGGAATTCTGGGAGAGCGGCAGCCTGACCGTGCCGCAACAGGCAGACGACGGCGGTTCGCTCCGCCGCTTCCGCGAGGACCCGGTTGCACATCCGCTGCGCACACCAAGCGGACGCATCGAGATCTTCTCGAAGAAGATCGCAGGCCATGGCGATGCCGATTGTCCGGGCCATCCGGTCTGGCTCGAAAAGACCGATGTCCCCAAGCCCGGCTCGCCGTTCTTCCTCGTCGCCAACCAGCCGGTCACGCGCCTCCACAGCCAGCTTGACTTCGGCGGACATTCGACCGCGGCCAAGCATCGCGGGCGCGAGGTCGCACGCATGAACCCGCGTGATGCGAGAGTGCGCGGCATCGCCGATGGCGACATCATCCGCCTGTTCAACGCGCGCGGCGCCTGCCTTGCTGCGGTGCGTATCACGGAGGATATCGCCCCAGGTATTGTTCAGCTTCCGACGGGTGCCTGGTACGATCCGATGGATCCGGAGGAAGAGGCGCCGCTCTGCGTTCACGGCAATCCGAATGTGCTCACGCGCGACATCGGCACCTCATCCTTCGCGCAAGGATGCACCGGTCAGCTCACAACGGTTGAGGTGGAACGCTTCAACGGCAATCTGCCGCCGATCCGCGCCTTTGATCCCATCTAGCGGATCTGGTCGAGCATTTCTTCGTCTGTGCAATTCGTCCGAGAAGAGTTGCGGGGCGAGATCTGTTTTGGATTTGTTGCTTCGGTGCATGCCAATATTCTCACGGCGTCAACGAACGAGATCCCTGTGCCAGGCTTTTCCGTTACCTCGAAGACCAGCGCCAGGGCGCGGCGACTGGAAGGTACGATGTCGATTTCCGCGACGCAGCTTTTCAAGCCCCGCTTGTCCCTCACGAATTAGTTGTATACAAATAATAGAACAACCGAACGAAAAGTCTGAGGCGAAAGCCTTCGTCGTGCGGTACGATGATCTGCTCGTTCTGCTTGGCTACCAATTGTGGCGTCCGTCTGCGGAGTGAAAATGATTTCGGGCGCTCGCTTACAAGTGCGCTTATTTTTCAGCATCCGCCGGCGGCTACACCGTATTTGGAGGAAATAAATTGTCCAAGAAGAGCAAAGCCAAAAAGGCATCGGAGCGTTCCGAGCAGCACCGCCAGGATCCGATCCCCGTTTCCGCGCAGGCAATCCCTGCGACCATACAGGCATTGAACGGCGAAGCTCAACCGCTCGATGTCATTGCTCCGCTTTTCGACACCGCTTCGGCGCTATCCTCCGTGATCCCTCGGATCATCGCAGCCGCAAAAGCATCGGCCATCGCTCGCTTTGACTGGAAGGACCGCGGTCCGGCTTGCATCGGTTACACGACCGGCATGGCGGTCGCCTATGCCGCAGTCTTTGCGAGATTGCAGGCGCATGATCCTGTCGCAGACCGGATGTCGCGCGCGCTGGAACCGGTCTTTCGTGACTCTCGCGGGCGTCTCGTGAAAGGCGACGCCTTGTCCTGGTACGACGAGCAGCTAAGGGCCATCGGCATGGGCTCTGCGACTTCATTGGAGCGGTTGCGGCGCTTGTTCGTGCTGCTTCTTGGCCTTGGGATGCGCGAAAGCAGCGGGCGCTTCTGCGAAGGCCGGGACCGCAGCGCGCACAACACGAGTGCTGACAATGCGGAGGCCGGCCTGTTCCAGATCAGCTTCGATCTGGTCGCGCCGCGTGCCGAGCTGCTCGATGTCTTCCATCACTATCAGAGCCATCCGGACGAAGGGCTGCGTGAGATTTTCGAAAAGGAGGTATCGCCCCCGCCGCGGCCGAAGGATCTCGAGAATTTCGGTGCGCCGGGCTCCCCTGGCTTTGCCTTTCAAAAGCTCAGCAAGGAGTGTCCGGCGATGACGGTCGAGATCGCCGCTTTAGGGCTTCGCGAGGAAGCAGGGCATTGGGGGCCGATCATCCGTCATGACGCGGAGGTGCGATCTGCAGCCAAGGAACTGCTGATGGCCGTGGAGCAAATCGTTGCTGCGCCGATGACCGCGGGTACCGGGGGCACGGTTCAGCTGATGGCGGCAGCGGCAGTTTCCACGAGAAGCAGCCCTGACCGCGCGGATATCGCCCGTCATTTCATGCAACGCGTCGAACTCGCCGACCTGTTACCAATCAACAAGCGTCTCACGAGCGCGCAAGAACAGACGATGATCTCGCTCCTCGGGTCTCCGCACATGCCGCTGACGACCGTCGGGCAGAACGAGCGTGCATCGGACCTCGTCAAGCGCAACGTCGTCATCGAGCGCATGACACCGCTGTTCCGGCTCCAGGGTCTGAAACCGGCGATTGACGACGTGAAGGCGCTACTGGGGAAGGCATTCGCCAGGGAGCCGGACTTGGAGAGCGTACTGTCCACGGAGGGCATGCTGAGCGTGCGTATGCGCAAGCCGACCGACGGCTCGATCAGCACGCACGTCTCCAATCACGCCTGGGGAACAGCAGTCGATTTCAAGATCGTGGGTTTCGAGGCCCCCGCCAACACCGGGCACACTGTTCCACGGTTCATTGCACTACTAATTCCCCTTTTCAACGACGCGGGCTGGTTTTCCGGGGTGGGTTTCAATGACACCATGCATTTCGAAGTCTCGGAGGAGCGCATCCGAAAATGGTCGCAAGACCACGTCTTCGCCTGAGATTGTGCAACTGGCGAAAGCCCCCGACCCGCACCTAAGTTCTTTGCTTATCTGCGCAAGATATTGAAATTTCTAATATGTTCTCGATCCACCGAGCTTGCTGGCCCGTTTCAGGCGAAATCGCGCCGTCATAGGCAGAAATCCGCGCAGCTAGCCGTATTCGTCGCTGCTGATGCCGTATTCGCGGTAGATTTCGAGGCGGTCGAGGTGGGGAAACAGCCGGCACTTGGCCTGTGCAAGATGCAGGCTGACGGCCGCAGGCTCACGGCCATCGGCGAGCAGTTTTCTGATGTCGTCCATATGGGTTCGCGGCTGGTGCTTTGGCGGAAGCTGTTCGAGCGCCACCAGCGCAGTCGCGAGCGCCTCGGTGACGACCCATCCGTCGTGGCCGGTGACTCCCTTTTTAGGCATCAGCTCACCCCGCATCTCGTGGCGCCGCACATTCTACCGCGATCCGCGACAGACCGCCATCAAGCCGTCGAGCACGGCTACTCTACCTTGAGGCCGGCGAACTTCACCACCTTCGCCCACTTCTCGGTCTCATCCGCGATCAACGTGCCGAATTGGGCAGGCGTTCCCTTGATCGGCTCGCCACTGATGGCGGCAAAACGCGCCTTCATTGCGGCATCGGCGAAGGCGGCGTTGGTTTCCTTGTTGAGACGTTCGACGATATCGGCCGGTGTCCTGACGGGAACGGCGAGCCCGTACCACTGGCTGGCCTCATAACCGGGCAGGGTGCTCGCGATGGTGGGGAGCTCCTTCAGGACGTCGGCTTGCGTGGGACTGGTCACCGCCAGGGCGCGCAGCTTTTCGGTCTTGATGTAGTCGACAGTTCCCGGCGCCGCGGCAAACAGAAGCTGGACCTGGCCGCCCAGCAGATCGGAAAGCGCCGGACCCTGGCCGCGATAGGGAACGTGCAGCATCTTCGTGCCGGCCATCGAATTGAACAACTCGCCCGCCATGTGCGGCGCGCTGCCGGTCCCGGCCGAGGCCATGTTGATCTTGCCCGGATTGACCCTGGCGTAGGCGATCAGCTCGGTCATCGATTTCGCCGGCACTTCAGGATGCACCAGCACTACCATCGGCACGCGGATGACGCCGGCTACCGGCGCCATGTCGCGCAGGAAGACAAATTTCAGGTTCGGATA
>Ga0070679_100002872_pt1 | contig 15665 bp, 15 predicted proteins | sample KBSC63BmetaG_FD_65652 | JGI IMG/M metagenome (GOLD analysis project Ga0070679, IMG submission 65652) | Corn rhizosphere microbial communities from Kellogg Biological Station, Michigan, USA - KBS C6-3B metaG | ecosystem: Host-associated > Plants > Roots > Rhizosphere | place: USA: Michigan... | reverse complement strand
ACCTTTGGCATCGGCGGGCCCATCGAGGCATTTGCCGAGGTGAGAAGTGTTGCGGATGTCCAGAATGCATTTTCTTGGGCAAAGACACACAATCTCCCCGTTCTTGTCGTCGGCAAAGGGTCCAACTGTTTGTTCAGCGATGCACAGTTTCCCGGCCTCGTTCTCCTCAACAAAATTGACCATTGCACCATCGAGGGCTCAAACGTTACGGTCGGTGCCGGCTATTCATTCTCATTGCTCGGCGTGCAGACGGCCCGAAAAGCCTTAAGCGGCCTCGAGTTTGCCAGCGGCATCCCAGCCACGGTCGGTGGTGCGGTGTACATGAATGCCGGGGCCAATGGCCAAGAAACGAGTGAAACACTGGTGTCTGTCGAGTATGTGCACGCAGACGGCCGTGTGCAAGAATTCAGAGAACTTACCTTTGGTTACCGAACATCTCCGTTTCAGCAAATGTCCGGGTGCATTACATCTGCCCATTTTGTCTTACGCGAAAATGCCCAAGCCCGGAAAAATCAGCTCGAGCTCGTCGACCGCCGGATGAAAACACAGCCGCTCAAAGACAAAAGTGCAGGCTGTGTGTTCCGAAATCCAGGCTCTGGGGTTTCTGCGGGGGCGCTCATCGACCAGTGTGGCTTGAAGGGGTTTGTTGTGGGTGGAGCGAAAGTGTCCGAGGTGCATGCGAACTTCCTCGTGAACGAAAACGGGGCTACCGCCCACGATGTGCTCGAACTCATCGCCCGGGTGCAAGAAACTGTGCGCCAAAAAACCGGCCATCACTTAGAACCTGAAATCCGGATTTACCGATGACGTTCCGGGCCGACTTGCATTCTCACACGATTTGTTCCGATGGCACCGATAGCCCGACCGAATTGCTGCACAAAGCACATGCCGCTGGGCTGCAAGGTTTGTCCATCACCGATCACGACACCATCGAGGCTTACACTCCGGAAATTTTTGCGCTGGCCGGGAAGCTTGGACTGCAATTGCTGCCGGGGGTGGAACTCTCGTCTGAACAAGACGGCATCTCCGTGCATGTGCTCGGCTACAACATCGATATCCACAGTGTTTCCCTGAAAAGCTTTTTGGCCAACCTCATTGAGCGGCGAGCGGAGCGCAACCGGGCCATCTTGGCGAAGCTCGCGAAGAAAGGGTTTGTGATCCACGAGGAAGAGCTCACAGCCTTTGGCATTCGAACCCTGGGTCGGCCCCACATTGCAGAGCTCATGGTCCGCAAAAAATACGTCGGCAGCCGCGAAGAGGCCTTCCAGCGCTATTTGCAAGACGGCGCTTCGTGCTATGCGTCTGGAATCAAATACACCCCCGAACAGGTCATCGAACAAATTCATCTGGCCAAGGGAAAAGCCGTCCTTGCCCACCCGCACTTCTTGCGGACAGGGTCCTTTTTGCGTCGGCTGCTCGAGCTTCCACTCGATGGCATTGAGTGCTATTATGCGGTATTTCATGCGGCCCAAGAAGCTCCGTGGTTGAAGTTGGCCCAAGAAAAAGGGTGGCTCGTAACCGGAGGGTCGGATTATCATGGTACCGTGAAGCCGCACATCACGCTCGGATGCTCGTGGGTGGGGTTAGAGCACTTCGAGGCATTGAAGAAATGACCCTTTTGTCTCATGCCAAAAACGAATCTCGGTTCGCACAAATTCGAAACAAGATTGCGGGGCGAAAAGATCTCGTCGAGCTGTTGCAGCAGCTACAAGAATTCGAGCTCGGGAAATTTTTGATCGAGAGGGGAGGCCTCAACGGCTATTGGACACATTATGCGGTGACCTATCCGCAACAGCCCAGAAAGCCGGTGAATGCACTCGAGCAGTTTCTGTTCGAAAAAGCACCCACCATGTTGGCTACCCAGCAACGGTTTGCGATCTTCAAACAACAGTTGCAGAAACGAGTGCGAGCCGGTGCGCATTTGGCTTCTGTTCCGTGCGGACTCATGGCCGAGCTCTTAGATTTGGAACTCTTGCCGACCTGCAAGCTGACCGGCATCGACCTCGATGCTGAGACAATGGCTCAAGCGGAGCAGTATGCAGAAAGCAAAGGCCTTTCGAAGCAGTGTGAGTTTTTGCAGCGGGATGCGTGGAACTTGCAGCTCGAAAACCGGTTCGATGTCATGGCCAGCAACGGGCTTTCGATCTATGAGACCGATGACCAAAAAGTGGTCGAGCTCTACCGGCAATTTTTCCGGGCTTTGAAGCCGGGTGGATATTTGATCACGAGCTTTTTAACCTGGCCCCCGATTCCCGGAGTGCCGTCCGAGTGGAAACTAGAAAAAGTCAATCGAGACGATGCCTTGTTGCAAAAAGTGGTGTTCGGAGATGTTCTCGACTGCAAGTGGCAGGTGTATCGGTCGACAGAAACGGTGAAGCAGCAATTGTCAGCAGCCGGATTTACCGAAATCGAACTTTTCTTCGATGAGGCATCGATCTTCCCGACGGTAGTGGCCAGAAAGCCAAAAAGTTCAAGCCGTGATCGAAACATGGGAATGAAGCTTTGAGCTGATTGCTGATTGAAGAAAAATTCTCTATCCAGAGACTTTACGAAGATCTTCTAGAGATTTAATGTCTCCTCGAGAGGAGACAGTGGGATCAACTTTAGAAAACTTGCGAAGATGAGGGAATTTTTTCACGATTTGGAAAATCTCTTTTTCTTGAAGATGACAATGGCCAAAGTGCAGTTCCTCTAATAGAGGATTTGATTGAGAAAGACGCGAAATAATAAAACCATCGGATTCCTCTCCAAGCCATCCAATTACCAGCTTTTTTAAGCGTGGGAAAGCTCCCAAGCTTGAAATATCAGACGGCTTGAAAGAAGCAGGGCCTATTTGAAGCGTCTCCAGGGTGATTGGTAAGTGTTCTGCTAGCACTGGAAGCGTTGGACCTAAACCATAAATAAACATATCCTGAATAGTGGATTGACGTAGCTTAGAAAGGCCTTGAACCGTAAAATTGCAGCCATTCTTCAAAATAAGGCGTTTTAGGTTCTTAAATTTTACGATCGTGTCAAAAATCCTGTTCCGGCATTCTCCCTGGCAATTAAGAATTTCTAACATTGGGAAACTGTCTGCTAAAAACTCGATTTGATCATCGCTCATATGAAAATCCGTAGTTGGCAGAGTTTCCATAGTTTTTGGCAATTGAATTATATATGGTTTAAAATTAATTCCATTTAATCTATTATTAAAACCAGGATTCTTTGGTGAAAAATCAGAATAAATAGGAAATGAAGAAAAACGAGAGGTGTCCATTGCTAAGCATTTCAATTTTTTCATTGGAATGATTATGTGTTCAAAAAATCTTAATGTAATCGGGTGGGAAATAATTATTTCTTCAAGGTCGCAAGGAAGAAAAGTTTTAAAAAACTGAATTACACGTCCATCATCATAATCGTGTCTGGCATAAATAAAGTCACGCGATCGAGCAACTTCCTTCGAGGTGGGTTCTGTACCAAATGCAACAACCTTTAATCCAATCACGCATGTATCTTTGGGGGGCTCTAGAGCGTCTGTCTTTTCAGTCATGGGCGTATTGACCGTCAATGAAGTTTCGGCGCTCTTAGTAGATTGAAGGGTAGTGACCAAAGGGTTAACGGGCATTTCTTGCATCACTTTTTGGTGTGTAAGCTTAAGAATATGTCTTACCGTCTCTCTGATTCGCTCCAAGCTTAGAAAATAGTTTTCTTGGTAAAAGTAGACTGAGGGAATGCGAATCGCTGTTAGATGACGGGCAAAAACCATCCAATATGGATCTTGTTTAAAACGAGAAAGATGCCATTCGTTATTTGTTAATATTTCTGTGATTTTGCAATTAATTTCATACAACGATATGCCTCCGAAGCTTACAACCAAATGGCACAAGGACTTTTCCGGTAGACGCTCGTTGAGAGAGTCGAAAATGCACAAATGAGGGTGTTTAGGAAAAAAGTAAGCTGAAATGGTTGAAAGCATGTCCCCCCTTATTTTAAGCGATAAGTCTCTGTCAAACGAGCGTTCTGGTCAAGTAAAATGAGCATTTAAAAGCGACCAGTACATTTTGCTCGGCACTCAACCCAGGAGGAAGAGGGAAGTTTGCGTTAAATCATCCCAAGCGAAAGTCTGCAACTAATTTTTTCCTGGTGAAGATTTTCAAGAGATTGAGCAACTTTGATCAGAGCTTTCTTTAGGAAGCAGAACTTCTCCCCTATAACGGATCGTAGGTTTTCGTGGATGAGCCGATGCTAATTCGGAGAAAGCGCCCTTGACTCGACTCTCATCTTCTTCTGTTGGTTCTTTTGGAGAGAACCCAAATAAAAGGTCTAGTTTCTTTAAATTTTGAAGGTTGTAAAAATCCATTACGTAGAAAGCTGAAATGGGTTCCGATAATTTTAAATAAAATTCCTCGAGTTGAGGAGCAGCTTTAACAAGTTGTCCAATAAGATACAAAGATTTTATTTCAATCCTTAATTTTTTAAGAGATTTTAATTGAATTAATGACGAAATTTCTGAATCGCTTGTTATAGGAGACTTCGACCACATCATTAACTCTTCCATTGAATCATGCGAGAAGCAATAAAGCAGGTAATGAAGAGAGGGCGCATTACGAAGGGTCAATTTTCGAAGCATTGAACACTGCTTTAGTAATGCAAGATCGGACAATGCGCATGTATCTGAACAAGTTAACGTCAGGCTTGTGAGATATTTTAGTGTGCTCACGGCTTCTAAACCTGCCCTAGTGATAGGAGGGCCACCAAGATAAGAAGGAAGAGAGCAGTCCATTTCTTCTAAATTCGGGAAATGTTGAGTTTTCCAGACAATGTTCTGATCATCTGCCACCAGAGGCACGTTTAATTTCTTTATTGATCGGGGCAAGCGGGAGAGCTCTTTCCGAAGGTTATCTTCAGAGAGGCCTCTTTGACCAAACTGAGGTATTACAGAGTGGAGAAGAAGTGATTCCAGTCCAGAGAGAGTACAAACGACTTCCGAGAAGATTTTTAAAGTGATTGGGTGTGAAATCTGTAATTCCTTGATGGCGCTCTTATTTTGCGGGCAAAATTTATTGAATGTGTCAATGGTTCTTTTTTCGATGTCAGCATTGCCTGTGCATCGATATCGGTCAGCTTGTAATTGATCGTAGCAAAAATATCTTTGCCTTCGCGCTGCCCTTGCGTTCTCTCTAAACACAGAGCTATCGGTTAAATACATTGGATCAATTTTTTCATTTTTAACAACATGAAAACGTTGCAGGAAGTACGGATTTTTATCTGTGGATTTTTGTGTTTGAATATGTTCCACCACTTGATGGAACCGATCTAGCATTGTTTTTTCCCATGTTCTTTCTCTATCAGCTGGTTCCGCATTGTAGTACGGTTCAAAGCTGATTCGAGTCACATGTCTAGCAAAAGATTTCCAATACCCGTCATCATTCAACTTTGGCAGGTTCCATTCATATTTGATGAGTAATCGTTGAATTTTTGCGTTGATTTCTTCCTCGTCAATTACTCCCCCGCAGCTAATAATGATGTGAATAACACTTTTGATTCCTCTTGTGGGGGTAATAATTTCCTCCAGGACCTCAAATATTTGTTCGTGAGGATCCTTTTCATAAAAGTGGCTTCTAATGCTTGCAATCATAGGCAGATATTATCTCGGGGATTGGCTTTTTTGTCGAGCAAAAGGAGCCTGAGATAGACATGTCGGGAACGCGCCAGTTGGCGTGTTCCCGACATGTCTATCTCAGGCTACGAGGGCGTTATGCAATAATTCCAAAAATGTGCATCACTTTTATCTCCGAAAAATGATTTTTTCAATAATACCTTGATTAAAACTAATTTTAACAACTTTTTACAAACAATTATTAATAATTAACAAATTGCAATAATCTTGCTATAATCAATGCCGATTATGGCTGTTATAGCAAATTACGTAGCACATTCAATATTCGCTCCGCCGGACTCGGTGCGTCGGTACGACAACGATTTACCACCCACAGATGAGATGCCACAGCGGATTGCGCTCGTGGCTCTCCCGTTCCTGGGCATGTACAAGCCCTTTGGCATGGCGATTGCGCTCGGCATGGGCGGCTGTCGGGTGGCAACGCATGGAGCGGCGCTTGGCAAAGCGTGGGAAAAGGGGGAGCGGGGAACGCTTTCGCAGGAAGCGATGCAGACAGCGTTGGCTGTGATTGCGATTGCAGCCACGATGTTTCATTTCACGCTGGGAACGGCGGTGACGACGGGAGCCGATGTGTGCGCGGGGATTGTGCGAGCGTACCAGCATGCAAGGAAACAAGAGTACGAGAAGGCGCTCGAAGAGCTTTTGCAGGTCACGGGCGGCATTCTGCAGTTTGCCATCATGGCCACGGGCTCGTGGGAAATCATCGTGGTTTCTTCATTGCTGCAAGCGTTGATTTCTCTTTTGCAGTGCCGGTCGGAGTTGAAGCAGGGAAGAGGAAGATACTTGGAGGCCACAGCAAAAGCACTTTTGTCTGTCATCCGATTGCATCAAGCGAACGGGCATTGGCATTCTCTGCAGAGACGCAATGCGTTGCTTGGGTTGATGGAATTTAAACAGCTTACGGAAGCTGTTCGTCGGGGAAGAGAGGTCGAACATCTGGTCGAAGACCCTCTCGGGAATTTACAAGGTGCTGTTGCCCACCGAAAGATCATTTTTTCTAACGCACAAAACAAACCGATCGACTTTGGTTCTCACTTCCACGGTTATGGGAAAGAGGTTGTGAAAGGGGCAAACCTCTGCTTCAGAACGAAGCAGGTGAACGGCAAAGAGGTGGTCGAGCTAGATCTGAGAATCAATCACGTGTTCCGAGCGAAGTTGGAGGGGTTGCTCGATCGGTTGAAGCAGATGGATCCGGGCCAGATGAACGAGCTGCTCACGGTGTTCCATTCTCATGCCACGGGAATTCGGATTGAAAAAGCCCTCTTTCCGGTGGGTTCCCAGAATTTTGGCCCGGCTCAGAGAATTGTGTTTGAGGGGATCGGGTCGATCACGGTGGGAGGATCTTCGTTCTACCCCAATTTGCATGGACGGATGCTCATCCAGATGGATCCAGGCCAGTCGATCTTTGCGATGCACGAAATGCTCTCGATCTTGGACTTGGACGATGCGTTGCGAATCAGTTCTCAGGACGATTTGATGCGGATGAAATTGGGGCTTTTGTTTCGGACGTTTTTCCCGAGAGAGGCTCTCCCATTCGAACGATCGGAAGAGTTTTTCAAGCTCCCGATTCCCGAGTTGCAGGAAGAGATGATCAAACGGGTGCCGGGAATGCAGTCTGTGCTCAACGACTACCTCGACAAAATGGAACTGCGAGAGATTTTGCCGGGTCGCATGCGCTATGCGATTCCCGGCCTTGCCGACTTAGCTCGGGCGAAAGGGGCCACGGCGCTGACGGCTGCGGTGACTTCGTCCAACAAACTCGATGCCATTGGCTCTGTTCTGAAAATGGGCCTTCTTTCTTCGGACATCCGTTTCACGAACAGAATTCAGGAGAGCGGAGCGAGCTCGAATTACGATTTTTACACGGGCGGAAGCGATAGCGTGTTCACGCAATTGGCCACCCAAAAACCCTTCGAAAGTTATTATGGTTCTCCGTACAAGTTCTTGATCTCGTTAGAAGCTCTGGAAACGGGAACGTACCAGTACTTTTATGATGAGTTTGGTTCGAGAGAAACAGATGATTCCTACAGCCCGTACTTTACCCGGCCGGGGATTGGTGAGTTTCTGGACGCTGCCTCTTTGCACCCTCTGAATGGGGGCCACGAAATCATGATCAAAGAACGGGTCCCTCCGTCGCTGATTCAGGGGATTGTAGCGGAAAGTGCTACTTACAAAACAGCTCTGCTTGAACACCTTTATCGTGCAGGACTAGTCACCAACGAAACGATTTTGGGTGTGCCTGTCGATCAGTTTGTTACAGTGGCTTCTGAAACATAATCACACACTGCACATCGTTGTACATGCAGAAATCCTCTTTGCAACCCATGGACTCGAGGAAGGACTGCACAAACTGTTCTTGCATGGATGGAAGTAGTTTTGTCTGAGGGAAGATGTTTTTCGAAACCCACTGTTTAAACAGGGCAGGGTTTTGGAAAGACCGTCGTGTTTTTTTCAGGGTCGGGTGTTCGACAATCATTCCCATGCGAGTTAATTCGTCGATGTACTGTGTAAAGTTCACGGGGTGTGATTCCTGATCTCCGGCAAGAAACCCAAACGGGATGATCATCACCCCACGTCCGCCTGGTTTCAAATGCCGCAGTGCCGAGAGGGGAAACAGCGGGGTTTTCGAGAGTCCCTGCGCTTCCACCCACTCGTGGCAACCGATGAGAATGACGGCATCGAATTCTCCAGCCATGGCAAGTTCATTGTTTCCCCGAGCATCGACCAAATCTTGGTGTTTCCGAACTTCCGGAAGAGCAAACAGGTCTCGCTCCTCGTCTTCCAGCACAACTTCCGAGCTTCCTGCAATCAGAACTCTCGATTCTGTGTGTACATGAAGTTCCTGCAAAATGCGCTGCGTGAACGGAACATGAAATGAAAAAACGGTCAATAGATACAAAATCATCTGGTACATGGTTTCACCCACACTAAGCTGGGTCTTCTTGCAGATCCCGGATGATGTTTTACTTCGACACCATGAAGCTCTTTGATCCAACCCAACACCGCTTCATACTCTCGTTTTCCCTCGTCGTGGCCCGGGTAGCACATCACCGAAATCGCCCCGTCAGCACTCACGATTTTCAGAGCTATGACCAAGCTCTCCAACGTGGTTTCGGTCATCGTGGTGATCGACTTATCGCTGCCGGGCAAATAGCCCAAATTGTAGACAATCAGACGGGGAGAGCAGGGGAGTGTGAGGTCTTTGAGTTTCGTATGTGAACCGTGAATCAACTGCACAGAATGCCCGGCCACCCGTTTCCTCGTGGCCTCGATCGCTGCCTCTTGAATGTCGAAGCCCACCACTTTTCCCTCGGGCAACAGCTCTGCCAAAACCAGGGTATCATGCCCGTTTCCCACCGTCATGTCCACGGCCAGATCTCCCTTCCGCAACAACTCTTTCCAATACCTGTGTGCCAATTCTAAGTGCATCCGAGCAATTTTATGTTGCTCCGATTTTCTTCGATAGCATAAACTCCTCCAAATACATGAGGTGTTAGCTCAGTTGGTTAGAGCGCCACGTTGACATCGTGGAGGTCGGTTGTTCGAGTCAACTACATCTCAAGAGCTTACGTACTATGAACCCGATTCGCCGGACGGCGGCTGCTCTTTTGGGAGCGGCCATTTTTGATGTGCTTCCGCAAGCCGAACCCTTCGGCGGCGGTGAAACCGACACGGGTTTTTTCTATCAATTTTTTTCGGAAAGTCCGCTGGTGCCCGAGACAGCTCGGATGCTCGAAGAGCGGATGCGGCTGTTCATTTCAGAAGGGCGGCAGATCCGGGAGATGGAGATGACGGCGTATAGCGCTCGGGAGATGTTTCTGAGCAAGCACAATCGAGCGGCGGCAGAGCTGCTCGAAGACATGCCCCCCAAAGAGCTGATTTCGGTGATTAAAATAGGGGAGTTTTATGATTTGGCCGATGGGCCGTTCGGGCAGCTGCCGAAAGACGGGTTCCAGATCACCGGGATCGAGAGCATGGGAGACGGGGAATACCAGGTAGAAGGGTGTGCGGCAGGGTCGAAGGATGAGCTGAAGGCCTTTTTGCGGAAGAAAACCGAGTATTTGCGGACGAACCACCTGACGGCGGGGGTGCAGCGAGGGTACTGGCGAGTGATGCCGAAGGGCATTGTGTGGCACACGGCGGGGCTCAAAGCGAAGAGAGACCTGATCACCCGGCTGGAAAAAGAATTTTGTGTGGGGGAGGAGGTGGGGGTTGAATCGACCGAGCTTCTCGACGCCCTGCACTCGCACGGCAGCTACTGGTTTCTCCGGGAAATCACGAAAAATCCCGAGGGAAATAGTGGACTTTTTGAAGACCATTGCCAGAGCACTTTGCAGCAAATGATTTACTGTACAGAGGCCGATTTTGCAGAAAACCAAACTTCCCTCTTGCAAAGGATTGATAAAACACTTATTATTTTAGGCTTTCCCAAAGGGGAAAAGGGTTCGGGGCGCGCGCTTCTCGAATGGCCAGTCGAAGATGGACTGGGCCGTTTGCAAGTGATTGCGTCGGTGCAGACAGAGCGTTTGGAGAAGAAGATTGCCCTGAGGGCGACGCTCCATGTCGAACGAATCTTGGCGTTATTGCTAGAACAAACAAAGACGGGTTGACGTTTGAGAATCAATAGAGAAATTCGAGCCGATCGCTTGCGAGTGATCACCGAAGACGGCGAGCAGCTGGGTATTTTGACACTGCGTGATGCGTTGATCAAGGCAGAAGACATGGGACTGGATCTGGTGGAGATTGCGCCGACCGCAAAGCCGCCTGTGGCCAAGATCATTGACTATGGCAAGTTCCGCTACATGCAGACGAAAAAAGAAAAAGAAGCGAAGAAGGCGCAAGTTGTCATCAAGGTGAAGGAAGTCAAGCTGAAGCCGAACATCGACACGCACGACTTGCAGACCAAGCTGAAGCAGAGCCGCGACTTTTTGCAGAAAGGAAACAAGGTTCGGATTTTGCTTGTCTTTCGGGGCAGAGAGATGTTGCACATTGATCTGGGACGAAAAGTGGTTGAGCAATTTTGCCGCGAACTGGCAGATGTCTCGACGATCGAATCGTCTGGAAAATTACTCGGCCGCACCATCACAACCATCCTTGCCCCCAGCGGCAAACGGCCCAAACCAAATACAACTAAAACAGCAGGAGAAGAATCCAGTGCCCAAGATGAAAACGCGTAAAGCGATGAAAGCCCGTTTCAAAGTAACGGCAAAAGGAAAATTAAAAAGAACAAGACCCGGACGGCGTCACATTTTGACCAAGAAAAGCTCCAAGAGAAAACGGAGTTTAGGCAAATCGCGATTGGTCGATGATGGCCAAGTCAAGATGTATCGACGGTTAATCGGGGCATAAGGAGATAGAGTTATGGTAAGAGTCACAAATTCGGTCGCAGCCCGAAGAAGAACGAAAAAACTGCTCAAGCGCTGCAAAGGCTTTTACGGGGATCGAAAAAATCACCTGAAGCTCAGCAAAGACGCGCTGATTTCTGCACTCGCGTTCAACTACAAGCACCGCAAATTGCGCAAGCGCGATTTCCGGAGCCTGTGGATCATGCGCATCGGCACAGCCGCCAAAATCAACGGCATTTCCTACAGCAAAATGATGAACGGTCTCAAAAAAATGGGCTGCGAAATCAACCGGAAAATGCTCGCTGAATTGGCAATCAATGATCCGACAGCCTTTGCGGCCGTGGTCACGACTGCGAAGCAAGGTCTTGCGGCGTGAAGGGACCCTTGCTCTCTGAGCAAATCGGTCACCTGCGAAAGTCTTTCCTCGAGGAACTGAAAAATGCTTCCTCGTCGAAAGACCTCGAGGCATTGAAGCTGAAATATTTTGGCAAGAAGGGAACTCTTGCTGGGTTGATGGTTGCACTCAAAGACTGCACCCCAGAAGAGCGCCCCGCTTGTGGCAAAATGATCAATGACCTCAAGGAAGAGCTCTCGCTCCACTGCGAGGGGAGCTTAACCCGTCTTCAGAACGAAGAGCTCCAGCGGCAGTTCGAACGCGAATGGCTCGATGTCACCTTGCCCGGCAGGAAAGAGGCTTTAGGTCGGAAACACCCTCTCTCGCAGATGCTCCACCGAGTGATCGACATTTTAGTGGGCATGGGTTTTTCGGTGAAGCTTGGCCCTGACGTCGATACCGACTACTACAATTTCGAAGGGCTGAATTTCGCGAAAGACCACCCAGCCCGCGACATGCAAGACACCTTCTATTTCACAGACGAGCTGCTCTTGAGAACGCACACCAGCAACGTGCAAGTGCACGTCATGGAAACCCACAAGCCCCCCATCCGAATCATCGCTCCCGGACGCTGCTTTCGCAACGAAGATGTTTCCGCTCGGTCCCACGTCTTCTTCCACCAAGTCGAGGGGTTTTACATTGATCGAGGAGTGACGTTTGCTGATTTAATGGCCACCATGGAAGAGTTTTTGAGCAAATTATTGGGAAAAAAAGCGGAGACACGGTTCCGTCCCAGCTACTTTCCCTTTGTGGAACCCGGCTTAGAAGTCGACGTCCGTTGCACCCGCTGCGGAGGCACCGGCTGTCGCATCTGCAAGCACACCGGCTGGCTCGAGGTGTTGGGTTCTGGCATGATCCACCCGAATGTATTGAAAAAGGGGAACATCGACCCTGAAGTGTTTACCGGCTATGCCTGGGGCATGGGGATCGAGCGGCTGGCGATGTTATTTTTCGATGTGCCTGACATCCGGATGTTCACTGAAAATGATGTGAGGTTTTTGCAGCAATTCCCTTGAGGCTTGATTGCAATGGCCTTGATAGGCGAGACTATATTTGACTGGGAAGAGTGGCAGAGTGGCCGATTGCACCTGTCTTGAAAACAGGAGGCGGGGTGACTCGTCCGTGGGTTCGAATCCTACCTCTTCCGATCAATAAAAAAGCCAGGCTTTGAGCCTGGCTTTTTCTTTCGAAAGAGTTCTCCCACTTTCTGAAATTACGAATAGAATCGTTGAGCCAGAAATTGGATGATGGGATGCATGTCAGAGGTGACACGGATTGGCCCAATCCATTGGAGAACTGTATTGTAAATGGCGGGAGGTGGTCCGAAAAGAGCAGAAACAAATGCATTGCCCGCGATTCCAATCGCAGCAAGAGCAAGAGCCTCTAGAACAAGTTTTCTCGTAGAATGGTCATTTTCATTTTTATAGGGACGAACATAATCGACTCCTGATTCGACCAATCTTGCAAATGTAGATCCGGTATTAAAGCCAATGAATCTCAAAGCTGCAGTCACTCCTCGCAAAGCAATTTCGGCCACGCGTGTGACGCTGGCAATCGATGCCATCAAGCAAGGAATTCGAAGAGCTCCTACTTGTAGTAGGTTAATTCCTCGTTGTGCTGCAAGTCCAAATCCAGCTACAGGTGCTGCTGCCATAAAGTCCTCCGTTAAGGGTTAAAAACGGATAAAAGCGTATGAAAAATGCTCTTTTTCGGGCAACGAAATTTTATCTCCCAGCATTTGTTGAGGTGGGAAATTGGTGAGTAATAAAGTGAGGACTGAGCATTCGAAAGGGGATTCCTTTCAAGCGAGCGAAGCGCTCGTCGTGAAAGCCGGTTCGCGCGCTGCATCGCGCTCACTTCGACTCCCACACGTGAGCCACGCAGGTGGCTCACTTCTTTCCTCACTATGTTCGGAAAGAGTGGGATTCGAACCCACGGTACGCGTTAACGTACACTCGCTTTCGAGGCGAGTACCTTAAGCCACTCAGACATCTTTCCGGGTGCCATTGTGCCAAAAGAGGGGTTTTTTACGAACCAAAAATATTTGTAATTAGTAAATAGACTCCCGCACTCATCAGTCCTGCCCCTGGCAGCGTCAGCAGCCAAGCCGTCACCAGCTTCTGCGGCACGGCCCATTGCACGGCCTCGCGGCCCTTGGCCGAGCCGACTCCGGTGATCGAGCCGGCAATCATTTGGGTGGAGCTAATCGGCATCCCGAGGAAGCTGGCAATCAAAATCAAGATCGAGGCTGAGGATTCGGCGGCAAAGCCCTGCACGGGATCGAGGCTTGTGATCGAAAAGCCCATGGTTTTGATGTTGCGAAAGCCGCCGAAGGCCGTCCCGAGACCCATGGTCACGGCGCAAGCCAAGATCACCCACCAGGGGATGTGCAATGTGGGAATAACACCCCCGGCAAATAATCCCAGAGTTATAATACCAATGCTTTTTTGGGCATCGTTGAGGCCGTGGGCAAGAGCGACAAAGCATGCGGAACCGATTTGTAAGTGACGGAAGAGTTTATACCTTCGTGCCGAGTGGTCTTTGTTCAAGAGCGTTTTCATGAGCAGAAAGCTCACTCCGAAAGCCAACCCGGGAACGACAACCATCGGGATCAACACTTTCCGAATCAAGTTCATCCATAAGATCGTGTCGGCTCCCTGGTGCACCCACGAAGCCCCGAGCAACCCGCCGATGAGGGCGTATGAGCTGCTGCTCGGAATCCGTTTCCACCAGGTGGCAAAGTTCCACACAATGGCCCCAATCAGGGCGGCCAGCACGGTCAGTTGTGAGGTGTCTTTCGAATCGACAAGACCGGAAGAAATGGTCTGCGCAACCCCACCAATTTGGGTGGCCCCTGCGAAATTCAAGACCCCGGCGAGCGTAATCGCGGCGACGGGAGCGAGAGCTCGGGTAGCAATGACGGTCGAGACCACGTTGGCAGCATCATGAAAACCATTGGTGTAATCGAACAACAGGCCCAACAATACGATGAGAAAAACAAGTTCCATGTGTCCTTGATAACGGAAAAAACTTTTCTTCAAAACCGAAATCGTGTATGGTTCATGTTTTTCAAGGAGAGTTGCATGAAATGGTTAGCTGCTTTTGCTCTACTGATATCGAACATGTTTGCCCAGGAGGCCCCCGTGAATCACAAACCCGTTGTCATTTTTGAAACGACTCAAGGAACCATTGAACTGACGCTGATGCCAGACGTGGCGCCGAAAGCGTGTGAAAATTTCATCGGCTTGGTGGAGCGTCATTTTTACGACGGAATCACCTTTCACCGGGTGATTAAGAGCTTCATGCTGCAGGGGGGCGATCCGACTGGGACAGGAGCGGGAGGCCAATCGATTTGGAACAAGAATTTCGAAGACGAGTGCAAAGTGTCTCTGAAGTTTGATAAGCCGGGGCTTTTGGCCATGGCGAATCGGGGGCCGAATACGAATGGGAGCCAGTTTTTCATCACGACGGTGGCCACACCCTGGCTCCACATGAAGCACACGATTTTTGGCGAGGTGACTGCCGGAATGGATGTGGTTCGAAAGATCGAAGCGAGTCCGACAGGTCCGCAAGATCGTCCAGTGCAACCCATTAAAATTCTCAAAGCAACTGTGAAAAAAGGAGTGTAAAATCTATGCAACAAATCCAAATTGATCCAATGTCTGTTGTCATTGCGGCTGTCATCTACATGGTGATCGGGTTTCTCTGGTATTCGAAATGGCTGTTTGGCCCTACCTGGATGAAGTACTCTGGCATGAGAGAAGAAGATTGCAAGCATCCGGGCAAAGCCATGGTGTTTGGCGCCATCAACGCACTGGTGATTGCCTACTTTTTGGCATTTTTTGAGGGATATCTGGGTGTGACGACCGCGTCGGATGGAATGTTTGTCGGTTTCACGGTCTGGCTTGGCTTTGTGGCTACGACACAAGTGACCAAGGTGATTTGGAGCAAAACACCTCTCAAGATGTTTGCCATTGACACGCTCTGCAAACTGGTGTCCTATGTCGCCATGGCAGGAGTCATTGGGGCTTGACTTATCGCAATCAGCTCTGTAGATGGTGAGTATGCGAGCGAAAAAAGTGCTCATTATCACTTCGTCTGGAGGGGGTGGCCTCCTCCAGGCGGCCAATGCGAAGGAACAGGAGCTCAAGGCGAGCGATCCGAGGACTGTCGTCATTTTACGCGACGTCATGAAGGATTGGACCTGGGAAGTCGCGGGCAAGCTCTTTGTCGGGTTGTGGAATCAATCCCAAAAAAAAGGGAATGT
>Ga0070679_100002869_pt1 | contig 15671 bp, 7 predicted proteins | sample KBSC63BmetaG_FD_65652 | JGI IMG/M metagenome (GOLD analysis project Ga0070679, IMG submission 65652) | Corn rhizosphere microbial communities from Kellogg Biological Station, Michigan, USA - KBS C6-3B metaG | ecosystem: Host-associated > Plants > Roots > Rhizosphere | place: USA: Michigan... | reverse complement strand
GACCAGCATAACGACCGGCATCATCGCTGCGCAGCATCCCAGTGCAATCTTACGTGCTGAGTTGAGCGAATGGCCACGGGCGAGCAGATACGACGAAAACCATCCACCGAGGAAGCTGCCGACGCCGGAAGCAGCATAAGGAATCCACGCGAAGTAACTTACCTGCTTCACGTCGAAGCCACGGGCGTCGTAGAGGTACTTCGGCAACCAGAACAGAAGAAAGTACCAGGCCGAATCACTCATGAATTTGGCGAAGACAAAGCACTGCACATTACGCATCTGGAGCAGTTGTAGCCAGGGAATCTTTTGTTCGGGAAGCCGGGCCTTCACTGTGTCCAGCGTTTGGGTGCTTTGATTGGAGCGATAGCTTATCGCCCACCACATAACCCACGCCAAGCCTGCGATTCCGGCCAGAATAAAGACAGCACGCCAGCCGCTGAGCAGCAAGATCAGGCCGATGAGCGGGGGCGCGAGCAACGATCCGATGGCAGTGCCAGCATTGATTAATCCCATCGCTGTGGACCGCTGAGCAGGCTCAATCCATTCGGATATGACCCGGGTCGCGGCGGGGAACGCACCGCCTTCGCCAGCGCCGAGCAGAAAGCGCGCTGCGAGCAGCATCATGAAGCCGTTTGCTAGACCGTGCAGCGCGCACGCAATGGACCACCACAGCATAATAAGAAGGAAGCCCTTGCGCGTGCCTAGCAAATCCAGCAACCGCCCACCTCCTACATACATCGCAGCGTAAGAAAGCAGAAACCCGGTCTGGAGATACGAGAACTGCTGGTTGGAGAGCGGAATGTTGTGCTGGATGGCGGCAATTGCGACAGGCAGGGTCTGGCGATCGAAGTAGCTGATCGCGATGGCAATCGCCACCATAACCACGAAATACCATCTGCGCGACACCTTAGGCTCTCCGCGACTACCAGGTTAGCTTGACTAACGAAATGCTCTCCCGGGGCAGAGAGGAAGCGAGTTGCACTTTCCCATTGACGACATCTGCCCAAACCGGCGCATTAAGCAACTGCAGGCCATCGGAGGCTTTCAATTGCGCGTATTGCTCGGAGGTTGGCTGCTGGGGCGAACCCATCTGTTTCCAGACGGTGTAAGCGTTGCTGTGTGTCTCGTCAATTCGGAAGTGCTGCACAAGCACCCGGTGCACTGACGCAGGTATACCTTGAATCGTAACGGAAACCGGAGACTGGGGCGCCGGTTCGTCCGCGTCATGGTAATTCCAGAGAAGCACGGCAGCTTGGCGATCCGCGAAGGTAGCGAACGCATCGACGTCGGGGTTTGCGCGAACCCCCGTACTGATCAGAGTATCCAATGGAACTGCTGACGTACTGCTCGTCTGCACCCGGGTCCCCGACATCATTCCAAGCATGCGGAACAGATTGAGCACCGGTTTGTCGATCCCATTGGTGGCGAGATCTCGAAACCCTTCGAAGTAGTCCTTATCTTCGAATTCGAATGCCCAGCTGAGCATGGAAATAAGGTTGACCTTATGCTTGTCCTGAATATCGAACAACGCTTTGAAAGCAGCGGCTGTGTATGCCGGGTAGAGCGTACCGTTACGGTAGTTATTTGCGGGATTCACGCGGGACGAGCATGCTGCACAGCCCTCAGGATCCGCCTCGCTCAGGATAATGGGAAGCTTCTTGAACTCGGGATAAGAAGCGACGAGTTCGAACCCGTGGTCCGCATCCGAGAGCTCGTGGGCTAACCCCATGGTCACGTGCCCATTCACAATTCGCGGCTGCCCTTTCGCATGAAAGGAGATAAAGTCCAGAGGGATCGCCTTATTATCGGCCAGGCTCTTGCCGCTCTTTACATGCTCAAGGAAGCCTTTCAGGTACTCGCGCGCGTGCGCGCCGGAAGGGCTCGTAGTGGCCGGACCACCTACCCGAGCAGTGGGCAGTACCGATTTCACGCCTGCAGCGGCGTAATCGTATAGCTTGTAGTAGTCCTGCGCTGTTGCATGCCAGTATCCGATATCGGGCTCATTCCAGACTTCGAAATACCATTGCTGCACCGTTTCACGTCCATAGCGCTCGACTAGATGACGAGTGACAGTCCGGATCAGCTCGCCCCATTTCGCGTAATCCTTCGGCGGGTTGTTAGAAGATCCGCTGATGGTGCTCTTGGGATAGTGGACCTGGTACTCCGGCCGATCCGGCAGGGTCGCGGCAAGATCCTTCGGCATAAACCCGAATTCGACCATCGGGCGCACGCCCGCCTGCTTGTACTCGTCGAAGATGCCGTCAAGGATCGTGAAATCGTATATCGGCTTGCCAGAGGCATCTTCGCGATACACGTTTGTGGAACTGAACTTTAATTCAGCCTTGCCGTCTCCCGACGTGAGTAGGTGATGGGAACGGATGTAAATGGGAACGGGCGACAGATCGTGCAACTCGCGTAATAGCTGCTTCCCGCCACGCATCGTCGTGTAGTTCGCTTCGTCAAAACCAAACCATGAATAAATTGGTTTGTAGGGCCCGACCGGCTTTGTCAGATCCGCGGTTATTTCTACCGCGGACTCGGTCGACGGAGCCGGTGGCTGCGGGATCACTCCCTGCCCCGAGCAGGTGATGCAGAAACCAGCAAATGTTCCAATGACAAGGCGCCGAAATGGTGCGGTAAGACTTATGTGCATCGTTCCCTTTTCCCGGTTAGAAGTTGTATTTGAGCGCAAACTGGATCTGGCGCGGCGTGTTCCCCTGCGCAGTCACCTGTCCACCGGTGGACGAGTCAATGTTATTGGAAGGATTGGCGAACGTCGTGAGATTCGGCAGGTTGAAAAATTCTGCACGGAACGACAATGTACTTTCGTTCGGCATAGCAAAGTTCTTGAAAAGCGATGCATCAAATTGCCTTCCTACGTCCGCCCGTAGGGTATTTGCCCTAACGGTACCGTAGTTGCCAACAGGCGCGTCGACGTAGCAGAAGCGATCGAACCAGGTTGTGATTGACCGCTGAAAATTCGACCTGCAGCCGGAAGGATTGAGGTTAGGTCGCTGCCCTCCGACGCCGGTGCCCGCGCGATCGCTGCCGATGACCGGCGTGAAGGGAGTTCCACTGCGGAGGACGATGATCGTCTGCAGCTGCCAGCCGCCGAGCAGCTCGTCCGCGAAAACATTGGTGTGATTCAGGAACATTTTGCCTCTGCCGACCGGAAGGGCATAGATGCCGCTGATCGCCACCTGATGCGGAACGTCAAACGGCGAGATGGTGTACTCGTACGCATTATTACCGCCCAATGCGGGAGACTGCGAATACATCATTAGCTTCGACCATGTGTACGAGGTCAGGAACATGAATTGATGACTGAAGCGATGCTCAAACTTCGTCTGCAGTGAGCTATATGACTGAGACATATCCTGCGTATTGAAGGATATGGTGCCCCAGGGTTGATAGGGACGGCGTGACTGGATGCTCCCAGGCCCTGGCAAAGGATCGTTGAAGTCGTTTGAAGAGTTGAGGTGCACCCCACGATTTCCCACATAGCCGATGTCGAACACATCGTGGTTGGAGAACTGCCGTTGAATGTCGAGGCTGTAATGGATGTTCTGTCCCATGCTCAGATGTGTCTTCGTCGGAACGAGCGTCGGGTTCGCCAAGGCCGAGCCGAGTGGAGCACCCAGAAAGAAATTCGCCAAATTGCGTGTTGGCGCAACATTCGGCGTCTGGTTCTGAGTTTCGTTGAGGCGATACGGCAGCATATTCAGGTTTACACGGCCGCTCGTTCCTTCGGGCTCATAGAAAATTCCGAAGCCGGACCGGATCACCGTTTTCGAATCAGGTGAGAAGGCCAACCCCACACGCGGCGCGAACTGCCTCTTGTCCGTATAGGTCAGGTTGTATGGCAGATGGGCGGTGCTGCTGGTCTGAATGTACTTACCGAAGACGTTATAGGCTTGCTGCGCAGCCGGCTGAGCTGTCAGGTCCGGAACGGTCTCCCGTCCACCGATTATGATTGGCTTGGATTGCGTGGGATCAAACGTGCCCACTTGCCCTTTGTAGCCCTCCAACCACGGCGAGTACTCATATCGAAGCCCAACGTTCAGGGTCAGGCGGCCATTAACCCGGATATCGTCCTGTACGAAGAACTGCTTGTACCAACCTTCGCCACCGAAGTTGACCGCGGGGTAAGAGCGGGACACGGCTGAGGGATAGCCAAGCAGGAAATCCGCGAACGAGTCGCCACCACTGGTGGTTGTGGTCGAACCGTTAACGATCACGTTTGCCGATGAGTTCCCATTGAACGTGAAAGAGCCTGCATAGGTGCCGCTGTCATACCCGAGCCACTGGTAATAGCGGACCAGCACGCCGAACTTAAGGGACTGGCGGCCCTTCAAAAGAGTGATGTTGTCAGTGATCTCCCATGCTTTCCGGTCCTGCGATTTCGGCCTCTGATCAAAGGTCGAGCCCTGCAGCGACCCGTAGCCACTCCACGAGTAGTCCGGGAATGAACCGGAGCCATTGCGAAGCAGATCACTCAGACCAGTTACTCCAAATTGGCCGTTGAAGTCCGCGCCTTGCAGAAATGCCTGCAGTCTCACGTGACTGGGCAAGTAATGCGTCCTGATTTCGTTGATTTTCGTAGAGCCGATATTTGAGATCAGACCGACTGCGATGTCTTGGCCGATTGAAGTGAGATTTGCGGTCTTAAGCGCGGGAGAGAAATTGGGGTCTACTTCGCGTTGCTGCATGTAAATCCAGCGCGCGAAGAGCCGATTTTTGGGGGTTAACTGATCGTCCAGACGAACAATGTATTGGTTATAGTCGATCGCTTGGCTCGGCACCGCACTAAACGTGCCGGAACTTGTGTTCTGGCGGGGATAGTAGTTGAGGATCGCCAAAGCCTGTTGCGAAATACGATTCGCGGGGATTACGTCATTGGGGAATTCGACGCGCTGAGTTACACCACCTGAAGTTGTGGTCTGAAGCGGATCGTAGATCTTCTTCACGCCGGTAAATTGTCCGGCGCGAACCGCATCACTCGGGACGACACTGTTGTAGACCACTCCCTGCCGAAGTCTCTGCCCCTCATAGCTGAAGAAGAAGAAGGATTTGTCCTTACCGTGATAAATGTGAGGGATGGTGACCGGGCCACCTACATTCGCTCCGAACTGATTTCTTTTCAACTTTTGCTTGGTGAGTGCGAAGTAGTTTCGTGCATCTAGGGCGTCATTGCGTAGGAAGTCATATATGCCGCCGTGAAGCCGGTTGGTGCCTGACTTGGTAGTCGCGTTGAAGAAGGCGCCGCCCCGGTTGTATTCAGCGGAATAGGGGCTTTGGACAATCGAAAATTCCTGGAGCGCATCGATGGAGCTCTGAATGAAGGTACCGCCCTGGTGTTGTTCGCTGGTATCGACACCATCCATGAGGAATGAGGTGGCGCTTCCGCGTATGCCGCTGATCACGTTTCCATTCACGATTTCCGGCCGGATCGGGAGAGAGTTTCCTGTGGCACCCAGGAGGATCGCACCAGGTGTGAGTTCGGCAAGCCGATAAAAGCCTCGGCCATTTACCGGAAGGTCCGTGAGCTGCTTGTTCGTGATCACCTGCCCCATGGTTGCTGTTTCGGTATTCAAGAGTGGAGCGTTGGTATTTACCTGCACAACGGTGGTAGCGGTGCCCAGCGTCAACGCAACATCCTGTCGGGCGATCTGCCCAACCTGCAACTCGATGGTTCTCGTCGCGGCTTTTTCGAAACCATTTGCCGCTATCGTCAGCACATAGTTGCCTGAAGGCACCGGCGTGATTACATAATCGCCTGTGGAATTGGTCGAGCTATTCAGTTCAATGTTCGTGTCAACATTTCGGGCGGTGACGGTCGCACCAACAATTGCGGCTCCCGTGGGGTCAGTAATGCGTCCCACAAACCGCCCTTGCTCGACCTGGGCGGTGAGCGTCGGCAATGCGAAGAGAAAATATAGCGGAACCGCAAGGCTCAAGAGCCGCTTCACGCAATGGGGTACCCTCAACATGCATCCCTCCAGCGACAATCCGTCAGATTGATTAAACGGGCTAAAGGTACGACCTTCTAGCTAGCAGTGTCAAGAGACAGCTCACAATTTTGATGGGAAAATCTGGACATCCAGACGGGCCGTATCCGGTGTTTGAAAAGGTGGCTTGTGCCAGCTGATGCTGACCTGCTTATTCACCCAAGGAGAAGAATGGCCCGCAGGTCTCCAGATTGAATCATGGCGTTCGATTTAGCTGGGCGGTCAACGAGGACACAGACGGCACTGGTATTTGGCCCACTAGACGCTTACTCTGTTCTTCAAATAAACGGACCAGCCATCGTGCAGTGGAATCGATTTCGCACTCTTCGATGCCGGAGACAGACTGAATGAAGAAATATGCATATTTAGGCATTTTCGGGCGGAATGTTACGACCGCGGCGATACTGCTGATGGGAACAACACTCCCCGCTATAACTCAGCAGCAGTTCACTCTTGGTCGAGTCTCGACAGGAGCCGAGATATTGTTCACACGTTCAGCCTCCGGCGACTGGGGCGTGGAAGTTGTGGGCGGCCTTGTGCCACGCATCGCACAGCCCAAGCCGGCGGCGATTGAGGTTTACCGTACCAATGATGACATCCGCGAACTCTCCACCGGGTACAAGACCCTCCGCCGTACCGCGACCGGTATAGACGCCGTCGCTGAAGTGTCCGGTGGCCAGGGCGTCGTCTTCCACGTCCATGATGTCTGGGCCCTCTCCAACGGCGTACTCTCCGTGCGCCGCGAGGTAAAGGTGCAGGGTAACGGCTCCGGCGGGTTCGGATCCTCTCTCGACTTCCCTGTTGACCGCGCAATAGGTTGGCCCGATGTCAGCTTTATGGCGCCCGGCGCGATCTATGCTGATCCCACATACGACGGCGACCGCTCGCCCGGTGGCACACTGAACTACAACGCGCGACGGCTGGTAATGCGTGAGGACACTCTCGCTGCGCCGCTATTCGCGGTTTCGTTTCAGAACGGTTCCTCTCTCGCGATGCTCGATCCGCATCCGCGCGGGGACACCACCGAAGAGGAATCCAAGCTCACCAATCTGGCCATGACCGACGCGCGCATCCAATTCGGATCCATGGGCGCGTGGCAGGCTGAGGACGGCGCACTCCACCTGGGGTTCCACTATCCCAGCGTCACCTCGGACTTCGGCGGCGGGCGGCCCGCCGGCGCTCAGCCCGTCACTGCGGCAACCAAAGCCTCTACTACGCCCGCGCCGCCCGTAACCTCCGCCGTGCCGCCGAAGATGCGATGGATTCGCCGATATCACCCCATGACAGACGGCTTCACCCACGACTATGAGGTGCGCTTCCGCTTCGGCCAAGACGAGTCGTTCCGCGACGTGACACGCGACGCTTGGCGCTGGGCCTGGGATACGCTCAACCCACCCATCCTTGATCTGGATGTCGACACAGTGCGCCGAGTGTTACTTGATCACTTAGAAGCGAATGTCATGACTGTCGATGGTCGCACCGGCATGCCATTCGTGTTGAACACCATCCAGGACACGACGCAGTGGAACCGAACGATGATCGCTATGGGTTTCGTCGGTAAGAATCTTGAGTGCGCGGACCAGTTGCTGCAGGAGGGTGACCGCGACCACACGGAGCGCGGCCGCAAAATGCGTGAGACCGGCCTCGCCATCATCGCCACCAATATCAAAGCGCTGCACGCGATTCCGCTGGAGGCTACCGGCTTTGACCTCAGAACAGGAGAGCCGTGGGACCACGTTTGGGTCGCACCCTGGCTGCGCAACGCCACCGAAGACATGACGACGCTGATGCACGCCTATCAGCGTGAGCTTGCGCTCGGCCGACCGCATCCCGAGTGGTTGACATGGGTCAAGTCCTACTCGGACTGGCTCCTGGAACAGCAGCGACCAGACGGCTCTTACCCGCGCCGCTGGAAGCCCGGCACCAATGAAATCATGGAGCCGACGGGCACGGGCAGCTACAACGTGGTTCCGCTCCTCGTTCTAATGACCCAGATCACCGGCGACCCGAAGTACCAGGCCACCGCTACACGGGCCGCCGAGTACGTCTGGTCTACCTGGGGCACTCGCGGCCTCTTCATCGGGGGCGCAAGCGACAATCCCAATATCACAGATAAAGAAGCGGGCATGTTGAGCCTCGAGGCCTATCTCGCTCTGTATGACGCCACTAAGGAACCCAAGTGGCTGGATCGCGCCAAAGCGGCTGGCAATTTCGCCGAGAGCTGGATTTGGATCTGGAACGTGCCCATGCCCGCCGACGCCGACGATACTCTGCTTCATTGGAAAAAGGGCGTGCCGACTGTGGGGCTGCAGGACATCACCGCCGCCAATACCGGCAGCGTCGACGAATATCTCGACTGGGCTGTGCCATCCTACGCCCGCCTCTACAAGGAGACTGGCGACCCACACTATCTTGCGGTCGCGCGGGTGTTGCTCATGGACACCAAGTCCATGGTCGCCCTGCCGGGTCGACAGTATGATATGCGCGGCATCGGCTGGCAGCAGGAGAACTTTCGCCTTGGCCCTGGGCCGAACGGCCGTGGTGTAGGCTCGCACCGACATTGGCTGCCGTGGGTTTCCGCCAACCACCTCCACGGCATCGTGGGACTAGATGACTACGATCCGGCCCTGTACAAGCAACTCTCCGCCAAGCCGACCACAACCGGCACGAAGAAATAGTAGCGCTCTACAAGCCACTAAAGAATAACTAATTGAGGGACTGGTCATGATTCGCCACACGCGCACATTTTTCCTTACGCTGCCTCTCGCACTCGCCAGTGGTGCTCTCGCGCACGCTGCCGATCCATCTATGTCGTCCGCCCTGCCGCCGGCGAATCCGCCGGAGGCCCGCATCACTAACGGCCAGATCACCGCGAAACTTTATCTGCCCAATGCCGAAAACGGTTACTACCGCTCCACGCGCTTCGACTGGTCGGGCGCGATGTACAGTCTCACCTACAAAGGCCACGAGTACTATGGCGCCTGGTACGACAAGATCGACCCTACCGTCATCAATTGGGTACATCGCGATGGGCTGGTCGTCTCCGGCCCATGCAGCGCGCTCATGGGTCCGGCCAACGAGTTCCAAAAGCCGCTCGGCTTCGATACGGCTAAGGTAGATGGCACCTTCATCAAGATCGGCGTGGGCGTGCTGCGCAAGACGGAGGGTCCCTACAACACTTATAAGCCCTACCCTGTGCTCAATCCCGGCAAGTGGACCATCAAAAAATCACGCAACCAGATCGTATTTACGCAGGAGCTATCTGACCCTGATTCCGGTTACGGCTACATCTATCGCAAGACCATGCGCCTTGAAAACGGCAAGCCTGAGCTGACAATTGAGCACAGCCTCAAAAACACCGGCAAGCTTGTCATAGATTCCAACGTCTACAATCACAACTTCGTCGTGCTCGACCACCAGCCGCCCGGCCCCGACTTCACTTTCCGAGTGCCGTTCCCCATCCGGGTCGGGCCTCCGAATCCCAACCGTCCGCCGCGGGTCAATAACCTCACCGTGGTGAGGGACAACCAAGTCGTCTACCTCAAACCGCTCTCCGGCACGGATGAAGCAGCCGTCCCAATCCAGGGCTACGGTGACTCCGCCAAGGATAACGAGGTCGTCATTGAAAACAAGAAGGTTGGTGCCGGCCTGAAGATCACAAACAACCGTCCGCTCAGCCGCGAGCTCCTCTGGTCCATCCGCACCGTGCTCGCCGTCGAGCCCTATATCTCGATCAATGTGCAGCCGGGCAACGAGTTCACGTGGACAGATACCATCGACTACTACACAATGCCCGCGTCGCATTGATGGAACCGGAGGCGAGCCTGCGCCCCGATACCAAAGCGCAGGCTTACACTCTCCTAAAACTCTGGCGCTCCTTCTGTACGTTCAGCCCAAGGGTCGAGTTACAAAGCGCATGTCGCGGCGAGGTAGTGATTTCGGGTTCGCAATTAGTCGGGACTCGACCGCCGAGTGTATCTCGGCGGATCCTCCCGGTTCGAATGCTTTGAGTCATCGACATCACGGGGTATTTACTTGGACGGTGTCGCTCCGCGCTGTCGTTCCCAGGGCGGAATGCCAACGATAGAAGTGTCGACAGTGAGCAATCCCCGTGGACGCAGCCAAGCCTCAAGCAGGCTTGGCCACTGGTCGAGCGCCGGATCTCCCATCCCGAGCCCTGTGCCGTGGGGACCACTTGCGAAGATGTGCATCTCAGCTGACACCCCCGCTTTAAGCAGCGCTTGATAAAACCGCAGTGATTGCTCGATGGGTACTGTCTGGTCGCTGTAGGTGTGGTAAATGAATGTCGGCGGCGTATCTTTGGTAACAAACAAATCCGGCGAATAAGCCGAGCGCAACGACTCACATCGATCCATTAGGTTGAAGAGCTTGCAATAGCTCAGGTGAGAAGTATCGCTGGAGATCGCGCCGATCCACGGGTAACCAAGAACAAGAAAATCTGGCCGACTGGAGACGCGGTCGATTGGATCCTGTGCGTCGGCTTTGCCAGATACGAATTGCGTCCCGGTGAGTGCTGCCAGATGGCCGCCCGCCGAGAACCCGATCGCGACAATTCGATTGGGGCCAATGTGGTAATCCGCCGCGTGGGCGCGAACGGTCTGAATCGCCCGCTGAGCATCAAGGAGCGGCACAGGCAGAACATAGCCATGCGATGTAAGCCGATAACTCACGACAAACGCCTTAAAGCCCCGAACCGCGAACCAGTCAGCGATCTCCCGGCTTTCCATAGGGGTGGTGAGGCTGCGATAGCCGCCGCCCGGAAAGATCACTACGGCCGAACCATTCGCCATCCCAAACTGCGGATCGAATTCCGTGAGCGTGGGAATGTCCTCGCACTTATTCCCTTTCGCCTCGGGCGCATCGCCCGTCCACAGCCGGACAGTTTTGATGCCAAGAAACGGGTTATCTGTCCCTGCCGTAGCGCACGATTGCGCGATTTGCGCATGACTACCAGCACAAAACAAACATGCCGTGACTATGCTCAAGACGACTTGCTTCATAAAATCCTCCCAACGTATTACAGAAATCTGATACTCGCGACTCGTCAAAATCTGATCGAAGTCGAGAATTGCATCGAACGTGCCGTAAGCTGCGATGTAACGCCGGGCAAGGGCGCACCGAAACCGGTGGGCTGCGTCACACCGTTCCCGTAGGTCCCGCTATAGCCTATAAAGTTGCGGTGGTTCAATACATTGAAGGCCTCGGCGCGCAGTTCGATATGTGCGCGTTCATGAGCGAAAGAAAAAGAACGGCTGATGAATGGATCAACCGAATAGATCGGCCGACCGCGACCCGCATTCCGGCCGATCACAGTGCCGTTGATCACAGGCCTGTCCGTACTTGCTCCAGTGTCTCCACTATTGACGGTGCCGGTCACGTAATTGAAAGGGAGGGCGCTGCCAAGGGTCGCGACACCGCCGACGCTTATTCTAAAGGGAGTGATCCAAACGCCGCTGAGGACAGCCCGGTGCCGCTGATCGTACAGCGCGGGACCATACTCCTGAATTCCCGTTAGATTAGGATCGTTCGGATTCTGGCCGGTGGTGTCCGGATCAACGTTATCCAATGTGTGCGACCACGTATAACTAGCCAGCATCGAAAAGCCATGATTGAACGCATGGGCGAGATTTACATCGAGGGCGTCGTAGTGCAGATAGCCGTTATTTACATCAGTCTGCATTACCGAATAGGGTGGAGTTGCGACGCTCGATGGCGTGCCCTGTTTCGAAGTTGGATCGCATACTAGATTGTTCTTGCTGTACCACCAGGCCCAGTATGGGCGCGAGCAATTGGCCTGTTGCGCAGTGCGGACATTACCGGTCCCTGGGATTGGAACGTAATCTTTCGAGAGGGAGACGGTGGTGGTACCGGTGACTGTGCGAACAAACGGCGCCGGTGGATCTACATCCAGCGGCCGAACGACCCGAAGCGCATGCGTACCCACATAGTCAAGACTCAGAACCCAGTGCTCCTTCAGCCGTGCCTCCACACTGGCCGTATATTGCTCTGCATACGGATTCATCAAGCGGTTTGGATACGCGTTCAGTACGCTTGTGGGGAAGTGCGCATTAAGAAAACCGGGCTGTCCAGGCCGTACATACAAACTCCGGATGGGCACGATTGCACCGGTCGGAAAAGATGGCAAAGGCGCTGCAGCTACGCTGGCCGGGAAGCCGACCTGACCCGGGGTTGCAGTGTAAGTGAACACTCCTCCTGGCTCGCCGAGGGCGTAATTGGCGAAAGAATTGTCTACTACCTGTGAATCGTAGATCCCGAATCCGCCGCGGAAAACGATGGAACCTGCGCCCAACACGTTCCACACGAATCCTACCCGAGGAGCGAAGTCAAACTTCGCATCGGTGAGCATCTGCCGCTCGTAGCGTAGGCCGCCACTCAAAACAAGTTGCTTGTTCACTCGGTAAGTCTCCTGCAGGAACAGAGACCAGATCTGATCATCCACTGTATAGTTTGCCCTGCCATAACTCTGCTGGTAGTTGGCAACATTCCCGATGTTGCCCAAATAGGCGCTACTCTCACAATAAGCGGGAGTTCCGGGGCATGGGTTGTAAGTGAACTTGCCTAGAAAAAGCGGCCCGCCGAACTCTTTGCTGTTGCCGCCGTTGTGCGTCGCCAGAACACTACCCCCGATCGAGGTCTGCTGGCGTCCTCGAAGACGAGAGAAGGTGTCGGTTACCTCATATTGCCGGTTCATCAAGAGAGCGCTTTGCGAAGTTCCCATCGTGAAGGTCCCGCATGCAAGACTGCCGCAGAGTGACGTGATGGGGACAGAGAACTGGGTGCTGTTTATCAGCGGATCGAACTGGGTAATTGGCGACGCGAGCTGAAATTGCGCGCGGAGGTCATTCAAGAGATGAGGGCTGAGAACTGCCGTCTCGCCGAAGCCGACCGAGTAGGTGCGGCGATGGAAAATGCGATCGACACTGGGCAAGCTCGATCCACCGACAATCCCGTTAGGATTCGTATCGGTGAATTGATCGAAACTAGGACGAAGGAATACGTTGTTCGCGGCGTTGATCTGGTTATCAAGCCGGAGAAAACCCAACCACCCGCGATAGTGTCCCACAAAGCTGTTCGGCGCTAGCGGAGAGGTGATGGGCGAAGCTTTGGCCTCACGATTCCACTCGCCAGCAAGGAAAAAATGGGTCTTTCTGAATACTGGACCGGAAACAGAAGCAGCCGTTTGCGCTAGCCGGTCGCTCGTAATCTCGTTTCCGTTCGTGGCATTCACCGAATTGAATCCAGCCAGCGCAGCTTCCGTACCAGCAGGACGCCAGAGTTCAAGCAACTCCCCGTGAAACTCATCGCCGCCGCTGCGGGTGACGATATTGTTCACGCTGCCCATCCCCGCGCCGTATTCCGCAGAATAGGCATTCGTCAGCACGGTCATACCTTCCACCGCCATCAGAGGGATATTACTGAATATTGTTTGTCGACCCCACATATCGACCGCATTCACCCCATCCACTTCAAACCATGCTTGGCGTCTGCCCGTTCCATTGGTGTTGAAGAGGTTCTGGTTCATGAAGACATCACCTTGATTGATTGCGGGCCTGTTGGCCGCGTTCAGCAGCGGTAGAAAAGTGATGCGACGAGTGAGGAGTGGAACCTGCTCGATTGTTTGCCGGCTCAGGAAAATTCCGAGTTGCGGTTGATCGATCCGAACGTCGCCCGCTGCACCCACTACGGTCACGCTGGAATTCTCTCCGGCAACTCGCAGAACAACGTGGAGGTCCGCGAGACTACCGGGAATAAGTTGGATTGAAGATAAGGAAGTGGAAGCAAACTGCTCCTTGGCGACCGTCATGCTGTAGGCGCCGCCTGTAGGTAGACCTGCAAAAGTAAAGTTGCCTGCGGCGTCTGTCACCGCCGACCGAATGAGCCCCGTCGTTTGATTGCTAACCGTAACTTGAGCATCTCTTAAGACCCGATCATCAGAGTCAGCAACCCTGCCGTGAAGGATTGCGGAATCCGGTGTTTGCGCAAGACCATGTACTTGAGGCAAGAAGAAGCAGAGCAATACCAAGATGCCGAGATTGGTAGTCCAATTGATCTGGGCTTGCCGATTAAGCGCACTTCTGCCAAAGCCAGACAATGCTACTCGCGCCGAAAGGGACAAAGATTTATCTCGCAGCATACAAACGGCGCTACCTCTCATCCACAGGGTCTTTATTCTCTTCCAATTGCTAAGCGGACAGGCGCTCCACTCCCAAGTGAACCGGTTACGATTCGAACCGGCCGGTCCCTCCCGCATGAAACATCTCTATGAACGGATTCGATGTATGAGTTTGTTCGTGGTTGATGTGGCCTCATAATGAGATGACAGCGCTCGCCCTCGTGCTTACCCTAGCAATCCTCGCGACGAACGTGCCGCCGGACTCAACCTACTATCCACGTTCTGCGCTAATAATCGCTCAACGCCACCTTGCCAAACCAAGTACCCTCGAAGCCGGAGCGGTTGTCACCCCAGGTTGCGTACAGGTATTTACTGTCGATATCGAGCGAGGACAGATCGTCTCCAAACATGAAGTTTCCGCGCTCAGGAATATAAGGTGGTGAGACGGCATGGCTGACTCGAACCGTCTTGAAAGATGGACGGGCGCCACGTAAAACCGCCGACCACAGATCGAAACTCTTGTCGGGGTATACAGCCTTCCATATAAGCCCGAGATCACCTTGTGGAGAGTACTTCATGGCATGGTGGCCAATCGTGGCGTTGGACGGCAATTCCGCCGCCACAAGCGGCGGAAGCCATGTCTTGCCGCCGTCCTCAGTCAGACTAACGACGATCCGATTTCCAACCTGCCGCGCGATTGCATATCTTCCGTCTTTGCTGGGATCGGCAGCTATGAGGACGCTCGACCTGCGACCCATCGGACCCGGAGCACCGCCAGCATCTTCAGTAGGAACCGCAGGAACGATTCGATACTCAAAGGTTTTCCCATCGTTCTCACTCGATCCAAACACAGTGCAAGGACAGCGCTGGTTTTGCGTGTCAGGCACCGTGTCGGCCATGTAGGCGACCACCAGATGGCCGTGAGCTGCACTGAAGCCGCCGACACCCGAGACCCGGCCCGGGTACTCGTCACTGTCCATCGGATAAATCAAGCCCCAGGTGCGCCCACCATCGCGAGATGCTCGAACAAATGTTCGATTGCGCGACACAGTTGAGGGCGGATATCCGGGATAGCCTCTACTTGGCAGACTTGGATCTTCTTTCGGGCGCTGCACTGTTGCGGGATCAACCGTCCATGCCGGCCCACTCCCGCTGATGTAAATTGAGCCCGTGGATGCGTCCGCCACGAACACAGGGCGGTCCCACGGCGAGGCCTGCTCCAGAACCGGCTTAACTGTTGGTGCATAAAGTGAAGGAGAGAGTGCCGGATGAACCCATACCGGGCGACTCCACGTGTTGCCGCCGTCTTTTGACGATTCAATTGCGGATCCACCGTGGTAGAAGTGGGCTTCGCCGTTAGGTGCATACCCCAACGCATAATCCGCAGCCCCGCGGTTCAAATATGCCAGGCAGCCCATATAGACGGCCCCATCCGGTCCGGCACCGGCAAAAGAATCACTACAGCGGTTCTTGTTATAGATTTTCCTGAGGTCGTCCTCGCTGAACAC
>Ga0070679_100002868_pt1 | contig 15672 bp, 18 predicted proteins | sample KBSC63BmetaG_FD_65652 | JGI IMG/M metagenome (GOLD analysis project Ga0070679, IMG submission 65652) | Corn rhizosphere microbial communities from Kellogg Biological Station, Michigan, USA - KBS C6-3B metaG | ecosystem: Host-associated > Plants > Roots > Rhizosphere | place: USA: Michigan... | reverse complement strand
CTCGGGCTTGATGTCGGAGCGATCGAAATCGTAGTAGACCGAGCGCTGGGCGGCGATCGAGGCGCACGCGCGCTACCTTCGCGAGAATGCCGACGCGCGCGTGACGATCGAGGGTAACGGCGACGAGCGCGGCAGCCGCGAATACAACCTCGCCCTCGGCCAGAAGCGCGCCGAGGCGGTGCAGAAGATGATGCGCCTCTCGGGTGCCGCCGACGGCCAGATCGAAGCGGTGAGCTTCGGCGAGGAAAAGCCCAAAGCCCTCGGGCACGACGAAGCCTCCTGGGCCGAGAACCGGCGCAGCGACGTCGTCTACCAGCGCGGCAAGTAGTCCGTACTAGATAGCAACACCTAAGCCGCGAGCGCGTGGCGCCGGCCGCGCTCGACGTCGATGCCCCAGAGCAGGGCGAGGCCGACGACGAAGTACAGGCCCGTGGCGAAGATCGCGAGGCGATGATTGCCGGCGAAGAGCCACGTCACGGCGCCGTACGTGAGCGGGCCGAAAATGCTCGCCGTCTTGACCGCGAGGCCCCACAGGCCGAAGAACTCCGCGAGACGCGCCGGCGGCGCGAGGTAGCCGACGATGGCGCGCCCCGCGGCCTGCGAAGATCCCATGCACAATCCGGCGAGGTTCGCCGCGATCCAGAAGCCGGAAACCGTCTGCGTCGTTCCCGCGAGCAGAACCATCGCGATCCATCCCACGAGCGTGATCGCGACCGCGCGCACGTGGCCGATCGCGTCCTGCACGTAGCCGAAGCCGAATGCGCCGGCCGCGGCGGTCACGTTCACCACCAGGATCAGCGTGATGGTCTCGCGCATGCTGAACTTCATGACCTGCTCCGCGTAGATCGCGGCGAGCGAAACCACCGCGGTGATACCCGCCTGGTAGAACACGATGCAAAGCAGGAACTGCCGCAGGTCGCGATAGCGCTGAGATTCCCGGAGCGTCGTCATCACGCGCTCCCAGGGGTCGGCGAAGGATGCCTGCGGCAGCGCCCGCTCCCGCAGGAACACGAACGTCGGCACCGCCGCCACGGCGAAGAACGCGGCGGTGATGACCATCGTCACCGGCACCGCGCGGCTCGTCTCCTGGCCCGAGGACATCAGGTAGAAGAGGCAGATGCCGAGCGCGACGAGCCCGCCCAGATAGCCGAAAGCCCAGCCCCAGCCCGAGACGCGGCCCATCGCGCGCGAGTCGGCGAGCTCGGGTAGAAACGCCGCGATCAGGTTCTCGCCCGTGCCGAAGAAATAGTTCGAAAGCACGATCAGGGTGAGCGCGAACGCCACCTGGCCGGGCGCGACGAACGCAAGCAGGCCGGTGAACACGACGCAGCCGACAGTGGTCGCGAGAAGCAGCCGCTTTTTCGCCGCGTGTGCGTCGGCCCAGGCCCCGACGAGGGGCCCGGTGGCGAGGATCAGCGCGTAAGAAATTGAAAGCGCCGCGGTCCAGGCGAAAGTCGCCCACGGCCTTCCTCCGGCCACCACGCCCACGAAATAGGCGCCGAACACGGCCGTGATGACGACCGTGGTGTAGCCCGAGTTCGCGAAGTCGTACATGCTCCACGCCCAGGCCTCGCGAACTCGCACGTCGGCGGCCAGGGCGCGGGGCACGCGGCGAGGTTAGCGTAATGCGCGTCGTTCCGCCGCGCCGTTGCGGGCATTTGGCACGGTGCGCGCTGCCCGTTCCGGTATAGTTTCGCTCGATGCAACAAGCAGTTAAGACAGGCGTGGCTGACGCCAAACTGACCCTCGCGGAGGTGCTCGACTGGCTGGTCGAGGACCGCCTCGTCGCGCGCGAGGCGGCCGAGGCGCTGAAGACCGAGCGGCGCCACCACCGCGGCAACGTGCACCCGCTTTGCGTGGTCGCCGAGCAGAAATGGAAAACGGGCGCTGCACTCCTGACCCTCGACTTTCTGTCGGAGTGGCTCGCCAAGCACCTCGGCATGGACTACCTGCACATCGATCCGCTCAAGATCGACTTCACCGCGGTCACCGACATCATGTCGTCGGCGTACGCGGCGCGCTTTCGCATCCTTCCGGTGGCAGTGACCGCGAAAGAAGCGGTGATCGCGACCGCCGAGCCCAACGTGCGCGAATGGGAGCCCGAGCTCGCGCGCATCATCAAGCGCGACATCAGGCGCGTGATCGCGAACCCGGTCGACATCGAGCGCTTCCAGGTCGAGTTCTACAACCTGGCGAAATCGATCAAGGGCGCGAGCAAGACCGCAACCGTGTCCGGATTGTCGAACTTCGAGCAGCTCGTCGAGCTGGGGAAGTCCGACAAGCTCGACGCCAACGACGCGCACGTGGTGCGCGTGGTCGACTGGCTCTGGCAGTACGCGTTTGAGCAGCGCGCGAGCGATATCCACGTCGAGCCGCGCCGCGAGCACGGCATCGTGCGCTTCCGCATCGACGGCGTGCTGCACCAGGTCTACCAGATCCCGGCCGCGGTGCTCGCCGCGATGACCAGCCGCATCAAGATCCTCGCGCGCATGGACGTGGTCGAGAAGCGCCGGCCGCAGGACGGCCGCATCAAGACGCGCACGCCGGAAGCGGGCGACATCGAGCTGCGCATCTCGAGCCTGCCGACCGCGTTCGGCGAAAAGCTGGTGATGCGCATCTTCGACCCCGAGGTGCTGGTGCGCGATTTCCGCGAGCTCGGCTTCTCCGACGAAGACCAGCGGCGCTGGCACGAGATGAGCGACCGGCCGAACGGCATCGTGCTGGTGACCGGCCCCACCGGCTCGGGCAAGACCACCACGCTCTACTCCACGCTCAAGGCGCTCGCCACGCCCGAAGTGAACGTGTGCACCATCGAGGACCCGATCGAGATGGTCGAGCCCTCGTTCAACCAGATGCAGGTGCAGGCGCAGATCGAGCTCGGCTTCGCCGAGGGGGTGCGCGCGCTCATGCGCCAGGACCCCGACATCATCATGGTGGGCGAGATCCGCGACCTCGAGACCGCCGAGATGGCGATCCAGTCGGCGCTCACCGGGCACCTCGTGCTCTCCACCTTGCACACCAACGACGCGCCCAGCGCGGTCACGCGGCTGCTCGAGCTCGGCGTGCCGCCCTATCTGCTCAACGCCACCCTGAACGGTGTCATGGCGCAGCGCCTGGTGCGCACGCTCTGCCCGCATTGCAAGCAGAAGGTGGAGTTCAACCGCGCCGAGGACCATGCCGGCTGGGATGCGCTGGTCGCGCCGTGGAAATCGAACCGCCCGGAGAAGGTCTACCGGCCGGTCGGCTGCCTCGACTGCCGCATGACCGGCTACATGGGCCGCGTCGGGATCTACGAGACGCTCATCTTTTCCTCGGCCATCAAGACCCTGGTCGGCGAAAAGGCCGACCTGGCGGTCATGCGCGAGCAGGCCTTCAAGGAAGGCATGAAGCCGCTGCGCATCAGCGGGGCGATGAAGGTCGGCTCCGGCCACACCACGGTGGACGAAGTCCTGAAGGTCGCGCCCCCGGTGCGCGACACGGCGGCCCGCTAGCGAGTGCTGGACGTCCTGTTCCTGGTGGTGCTCGCCTGCGGCGTGGTGTACCTCGCGATGCACCTGCGCTCGCGGCGCGCGGCGCAGGCGCTGTCCGAGGCGAAGAAAAGCGAGCGCCGCTTCCGCGACCTCACCGAGCTCTCGGCCGACTGGTTCTGGGAGACCGACGCCGCGCAGCGCATCACCTGGATCTCGGGGGGCACGCCCGTCGCCACCTTCTTCGGCGGCATCCCGACCTACGGCAAGCGCTTCTGGGAGATCCCGGGCGTGCAGGTCGAAAGCCGGGTGCTCGAGGCGCTGCACGAGGGGATGGAGGAGCGCCGGCCGTTCTTCGACCTCGAGATGACGCGGATCGACGAGCGCGGCGCGCGCCAGATCCACATCATCTCGGGCCAGAGCCGCAAGGACGCCGAAGGCCGTTTCCTCGGCTACCGCGGCGTGGGGCGCGACGTCACCGAGCAGCGGCGCGCCGAGCGCGCGCTCGCCGAGGCGAAGGAGCGGCTGGAGCTCGCGGTCGGCGCCGCCAACCTCGCCGAATGGGATTTCGACCTCGAATCGAACGCGATCTATCTCGGGTCGGGCTGGGCCGGCCTGCTTGGCCGCCGTCCGGTCGCGGGAGTGATGAGCGGCACCGACGTGAACGAGCTGGTCCATCCCGACGACCGGCCCGCCGTGCGCAAGGAGCTCGTCTCTGGGCTGAAAGGCGAGAAGACCATCTGCCAGGTCGACTGCCGCGTGCGCACCGAGGTCGGCGGCTGGCGCTGGGTGCGCGCGACCGGCCGGGTCACCGAGCGCAGCAGCCAGGGGCGAGCCACGCGCGCTTCGGGCACGGTGAGCGACATTGAGGACCACAAGCGCGCCGAGGCGGCGCTCGCCGAGCGCGAGCAGCGCTTCCGCGACATGGCGCAGGCCTCGGGCGAGTACCTGTGGGAGGCGGACGCGGCGTGGCGCTACACCTTTCTCTCGGAGCGAGTCGAGGCGGTCCTCGGCTACCGTCCCGAGGAGCTCCTCGGCCGCAGGGTGCAGGAGATCATGCCGCTTGGCGAGGAGCGCACGGTGCAGGAGTGGCTCGCGCAGCACGCACCCGACGGCCACGCCTTCCGCGAGCTCGTCCACCGGGTCGTCACCCGCTCGCGCGGCGTGATCTGGCAATCGGTGAGCGCGGTGCCGGTGCGCGACCCCACGGGCGTCTTTGTCGGCTACCGCGGCACCGCGGCCGACATCACGGCGCGCCGCGAGGCCGAGGCGCGCGCCGAATACCTCGCGACCCGCGACGCGCTGACCGGCCTTCCGAACCGCGTGCTGCTCGCCGACCGCGGCGCGCAGGCCATCCTGCAGGCGGCGCGCAGCCGCACGCAGCTCGCACTGCTCCTGATCGACGTCGACCGTTTCAAGCTGGTGAACGAGTCGCTCGGCCACCAGGCCGGGGACGCGCTGCTGCGCGAGGTCGGCGCGCGCCTGGAGAGCCTCCTGCCGAGCGAAACACTGGCCCGCCTGGGCGGCGACGATTTTGTCCTGATCCAAAACATAAGGAATACGGAGGAAGCTGCAGCCATCGCGCAGCGCATCCTCGGCGTGCTGGCGCGGCCGTTCAGCGTCGAGGGGCGCACGCTCAACGTCGGCGCCTCGATCGGCATCAGCGTCTATCCGGGCGACGCGCGCGACTTCGCCGAGCTGCTGCGCAACGCCGATGCCGCCAAGTACCACGCGAAGGAGAGCGGGCGGGGCACCTGGCGCATGTACGAGGCGGCGATGCACGCGCGCTCTGTGGAGCGCCTGCGCCTGGAGAACGAGCTGCACGGCGCGCTCGCGAGGAGCGAGCTCGTGCTGCACTGGCAGCCGGTGGTGCGCGGCCGGCGCCTGGTGGCCGGCGCGGAGGCGCTGGTGCGCTGGAACCACCCGGACCGGGGCCTGCTGCTGCCCGGCGACTTCGTGCCGCTCGCCGAGGAGTGCGGCCTGATCCGCTCGATCGGCGAATGGGCCTTCGAGCGGGCGCTGTCGCAGGCGGGCGCCTGGCAGCGCGCGCACCCCGGGCGCTGCTGGATCGCGGTGAACGTGTCCGCGCCCGAGCTGGCCCAGCACCAGTCGTATCTCGAGAAGGTCACGGCCGCGCTGCGCGCGAACGCGGTGGAGGCGTCCTCGCTCGAGCTCGAGGTGACCGAGCGCGTGCTGATGTCGAGCCTGGAGGAGAACATCGAGACGCTGCGCCGCCTCGGCGAGCTCGGCGTGCGCATTTCGATCGACGACTTCGGCACCGGCTACTCCAGCCTCGCGTACCTGCGCCAGCTTCCGGTGCACAAGCTGAAGATCGACCGCTCCTTCCTGCGCTCGATCGACACCCATGCCGCCGACGAGGCGATCGTGCGCGCGATCGCGGTGCTCGCGAAGACGCTGAACATCTCGGTGGCGGCCGAGGGCGTCGAGAACGAGGCCCAGCTCTCGCGCGTGCTCGCGCTGGGCTGCGACGAGTGGCAGGGCCACTACTTCAGCGCCCCGGTCGACGGCGCGGCTTTCGAGAAGCTGCTCGGCGCCGAGGCCTCGGCCAAGGCGGCGGGCTAGTCGAGCTATTTCAGGACCAGGTGCGACAGCGCCCAGGAGACTAGGCTGAAGATGATCGCGCCGAACACGCCCGGCCAGAACCCGGCGACGTGGAACCCGGCGACGAACGAGCCGACCGCCCAGAAGAGCAGCCCGTTGATCACGAAGATGAAAAGCCCGAGCGTAAGGATCGTGACCGGCAGCGTGAGGAGCACGAGGACGGGCCGCACCAGCGCGTTCACCAGGCCGAGCACCAGGGCCGCGGCGAGCGCCGCGCCGGCGCTCTCGACGCTCACCGACGGCATGAGGTAGGCGACCGCGGCGAGCGCCAAAGCGTTGATCAGCCACACGACAAGGATGCGGAGCATCCGCTACGATCGCACGGGGACGTTACACGGGATATCGAAATGACCGATCTGGAACGCGCACTTGCCGACGTGGTGATCGCCAACCGCATCCTCGCCCACGAAGGCATCGTCGATGCCTATGGCCATGTCAGCGTGCGCCATCCGCGCGACCCGAAACGCTATCTGCTCGCGCGCTCGCTCAGCCCGGAGATGGTGCAGCAGGCCGACATCATGGAGTTCGACCTGGATGGCACGCCGGCGGGCGGCGACTCGCGCCAGCCCTATCTCGAGCGCTTCATCCACGGCGCGGTGTACGAGGCCCGGCCCGAAGTGCTCGCGGTCGTGCACGCGCACGCCGAGGACGTGCTGCCTTTCGGCATCACGTCGACGCCGCTTCGTCCGGTGATCCATTCGGGCAGCTTCATGGGCGCGGAAGTGCCGGTCTGGGACATCCGCGAGCGGTTCGGCGACACCAATCTGCTGGTCACGAACATGCCGCAGGGGCGCGACCTCGCCGCGCGCCTTGCCGGCAACAACGTCGCGCTGATGCGCGGACACGGCTTCGTCGCCGCGGCGCGCTCGCTGATCGAGGTGGTGCGCATGTCGGTGTACGTGCCGCGCAACGCTCGCGTGCAGATGGCGGCCATGCAGCTCGGCGAGGTGAAGCCGCTCTCGCGCGGCGAGATCGACGCGCGCAACGCCGGCTACAAGCCGCACTCGCCCGAGACCTGGCGAGCGTGGGAGTACTGGGCGACCCGCGCGGGGTGCGCGGAGCTGCTGCAGAAAAAATAAATCGGGGTCAGACCCCAAAAAAGAAGAATCGGGGTCTGACCCCGATTTATCGGCAGCCGATTTCGCCGCCTTCGGCGAAGTAGGTCGTGCCTTCGGCGCAGCGCAGCGGCTGCGCCGGCGGCCGGGCGCGGCAGGTGTAGCGCGGGCCCTTGGCGGAGTCCTCGACCAGGGTCCAGCCGGCGGGGCAGCGCGGCGTGGCGCTCTGACCCGGCGTGCCGACGGTGAGCGAGGCCTCCTTCGCGCCGACGCAGGCTTCATTCCCGGCGCCGGAGACGCGCACGCGGTAGGCGCCGGGCCGCTTGTATTCGTAGCGCGCGGTCTTGGTGCGGCTGTCGCCGAGGTTCCACGCGATCGGGATGCGGCCGCCGTCGCCGGTGTCGATGGTCGCGCTGCAGGTGAGGTCCAGGAGCGACGGCCGCTCGATCGTGACCGAGATCACCACGTCGCTGCCCTTGCCCGAGAGCACCTGCACCGACACGCTGTCCAGGCGCGGCGCCGCTGCGCCCGCGCCGGCCCAGGCGAGGAGCGCGAGCCCCACGACCCGACGCCGCATCAGCGGCCTCTCGGCTTGCGCAGGTTCGGATTGAGCCGATCGATGTCCGCCTGCACCTGGTCGCGGCTGCGCTCGTAGATCACCTCGCGGCCCATGACCTTGCCGGCGTAAGCGAGGCCGTTCCGCGTGGGCGTGAGGGTGCACCTCACATTGTGCACGCCCTCGCCGATCACCACCTCGATCAGGTCCGCGCGCTTGTTGAGGACCACGACCTCGATCAGCTGTCCGTTCTCGGTGCGGAGCTTGATTTTCTCGTTCGTCATGTCGAAGTCCCCTCCACGCCCGCGCAGTGTAGCGCGGCGGGACAGACGAACAAACTACTCGGGCGACAGATACTGCTAGCGATCGAACTTCGCGATGGCCACGACGATGCCGACCGCAAGCAGGATCAGCACCAGGGCGGCCGTGAACGAGACCGCCGCGAGGATGAGGAGCGGCAGGACGAGGAACAGCGCCGCGAGCACCCAGGGAACGTTCTGCGGCATCTTGCCGAAGTCGAGGTCGCGCTTGCTGCGGCGCCCTAGCGCCTGGGCGAGCGCTCGCCCCTCGAGCCAGGAGAAGAATACGAACGCCTCGACGAAGAAGCTGCCGATGAGCACGAACGGCGCGAGCATCATGCCGGGCAGGGCGAGGAGCGCGTGCCGGTCGGCGAGGAAGATCACGGTGGCCGCGGTGCACGCCACGCTCACCAGCACGAAGAGCGCGACCATCGGGACGACGAAAGCGGCGCGGCGCGAAAGGTACTGACGAAACCCCTGTGCCTGGTGGAAGCGCGAGAAGAGCTTCATCGCGTCCCGGTACGTTTTTTCGAGCGGCAGGTATTGCGCAAGCGCCGCCTGGGCCGGCGCCTCAGGGGTTTGTCGATTTGGCGTCGCCATCTCGGCCTCCCGGCTTATTCGAGGCGTCCAGCATACGAACCCGGGCGCGGCCCCGCAGCGACTATTTCCGCACTTTCCCCGAAAGGCTCATCTCTTTTCCGGCGGAATGCCACGGATCGGCGCCGAGAACTTCGCGTGCGCCGCAGGGTCGACCGGCCGGTGCTTCACCTTCGTGCTTGCGGCATCCTTACCGAGGAAATTGTCGCCTTTCCAGTTGCGCGCCGGCCGGATGGGACGGGGAACGAAGCCGCCGCCGCAATTGGGGCAGACGTTGGCTAGAACCTTCTCGACGCACGCGGCGCAGAAAGTGCACTCGTAGCTGCAGATGCGCGCGTCGAGCGCGTCCGGGGGCAGGGGCTTGCTGCAGTGCTCGCAGGTCGGCCTGAGCTCAAGCATCGCGCCCATCATAGGTCATTCGGGGATGGCGATGCCCGAGCCGCCCATTTCCTTCGGGTAGTCCTTGAGCTTCGTCAAACCATCGTGCATCGGGAGCTTCGTCTCCTGGTAGTTGACGTGCACCCCGGCGCGGAACGGAAACTCGGGGATCACGGCGGCATAGACGTCGGTAACTCCCCAGCCCGGGTGCTCGGTGAAGAGATGCCCGCCGCATTGCTTGCACCACTTGCGATAGCTCCTCGGCGTCTTGTTGTAGGTGCCGATGCTCTCGGCCCCGCGCGTGACCCGCAGCGCTTCGGGCTTCCAGAGCGTGAAGGCGTTGACCGGTCCCGCCGACCAGGTGCGGCAGGATTCGCAGTGGCAATAGCCCATCGCCGCGGGCGCGCCCGTGACGGTGAAGTGGACGGCGCCGCAGAAGCAGCTCCCTTCGTAGGTGGTAGCATGCTGCGCGCGCTCGGGGGCGCGGGTTTCGGTTGCAGTCGTCATGATCGGATCCTTTGGTTGGCCTTAGCGGGTGCTAGTCTCCCTGCCGCGCTGGCCCGCGTCTTGGCCGAGGCTCCGCGTTTATTGACCGCAACTCCATGGATGCCCTGTCGGACGTTCTGAATTCGGTTCGCCTCGAGGGCGCGGTGTACCTCAACGCCGAGTTCACCGCGCCGTGGTGCATCCGCGGCGAGCTCGGCCTCGCCAGCGTGCGGCAGCGCCTCGTGGCCTCCGAGCACGTCGCGTTCTTCCATTTCCTGACCGAAGGCCGCTGCAAGGTGCGGCTCGCCGACGGCGGAGAGGTGCTCGAAGCATCCGCCGGCGACCTGATCCTCTTCCCGAAGGAAGGCAAGCACCTGATGGGCACCGACCTGCAGCTTGCGCCGATGGAGGCGCAGGCGGCGCTTACGCCCGACCCCGAGAGCGGCGCCGAGCTCTTCCACATGCGCCACGGCGGAGGCGGCGCCGCGACGCGCTTCGTCTGCGGCTACCTCGCGCTGAGCCGCAGCGTGTTCCGGCCGCTGTTCGAGGCGCTGCCGCGGCTCGTCTGCATTCCGATGGGCGAGGGGCCCGCGGCGGCGATGCTACGCGAGCTCTTCCGCGCCGGCGTGCGGGAGTCCACCGCACTGCGGCCTGGCGCGGGGTCGATGCTCGCCAAGCTCGCGGAGCTTCTCTTCGTGGAGGCGCTGCGCCGCCACATCGAACGCCTGCCGCCCGGCGGCAGGGGCTGGCTCGCCGGAGTGCGCGACGCGCAGGTCGGACGCGCGCTCGCCCTCCTGCACGCGGCGCCTGGGAGGCACTGGACCGTTGACGAGCTGGCGCGCGAGGCGGCGCTTTCGCGCTCGGCGCTCGCCGAGCGCTTCACCGCGCTGGTGGGCGAGTCGCCGATCCAGTACCTCATGCGCTGGCGCCTCGCGCTCGCGGCGCAGGCGCTGCGCTCTGGCGCGGACGCGATCGCCCAGCTCGCCGAGCGCAGCGGCTACGAATCCGAGGCGGCGTTCAGCCGCGCGTTCAAGCGCGAGTTCGGCATGCCGCCCGCGGCCTGGCGCAAGGCGCTTCCAAGATAGAACCTGCTCCGGCGGCTTAAGACGTCCACTTGTGCCGGCGGTCGCAGACGTCGATCGGGTCGAGCATCTCGGCGCTGCCTTCGTAGCCCGCGATCCTGGAGCGCAGGCTTCGATAGAGCGCGCCGTCGCTCGACCTGCAGGCGACACCCGCGTACTTCCCCAGGTTGTGCATGCTCGAGGGATAGAGGCGCATCAGATCCTCGTATCCGGCGTGCAGCTTGCTCCATTGCGGCGGCTGCACGGGATCGTCCACAAACGGGATGCCGCCGCGCCGGGTGTCCACCAGCCAATAGAGGCGTGCGTACATGCCCATTCCCTCGAACGCCCGGGTTTGCTTGGCGACCTGCAGGGCAAATCTCTCGTAGCGCGCCGCGCTTCCGCCCCACTTCGGCTCGTAGTGCCGTGCCATCGCGAAATAGATATTGTGATATTCGGGGTGCTCGCGTACCCCTTCCTGGAACACCTCCGCGAGCTTCGATTCCGGAGCTCCCTGGTCCGTCATCACGCTGAGCAACAGTGCGTAGGGCGCAGCGCATCCGCGGCCGCGCGCGCGCAGCTTCGTCAGGATCTCCATGGACTTGTCGAGCCGCTCGCGGAACAGCTCCCAACCTTCCTTCGCGACCGTGTCCGCGTAGCCGCCGCCGCGGGCCTTCCATGCGTAAGCGCGCCAGTAGATTGCCTCCGCGTACAGCGCCGCGTTCGACTGGGGCCGCGCCTGCTGCCATGACTGGATGTCGTTGAGATCCTTGGTCCAGGTATTCCAGGCCTCGAAGTTCTTGTAGAGCCCGTCTCCGTACTGGGAGAGCTTCCAGCGACCGTCTGGAAATCGATCCTTGCCGGAGCACCATTGGTCGTAAAGCTCGTCGAGTGCCTTAAAGTCCTTGGCATGGAACGCCCTCTGTACCAGTGCTTGCCCCTCGAAGAAGAACAGCGCCGAATCCGGACAGGGAACCTGTTTCATGAGTTCGCTGCTTGTGCACATCACCAGCGCTGGTCCGGGCATGGGCTCCGACGAGATGCCGATTTGAGGCTGCGCCGGCGCGCACCACAGGCTTGCAGCCAGGGCGCATGCGGCTGCGCGGAGCAGGCGGGATGCTTGCTTTTTCAGGGCGTGGCGTTCGGCTGTGGCTCTCATGGCTCGTTCCATACGAGTTCTTTTGACGGGCTGAGCATATCGGGAGGCGGGCGGGTCGCGAATGAAGCACATCACGATTCGACCGAGAAGGGCGTGCGCCCGACGCCTAGCGGCGTAGGTGGGTATAAACCTTCGGCAGGTACCGGTGAAAAAGATAAACATTCACCGCGCCGCCGCCGAGATAGACGAGCCAGAAAAACCAAAGCGACGCGCCGCGCGCGAGCGACTGCATGAACGCCAGGGTAACGAGGCTCCAGGGAAGCGTCAGCGCGATGAGCGCCCCCATGAAATTGCCGTCGCCATAGCCGACCACGAGAATCGTGCAAAGAAGAACCGTGACCGCGTAGAGGACCAGCGCCGAGGCTTCGAGCCTGTTCACCGCCCGCCCCTCAGGCACGCGGCGGCGCGGTCGCGGCAAACGAGGGGCGCGCCGCGAGCGCGTCGTACCAGCCCGCGAGCTTCGGATGCTTCGGGCGCCAGAGAAAATCGGGATTGCGGAGCTCGAGGCCGAGCGCGGCGCCGAGCGTCATCTGCGCCATGTTGAGCGCGCCGCGCATGTGAGGATGGCCGATCTCCTTCTCCCAGAGGCCGACCATGCGCCGCGCACGTTCCGTCTCGTGCGCGATCACGCCCGGAGAGCGTTCGTCCCTGGGGCGCGCCAGCTCGCGGCCCCAGACCGCGAGCCCGTCGAGCAGGCTCCTCGCCAGCGCCTCGAGCCGCCGCGCCTCCAGTCCTGCGGGGCCGGAGGGCAGCTCGAACGCCGGTCTTCCGTCGAGGCGGTCGAGGTAGTCGCAGACCAGCGCCGATTCCTCCATGCCGACGCCGTCGTCGCGCACGAGATAGGGCACGCGTCCGGACGGATTGATCGCGTAATAGGGGCTCTCGGCGGCGCGGGTCTTCGCGAGCACGATCTCCACCCGGCTTTCCAGCTTCTTTTCGAGCACCACGATCCGCGCCATGCGCGCGTAGGGCGACCCGGGAGTGATGTAGAGCTTCATGTCCGGAGTTCTCAGCGGTATGGATAGTCCATCTGCGAAGCGATGCGCTGGCGCGCGTCGGCTCCCGCGAGTTTTTGCACCAGATGCAAGCCCAGGTCGATCGAGGCGGACACGCCGCCCGCGGTGATGACATCGCCTTCATCGACCACTCTTTCCCGGACCACCTCCCCGCAATAGGGCTCCAGCTCCTTGTAGACGGCCGGGTGGGTCGTCGCGCGGCGCCCCTGAAGAAAGCCCGCGGCTCCCAGGAGCAGCGCCCCAGTGCATACCGAGATCTTGAGCGGCACGGAACGGGCCGTCTTCAGCCAGTCGATGAAACCGCGGTCGTGCCGCAAGTCCCTGGTGCCGAATCCGCCGGGAACGAAGAGCAGGTCGTACGAATCCAGAGGCTGGTCGACCGCAGCGGCCTCCATGCGCAGGCCGCGATCGTCGACCACCGAGCGTGTGGTGGAGCAGATCCGCCAGTCGAAGTCGTCGAGGATTTTCATCGACTTCAACCGGGTAACAGGATCGTAGAACCCGACGAAATCGAGCGACGTCAGGCGGTCGAACACCACGAAAGCGGCTTTCATTTCGGCACCTCGCAGTGCCGACAAGAATGCCATGGTTCTGCCGGCGCCGCGAGAACGGCGCCCTGCGCAGGCGACGCGGGCAGGCTCATCGCCATCGAACCGTGGCTGTGCGTAGCCGGCACGGTAATGCCGAGCATTCCGACGAGCGCGACGATCGCGAGGCCTACGACGAATTCGACCAGCGCATTTCGCATCAGCGGCTGCAGCCGGTTTCGCGGTATGAGGATCGTCCGGTTCACTGCGGCAATAGCTAGGATGAGGGCGAAGAGCGCGATCTTGAGCGCCAGCAGCCGGCCGTATTTCGATTCGAGCGCCATCGATACCGGGCTCACGGTGTACCAGGTGTTGACGACTCCGGAGAAGAGCAGGACCGCCATGCACGCGATCCCCAGGGTCGAGAACCGCGCCGTGGCCGACGCTGCCGCTCGCATGGCGCCGGCGCCGTCCTTCAAGGCACGCCGCAGCACGAGAATCAGCGGAAGCAGCGCGCCCAGCCAGGCGCCGGCGGCGAGGATGTGCACGCTGTCCGCCGCCAACCGCACCGGGCCACCCGCCGCCGCATGGCCGCTTCCCGAAATCGTCACCAGCAGGAGTCCGGCAAACAGCGCGCCGGACGCAGGACGCGCCGGACCGGCCAGCAACGCCGCAAGCGCCGCGAGCAGGGCCAGGCGCACGAGCTCGAGCTTGCCGAACTGCGTTGCCGTGAGCAGCGTCCACACCGTTTCGGGCTGCACGGCCTGCGCGAATGGCAAGCCGCTCATTCGCGGCAGCTCGAGCGCAAGCCAGCCGAGCGCGCTCGCGAACGCCACCGCCGCGCACCAGGCCGCGATCGGCCGGAATGCCGGTCCTGGCTGCCGATCGGGCGACACGGCGAGCGCGTACGCGCACTGGCCGAAGAGCAGCAGGACCGAGGCGAAATGCAGCGCCCGCACCGCCGCGAGCACCCCGTCTCCCGCGCCCATCGTTACTTGCCCACTTCGAACGTGTAGTCGCCTTCCGTAGCGTGCGTATCGACGGAGAGCACTCGCCAGAAGACGCGATAGGTCCCGTTGGGCAGAGGCGGCAGCGACACGCGCATGACCCTGCGGTCCGACGGGTCGATCTGCTTGTCCTTCTTGTCGACCTGGCGGCCGCCGGAGTCGAGCACCCGGATCGTGCTGAACGCGGCCTCGAGCTCCGCGGTGAACCGGAGCCGCACCTCGCCAGGCGCGCTCGCCACGGAGCCGCCGACGCTCGGCGATGCGCGGTCGAGAAACGCGTGCGCCCCGGCGTTCGTGGCCGCCAGCGCGAGGAGGAGCGCCGCCGCGGCGATGCGCGCGCTCTTCAAAACACGGGCTTCCCGAGGCTTTGCGGGAACAGATCGTCCAGGAAGAAGTGGAGCTGGACGAGGACGCCATTGCCGCCTCCGGTGCGCGAATTCACCGGAATGACGGCCTCGAGGCCGAGCTGTACGTAGCGTCCCGCCCAGAGCACGCCCGGGTTCACGGTGCCGGTCCAGCCGCCTGCCTCGCGATCCACCGGCTTCTGCAGGTCGAATTCCACCAGCAGGATCATGCGCCGGAACGGCTCCGGCATGCCGACGTCCTTCACGAAGGAATGCAGGTAGGGAAGGCTGTACTGGACCGAGCCGCCGATTCTCAGGACGTCCGGATGGGGCTCGACCGCGGCATTGCCGTCGGCGTCCACGGTGGTGGAGCTCGAGCGCGAAGGAATCGCGAGCCCGAACGCGCCCGTCACCGCGAGCGGCCGCAGGAACTTCGCCCCCTCGGGCAGCTCGCCGAAGCCCTTGCCGACGAAGAGCGTCGGCGTGAAGGTGCTGAAGGATTCCGCGCCCACCGCCTTCGCACCCGTGCCGCCGATGTCCCAGTCGAGCCCCACGGAGGCGATCGCCTCGCCGGGGTCGTTCTTGTAGAACTGGTACTTCACGCTCGCGGCCCAGTTGTCGAAGCCGTCGGTGACCGTACCGTCGGCCTGCTGCTGACGCAGGTAATCGGCGCTGAGCCCGACGCCCAGATTCGGCGTGAGCCGCTTGTCGTACTCCATCGCCGCGCTCGTCTCGCGCGCGCCGGGACCCTCGTCGGTGGCGCCGAGACGGCGCTGGCTGATCGTGGGCAGCGCCAGCTCGTCCGCCACGAAAGGATCCTCCGTTGCCGGCGTCGCCGGGAAGAAACGCTTGCCCGCAAAGCCGTGCGCAAAAGCATTTGATGGCACAAGCGCGAGGGCGATGCTGAGCGCGGTGAAGCAGCTCAGAGAACGCTTCACCGCGATGCGCAGAGGATGGACGTACAAAGCCGCATTTCAAATTCCCGCTTCGGGTTTCAAGGAATCTTGCCGGTGGAGTGGTGCGCCGCGCCGTCTCACGGATGGTCGTGGCTTCACACTTTCGCGGGCTTCCCGAGGAAGCGGAGCGTGATCGCCAGCC
>Ga0070679_100002865_pt1 | contig 15676 bp, 11 predicted proteins | sample KBSC63BmetaG_FD_65652 | JGI IMG/M metagenome (GOLD analysis project Ga0070679, IMG submission 65652) | Corn rhizosphere microbial communities from Kellogg Biological Station, Michigan, USA - KBS C6-3B metaG | ecosystem: Host-associated > Plants > Roots > Rhizosphere | place: USA: Michigan... | reverse complement strand
TTTCCAGGTTGATGATGTGGATCTTGTTGCGATGGCCGAAGATGTACGGGGCCATCTTGGGGTTCCAGAAGCGGGTCTGGTGTCCGAAATGGACACCGGCTTCCAGCATTTCGCGCATGGAGACGGACATGTGATTTCCTAAAGGTTGGGTCTAAAATCCAGGCCGAAATTGCGTTGCCTTTGTTGGCAGCGCAACACCTTGTTGGCCTGGATTCGCGTTTGGTTCACCGGCAGACCCGGCCACCCTATGCGGCCAGCCCCCGGCAAAACCCAAAGATTATAACACCGCCCCTCGCTTAGGACCCCATGCGCCCCGACCTCGCCGCCACCCGGCACTCCCTTCTCGCGGGCGAAATTCGCGCCGCTGATGAGCTACAACGTGCGCTGGAGATTGCGCAGTCTCCCGCATGCGAGCACGCGTTCCTGCGTATCGACGCCGACGAGGCGCGGCGCCAGGCAGCTGATCCCGCCAACCAATCGCGGCCGCTCGCAGGATTGGCGGTGTCCATCAAGGACCTGTTCGATATCGCGGAGCAACCCACACCGGCCGGCTCGAAGGTGCTGGCCGACGCGCCTCCCGCAACGCACGACAGCCCGGCCGTCGCGCGTTTGAGGGCAGCGGGGGCAGCTCTCGTAGGCCGCACCAACATGAGCGAGTTCGCGTTCTCGGGCGTGGGCGTCAACCCGCACCACGGCACGCCGCCCAATCCGGCCGATCCCAAGACGCCGCGCATCCCGGGCGGCTCGTCTTCGGGCTGCGCCGTTTCGGTCGCCACCGGCGCGGCTTTCGTGGGACTGGGTTCGGACACGGGCGGGTCCATCCGGATACCGGCGGCGCTCTGCGGCATCGTCGGCTTCAAGAACACCGCGCGCCTGACACCCACCGACGGCGCGCTGCCGCTGTCCACCACGCTGGACACGGTGTGCGCGATGACGCGCTCGGTGCGCGACGCGATCCTGGCGCATGAGATCCTGGCCGAGCGCACGGTCACGCGCAGCGACAAGCCGCTGTCCTCGATGCGGTTCGCGGTCGCGCGCACCAGCATGCTCGACGCACTGGACCCGACGGTGGCAACGGCTTTTGAACGCAGCCTGAAGACTTTGCGTGACAGCGGCGCACGCATCGAGGAGATCGCGCTCGAGCCGATTCGCGACCTGGGCACCATCCAGTCCACCGGCGGATTCTCGGCGGCGGAAAGCTATGCATGGCATCGCGCGCTGCTGGCCTCCAGCGGGGCGGGCTACGACCCGCGCGTGCGCCACCGCATCGAGCGCGGCGCGAACATGAAAGCCTACGAATACATCGACTTGATCCGCGCACGCCGCGACTGGATAGCACGCGTGCACTCGGCGCTGGCAGGCTTCGACGCCGTGCTGTCGCCGACCACGCCGCTGGTCGCGCCGCCGATCGCGCAAGTCGCGCCCGGGGCCGAGCGCGATGAGGAGTTCTTCCGCGTCAACGCCCTGCTCTTGCGCAACTGCAGCGTGGTGAACATGCTGGACGGCTGCGCCATCTCGATTCCGTGCCACGCTGCCGGCGAACTTCCGGTCGGCCTCATGATCTGGCAAGGCGCGATGCAGGACGACGCGGTGCTGAACATCGCGCTGCGCGCCGAGGAAGCGCTCGCCGCCGCATCATGAGCATCGCGCCGCGCAGGACAAATCAGGGATGAGAGTTGCCGTCATCGGCGCCGGCATCATCGGCGTCACCACGGCTTTCGAGCTGGCCGTGGATGGTCATGAGGTGACGGTATTCGAGCGCCGCGCCGCTGTCGCCGAAGAAACCAGTTTCGCCAACGCGGGGCTCATTGCCCCAGGCTACGTCACGCCGTGGGCTGCTCCCGGCATGCCGGCGAAGGTGGCGCGCTATCTTCTGTCCAAGCATGCGCCCGTGCGCATCGGCTTTCCGCTCTCGCGCGCGGACATCGCCTGGATGCGCCAGTGGTATCGGGCCTGCGAGCTGCCGGCCTATGCCGCGAACCGCAGCCGAATGCAGGCGCTGGCGTTCTACAGCCGCACCCGCATGCGCGACATCAGCGAGCATTTTCAGCTGCAGTACGACCGCAGCATCGGCTACCTGGTGCTGCTGCGCGGCGAAAAGGACCGCAAGCTGGCGGAGCCCGGATTGCAATTGCTGCGCGATAGCGGCGTGCCTTTCAAGGAGATCGGCCAGGAAGAGGCGCGTGCGATCGAGCCCGCCATCAATGCCGACACGCAGTTCGCCGGCGCGATCCATCTTCCGGAAGACGAAGTGGGCAACTGCCGCCAGTTTGCGCTGCTGCTCAAGAACGAGGCGCAGGCCATCGGCGTGAATTTCGAATTCAATACGGCTGTCGAGCCGCTCAATTCCGTGTCTCCCTGCCTGCTGCAGGTCTGGCTGCTCGGCGCCGATGCGCCGACCCAGCGGCAGTTCGACGCGGTACTGGTCTGCTCGGGCATGGACTCCGCCACGTTGCTGCGGCCACTGGGCCTGGAAATTCCCCTGGCCGCCGTGTATGGCTACTCCATCAGTGCGGCCATCCGTGAGCCGCTCAATGCGCCGCGCAGCGCGGTCATGGACGAACGGTTCAAGGTGGCGATCACCCGGCTCGGCCAGCGGGTGCGCGTTTCGGGCAGCGCGGAGATCGGTGGCTTGCCGGAGAAGAAGCGCCCATCTTCGCTGCAAACCCTCTACAAGGTGCTGCATGACTGGTTTCCCGGCGCGGCCGCGTTGGCCGGCACCCGCTCGGGCGTGCAGGAATGGAAAGGCGCGCGGCCGATGCTTCCCGACGGCCCGCCACTGCTCGGCGCGAGCGGCGTTCCGGGCGTGTGGATCAATCTCGGCCATGGGTCCTCGGGTTGGGCGCTCTCGTGCGGCAGCGCGCGCGTGGTCGCCGACCTGATGTCGGGCCGCACACCGGAGATCGATGTGCAGGGCCTGGGTGTCGAGCGCTTGCAAGGGTGACAGAATCCGGTGATGCAACGCATCACCCCGGAACGTGACTGGCTGCTGTTCGACGTCGCCGCCACGCGAGCGATCGAGCAGGCGGCGGCAGCCGGCTTGGCGCCCCACACGCTGATGCAGCGCGCCGGTCTGGCTGTCGCGAGGCTGGCGATCGCCGTGGCGCCGCACGCCAGGACCATGTGGATCGCCTGCGGGCCGGGCAACAACGGCGGCGATGGAATGGAAGCGGCGATGCATTTGCACCAATGGGGCAAGCAAGCCGTGGTGACATGGCTGGGCGCTGAAGCACGCGCACCCGCGGACGCGCTGGCGTCGCTGCGCCGCGCGCGCGATAGCGGCGTCAGTTTCGCGCTGCAGCCGCCGCCGCAATGGGACCTCGGCATCGACGCGCTGTTTGGACTGGGCAACTCGCGTCCGCTCGAAGCCGCGGCAGCGCAATGGGCGGTGGCAATGAACAGCGGCGCGGCACCCGTGCTCGCCGTCGACCTGCCCTCCGGCTTGAACAGCGACACGGGAAACGGAGAATCCATTCACGCGGCACACACGCTCAGCCTGTTGACGCTCAAGCCTGGTCTCTTCACGGCACACGGACGCGATGCAGCGGGCCAGGTATGGCTTGATGACCTGGGCGTGGCGGCGCCCGCTTCCCGAGCGACGTCCACACTGAGCGGGCCACCGTCGAAAGCGGCGCGCCGGCACGCGTCACACAAAGGCAGCTACGGAGATGTGGCCGTGATCGGCGGCGCCCCGGGGATGGCGGGCGCCGCGCTGCTGGCCGCGTCGGGCGCACTGCATGGCGGCGCCGGGCGCGTTTACGTGGGCTTGCTCGACAGCGATGCGCTGACGGTCGACAAGGTGCAGCCCGAATTGATGATGCGGCCCTGGGATTCGCTCGAGCTGGACGCGATGTCCGTGGCCTGCGGCTGCGGCGGAGGCGATGCGATTCGCGCGGTGCTGCCGAAAATCCTGTCCACCGCACGCGCGTTGGTGCTCGATGCCGACGCGCTCAATGCCATCGCTTCAGACACGCAATTGCAATCGCTGCTTCACCGGCGTTCGCGCCGCGGCCGTGTCACGGTGTTGACGCCGCATCCGCTGGAAGCCGCGCGGCTGTTGGGCTGCGACGCCGCGCAGGTGCAGGCCGACCGCCTCGCCGCGAGCCGCGAACTGGTGCAACGCTTCGGCTGCGTGGTGGTGCTCAAGGGCTCGGGCACCATCGTCGCGGCGCCGCAAGGGGTGCCGATGATCAATCCCACGGGTAATGCGCGGCTTGCGACGGCGGGCACGGGCGATGTTCTGGCCGGTTTCATCGCCTCTCGCATCGCCCGAACGGATGATGCGTTCATATCGGCGGCCGGCGCAGTGTATGAACACGGGCTCGCGGCGGATCGTTGGCCTGCAGGCAGCGCATTGACAGCTTCGGCGCTTGCGTCTGCGTTGGGTCACTGACGGAAGGCTACCCGCGGCCCACGAACGGCATCTTGGTCGCCATCACCGTATGGAACAGCACGTTGGCTTCCAGCGGGAGATTGGCCATGTACAACACCGACTGCCCAACGATGTTCACGTCCATGAGGGGTTCGATCGCGATCGAGCCGTTGGCTTGCGGCACGCCTTTGCCCATGCGGGCCGCCAACTCGGTGAGCGCATTGCCGATGTCGATCTGGCCCACGGCGATGTCGTACTTGCGGCCATCGAGCGATGCCGTCTTGGTGAGCCCGGTGACCGCGTGCTTCGTGGCGGTGTAGGCGACCGAATTCGGACGTGGCGCGTGCGCCGAGATGGAACCGTTGTTGATGATGCGTCCGCCCATCGGCGACTGCGCCTTCATGACGCGGAACGCCTCACGGATGCCATAGAACATGCCGTTGAGATTGGTGTCCACCACGCGTTTCCAGTCCTCGATGGCGATGTCTTCCAGCAGCGAGCCGCCCAGGCCCATGCCGGCATTGTTGAAAAGCAGGTCGACCCGGCCCCACGCCTTGACCGTGGCGGCGAACAAGGCCTCGACGGACGCGGGGTCGGTGACGTCGGTGGGCACGGCCAGCGCGCTGCCGGGCGCGTCGGCCTCGGTCACCACCTGGTTCAGCGGCTCGGCGCGGCGTCCGGCAATGGCCACGCGCCAGCCATCGCGCAGCAGCGCAAGGGCCGCGGCCTTGCCGACGCCGGTGCCACCGCCGGTGACGATCGCGACTTTGCCGTTGGGTGTGTTGAATGCCATGTGATGTTCTCCTCGATTAACGACGCGGCTTGCGGCTCTTGCTCTTGCCGGCGGCCTTCTTCACGGCCGCCTTGAGCGATTGAATGGGTGACTTCGGTTGGGCGCTCGCGCTCTTGTGCGCGGCGCGCTTGGTGGACGACTTTAGCGGCGTGCCGCTGGCAGCGCCGCGGCCGGGACCGCCGGCAGCGCCCTTGTCCTTCATCGCGCGGCTCACGATCTCGTCGCCTTCATGCACCAGGCGGAAGTCGATCTTGCGGCCGTCCAGGTCCACCCGGCTGACCTGCACGCGCACCCGCGATCCGATCGCGTACCGGATGCCGGTGCGCTCGCCGCGCAGCTCTTGCCGCGCCTCGTCGAACTTGAAGTACTCGCCGCCCAGCTCGGTGATGTGGACCAGGCCCTCGACATACATCTGGTCAAGCGTGACGAAGATCCCGAACGTGGTTGCCGCGGTGACAACGCCGCTGTATTCCTCGCCGAGATGCTCGCGCATGTATTTGCATTTGAGCCAGGCCTCCACGTCGCGGCTCGCTTCGTCGGCACGGCGCTCGTTGGCGCTGCAATGCAGCCCCGCCGCTTCCCACGCCTGGATTTCGCGGCTGGGAGGCGGCGCCGGCTTTTTCAGCTTGTGGATCGGCGCCTTCACGCGCGACGCAAGGCGCCGCGCGAGCTTCTCGTGCGCTTCGCCAGGCGTCGGCAATTCCGGCAGCTCGTAGCGTTCGCTCGCCAGGATGGCTTTGATCACGCGGTGCACCAGCAAATCGGGATAACGGCGGATCGGGCTCGTGAAGTGCGTGTAGGCGTCGTACGCCAAGCCGAAATGGCCGCTGTTGATCGGCGTGTAGATCGCCTGCGACATCGAACGCAGCAGCATGGTGTGGATCTGCTGCGCATCGGGGCGCTCTTTCGTCGCTTCGGCGATGCGCTGGAACTCGGCCGGTTGCGGATCTTCGCTGATGGTCAGCGGCACTCCGATGGCCTTGAGGTAGGTGCGCAGCAACTCCTTCTTCTCGGGCGTCGGGCCTTCGTGCACCCGGAACAGGCCGGGATGCTTGCTCTGCTGGATGAAGTCGGCGCTGCAGACATTGGCCGCGAGCATGGATTCCTCGATCAGCCGGTGCGCGTCGTTGCGCACGCGCGGCACGATGCGTTCGATGCGGCCGTTCTCGTCGCAGATGATCTGCGTCTCGGTGGTCTCGAAGTCCACCGCGCCGCGCTGGTTGCGCGCCTTCAGCAGCGCGCGATAGACATCGTGCAGGTTCAGCAGGTCCGGCACGCGATCCTTCTGGCGCTGCGCTTCAGGCCCGCGCGTGTTCGCAAGGATTGCCGCCACTTCGGTGTAGGTGAAGCGGGCGTGACTCCACATCACAGCGGGATAGAACTGGTAGGCGAAGATTTCGCCGGTGGCCGTGATCAACATGTCGCAGACCATGCACAGGCGCTCCACCTCGGGGTTGAGCGAGCACAAGCCGTTGGAGAGCTTTTCCGGCAGCATGGGGATCACACGGCGCGGGAAATAGACGCTGGTCGCGCGGTCGTACGCATCCACGTCGATGGCGCTGCCGGTCTCCACATAGTGGCTCACGTCGGCGATCGCCACCAGCAGGCGCCAGCCCTTGCCGCGCCCGACTTTCGCGGGCTCGCAGTACACGGCATCGTCGAAGTCGCGCGCGTCTTCGCCGTCGATGGTGACCAGCGGGATATCCGTGAGGTCGACGCGGTGCTTCTTGTCTTGCGGCCGCACCTTGTCGGGCAGCGAACGTGCGAGGCCGATGCACGCATCCGAGAATTCATGCGGCACACCGTACTTGCGCACCGCGATCTCGATCTCCATGCCGGCGTCGTCGATCTCGCCCAGCACTTCCTTCACGCGGCCGACGGGTTGCCCGTACAAGCTGGGCGGTTCGGTGAGTTCGACCACGACAACCTGGCCCGCTTTCGCGAGACCTGTCGCGCCTTTGGGGATCAGCACGTCTTGTCCGTAGCGCTTGTCCTCCGGCGCGACCAGCCACACGCCGCTTTCGTGCAGCAGGCGCCCGATGATCGGCTGCGGCGGACGTTCGATGATCTCGACCACGCGGCCTTCGGGCCGCCCTTTGCGATCGTGGCGCACGATGCGCGCCTTGACGCGATCCTTGTGCAAAACCGCGCGCATTTCGTTGGGCGGCAAGTAGATGTCGCCTTCCCCGTCATCGCGCAACACATAGCCGTGGCCGTCGCGATGTCCTTGGATCACTCCCTCGATTTCATCGAGGAGCCCGTGGGTCATATGCCCAATATTTTTGATATAGAATCCTTTTCTTTCCTGAAGGCCCAGGTGGCGGAATTGGTAGACGCACTAGTTTCAGGTACTAGCGAGTAACATCGTGGGGGTTCGAGTCCCTTCCTGGGCACCATGATCATAAAGCCGGCACTGCCGGCTTTGTCGTTTTTGGGTCGGCCTCAGACCGGCACAGCCACAAGATCGTGGCCTTGCGTGCCGACCACGCGCGCCTGCGTGAACGTCCCCACCTTGAGTTGCTTGCTCAATTTTTCGGGCGGAAGCAACTTCACGAGCCCGTCGATCTCCGGCGCATCGGCATACGAGCGGCCTACGCCGCCCTTGCGTCCGAGTGCCGGCGCCGAATCCACCAGCACCTGCATCGTCGCGCCGATGCGCTGGCCCAGCTTGGCGGCCGATACTTCCTCGGCGACGGCCATGAAACGCGCGCGGCGTTCTTCGCGCACTTCTTGCGGCAACATGCCCTGAATGTCGTTCGCGGCGGCCCCTTGCACCGGGCTGTACGCGAAGCAGCCCGCACGGTCGATGCGCGCTTCGCGCATGAACTCGAGCAAGTGCTCGAACTCTGCTTCGGTTTCGCCGGGGAAGCCTGCGATGAAGGTGCTGCGGATGACGATCTGCGGACAGGCTTCGCGCCATTGGCGGATGCGGTCGAGATTCTTCTCGCCGCTGGCCGGCCGCTTCATCCGGCGCAGCACATCGGGATGGCTGTGCTGGAACGGCACATCGAGGTACGGAAGCACCTGGCCCGTTGCCATGAGAGGCATCACTTCGTCCACAGATGGGTACGGATAGACGTAATGCAAGCGCACCCACGCGCCGAACGGCTCCGCCATCTCACCCAGCGCCTTCGCCAGCGCGAGCATGCGCGTCTTGATTGGCTTGCCATCGAAAAAACCCGTGCGGTACTTGACGTCCACGCCGTAGGCGGAGGTGTCCTGGCTCACCACCAGCAGTTCCTTCACGCCGCCCTCGAACAGCGCCCGCGCTTCCTTGAGCACATCGCCGATCGGACGGCTGACAAGGTCCCCTCGCATCGAAGGAATGATGCAGAACGTGCAGCGGTGATTGCAGCCCTCGCTGATCTTCAGGTAAGCATAGTGGCGCGGCGTCAGCTTGATGCCGGCGATGCCGAAGGAATTGCGTTGCGGATCGGGGATGAGGTCAACGAATGGATCGTGCGGCTTGGGCAGGTTCGCATGTACGGCATCCATCACTTCCTGCGTCGCGTGCGGGCCCGTGACGGCCAGCACCGATGGATGCATCTGGCGCACCAGGTTGCCGCCGCCCTCGCCCGCCTTCGCACCGAGGCAGCCGGTGACGATCACCTTGCCATTGCCGGCCAATGCTTCGCCGATGGTGTCCAGGCTCTCGCGCACCGCGTCGTCGATGAAGCCGCAGGTGTTGACGATGACCAGGTCCGCGCCTTCGAAGGTCTTGGAGGTCTCATAGCCTTCGGCGCTCAGCTGCGTGAGGATCAGTTCGGAATCGGTGAGGGCCTTGGGGCAGCCCAGGCTGACGAAGCCTACTTTGGGTGTCTTGACTTCTGATGTTTTGGTATCGGGGGACGCAACTTCGCTCATCCCTATATTGTCCCAGACCCGCAGGACCCACGCAGAGGCACCGGATTGCGCGCAACCGCTTCAGCGTTTCGGAGGTGAAAAGAGCCCCAGCATCTGCTCGGTCTGCTTGGCCATCTGCTCCTGCATCTTGTCGAATATGGTCTTGGACTGCTCGACGTAGTTGCCCATCATCCCTTGCATCAGCGGGTTCTGCAGGTTCATGAACTGGGACCACATCTCGGGCGTCAAGGTCTTGGACTGCTCGGCCAATTTGGTCTGGATATCGGTAAAGGCCTGCACGTTTTTTTCGAGATAAGTGCCCATGAAGCCCTGCGCCGCGTGCCCGTAGAAACGGATGAGGTTGGCCAGCGCGGCCTCGCTGAACATCGGCGTGCCGCCCGCCTCTTCTTCCAGGATGATCTGCAGCAGGATGCTGCGGGTCAGGTCCTCGTTCGACTTGGCGTCGCGAACGATGAAGGACTCATGGTCCATCACCAGTTGCTTGACTTCGGCCAGCGTGATGTAGGTGGAGGTGTCGGTGTCGTACAGGCGGCGATTGGGATACTTCTTGATCACGCGCTGCGCCGGCTTCGGGCCACTGGCTTTCTTGCTTTGCACTTGGAAAACTCCTCACCGAAACCCACTCGCCTGGACACCTGTATTGCACTGCAACACATTCTAGGGAGGGGCTTGGGACTATCCCCCAAGGATAACCCCTAGCTTTCCACCACCCCCGGAACACGCGCCCCGGCTACGATCACGCCACTTTTCCACCACGACCCAAGGAGACAGCGAATGGATACAACGCGAAGGGCTTTGCTGCGCAGCGGCGCCGGTGTGGTCACGGGCATCGCCCTGTCCGGTTGCGGCGCACTGGACGGCGCGCGCGGCAGCAGCATGGCGGCCCGGGATTCCATCCACCCCGTGGACAGGTTCTCTGCGCCCGGGCCGGTGGTGATCGAAGGCAGGCGCGTGCGCACGATCGACGTGCACTCTCATTGCCACATTCCCGAAGCGCTCGCGCTGCTGGGCGCGGAAGGCAACACCATCCTGCCGCCGACCAAGGGCGCGAAGGAGCACTTCATCGTGGTGCCCGAGCGGCTCAAGGCGATGGACGACATGCGCATCGACACCGAGATCCTGAGCATCAACCCGTTCTGGTACCGGCGCGAGCGTGTCATCACGCAACGGATCACGCGCTTGCAAAACGAAAAGCTCGCAGAGCTGTGCGCGGTCAATCCGCAGCGCCTGGGCGCCTTCGCCTCGCTGCCGATGCAATACCCGGATGCGGCGGTGGCCGAGCTCGAATACGCGATGACCAAGCTCAAGCTCAAGGGCGCCGCCATCGGCGGCTCGGTCAACGGCGTCGACTTCTCGCGGCCGCAGTTCCATCCGATCCTGGCCAAGGCCGAAGAGCTGGGTGCGGTGCTGTTCATCCATCCCCAAAGCACGCCGCAATTGAACGAGCGCTTCAAGGGCAATGGCTGGGTCTCCAACGTCATCGGCAATCCCCTGGACACGACGATCGCATTGCAGCGGCTGATCTACGACGGCACGCTGGACAAGTTCCCCAAGCTGAAGATCATCGCGGCGCATGGTGGCGGGTATCTGGCGTCGTACGCGGAGCGCATGAACCACAGCTGCTTCGTGTCGCCGCAGAACTGCGATCCCAGTGTCAAGTTGAAAAAGAAGCCGACCGAATACCTGGACCAGATCTACTTCGACGCGCTGGTGTTCACGCCCGAGGCGTTGCGGCACCTGGTCGCGCAAGTCGGCGCCAGCCAGGTGGTGATCGGAACCGATCATCCGATTCCGTGGGAAGAACATCCGGTGGATCATGTGCTGGGGACGCCCAGCCTCAGCGCCGCCGATCGCGCCGCCATCCTGGGCGACAACGCACGGCGATTGTTCAATCTCTCGTGAGGCAGCTGCCGGCGTCCATGCCGGCGTGACATGAAAAAGCGGCACAAGGTGCCGCTTTTTTTCGTCCGGTGATTGGTAGGCGCGATTGGACTCGAACCAACGACCCCCACCATGTCAAGGTGGTGCTCTAACCAGCTGAGCTACGCGCCTGAATCCGTGTCCGAGCCCGCGATTGTAGCAGCCTCCACTAGCGTCGCTTGGCCCAGCGCACGCCCGCAACGTCGGCGACGATCCCCAGCACTTTCGCCAAGCGATGCGAGTCGGCGATCTCCACGGTGAACGTCATCCACGCCGTTCCTTTCACGGATTGCGTCTGCACGCCGATCACGTTCATCTTTTCCTTGGCGAACACTTCCGAGATGTCGCGAAGCAGTCCTTGGCGGTCCGCCGCCTCGACGCCGACATCGACCGGGTACACCGCTGGCGCGCCATCGGAATTGGCCGCACCCCACTCGACTTCGATCACGCGCTCCGGCGTGCGCGCCGCCAGTTCCCGAAAATTGCTGCAGTCGGTGCGATGCACGCTGACTCCTTTGCCGCGCGTCACGAACCCCGCGATCGCATCGGGCGGCGCGGGCTTGCAGCACTTTGCAAGCTGCGTCATCAGCGAGTCGACGCCCACCACCAGCACCCCGCCCTTGGGGGTGCGCTCGCTGCCGCGCGATTTCTTCAGCAGCAGGAAGTCGTCGGGCGGCAGCGGCGCCTCGGGCGGCTTGAGCAGCGCCTCGACGTTGCGCAGCGAGTATTCGTCCTTGCCGACGACCGCGAACAGGTCGTCCGCCGACTTGAAGCCCAATTGCGAAGCGAGGTCTTCCAGCTTGAACGCTGTCCTGCCCTCACGCTGCAACAGCTTTTCCACCGCCTCGCGGCCGCGGGCGATGGTCTCATGCTTGATCTGTTCGTTGAACCACGCGCGCACCTTGGCCTTCGCGCGATGGCTCGCGAGGAACCCCAGGTCGGCGTTGAGCCAATCGCGCGAAGGGCCGCCTTCCTTGGCCGCGACGATCTCCACGGTCTGGCCGTTTTGCAATGGCGTATTGAGCGGCACCATCGCGCCATCCACTCGCGCGCCGCGGCAGCGATGCCCCAGGCTGGTGTGCAGCGTGTAGGCGAAGTCCACCGGCGTCGCGCCTTGCGGCAATTCCACGATCGCGGCATCGGGCGTGAGCACGTAGATACGGTCATCGAACAAGCCATCGCCCGAGCCTGCGAGGTCGCGCTCCCACGCCAGCAGCTGGCGAAGCACCGCGATCTTGGCGTCGTAATCGCCGCTGGCCGGCACGCCGGCGTAGCCCTTGCTGCCCGCCTCCTTGTAGACCCAGTGCGCGGCGACGCCGTGTTCCGCGTGCTCGTGCATCGACTGCGTGCGGATCTGGATTTCGATGGCGCGTCCCGCCGCATCGCGCACGATGGTGTGCAGCGACTGGTAGCCATTCGCCTTGGGCTTGGCGATGTAGTCGTCGAACTCCTCGACCATGGGCGTGAACTGCTCGTGCACCCACGACAGTGCCGCGTAGCAGTCCGGCACCGAGGGCACGATCACGCGCAAAGCACGGATGTCGAACACGTGCTCGAAATCGAGCGATTTGCCGCGCATCTTCTTGACGATGCTGTAGATGTGCTTGGGCCGGCCATGCACGCTGGCCTGGATGCCTTGCGCCTTGAGATCGCGTTCCAGGCGCGAGCGCAGCTGTTCGACATACTCCTCGCGCTCGACGCGCTTTTCATCCAGCTGGCTGGCAATCTTCTTGTACGTGTCGGGCTCGAGGAAGCGGAACGCGAGATCTTCCATCTCCCACTTCAGCTGCCAGATGCCCAGCCGGTTGGCCAGCGGCGCGAAAACATTCAGCGCCTCGCGCGCGACACTCGGCGGCGCCACCGTCTTGCAGGCGGCATGCCAGCGCAAGGTCTGAAGCCGGGAGGCCAGTCGCAGCATCACGACCCGAAGGTCGCGCGAAAAGGCCAGCAGCATCTTGCGCACCGCTTCGGTCTGCGCCTTTCGATCATCCACCAGCTGGCCCGCGTCCTCGGCCGCGCGCGTCTGCTCCTGGATGCGCACCAGCTTGTTGGTCTCGATAGCCAGGGCCGCGTAGTTCTCGCCGAATGCCTTCGCGATCACTTCCTGCGGCTTGTTCAGGTGCGCGCTCGCATACACCAGGTAGCTGGCCGCCTGCATCGCTTCGGAGCCGCCCATCGACTTCAGAATCGACGCGACGGCGTCCGCGTGCGCCAAGGTGTTCTCGCCGGTTTCCAGCGTTTCACCGGCGATGAAGGGCTCGGCAAATGCGCGCGCACGCGCGAGCGCATGGGCCTGCTGCGGCATCGCCTGCTCGGTGGCGGCGATCAGCTCCGGCACCGCGCTGTCGGCCTGTTCCGCCACGAGGCTCTTCATGGCCCTGCTTCCAGCAAGAACGAAGTCACGGCCTTCACCTGATCCGTGGCAACGAACATGGGCGCGTGCCCCACGCCCTCGAATTCCACCAGGCGAGCCTTCGGCCCGCGCTGCGTCATCGCCAGCGCAGTGTCCTTGGACAGAAGATCCGAGTTGGCACCGCGCGTGACAAGCGTGCGCGCCCGGACGTTGTCGTAGAGCTGCCAGAGCGCCGCCTGTCCCTGCGCCGCGGATTGCTCGGTGACCTCGCGGAATGGAAGCGCGATGGCCGGGTCGTAATGAAGCGTGAATCCGCCTTCGGGCAGCGGCCTGAGCATCGGTTTCGACAAGGCGAGCCATTGCTCGGGCGTGTGGGGCCCGAATCCCGTGGAAATCGCCCACAAGGCATCGGCGGCCTGCTGCTGCGATTCGAAGCGGCCCGCCTTGCCTAGGTAAGTGCCGATGCGCTGCAGGGCCTGCCATTGGATCGCAGGGCCGACATCGTTGAGCACGAGTTTGCGCACCGGCACGGGCAAGGGAAGATCCGCAGAGCCACAGATTGCCATGCCGATCAGACCGCCCATGCTGGTGCCCAGCCAATCCAGCGTGCGCACTGGCGCCTGCGCTTGCAACTGCGCGAGCAAGGCCATCATGTCGGCCGCGTAAGTCGGAATCTGGTAGCCCATGGGGTCCTTGAGCCAATCGCTGCGGCCGCGGCCCGCGACGTCGGAGCACACCACGCGCAACGCATCATCGCTGCGCGCCAGCAATGCTTGCGCCAGCACATCGAAGTCGCGGCCCTGCCGCGCCAGGCCGTGCACGCACACCACCACGTGGTCCGCGTGCGCGTCACCCCATTGCCAATAGGCCATGCGATGGCCGCCCGCCGGATCGGCGCACGATACGTAGTTCAGCGTAGGTTCAGGCATGTCGTCGAAAAAACCGGATACTGTGCGGCGGCTTTTTTCTCTTCGAACCCCATCCTAATTCAATACGGAGACCATCATGCTGAAAGGCAAAACCGCACTCGTCACGGGCTCGACCAGCGGCATCGGGTTGGGCATGGCGCAGGCGCTGGCCCGCGAAGGCGCGAACATCGTGCTGAATGGTTTTGGTGATGTGGAGGGGCCCAAGAGCCAAGTGCAGGCGCTGGGCGTGAAGGTGGCCTATCACGGCGCCGACATGAGCAAACCCGGCGAGATCGAAGACATGATGAAGTACGCCGCCGCGCAGTTCGGCCGCGTCGACATCCTGGTGAACAACGCAGGCATCCAGCACGTGGCGCCCGTCGAAGATTTCCCTCCAGAGCGGTGGGACGCCATCATCGCCATCAACCTCTCCAGCGCATTCCACGCCAGCCGGCTCGCGCTGCCGGCGATGAAGGCGGCGAACTGGGGCCGCATCATCAACATCGCTTCGGTGCACGGCCTGGTGGCATCGGCGCAGAAGTCTGCTTACGTGACCGCGAAACACGGATTGGTGGGATTGACGAAGGTGATCGCATTGGAGAACGCCACGACCGGTATCACGTGCAACGCCATCTGCCCCGGCTGGGTTCTGACGCCGCTGGTGCAAAAACAGGTCGATGCCCGCGCCGCCGCCGATCGCATCAGCAATGAAGAAGCCAAGCGGCAGCTGCTCGCCGAAAAAGAGCCGTCGCTGCAGTTCACCACCCCCGACGAGCTCGGCCAGCTCGCGGTGTTCTTTTGCTCCCCCGCGGCCAACAACGTGCGGGGCGTAGCGTGGAATATGGATGGAGGGTGGGCAGCCCAATAGCGAAGGGCGGGGGCCCCGCGATAGCGGGGTCGACCAGCGTTTGGGCTGCTCGTTGCTGCGGCGCTCGATGCGCCGCGGCGACGACCGCGCGCTACATAAGCTGTCCCCGCATTCCTGCGCGCGCTACAAAGCCTCTCCCGCATTTTCGCGCGCTACAACTCTCGCCACCGCCTCAGCGCCTCACCCCAACTCCAGCGCCCGCGTCTCCGCCGTAGCGAACCATCCTTCCGCGGCGTTGTAATCGCAGCGCTCGACCTGGCAGCTGCGCGGCTGCCCCGGCAGCGGCGTGCGCCAGTGAATCAGGTTCACCGAATTGCAGGTGCCGTGACGAATCCGCGACGAGACAGCGGTTCCGGCCTGCACGCACCACATCGGCCTGGGCGTCGGCTCGGGGCGGCTGCGCAGGTCCATCACATATGGCAGATGAATGTGGCCGCCCAGCACCAGGTCCGCGCCCGCGCGTGACCACGCTTGCAAGGCCGGCTCGGCGCCACGCAGCCGATCGTGCTCGTCCTGCTCGCGCATCACGTCGGCCGGCTGATGGGTGACGACAATGCGCAGCTGGCGCCCGCGCGCGCCCTGGAGCTGGCGGGCGACG
>Ga0070679_100002862_pt1 | contig 15682 bp, 12 predicted proteins | sample KBSC63BmetaG_FD_65652 | JGI IMG/M metagenome (GOLD analysis project Ga0070679, IMG submission 65652) | Corn rhizosphere microbial communities from Kellogg Biological Station, Michigan, USA - KBS C6-3B metaG | ecosystem: Host-associated > Plants > Roots > Rhizosphere | place: USA: Michigan... | reverse complement strand
ACAATCGCCGGAATCAATCCAGCGTCGTCAAACTTTATCTCTGCGAGGTTCACCTTCATACCGTTGCATCCGCAGTTCGAACCAATACATTACTCTCCGTCAAATAATCTTTAAGGCTGCCAATAGAGATCTCGCCAAAATGAAAGAGTGACGCGGCTAATACAGCGCTTGCGCCGCCTTCGAGAAACGCGTCACGAAAATCGCTCAACTTCCCTGCGCCGCCTGATGCAATCACCGGAATTTTCACTGCCGCTGTTACCACACGAAGCAATTCAAGGTCATAGCCGTCGCGGGTTCCATCACGGTCCATACTCGTCAACAAGATCTCGCCGGCTCCCAACGTCTGAGCGCGCCCTATCCATTCGACGGCATCCATACCACGATTTCGCCGACCGCCATGCGTGAACACTTCCCAACCGTTCTTGGTATCGCTACGTTTCGCATCAACGGCAACGACGATGCATTGGCTGCCAAACATTTCAGCACACTCTTGAATCAATTCGGGGCGTTCGATTGCGGCAGTGTTGAGACTGACCTTGTCGGCGCCGGCGCGCAAGACTGCTCGAACATCTTCAACCGATCGCAGGCCACCACCCACAGTGAATGGGATAAAGACTTCATCAGCAACTCGACGCACCAGTTCAGCAACAATCTGTCGCTTATCGGAGGAGGCCGTGATATCGAGGAACGTGAGTTCATCTGCACCCTCAGCATCATAACGTTTTGCCTGCTCGACCGGATCGCCCGCGTCTACGAGTGACCCAAAACGGATTCCTTTCACAGTGCGTCCGTCCTTAACATCGAGACAGGGAATGATTCGTTTAGCGAGCATGGCGGTTTGGTCTTTGGTCTCTGTGCTTTGGTCTTTGCACCCTCTCACTCACCGGACTTCAGACGCGTGGTAGCATGGATCAGTACCGATTCGCGGTAGCGTCGTGTAAGTCCGCAGTTATCGCCAGATCATAAGAGGTTGAGACTCACCCGACGCTGCCGCGAATCGGTACTGACCCATGCTACGCCCCCAGCCCCAAAGTGCCTGCAAGATGCTATCCTGCAAAGTTAGCGAGCATCCTGAGTCCCATCGCCTGACTCTTTTCCGGGTGAAATTGAACACCCGCAACATTATCTCTCGCTACCACTGAAGCGTAGGTTGAGCCGTATTCCGTCACACCGAGGATCGTCTCAGAATCTCGCGGCTCACAATAATATGAATGCACAAAATAGAAGAACGCGTCATTCGCTATCCCGTTGAAAAGCGGATGTGCACGGCACTGGCGAATCGAGTTCCAACCAACCTGTGGTACTAACTGATCTTCCCTGAAACGACGCACCTTACCAGGCAGTATTCCCAACCCTCTGGTAGTTCCAAACTCTTCTGACTCTTCAAACAACATCTGCATCCCCACGCAAACACCAAGTATCGGAACACCTGCGGCCACGCGGTCCATAACCAATCGCTCAAACCCTCGGTCTTGCAATCCCCGCATACAACTCGCAAACGCTCCAACTCCCGGGAGAACGAGTTTATCCGCATGAGCAATCTCGTCGATTTGATTCGTAACGCTTGCGGCAACGCCATTAGCGGCAAATGCTTTTTCGACTGATCTCAAGTTGCCAACGCCATAATCGATGGTGGCGATTTTGCTCATCTTAGAGCGACCCTTTCGTACTCGGTACACCAGTGACCCGTGTATTTCGCTCGACAGCCTGCCTTAATGCGCGCGCAGATGCTTTAAACGTCCCTTCCAGAATGTGATGCGTATTGCGGCCGCGCAAACAATCGATGTGGAGATTGAATTTCGCTGTCTCAGCAAACGAGCGCCAGAAATGTTCGGCTAACTCAACCGAGAAATTCCCGATCTTCTGTCGGCGCGTGGTCACCTCATAGACCAGGAAAAACCGTCCTGACAAATCGATGACGGAGCGGCAAAGAGCCTCATCCATCGGCACAATAGCCTCTCCATAACGATTGATGCCCTCTTTCTGGCCCAACGCCTCAACCAGGGCCTGGCCCATCGTAATTGCGATATCCTCAACCGAATGATGATCATCAATCTCGAGATCGCCCTTGCATTTGATCTCAAGATCAAACAGACCGTGCTTCGCAAACAGTTCCAGCATGTGTTCGAGAAACGGCAACCCAATTGAAATCCTGGATTGCCCGACACCATCAAGGTTGAACATCACTCGAACATCTGTCTCTTTTGTCGTTCTTTGGACAGATGCAGTGCGCGTATGGTTCGTTTTTACAATCGGTTTTGCCATCAGGAAGCCAGCTCTCTCAAACCCTGAAGTAGAAGATCATTCTCCATGGGCGTCCCTACGCTTATGCGAAAGTATTTTTCGAGCATAGGATAACGACTGACATCTCGAATGAGAATGTCGCGACTAAGTAAATGCTCAAACACCACTCTTGGGTCGAGTTCACTTCTTACGATCATGAAGTTCGCCGTGGAGACTACCGGATAAAAACCATTGAGCTGATCAATCTCATTGAAGACTCTTTGCCGTTCACTCAAAATATTGTTAACGAGCGGTCTTAATTCGGTCGCGTATGAGTCCAGGGCCACCCTGGCAGCGGTCTGCGAAAAGAGATTCAGGTTATAGGGTAGTAAAGCCTTTCGTATCTCGACCACACAATCAGGAGCACTCAGTAAATAGCCCACCCTGAGGGCCGCCAGGGCCATGGCTTTTGAAAATGTTCGGAGCACTACGAGATTGTCGAAGTCCCTCAAAAGTGGAACAACCGTCTGCTCACTAAACTCATGATAGGCCTCATCAACGACTACCAAACCGGAAGCTGCATCGAGTATCCGGCGCAGATCGCTATCCGGAATGCGTGTTCCAGTTGGGTTGTTGGGTGAGCACACAATGACCACTTGAGGATCATCTCTCTTAATCCTGTCTACGATAGCTTCTGTGTCGAAACGAAAGTCCGTCGTCATGCGCACACTTTGAACCTCTCCGCCAAGTATCGTCGCAATTTGACGATACAACGTGAACGTGGGCTCTGATATCAAGACAGATTTACCCGCCGACATCGTGACCATCAGAAGCGCTTGAATCAGTTCATTCGATCCATTTCCGGCAAGTACGCCATCGGGAGTCCATCCCGCGAACTGGGCAAGCCGTCCTTCAAGATCAGATGAAATAAACGGCGGATATCGCGACCATTTGTAGTTTTCAAATTGCCGCAAGGTCTCGTCTTTGATCTGTTTAGGCGTTTCCCACGGATTCTCATTCTGATTGATCTTTATCGAGGTCTCATGCGGCTCCAACGAATAAGCACGCAACGCAGTGACTTCGGACTTAAAGACTGACTTTAGATCGTCTCTCATCTTTCTCTAAGACTTTCTGATCGTTACCGATCTTGCATGACCACTCAGTCCTTCAGCTTCCGCAAAGAGAGCGATCTTGTCAGCCGTAGCAAACATTTCGCTCGCCGAATACCTGATGATGCTGGTCCGTCGTACAAAGTCGTAGACACCCAGCGGGGAACAAAACCGTGCCGTTCTGCCAGTAGGCAAAACATGATTTGGTCCCGCGAAATAATCTCCGACAGCCTCAGGTGAATATGGTCCAAAGAAAATAGCGCCTGCATGTCGGATTTTCGCGGCCACACTTTCGTTATCACGCGTCATCAGTTCAAGGTGCTCAGGAGCAAGATCATTAGCTACTTCCGTCGCAGCGTCATTGCTCTCGACGATGATTATCGCACCGTAGTTTTTGAGTGATTCCTCAACAATCGATTTCCTTGGCAACGTGGCCAGTTGTCGCTCCAACTCTTCAGCCACACTGGAAGCAAAGGCCGGGTCTGCGGTCAACAGTACTGCCGATGCGTCTTCACCGTGTTCAGCCTGGGCCAACATATCAGCCGCAACAAAATCCACCGGAGCACTGTCGTCAGCAATGATTAAAACCTCGGATGGACCGGCAATAGAATCGATACCGACATCTCCAAACACGAGCTTTTTAGCGGTCGCGACATACTTGTTTCCTGGTCCCGTAATCTTGTCCACAGCTTTGATGGTATCTGTTCCGTAAGCAAGGGCAGCGATCGCCTGCGCACCACCCACGCCATAAACCTCATTAACTTTGAGCTCAAGGATAGTGGCAGCGACGGTTGGATTTTTGGAAAGGGCTTGAGGCGGGGTAGCAACTGCAATTCGCTGAACACCAGCGACTCGAGCGGGGACAACGTTCATGATGACCGAGGATGGATAAGCAGCTGTACCTCCGGGGACATAAACTCCAGCGCTATCGAGAGGCGAGATTCGTTGGCCCAACTGGCAACCGTCGCCATGCTGAAGCGTCCAGGACTGCTCCTTCTGACGCTCGTGAAAAGCGGTTACATTTCTGATTGCCTCACGAATTACTTCAAGCACTGTGCTGTCTACCTTTGCGGCGAATTCCTTTAACTGATCCGGTGAGATAGTTAAGTCTGAGGACTTCAACTTTAAACCGTCGAATTTCTCGGCATACTCGATTAAAGCGACGTCACCACGTTCACGAACATCAGAAATTATGTGGTTCACCAAAGTAATGAAATTAGGATCCGCACCGGGAGCGCGCTCCCGAAGAAGTGCCAGAAAAGATTTCAGCTGTTCCTTTGTTCGAATTGTGCGAATCATTTGCTTGCCACTTCTAATACTCGTTCGATAGATTCAGTTAAAGACGACATCGCCTCCGCTTTTAATTGGTAACTCGCCCGGTTAACCACAAAACGGCCGGTCGATTCGGAGATCACATCGACGACGCTGAGTCCATTCTCTTTCAACGTTCTTCCGGTTTCAGTGAGGTCCACAATGGCGTCAGCCAGCCCCAGCACAGGCGCAAGTTCGACTGAACCCGACAGGGAAATTATCTCGACGGGTATTCCCAGTGCGCCAAAGTGTAAAGATGCGAGATGCGTGTACTTGGTCGCGATTCGAAGCATCCCGAGCGAGCGGTTCAACACATCCTTTTCAATTGCGGCAACTACTAGTTGGCAGCGAGCGATACCCAGGTCGAGGGGAATCAAAACATCAGCTTGAGTTTCGAGAATGACGTCGCGACCCACAAATCCACAATCCGCAATTCCGTGCTCGACGTAGACTGGAACATCCATCGGCTTGACGAAAATAAATCTATAGTTACCCGAAGAATCTTCAACGGCCAACCTGCGCGACGCCAGCGCCGCCGGATGTAATTCCACGCCGGCTTTTGCCAGCAAGGCAATCGCATCCTCTTGCATTCTTCCTTTGGCAATGGCAACCGTTATCACTCGGGCACCTCAATACGAATTTGGTCCTGCCTGGCCCGGCGAGCTAAGGCTTCTCGAAAAGTGGTCTTTAGGTCTGCACCCTTAACCGATGTACATTCGCTCGAATCCATCACGAGGTTTCGGTTATGGCGGCTTAGTACTTCGGTGAGAGCATCCAGGCTAAGCACGAACCCGACAGCCGGCTCTTCAACTCCAAACTTCGAAGTTAGACCATCATATCGACCGCCACGCCCAACTCTATACCCGGCGCCTGCGATGTAAATTTTAAAGATCATTCCGGTGTAGTACTGGAGACCGGAAACATCAGCGAGGTCTAAACTGAACCTGTTTTCCAGACCAAGCGAGTGGATTACGGTCCATCGCTTTTGCAATGCATCCAACGCCGCCAGGGATCTCGAATTACTAATGGATTGACGGGCCTGGATCAATACTTCCTCTCTGCCGGAAAGCTGTAACAGTAACAGGATCGATTCGGCCACATCCGTCGCGATTTGTCGCTGAGTAAAGAAATTCTTAAGACCAGTTTCGTCCATCGAGTTCAAGAGGCCCTGGATCTCGAGCCGGGAGTCCTGGTCCAGCCCGGCCTCGTTGAAAAGGCCATCAAAGATTCCAGCATGACTAAGAGTGATGATTGACTCATCCGCAAGACCAACGCGTGAGAGGATCTCAGCGGCGACGAGCAATACTTCAACATCTGAAGTACTGCCGTTGCTGCCGATGAGCTCGCAACCCAGTTGCGTATTCTCTCGCCGCCACTCTGCCCGCGATTGAAGTTGTTGCCGAAAAACTGGAGATGCATAACAAAAGCGAAGTGGGCGGGGGGCGCGGGCCAGCATGGTAGCGGCAACCCGTGCAATGGAGGACGTCACATCCGGACGCAGGCTAAGAAGGTGGCCATCGTTGTCAGTAAACCTGAATGCAGTTCGGGCCTCGGCCTGGCCCATTCCCTGTTCAAAGAGTGAGTAATAATCAACCGAAGGTGTGATGATCTCCTCGTAACTCCATCCCTGGAAGATCGACATTGTTTGATCTTCGATCCACCGCCGGAGTTGAGCCTCTGGCCCGATGTAATACCGCATTCCGGAAGGTATTTTGGAGACTGACATTTTGCCGTATTTGATTGATTACAAAAGCAAAAACCCGCTGCCGACCTTTTTGGCTGGCAGCGGGTTCGAAATCGTTTTTGGCGTCTTTATCTATTCATTTTCGACGCGGCAAACACAATCGAGTGGCCCGCCACCGCAGTGGTGGTGATGCCAGTAGGAATGGTGCGCGTGTCGATTGGTTGCGAACATTACGTTTGGTGTTTATAGCCGACGGGCTTGAAGGTTGTCAAATCGAGTGGAAGGCTCTGGCAGTAGCGAGATCATTTTTCATATATCATTTCCCATCTCTCATTTTCCCGAAAGAGAGTCATAAGCCTCTCCTTCCTTATTTTCTTCTCTCTGTGCCACCTCCGTGTTCTTTGTGACTTCTTAGGCGGATAACCGCGACTTAAAATCAAGAAGCGTGGAAAACGAGAACACCACCACCGAGACATAAGAACACCGAGGGGGCACAGCGCGGCTTAGGCCGCAACCAAACGATCAAGTTGCGAGACCGGTCAGTACCGAATCGCGGTAGCGTCGGGTGAGTATCGAGGATCAAGCAATGGTCAGCATTTTGAGACTCACCCGACGCTACCGCGTTTCGGTACTGACCGGTCTCGCATTGCCGATCTGCCACAAAAACATCGCCAGAAAAACAAGAAGCTGTCGGTTTGTTACACAGAGATGTGGCTTTACGGAACCCGAAAACAAGAAAAGTCGAGTCGAGACTAGTTTCTAATAACACGCAGAGATCGCGGAGTTGACGGAGGGTGTTGGATCTGACGTGATCAACTACCTGGAATAAAGGGACGCGATTGGACGATATAAATCTGCCCTCTCATATACGCCCATTCGATGTCCTGGTCGCGGTTGCCGAATACCCGTTTTATTTCGACTGTGGCCCTGACCAGGCGACGAATCACATCATCCGTCAGAACAATCCGTTCACCCGTAATCGGGACTTCCTTTACGCCGCCCTTTTCGTCGAAAGTTAAAAGGCTGTCTTCGGCTGAGCGCGTCAATACTTGAACTGCATTGGTTCGCGGACGAAAGATTATCTGTTCGGCAATTCTCTGCCCTTCAACGACTTTGATCCCCAGCCCACGCTTTGCACTGATGTAGATCGCGCCCTTATTGTCAGCAGCAAAAGGATCCGTACTAATTATCACCCCAGAGCTTTCAGAGTTAATCCCTTCCTGAATCAATACAGCCATGTAGATCTTCGAATGGTCCACGTTGGCTCGTTCACGTGCTTCGTAGGCTTCGAAGTTCCACAACGACGCCCACACAGTCTTGATAGCGTTGATTAGTGCTTCGTCACCACGAACATTTGGGACCGTTGTATATAACCCGGCGCCACTAAAGTTTGGCAGGTCCTCAGAGTTCGACGAGCTTCGTACAAAGAGACCTTTACCTGAATACTCACTTGCGACTTTACTAAGAACGGCCTTGCGTAACTCCGGATCAAAATCGGCCGCTTGTATTTGCTCGCGCAGCTTGACCAGTTGTTCCCGACGATAGGCAGGGTCGTGAACAAACTTCTGATCGTTTAGTAGACCGTAGATGACATCATCCAGGTTGTTGTTCTTGATGAAAGCATCGTAGTAAGAGAAAGGAATAGAAAAACCGGCTGGTACCATTATTCCCGGCAGTTTCGCATTCATCACCTCGCCGAGATTGGCCGATTTGCCCCCGAAAGCGAGACTCAAAGTCGAGCGTTGTTGCGACAGATCAAGCAAACGTGTCTCGCTTAGGTCAGACCGGGGCTTCATAACATCCAGACGTGCGGCGAGCCTTCGTTGATACTCTCGTAATTGATTCAGGTCGGCTTTCTTAATCGTGTACTTATCTCTCAGAGTTTCAAACGAAACCCACCAACCGTCGTATTGTTTCAAGAGTTCTTTTGCGTTCTTGATGTATGCGTTCGGAATGCCCCAGCCTTTCGCGAGTAAATTGATATGTGACAGCGGAGTCGAAGGCTGGGAGGTTATGATGCCGGCAACCGGCGGCAGTTGAATCGGAACTTCATCAAGTACAAGGATCTCGTTGAACCCGATTTCGACATGGTCATCAAGTTTTGCAATGACGTGGATTCTGCCCAATCCTTTAGCGAGGTTAAGTGCCTGATATTCCTGTTCTTTCGAAATGTCGCTCTGCAATATCCTTTTCACACCGGCGAGCGAACCCGATATTTCCTCCTGCCGCAAAGAGTTGGGCTTGAAAGCAACGGGCCTAAAAAATGTTTTATTTATGACTTCGTAGCTCAGCTGGACCAGATCCGGCGGGATGAGATCACCTTCCCAAAACTCAAAAGTCCACCGCTTGATTGGAGTTTGATACGCCACCGTCCCGAGAATAAATCGTCGATTATCTTTCAGATAATTGTTGTCGAAAAACTCTTTGCCGCGCTCAAGAGAGAGATATGTCCCGTTTACAAAATCCTTGTGAAAGCTATACCGCTTCTTGTTGACGTAGTAGATCCTGTTTCCATTTTTTCGATCGATTACAAACAGAACGTGAGGCAAAGCGTAAGGCGTACTTGGATCGTAGGTGATGCTAATCGAGTCGAACTGGGCCTGCGAACGAATGGTTGGTAAGGATTTCGGACCAGTCTGAGCGTATACTGCGCTACTGAGAATTAGCAACAACACCGTTGCCAGACATCGACTGTTTACTTGCATACCCTTACGACTCCTTGATCGCTTCACGCCCACAACGCTGCAGTAATTCTAACAAATCATCGACGTGACGCTGCTCGGTTAGAAAGCTATTAATATTGACTCTCAACGCACGTCTGCCGTGCAAAACCGTGGTCGTCAGCCAGGCCTCACCGCCACGCTCAATTATCTGTTGCAAACGCTGCTGCAGTTTATCCAACGATTGGCCGTCCATATGCTCATGCGTCTCAGGAATGAACTTGAAACAACAGACGGCCGTCTCAATTTCACCAACACGAACAAACCCTTCCAGTTCCTCGAGCCGTCTTGCAAAGTATTGAGTGAGATTGATCTGTCTCTCGATTACGTCAGCATAACCCTGACGACCCATATACTTGATAGCCATCCACAGCTTGAGCGAGTTAAAGCGTCTGGTGCCCATCTGACCGTAGCGGAAGAAATCAAATTCAACATCGGTACCGCCACGGTCCTCATTCAAATATTGTGGAGTCATGTCGAAGGCCTCACGCAACACCCTTTGCCCATCGCGGACAAGTGTCGCTCCACACGCGAAAGGCACAAACATCCATTTGTGAGGATCAAAAGTGATCGAGTCTGCGAGTGAGATTCCTTTCAACTTGTGACGATGTGTTTGTGAGAATGAAAGTACTCCACCGTAAGCGGCATCAACGTGATACCAACAACCGTTGTCGCGAGCGATTTCTGCTAGTTCTTCAAGTGGATCAATTGCTCCTGACGAAGTGGTACCGGCGACTGCAACGACGCAACATGGAATTCTGCCGGCCGCATGGTCTTCCTTGATTGCAGCTCTTAAAGCAGTGGGCCGAATCCGAAACTGTTCGTCACTTTCTATTTTTCTCAAGCCTTCGCGACCCAGCCCAAGTATGTCGGCGCTCTTGTCTATCGAGTAATGACATTGATCAGAGGCATAGAAGACAAGATCTCCCGAGGTGCTGCGGACGCCGTTAGTCTTCACTCTTGCGTCAGCACTATCTCGAGCACACTTAAGAGCTATCAAGTTCGCTTCCGAGCCGCCGCTCGCAAGGGTTCCAAAGCTACTTGGACCATAATCAAGAAGGTCACAAATCCAACGGATGACGCGAGCCTCAATCATTGCGGAGGATGGACCATTTCGCCAGGCACCGGCGTTCTGGTTCAACATCGACGACAGCGCATCTGCCCAAACGCCGATTGGCAATGGCGTCGGGTTGAACTGCCCAAAGTACCTGGGACTCGGCACGCCCATCGCATTTGGTGCGACGTCTGATTTGAACCTCGCGAGAATCTCCCCGAACGAAATTCCCTGCTCGGGTAGAGGTTCTTCGAAGAGCTTTTCCAGTTCTGCCGGTGTTATGTCGGGCGTGACTCGGCGAGTGTCGAGTTGTGAAACGTGTTCAGTAATCAGTTCAGTCACTGCTAGTCCGAGCTGCCGGTGCTGTTGCGTAATATCCTCGATCATCGTATGTCCTTTGGAGTGCGGCGGCCCGGCGCCGCTTTTATAACCCCGCGTTGCTAGTCAACACTTCATTAAATGGGGCATCTCCAAGCATAGCATCCCCCTTTTAATCAGTACCTCCATTTAACAAAGCGGCGCCGGGCCGCCGCACTCCAAGGTGGATCAAGTATCAAAAGATAGCTAAGCTTGGTTTGTATGAGCGACATCTTTGGCGTGACGCTAAAAGAGCGAATGAATGACTTTGGAGTGAACCTCACGCCTGAATCGATTTCTAACCTGAGTCGCTATTATCAATTGGTCCAGCAATGGAATCCACGTCTACATCTCGTCGCTCCCTGTTCACCGGAAGAATTCGCGATGCGTCACGTGCTCGAGTCGCTAATTTTACTCCAATACATGGACCAGGGCGCTCGGGTCGTTGATGTCGGTTCTGGAGCTGGTTTGCCGATAATTCCCTGCCTGATTGTCCGCCCGGATTTATCAGCCATCCTCATTGAGTCGTCAACAAAGAAATCTGTGTTTCTGAAAGAGGCTTTACGAAAACTCGACAAAACAAACAACGCAACCGTTGTCTGCGCACGTTTTGAGGACACCGAAGCACCTGAAGCTGACTTTCTTAGCTGTCGAGCTTTGGACCAATTCAGTAACAAGGTCTCAGCCTTGCTCAAATGGGTTCGACCAGGAACATCGCTATTATTTTTTGGAGGAGATTCGATTTCTGAAGAACTCAGAAAAGAACAGATTCATTTTGAGCATGTACACATTCCGCACTCAGAAAGAAGGAGTCTGTTTGTGAGTCACAAACCCCAGTTTATCAAGCCGGCTTCTCGCGAATAACTTCAGCAGGCTTCTTGTCGAGGCGCAGACCCTTGAAAGAAGGATGCCGAATAAATCCGTCGCCGGTCCACTCAGTGAAGGCGACCTCGCCCACAAGCTTCGGATTGGTCCATACTGCTTTGCGCAACGCGGAATCCTTGGGCAATGAGGCAAACGGTGAAGAACTTCTGGCAAAGCGATCCAGCTTTTCTTTGAGATCAAGTCGTTGTTTGATACTGAAACCGGTGCCGACTCGACCGGCATAAATCAAGGTACCTTTTTCATAAACACCCAGAAGCAGCGCACCAAAACCCGGGAATCCTTTCTCGGATGGCAGATAGCCTGCGATCACAAACTCCTGCCGCATGATGCATTTGATTTTTAACCAACTCTTCGATCGCGTCGATTCGTAAAGCGAGTCGGCGTGTTTAGATACGACCCCTTCGATCTTGTAAGCGCACGCCTGCTTTAAGAACTGGAGGCCGTTCCCTTCGACGTGGTCGCTATATCGCAGCGGACTCTTCTCATCAACCTGGGCCAGGAGTTGCGCTAACACCTCTTTCCGTTCCCGCAACTTAACACCTGTCAAATTAAATCCGTCGAGGTACAGCACATCGAAAATGTGGAATGTAAAAGCACTGCCAGGCTTTCCTATTGTCTGTTGCAGTTTCTGAAAGCTAGCCCGTCCTTGAGCGTCGACGGCTACAACTTCACCATCGAGGATAACTGTTGAGACAGGTAACTCCTTGATCGCCTTTGCCACGGTCGGAAACTTATGACTCCAATCCTTTGCATTTCGACTCCAGAACTTCACCTGTTTACGACTTAAATGACAGATCATTCGATAGCCGTCGAATTTCAATTCATGCAACCAGCCCATTCCTTCAGGCGGCTTATCTGTCAGAGTAGCTAGCTCCGGGCTGACAAACTCCGGCATTGAAGCCTTCCGGGCACCTGCGACATTCTTAAGTGTTTTTAAATTCACGCGATCGGAGTGTAACAAGCTTTTCGACAACGCTGTAGGGGCGGCCCTCCGTGGCAGCCCGCTCGACGGGTGGGCCAACCTCAACGTTTGTCGGGCGGCCACGGAGGGCCGCCCCTACAATCTATGGCGAATCGAGGACCACGAAGGGAGGACGCTTGATCTGGTCGGCGCAGCTTATATCGAGACCCTGGGTTGTACCTTTATCGATGAAATCGGCGACCATTGCTTCAACGCAGTCGTAACTGCTATGAGTCGCATTTTTGATTATTACGAGCCGTCCATTTGGCAGAGTTCGCGCAGCCTGTTCAGCAAGCCAGGGCGGTGTTACGGGATCGAGATCTCCGGAGATCAGCAAGACCGGCACCGTTGACTTTACCGGATCGAGAAATTTCCGCGCTGACTTTTGGGCCGGCCATTCACCACAAGCCCGAAGGGTTGGCCGAACCCTGGCATCCCCGTAAAAACTGCCGTCGCTCGTCTGTTTAATCTCATCGTCCGTAATAAACGGCGCGTCTTCCGCGCAGATAACTGAAAACTGCATTCCTCGTGCGATCTTGCTGTCGATTTGCAGGACGATCTGGAAGGCGGTACCAATTAATGGTCCAAGGTTGCCCGCTGCAGCATGATGAATCAAGGCAGGCAGTGCAGATGTGGCGGCAGGAACGTAAAGCAGTTGTCTGATCGCGTCCACCAGTGCATCGCGTGTGACACTGACCTTTTGCCGGCTGTTGGTAAAGATGTTGGGCACATCGACTTCAACCGGACCTTTTTCAAATCGAGCCAGAAGTGTTTGGAAGTCTTTTTCGACCTCGGGATACGCCTCATGGCAAGTTGAATCCTTTGCGCAGTCTGCAAACAGCCTAGTTATTGAATCCTGCACACCTTTTGCAAATGATAGAGGTATCTTTGCGGAGGGTGGGGACACGCCGAAAATCGCAGCCACTCTTACATGTTTGGTATGTTGTCTCAAGTAGACCAAGACAGTCGTTGATCCATACGAGCCTCCATAAAGATCGATACGGTCATAACCAAGAGCTTCTCTAACCTCATCGAGGTCATCCATGGCGATTGAGGTCGTGTAAAGTTTTAGATCCGCAACCTTTTCCAACTCTGACCGACAAGCGCGAATATGGTCTAAAGGCATGATCTCACCGAAGAAGCCACGCATATCTTCGCGGCTGCCGGCAGGTGGGCAATTCAAAGGGTTCGACTGTCCAGTCCCGCGTTGATCCACTAGTACAACGTCGCGGTCGCGGCGTAACCGTCTCATGAACTTTTCGCTCGCATAACTGGTTGCGGCTCCGCCCGGGCCACCAGCCAGATAAAAGAGCGGATCTGGCACTGGCTTCGAGCTGAGTGACGGTAAAAGCATGATGTTGAGATTGATTTTTCGCCCCTTACGAGCAGCTCTATCTTCAAAGACTTCGTACTTTCCACACAGAACGTCGCGGGTCAACGTTGGGTTATTGCAAGGACGTAGATCAACACGCCCTCGTTTGACCACGCTGTTATCTATGGGAGCTCCTTCTTTACGAAAAATTACGGGAAACGATTGTGTTCCCTGCGTCAGAGTACCTACGATTTCGTATCCATCTTTGCTGAGGGTTCCCTCGTAGACGATCAGTAGAGTTTTCATCTCAAAGTGAAACTCATTTGCTTGAAGCGAAATTGAATCGACCTTGAGATTTCCTCCGTTCGGCTGGTCGGGGCTATCCATCACGGCAGTTAGACCATCTGGGCCCTTGGTAATCTTCAGAGAGAGTCGAAGCTTGGCGTCGCCGATGGCGAGAACCCCGTTCCATACGCCGTCGGGTGCAGGTGTCTGAGCCTTTGCGGGCAAGATGAATGGTAGAAAGAAAAGAATTGGCAAGACTATGGGTATGAAGGCAGGGCGTTTCCTCATCATCGAGCGCGTTCACTTTCTAACTTTTCTCAATACAGATAGAAATTATCAAGCTGGCCCGAACTTGAAAAGCATAATTTCTGCGAGATCTCTGCGTCCCTCTGCGAGATCTCTGCGTCCCTCTGTGTTTAGAGTCAGAATCAAAAGAATGGCAACGCAGAGAGACGCAGAGATCTCGCAGAGGGACGCAGAGAAAAAAAAGGCCCGGTCGAGGGACCGGGCCTTTTTACGGAGCGTACTGCAATGCTCTTTTTTATTCTTCTGGCTTAACCGGAACGACTCCGTCGCCATCAGTAGCCGCCACCGCAATTGGTTCGCGCGGCGGAAGGGTGATGTCGTGACCACCAACGATATCCGGAAACTCTTCCAAATCCCGCTCGCGGCCCTGATCAATTGTTTCATCTCGCTCAACATCAACGTTGCGGTAGTACTCCATACCGGTACCGGCTGGAATCAACCTGCCCATGATGACGTTTTCCTTCAAGCCACGCAGGTAATCCACGCGACCTGAAATAGCAGCTTCGGTCAGTACACGAGTCGTTTCCTGGAACGACGCTGCCGAGATGAACGAATCGGTTGAGAGCGACGCCTTGGTAATTCCTAGGAGCAATGGTTCGGCTTGTGCAACCTCGCCATCTTCCTGACGAACGCGTTCGTTCTCATCCTGGAAGCGGAAACGATCGACCTGTTCCTCGAGTAAGAACTCTGTATCGCCCACTTCTTTGATCTTCACCCAACGCAACATCTGACGCACAATCACTTCGATGTGCTTGTCGTTGATGTTCACACCCTGCAGACGATAGACCTCTTGAATTTCATTCACGAGGTATTCCTGCAGGCGGCTCATTCCGAGTACTCGCAGAATATCGTGCGGGTTGAGTGGTCCATCCATCAACGCTTCACCGGCGCGAACACGATCGCCATCCTGCACGTTGATGTGTGTACCACGCGGAATGTCGTACTCGCGCTCTTCACCGTCGTCGCCTGTGATGATGAGCTTCCGTTTACCCTTGGAAATCGCACCGAGAGTAACCGTACCGTCAATTTCAGACATGACCGCAGTTTCTGCCGGACGTCTCGCTTCAAAAAGCTCAACGACGCGCGGCAAACCACCGGTAATATCCTTTGTCTTCGTTGTTTCGCGTGGAATCTTCGCAATGATGTCGCCCGGCTCAACGTCTTCGCCGTCAGTCACCATCAGGTTAGCTCGAACAGGCATCTGATATGTCTTCAGTACCTTGTTGCCCGAGCTGCGAATTTCCAAACGTGGCTGTTTCTTCTCGTCGGGTGAGTCCTTCACAACCATGCGAGACTGACCGGTTACTTCGTCCACTTCTTCGTCAAAAGTTACGCCTTCCTTCAAGTCCTGGAACTTAACGTGACCAGCAACTTCGGTAAGGATGGCGAACGTGAACGGATCCCACGTAGCCAGCAGTTGATCCTGCGTTACGCGGCTTCCGTCTTCGACAAGAATGTGTGCGCCGTAAACGATC
>Ga0070679_100002861_pt1 | contig 15687 bp, 13 predicted proteins | sample KBSC63BmetaG_FD_65652 | JGI IMG/M metagenome (GOLD analysis project Ga0070679, IMG submission 65652) | Corn rhizosphere microbial communities from Kellogg Biological Station, Michigan, USA - KBS C6-3B metaG | ecosystem: Host-associated > Plants > Roots > Rhizosphere | place: USA: Michigan... | reverse complement strand
CGCCGGCCAGCGTCTTGTTGTTCATGTCTTCCAGCGCCGCGATGTTCACCACCCACAGGCTGCGACCATGCGTCGCCGCCATCAGGTCATGATCGCGCGGATGCACCTGCAGATCCATCACAGGCACGCTCGGCAGACCATCAGCGAACTTGGTCCACGTCTCGCCACGGTTGATCGAGACATAGGCCGAACGCGAGCTGCCAACGAACAGCAAATCACGATTATGCGGATCCTCGCGCACCACGTGCAGGTAGTCCTGCGGGCTCGTGGCCGGAAGGTTGTTCGCGATCGAGCGGAAGGTGCGGCCGCCATCGTTGGTCGCGTACAGATACGGCTTGAAGTCGTTCCAGCGATGGTTCTCGAGCGCCACGTAGAACGTGAGCGTATCGAAGTGTGACGGCTCGACGCGCGTCACGTACACATCCTTGCTCGGCAGGCCAGGCAGGTTGTCCGTGAGATCCGTCCACGAGCCACCATCGTCGTGCGTGATCCACAGGTTGCCATCGTCCGTCCCAGCCAGCAGCATGCCGGCCTTCACGGGCGACTCGGCGAGCGTCACGACGTTGCCGTAGGTCTCGGCGCCCGTCGCGTCCAGCGTCACGCCACCCGTCCACTTCTCGCTGGTGTCCACGCGCGCCGCGAATTCCTTGGCGTACTTGGGCATCACGGACTTGGAGAGGTCGGGCGAGATCGGGTACAGATCCTCGCCACCCTTGGTGGATTTCAGCACGCGGCTGCCACCCAGGTAGAACACGTGCGGATCGTGTGGCGAGAGGAAGTACGGCGAGTTCCAGTTGTAGCGGATGTCGAACGCAGCCGAATCCGCGACCTGCTTCGCGCGATAACCAGCGATGCGCGCGCGCATCGAAGGCGTCTCGGGCTGGCTCACGTCGCCGCGAGCGATCGCGATCGAATCGCGCCACATGGCATCACGCTCGGCGCCGCTCGGCTTGTTCACGCGGCCGCGCGCACCCGTTGCCAGGTTCGTCTGCTGAATGCCCGCGTTCTGCGACTCGCCCCACACCATGTTCGGGTTCGTCGGATCCTGCGCCGTGTAGAAACCGTCGCCGCCAGAGATCGTGAACCAGTCGGCGTTGGTGATCGTGCCGCGCGCCTTCCGGCTCGGGCCGCACCAGGCGCCGTTGTCCTGCGCGCCGGAGCAGACGTTGTACGGAACCGCGTAGTCGTAGCTGATCTCGTAGAACTGGCCGATCGGCACGTTCTGCGGATAGAAGAAGTTCTTGCCCTGGTCGAACGTGATGGCCACGCCACCGTCGTTCGCGATCACCCAGCGCTGCGGATCATTCGGATCGATCCAGAGGCCGTGGTCGTCCACGTGGACGCCAACCGTCTCGTTCTCGGTCGTCTTGCCGCCGTCGTTGGAGACCTGCATCGTCGTGGACGAGAAGTACACGCGATCAGGATTCTTGGGATCGGCGCGCACCTGCGAGTAGTAGAAGGGACGCACGTCGATGTTGTTCATCTGCGTCCACGTCTTGCCCGCGTCCGTCGAGCGATAGAGCCCGTTCGCCTTCGGGTTCGCCTGCGGCGTGTAGGTCGTCGCCGCGTCCATGCCAGAGGCCTCGGTCAGCGCGTAGACGATGTTCGGGTTGCTGCGCGCGATCGAGATGCCGATGCGGCCCTTCACGCCGGCCGGATAGCCGTTGCCCTTGATCTCGGTCCATGTGGCGCCCGCGTCGGTGGACTTCCACAGGCCGGAACCCACGCCGCCGCTCTCGAGCGAGTACGGGGTGCGCCGGCGCTGGTACGACGAAGCGTAGACGACGCTGGAATTGCTCGGATCGATCGCCACGTCAACGAAGCCCGTCCGATCGTTCGCGCCCGCCTTTACCAGCGTCCAGGTCGCGCCACCATCGGTGGTCTTGTACAGACCACGCTGGCCGCCCGCCTTCCACGCCGGGCCGAGCGCCGCGACGTACACGACGTTCGCGTTCTTCGGATCGATGGCGATGCGGCCCACGTGCTGCGACTGCTCGAGGCCCATCTTGGCCCAGTGCGCGCCGCCATCCGTGGACTTGTACACGCCGTCGCCCGGCTCGATCGTGTTACGCGAGTTCGGGCCACCCGTGCCGGCCCACACGACGTTCGTGTCGGACTCGGAGATCGCGAGAACGCCGAACGAAGAAACGTCCTGGTTGTCGAAGATCGGGCGCCAGGTGACGCCGTTGTTCATCGACTTCCAGATGCCGCCGGAGGCGCCGGCGAGATAGAGGGTTTTGGACGGGCTCGCGATGCCCTGCACGTCGGACGTGCGGCCCATGAAGATGGCGGGTCCAATGGTTCGCCAGCGGAAACCACTTACGGTCGCCGAGTCGAGCCCCTGGGCCGATGCCACCGGAGCCGCGGCCGCGACGGCCATTGCTCCAGCAAGCAAGGAACACAAACGGGTACGATGCATAGCAGTACCTGCGAGGGGGGGGATGCGCTCCAACAGTGAAAAGGCGGCCGGTGAGCGTCGCCCGGCTGCCTGGTGAGACAATACCTTTACGAGGGGACCTAAGCGAGTGTTGATCGGGCCGGCCGCGGCGACGAAACGCAAAAGGGCGCCTCCCTTATAAAGGAAGGCGCCCTTTCGCGTTTTTACCGGTTACTTGTCAGTGTTGCGACAGTTTCACGTCAGCCGCGAAGGCCGGTCAGCAGCGCAGGAAGACTTCCGACGAGCCAGAGCAGGATGCCGAAGACGACAGCCTTGTTCCTGGAAACCTTGCCCGTGACATACAAGCCGACGGCGATCAGGATCGTCGACCAGAGTACGAACAGGTCGAGCCGGCCGGCGATGGCCAGCGACATTGCGCTCGCCGTGTCCGGATTCATGAACCGCGCGGGGCTGATCGCCAGGCTGCTCAGGCCCGTCATCTTGGACGGATCCATCACAAGGCCTTCCACGCCCATGATGATGTTGCCGAGGACGCGCACGAAGAAGGCGTAGGCAACCACGACGATGGCGGCGTTGAACGTCTGCTTCGCGCCAACGAGCTTGCCCACGAGCCACGCGACCACGCCCAGCACGAAGATCACGATCGGCACGATGATGATGCTCCCGTACTTGACGCTCATCTCGCCGAATCCGCGGCCCTTGTCCATCATCTCCTGCGTGATCTGCGGGTTGGCCTTGATGGCCTTCGCGGAGCTGCGCGCGAACTCAGCGTCGAACGCCGGCGAGAGCGCGTTGTAGGTCGCGATCGCGACGATCGCGCTCAACACGGCGCACGTCAGGATCGCGGGCCAGGGGCTCTTGTCAGCCCGGCGCCGGAACACGGCCGCGGGGTTGAAGAAGACGTCGATCACGTCCTCGAAGAACGAGGGCTTCGCCGGCGGCGCTTCTGCGCTCAGGGCGGTGGCGGGCTCAGTCATGGCTGGGCTCCAAGCATTGTGGGGTTACTGCGGGCGGGGGGCACTACAAAGGGTCACCGTCAGTGGGTACGTCGCTGGAAACACTTGGTTTCAGGCGAAGCACCACGCGACGATGACCCTCTATAATGGAGGCGGACGCCGATCCCGCAATAGCGGGCCTGGCAACCGCCGATCCTTTTCTACCTCTTCTTACTGCCGAACGACCAGCTGCTGGACGGCGCTCCGGGCCCGCGGATCCCCTGAATCGCTGAGCAGCGACACGGCCCGGCGCCGCACGCTGACGGTCGCCGTCGGGTTCTGCGCCAGCGACACGAGCCACTGGATGTTCTCCTGGCCGCCCGCCGCCGCGACGGCCGTCAGCGCCGCCATACGCTGCGCATCTGTATTGAAGGACGGATACGCCTCGCGGATGATCGCCGCGTCGCGCCCCGTGGCGTAGTTGGACCCGAGCGAGCGGATGGCGGACGTACGCGCGTCGTCTGGCAGGTTGTCGCGCTTCACGGCCGCACGCAGGAACTCACGCCCGCGCGGGTCGCCCGAACGGCCGATGGCCGCAACAGCCTCACGCGTGAGCCAGTCGCTCCCGTTCGCATTCGCGAGCGTGATCAGCGCCGGAAGCCCCGCGCCGCGATCCAGCTGCGACAACGAATTGAGCGCCTGCTGGCGGATGCTCGAGCTCTCGTTGTCGTCGCGCGCGACAGCAACGAGCGACGCGAGCATGTCCGACGACACGGTGCCGCGCGACATGGAGCGGCCCATCCACGCGAGCGCACTGCGCCGCGTTTCCTGCGCGAGCTGTCCGTTCCGCGCTATCGCGAGCAGCGTCGCCGATTCGTCAACGCTGTCGGCGAGCATCGCCGGCAGGATCGCGTCGCGGCTCACTCGGCCGTCCAGCGTGGTCGCGAGCGAGAGCAGATAATCGGCGGCGGCGCGGGCGCTCACCTTACCGAGGTCCACACCGTCGGCGTCGGCATCGGCCGGACCGACGGCGGCGCGGATGGAAATGATCTGGTGATCGGCGCGGTCGAGTGCGACGCGCACAGGGCCCGCCTGGCAGCGGTCGCCGCCCATCATGTCGCCGTCGTTCGAGTAGTACGAGACGCTTCCGCTGTAGCCGTCGGAGGATCCCATGCTGATGGAGCCGCGTCCATTCCCGCACACGCCGGGACGCGCTGCATACGAGAAGACGACTCGGCCATCCGGCGCCGTGGCGACGCGCTGCGCGAGACTCTGCGCGGTCGCCGTCGTGGCGGTCAGGGAGAGCGTCGCGAGAGCCGCGGTCATTCCAGCGCGGGCGCTCACGGCTTCTTCTCGTCGGCTGACGCCGAGTGGTCTATGATGTCGAGGAGGAGCTTGGTGGTGCGCGGGTCGTTCTTGCGCGTGAGCGCGTCAATGGCGCGGGTGCGAACGACAGGATCGGTGCCCGACCTGGCTATGTCGAGGAGCTTGTCCGTCGCCGCCGGCTCCTTGCGATCGGACAGGATGTTGATGATCTGGTAACGCATCATGCGCGAGTCGGCCGTGTCGTAGAGCGACGCGAGGTCGTTCACCGACATGGTGGTGCGACCGAGCTGCTCGAGCGCCGACGCGCGGATGGACGAGGACTCGGACGGGTTCTTGGCGAGGCCGAGCAGAAACTGCTCGTTCTCGGTGCCGCCCATGCGGCTCAGCGCGTAGATGATCGCGCTCTTCACGCGGTCCGACTGCGCGCGGGTGTAGGCCGTGCGCAGGAACGTCGCGTCGTCGGCGCTGCCGTGGTCTGACGTGAAGCTGCCGATGGCGGCGAGCCGGATGCTCTCGTTCATGTCCGGCTTGTCGATGAGCGACCTGATGCTCTGGCGGGCGCGCGGATCGTCGCTGTTCATGAGGGCACGCGCCGCCGCGCGCTGGATCGTGCCGCTCGTGTCGCTCGTCATCAGGCTCTCGAGCGTGCTGATGGGAGCGTTCGGCACGCGGGGCAGCCACTGGATGGCGGCTTCACGGACGCGCACGTCGGGATCTGACTTGGCGACGCTGGCGAGGAGCGAGCCCGCGCTCGTGTCGGCGCGCTGGCCGAGGATGAACACGGCGTTGCGGCGGAGCTCCGTGGTGCACTCGCCGCGGCTCTCGAGCACGCGGCGGAGCAGCGGAACCGCGGTGGACGGATCAGTGCGGGCGAGCGCGTTCAGGGCCTCGACGCGCACTGAGAGGTCTTCATTGTCGCAGGTCGGGTGGCCTGCCTGCTTCGCTTCCTGCGTGACCTTGGCGGCCGCGTCGCGATCGCCGCGCGAGGCAAGCACTCCGTTGATGCGGGCGTAGAGGCCCTGCACGTCCATGTTCGCCCTCTCGCGGCGCGGCATGTCGTTCTGCGTCGTCATCACTGTCTCGAGCTGCCTGGCGGCAGCGCGGAGATCTTCGGTGCTACCGATGCGGTAGAGCGCGAAAGCCTGCCAGTAGGGCGCGCTCGCCGCGTACTGCGACCGCGGGTACTTCTGCGCGAGGCTCGCGAAGAGATTGGCGGCCCGGCGGTAGTCGCCCTGGTTGATTGTGTTCCAGGCGATGCGGTAGAGTGAGTCGGCGGGATCACCCTGCGCCCAGGGCGCCGGCGGGCCCGCGTTGGCGAAGCCGGTCGCGACGCCAAAGCCGGCGGATGCGCCGCTGCCGAACGTCGCGAACGGCACGCCATCCTTGATCGCGGCGAGCGCGGGGCGGACGGCGTCCATGGCGATGCGCGCTTCGTCCATCTGGGCGCGTGTGTCCCACGTAGCGGCGCGCGCGTTGGCCATCGCTTCCTTCACGTCGGCCATGTCAGCGGCTGAAGGCATCGCCCACGCGGCTGCGTCAACTGCTGCCTTGGCGCTGGCGATGGCGCCCTGAATGTCGTAGTTGGCGCCGAAACCCCAGTCGGCCGAGTAGGCCGGTGTGACGGGGGTGACGGGAGTCACCGGGGTGACTGGCGTTACTGGCGTCACGGGCGTCACGGGAGTGACAGGGCGCTGGGCGCCTGCGACGCTCATGGCGAGAACGCTCGCGATCAGCGCGAGTGTGTGGGCGGGGGCGGGGCGTCTCATTCGAATTTCCTCTAGTTGGCGGCGGAGATGTCTGCGGCGGCGTTCGTCAGGCGCGGGAGCACTTCGCGCTGGTCGAGCGCCTGATGGATGAGATCGAGCTCTGTGCGGCTTGGCGCGGCGCGCAGATGCACCACCTGCGCGAGGACCAGCTCGAGATCCTCGAGCAGGTTGCGCATGGACGGGTTGTCGGCGGCCGGTGAATCGAGCAGAAGGCGCGTGGTCGTGAGCAGATCGCCCGCGCGAGAGATGAACTGCTGATTCTCGGCGGCATTCATATGGTGGGTGTCAGCGGGGAGCGCGATGAGCAGCGCGGCCGTCTGACCGAGGTAGCGTGAAGTGGTGACCTGGTAGGGCGCGGCGAAGCCAGTGTCGGGAACCGCCGACGCGACGCGCGTCTGTTCGGTCGTGGGGTTCGTCGTCGCCGCCGTTGCCTGCGTGTTCGTGCGAGCGAGCGTCAGCCGGCCGATGGCGACGCCGATCAGGAGGACGGCGGCGGCCTGAAATCGGCGATCCATCATCCAGCGGCGGACGCGGCCTCGCGTGGCGCTGCCACCGCTCGTGTCGGTGGAAGCGGCGCGGGTCCAGTCCTGCGCTTCTATAGCAGCCCACATCGCGTCGAGCGGCGGCGCGGGCGGCTCGTTGTAGGAGCGGGCGTCCCGCTCTATCAGCTTGTTCAGTTCAGCTTCATTCATGATTCCAGCTCCGGTGCCAGGTCGGCAAGCGCTTCGCGCAACTGCGCGCGCGCCTGCGACAGGCGGCTCTTGCAAGTTCCCTCGGCGACAGCCAGGACTTGGGCGATCTCTCCGTGGGTGTATCCCTCTACATCGTGCATGATCAGCGTGGTTCTGTAGATCTCCGGCAGCGCGTCTATGGCCGTGTGCAGCCGGTGTCGGAGGATCGGGTCGCTCGTGCTGCCTTCCATGTGGAGCGGTTCGGCGGCCTCGAGGTCCGTTTCCCGCTCGCGAAAGCGTTTCACCTTGCGCATCGCGTTGGCGACGACAGTCACCGTGATGCGATGCAGCCACGTGCTGAGTGCCGCATCTCCGCGGAAGCGGCTCAACTGGCCGAAGGCGCGGACGAAGGTGTCCTGCGTGAACTCACGTGCCAGGTCCGCGTCGCCAGTGAGCCTGAAGGCGAGCCGAAAGACCCGGGGCGCGTGCGCGTCGTACAGCTCGCGCGCCGCGATCCGGTCGCCGGCAATCACCCGGGCTATGAGCTCCGGCTCTCTCACCCGGTACTCAGACTGAAGGGCAACGGTTGGGGATGTCACGTGTTGCGGGTTAGATGCATGGTTGGGGGAAAGCGTTCGGTGCCGGCCCGCCAGTCTTCCGCCGTCGCCCCGCTCGTGGCAGTTTCAAGGGGACGGAGCACTTGAAACCAGTTTCAAGGGGACGGAGCACTTGAAATCGGTTTCAAGGGGACGGAGCACTTGATCGGGGTTTCAAGTGCTCCGTCCCCTTGAACGCCTTTGTCGGGGGCATGGAGCGGTTAAGGTGATGAAAATGCGAGACTTACGCGCGGTTGGGACGGCCGTTTTGCTGGGCTTCGGCATCCTCGCGCTGCAATCAAACGTCCTGGTCGCCCAGACGGATTCAAGCGGGATGGCCGGGATGCCCGGAATGGGCTCCATGAAGATGGGCGTGTCCGTCGGCCCAATCCCGCCCGGCTCGGACTACACGGCCGCCGACGTCGCCTTCATGCAGGGCATGATCACGCACCACGGCCAGGCGCTCAAGATGGCCGCGATGGCCGCGACGCACGGCGCCAGCCAGTCGGTCACGCTCCTGTGCAAGAAGATCACGATCTCGCAGACTGACGAGATCACCATGATGAAGACGTGGCTCGCCGACAGGCACCAGGCCGCGCCCGATCCGGACGATACAAACCCGATGCTCATGCCGGGGATGCTCACGCCCGCGCAGATGGCGCAGCTCGACTCGGCCCGCGGCGTGGACTTCGATCGCCTCTTTCTCACGGGCATGATCCAGCACCACAGCGGCGCGCTGCTCATGGTGAAGGATCTCTTCGCTTCACCCGGCGCCGGACAGGCGTCGGAGATGTTCCGATACGCATCCGACGTGGACGCGGATCAACGCGCGGAGATCGCGCGCATGCAGGGCATGTTGAAATCACTCAAAGGGGGCTCGACCGAATGAGGTATCGTGAACACGCGCTCAAGAGCGCCGCTCGTTCCGCTGGCGTCGCCGCGCTGCTGACGGCGATCACCGCCGCTTCGCTGCTCGCGCAGGGCGGTCTGGGAAGCACAACCGATCCGCGCGTCGGCCTCAAGGCCGGCTACAATGATGCGGCCGAGGCCAGCTCGAACATGCGCCTCATCTCGCACAGCGCGAAGGCGCCGGAGTTCAGCCAGGGTCCGCTGGGCGGCCTGACGTTCGCCAACTCGGACATGGCGTTCCGCGGCAACATTCTCGTGCAGGGCAACTTCAGCGGCTTCCAGGTGTGGGACATCTCGAACCCGTCCGCGCCTTCGTTGAAGAAGACTGTCGTGTGCGCGACGGATCAGGGCGATCCGTCCATCGTCGGGCACCTGCTGTTCCTGTCCGCCGAGAGCACGCGCAATCGCGTTGACTGCGGCACGCAGGGCGTGACGGACACAGTGAGCGCCGACCGCATGCGCGGCGTGCGCATCTTCGATATCTCCGACATCAACAATCCGCGCCAGGTCGCCAACGTGCAGACCTGCCGCGGCTCGCACACGCACACAGTGGTGCCCGATCCGAAGAATCCTGGCGTCGTCTACATCTATGTATCTGGCACCGCCGGCGTGCGGTCGCCGAACGAGCTCGCGGGATGCACGGGCGGCACGCTCGCGTCTAATCCCAACAGCGCGCAGTTCCGTCTCGAGGTGATTCGCGTTCCGCTCGCGCACCCCGAGAAGGCGGCGATCGTGAGCTCGCCGCGCGTGTTCAATGATCTCCAGCGCGCCGAGTCGCACGGCAACCCGGTGGGCGACACGGCTGCAGCGCGTCGCGCCAACGCGGGTGCCGGTCGCGGCGCTCGTCCGCCCATGACGGCCGCGGATTCAGCGCGCTTCGCCGAGGCGCAGGCGATTCGCTCGCTGGGTCCGAACCAGTGCCACGACATCACAGTGTATCCGGCCATCGGTCTCGCGGGCGGCGCGTGCGCCGGCCTCGGCCTGCTGCTGGACATTCACGATCCCGTGCACCCGAAGCGCCTCCAGGCGGTCGCCGATTCGAACTTCTCGTTCTGGCATTCGGCGACGTTCGCGAATGACGGCAGCAAGCTGCTGTTCACGGACGAGTGGGGCGGCGGCACGCAGCCCAAGTGCCGCTCGATCGATCCGCTCGATTGGGGCGGCGACGCGATCTTCACGATCAAGAACAACCACCTGACGCAGCACGGCTACTTCAAGATGCCGGCGGTGCAGACGTCGGAGGAGAACTGTGTCGCGCACAACGGCTCGCTCGTTCCGGTGCCGGGCCGCGACATCCTGGTGCAGGGCTGGTATCAGGGCGGCGTGGACGTGTTCGACTTCACGAATCCTGATCACCCGCAGGAGATCGCGTACTTCGATCGCGGTCCGATCGATTCGACCAAGATGGTGACGGGCGGTTTCTGGGCTGGCTACTGGTACAATGGCCACATCTATGGATCCGAGATCGCGCGCGGGCTGGATGTGTTCGACCTGACGCCGAGCGCGATGCTGTCGCAGAACGAGATCGACGCGGCGAAGCTCGTGCACATGGACACGTTCAATCCGCAGTCGCAGCCGAAGATCGTGTGGCCGGCGGCGTTCCCTGTGGTGCGGTCGTATCTCGACCAGCTCGTGCGTGACAATGGTCTGTCGAGCGAGCGCACGACGTCGCTCGCCGCGAAGATCGATGCCGCCGAGAAGATGTCGGGCGCGGCGAGGCGCGCGGCGCTGACCAAGGTGGCGGCGACGCTGGATGGATACGTGGCCGGCGCGCAGGATTCGGCGCGGGTGAAGATGATGGCTGCCGCCGTCCGGAAGCTGGCCGCCAAGTAGGGGCCCTTAAGGGTCGGAGGATATTGAAAAAGCCGGCTCTGCCGGCTTTTTCAATATCCTCCGACCCCGTTCTCGCGTCCGCTAACACCCGGACCGCCCAGGCGTCTACCGTGTACACAGGAGTACAAAGGAGACTCCCCATGACCTCTGCCAGCCATCGCGGTCGCATTGTCGCGGCCGCTTCGATGATCCTTGTTTGCGCCGCCGCGTGCGGTCGCAGCAACACCCAGCCGATCGACGCCGGTCTGCAGAATGATCTCGCGGCGGCAGGGAAAGCGAACACAGCAACAGCGTTCACGAGCGCGCTCGAGCTCGATGGGTCCAAGCCGGCAGCGGCCCCCGTCGCGCAGACCCGCGCGCCCCTGAAGGCGCCGCACAAGGCTGTCTCTCACACGCCGACGCAGGTCGCGCGCGAAGAGGCTGCGCCGCAGCCGGCTCCGACGCCGGTCCAAGCTCCGCCCGCTCCGACGGTGAACGCCGAACCGACAGCTCCGGCGCCGACGGTGCAGCAGCCCGCACCGCAGCCCGCCCCGACGCCCGTGCCGAGTCAGGCGCAGGCGCCGCAGCAGCAGCCGCATCGCGGTCCGTACAAGACCGAAGCGCAGATCTTCCAGCAGATGCCCTGGATCAGACCGTAATGCGCTGATCTCCGATAAAAAAGAGCCCGGCGGGGGAGACTCCGCCGGGCTCTTGGCGTCATCCACATCGGTGACGCAATCCGGCCACTATCAACGACATTGTGTCCTGGGCTCGGCATCATCCCGGGAGGTCTCCACGCGCCTTGACCCTCGGCCAGACCTATGGCGTTCTAGCAGCGGGCATCCTATAATTGTCCCGATCGACTGATTTACTGTCCCGGTTGGCCGTTTTGCTCAGATACCCGGATGACGAACGATACGCAGAGCTGGTTCGACCTGAGCCTTCAGGCGGGTCTGGTGTTCACACCAAACACGCCGATCGATCAACGCGCGCTGTTCGCAGGCCGCGGAGACCAGATACGGCGAATTATCGATGCGGTGAACCAAGCGGGACAGCACGCGATTTTGTTCGGAGAGCGCGGCGTCGGGAAAACGTCCCTTGCCAACGTCATTTCACAATTTCAAGTGACGCCGGTGTCAACACCGGAATAGAATTGCACACTTTCACCGGCCAAAATTGCACACTTTGGGCGGGGGTTGGGGGGCGAGCCGTCAGGTCGCGTGAGCCTCCTTCGTGCGTGATCGGGAGCGCGGCGGGGGGTCCGCCGCGCGGGCGGTCCCGAGGGCCCGGTGGAGCTCGGCGTGGTGGCGCATGCGATAGCTGTTGCCGCGGATGTTGACGATGTGGCAGTGGTGCACGAGGCGGTCGATCAGCGCCGCCGCCATCACCTCGTCGCCGAAGATCTCGCCCCATTCTTCAAAGCCCTTGTTCGACGTTAGGACCGTCGAGGCGTGCTCGTAGCGCCGGGACATGAGCTGGAAGAACAGCATCGCCCCGGTGCGACTGATCGGCAGGTAGCCGATCTCATCGACGAGGAGCAGTGAGGGAAAGCTGAGCGTCTTCATGCGGTGCAGCAGTCGGCCCGCTTGGCTCGCGTCCTCGAGCGAGGTGATGAGGTCGCCCAGGGTGCCGTAGTAGACGCGTCGCCCGCTTTCGGCGGCGGCGATGGCCAGCGAGATCGCCAAGTGCGTCTTGCCGACCCCGGGCGGGCCGAGGAAGACCACGTTCTCCTTGCGCTCGAGGAAGCCGAGCGTGTGGAGGCTGTCGAGCTGCTCGCGTTTGATCGACGGCTGAAAGGAAAAGTCGAAGTCGGCGAGCGTCTTGACCGCCGGGAGCCGCGAGGAGCGCATCGCGGCGTCGAGCCGCCGATGATTGCGGAGCGCGATCTGCGCTTGGAGTAGCGCGTCGAGCGCCGCCTGCGCGGTGAGCGTCCCACCATCGAGACCGGCGAGGATGTCGTCGAGCGCTTCGAGCGCGCCGGGCATCTTGAGATCCGCGAGCTGGCTGCGCAAGTGATCGCGCCGGGATGGAGCGGCCTTCATCAGGCCACCTCGTCAACGAGTCCGTCGACAAGCTGCTGATAACTGCGAAGTCCCCGCTGCTCGACCACGATGCGCGGCACGGTCGGGGCGAGCAGATGCGGCACGGTGCGCCGCGTCGTCCGCTCGACTGGCAGGACGAGTGGGCGATAGCCTCGCTCGGCGAGTGGCTGCAAGTGCATCACTTCGTCCGTCTCGAAGCGCACGCGCGGGACACACCCGGTCGTGCGATGGACCCGTGCATTCGCCACATCGTCGAGCCACAGGAGCCGCTGCGCGTCGAGATCCGCGTCGCCGATGAACTCGCGCCCGTAGAAGAAGTTGCTCCGGAGATACCGGATCGGACGCTCGACCTTGCCCTTGGTCTTCGCGCGGTACGGGCGACACGCGCGCACGCGGAAGCCCCAGTGGGCGGCGAAGCGGAGGAACTCCGGATTCTCCAGCAGCTTCCCCCCGTCGAGTCGCTGATCGTCGATGATCACCGCCTTCAACTGGTCGAAGAGCAACTCGGTCGGCACGCCGCCGAAATAGGTGAACGCTTCCTCGAGCCCACTGATCACCGTGGCCAAGGTCTGGCGGGGATAGAACTTGAGCCACAGCAATCGGGAATAGCCGAGCACGACGAGGAGGGCGTACCGCTTCCCCCACGGCAGCCGGAACTCGGCGAAGTCGACCTGGGCTTGGTGGCCCGGCGCGGTCTCGAACCGCACGAGGGGCTCGGGCTCGGGGTGCGGCCGCACGCGCGCGACATAGTCGCGCACCTGGGTGATCCCGCCGGGGTAGCCGGCGGCGCGCACCTCATCGAACAGTCGCACGGCCGACAACTCGGGGTAGGTCGCCAGGCGGGTCGTGATGATCCCGGTGAAGGGGGCGAGCTGCGTGGCCCGCGGGGCGGACTGTCGGGGGACCGGCGTGTCGACGTCGCGGGCGAGCTGGCCGGTCTTGAGCCAATGGTAGATCACGCGCCGGCTGACGCCGAGGCGCTGGGCGATGGCCGTCTTCGACAGGCCGTCATCGAGGAGATGCTGAAGTAGCACGAGGGAATCCCATCCGTACACGGTGCCTCGCCTCTGAGCAGGAGGCGGGCAAATGTGGCCTACGGGGCCGGACGGGTGGCCACTCCAGGGCTCAGGACCACCGTCCGCAGGTCGGGGCCCTGAGTGTGCAATTCTCGCCGGTGATTCTGTGCAATTTCAGGCCGGTGCTAACAGCCGGGGGCGACAGGGCAGATAATCGCGCCGCGTGTGAACTGCGACGGGTCGGACGACTTTGATAGTGTGTGGCGAAAGATTTTCGAACAGCTCTCGTTTACACGGCAGACGGCGACGCTGGGCTTTAGCCCGCAGCCGATGACATCGGCCTTCACTGCCAACGATCTCGTGAGCAGCGAGCGAATAACGACGGAGTCGGTTCGTCGCGTGCTTCAGCGGATCGGGGCGGGCAATGCGGCAATAGTCGTCATCGATGAATTCGATCGATTGAAGTCAAGCATTCGACGCGCATTCGGCGACCTCGTGAAGACGCTTTCAGACCATGCCGTGCCGGCTACGGTCGTGCTGGTTGGAGTTGCCGACAGTATCGATGACCTAATAGAAGGTCACGAATCCGTGGGACGGGCAACTGTTCAGATCCAGATGCCACGAATGAAACCCGACGAGATTCGGGAAATTTTGTACACGGGCGTGCAGCGCCTCCAGATGACCATTGATGCTGATGCGGTCGCGCGGATCGTTCTTCTATCGCAGGGATTGCCGCACTACGCACACCTCGTAGCTCGGCACGCAGCCCGAGCGGCGACGGACCGGAAATCGAGACAGATCACATTAGCCTGCATGAACGACGCGATTAGTAAGGGCATCGATGACGCGCAACACACGATTCGGCAGGCATATCACAACGCGATTCGAAGCCCTCAAAAGGGCAACCTGTTCGCGAATGTTCTATTGTCGTGCGCATTGGCGCGGCAAAATGAAATTGGCGAGTTCAGCGCTCCGGACGTTCGAGAAACGATGCGGCGGGTAACTGGAAAGGACTACGAAATCCCGAGTTTCGCTCAGCACCTAAAGGAATTTTCGGACACCAAACGAGGAAACATCCTTCGAAAGATTGGACAGGCTCGGCGATTCCGATATCGCTTCAGCGATCCACTCATGCAGCCATATGTGATCATGCAGGGCCTGGCGACAGGCCAAATCGACGAGCGCGCATTCTCGACCACATAGCGGCGTACACTTGGGAAAGTCCGGCCGGTCGGCAGGCCGGCGCCGCGTAACCAACAGCCGCCCGCTTCCGCCGCGTGGAAATGACGTCCACATCGCAGATGCCACTCTCTCGGCGTGGCGTTCCGTAAGCGAGTCGAGTCAGCTCTGCGACTCTCTCCATGCAAGCGGACGATCCCTCCTCCGCCTCCGTACAGGCCCGTACATGGCGCCGATGAGCGTGCCGTACGCGACGTGCGCGATGATGAGTACGACGCCGGCCCACGCGCCGCGAAAGAGCATGAAGCCGCCCGGAACACTGACCCCGTCGAGCGACTGACGCCACACGAACAGGAAGCCGACGCCGAGCCCGGCGAGGCAGGCGTGGCCGACGCCGATCAGGAGGCCGAGCCACGACGTCGCGCGATGCGTGACGAGCTCGAAGACGGCCGCGTACACGAGCGCACCGATCGCGCCGACGACGAGTTGAGCGATGCAACCGGCCAGTGCCGCGTGATCCGTGAAACCGAGCGCCGCGCCGACGGGCGCGCACAGATCCGCGTCGATGCCGAGCAGCGGGGCGACGACGGACATGAGCACTATCACGACGACGCCAGCGAGCGCGCCGATAGCCAGCGCTCGACGCCACTTGATGGCGTGCATGATCCTGGAGCCCGTTGATGTCGCAGACACGCGTGTCACTCGGTCCTGTAGTTCACTGACTCAGCGAGCGCCGGATCCGTCTGCACGACAGCGAATTCACCAGCGCACCGCCACTGCCAGCACAGCACCGTCGCGCCGCAAATGAAAACCAGCGCCGCCGCATCGCACCAGATGAACCCCGCCGCGCCAGGGCCGTACTCGGGCATCGCCATCCAGTAGATGTCGAGGTAGTGCATGAGCAGCAGCCAGACGCCAAGCGCCGCCATCGCGCGCGGACTTCGCTTGATCGAGCGCACGACGAGAAGCAGGAAGGGAAGCGCGAACCCGCCGAACAGCAGCACGATCGCCAGCGCGCGCCAGGCGCCGGCGAGCCG
>Ga0070679_100002860_pt1 | contig 15689 bp, 13 predicted proteins | sample KBSC63BmetaG_FD_65652 | JGI IMG/M metagenome (GOLD analysis project Ga0070679, IMG submission 65652) | Corn rhizosphere microbial communities from Kellogg Biological Station, Michigan, USA - KBS C6-3B metaG | ecosystem: Host-associated > Plants > Roots > Rhizosphere | place: USA: Michigan... | reverse complement strand
CGTTATGCCCGCGAGCGCTGTTTGAAACGAGCTTCGGATGAGTCGACCGGATGAGATGGGATGTCTGATGACGAGCCAGATTCAACGAGGCCAATCGCGAGTCGATCTGCATCTGCATAGCACCGCCTCGGACGGTACGACGGCACCATCCGGCGTCGTTGAACTGGCTGCGGCATGCGGACTTCAGTCGATCGCACTCACTGATCACGATTCGACAGCGGGCATCGCCGAGGCACGGAAGGCCGGCTCCAAGGTGGGCGTCGACGTGATCACTGGCATCGAAATGAGCACAGCCTTCACGCGCGGTGAACTGCATATGCTCGGTTATCTCATCGATCCCGAGAACAGCACGCTGCGCGACCGGCTCCAGCAGTTTCGCGATTCACGCGAGCGACGTGCCGAGACGATAGTTGAACGCCTGCAAGCAGCCGGCATTCCGATCACGCTGGAGCGTGTGCTCGCCTCCGCGGCCGGCGGGGCGATTGGGCGACCCCATGTGGCGCGCGCGCTGGTGGAAGCAGGTCAGGCGAAATCGGTCGCCGACGCCTTCGACCGTTTCCTGGTGCCGGGCAAGGTTGGCTATGTGCCGCATTTTCGTTTGACGCCGCCTGAGGCAATCGAATTGATCCATGCCGCGAATGGTGTAGCGGTGCTGGCGCACCCATACTCGACCGGTGCAGTTGAGACGATCGTGCCGGAACTCGTCGCCGACGGTCTCGACGGTCTCGAAGTCTTCTACAGCCTGTACAATGACGATCAACAAGCGTTTCTGGCGAGGCTTGCCGGCCATCACGACCTTGTTCCGACTGGCGGAAGCGACTTCCATGGAACGGGCGAGCGCGAAGGTCACGAGATCGGCTCGGCGAACGTGCCGGACGATACCGTGGACCGCTTGCGACGTGTGGCGGCCGCAAAGCGTTGATCATGGCAAACCGGTAAAGCAAACAGGCTGGCCGGTCTGACCTTCGAGGGTGTCTTCGATGCCTGAGCCCCGATTGCGGGACCCAAAGCTCAACCCCGTTCTTTCCCGTGTGTTGCGCTACACCGGGCTTGTCATCGGCATCGCGGGCGGTTGGGAACTCGGCGCATATCTGCAACCAAACGATGTATCGAGCGATTTCAAAGGCTATCCGCTCCTTTTCGCGGCCGGCCTTGGCGCGCTCCTCTTTCTCGTTACGCCGTACTTCACCGTCGGCTTTTTCAAATGGCTGCATCGTGAAATCCGGCGCCTCTCGGCAATCGACCTGATCGCCATCGCCGTGGCGTTTTTGATCGGCGGCATCGTTTCGGCGCTCCTCGCCTGGCCGATCTCGCTCCTTCCCGATCCGTACGGCTCGGTCCTGCCCGCGATTGCCGCGATCGTGATCTGCAGTCTTGCGGTGCTGGCGATGATCACGAATAAACGCGAATTTCAGACGCTCATTGGGATCAATCGCGCCCATCTGCAGGAGGGCACCCCCAAGTTCGTCGAGAATACGACGCCGGACGGGGCGATCGCCGCGCCACGGCACGGCATTCTGCTCGATACGAGCGTCATCATCGACGGGCGGATCGTCGACTTGGCCCAGACCGGCATCCTGATGGTCGAGCTGGTCGTGCCAAAGTTCGTTCTGCGTGAGTTACAGCTCGTGGCCGATTCGGCCGATCCTTCCCGGCGAGATCGTGGGAAGCGAGGACTTGAGGTGCTGGAGCGGTTGCGCCAGGCGCCCGATATCCGGCTGGAGATCAACGAGCTCGACTCTCCAGAAGACATCGATGTCGATGCGAAGCTGGTGCGCATCGCACGGCGGCACGACTACTGGATTCTGACCGGGGATTCGAACCTCGAGCGAGTCGCCGAGTTGCAGGAAGTTCGCGTGATCAACATTCATGAACTGGCGCACGTGCTCCGTCCGCCGCTCGTTCCCGGCGAATCGATGTCACTCAAAATCGTTCAACCCGGGCGCGAATTTGGGCAAGGCGTCGGGTTTCTGTCAGACGGCACGATGGTTGTTGTGGAAGCAGGCAAACAGCTCGTCGGTCAAGATGTCAAGGTGGTCGTGACGCGGACGCTTCAAACCGGAGCGGGGCGCATGGCGTTCGCGCAGCTGGTCGAGGCGGAGCCGGTCTGATGCGCTGCGGAGCGGTACTAGTCGCGGCTGGCCGAAGCGAGCGAATGGGATTCGACAAGATCTTCGCGGTACTCAATGGCCGGCCGGTGCTAAGTTATTCACTCGAACAGTTGGCGGCGATGGAAGCGATCGCGGAAATCGTCGTCGCCACGTCGCCCGACAAGTTTGAACAGGTGCGCGGGCTCGTTGATAACCGTCCAAATATCTGCGTTTGTTCTGGCGGCAAGTCGCGCCAGGCGTCGGTCGAACGAGGCGTCGCTGCGCTGTCCGCGGCGATCGATCTGGTGCTGATCCACGACGCGGCGCGACCGCTGGTGACTGCCATCATGCTGGACGAAGGCATTCGGCTTGGTGGGGCGACCGGGGCCGCGATCGCCGCCATTCCGGTGAGTGACACCATCAAGCTGGTCGCGGCTGACGGCAGCGTGGAGCAGACACCCGAACGCGCGCGCCTCTATGCTGCGCAGACCCCGCAAGTCTTCCGGCGCGATTGGCTCGAAGCGAGCTATGCAAAGCTCCACTCGAGCGACGAACCACCGCTCGTGACGGACGAGGCGAGCCTGCTTGAATGGGTCGGCTATCGGGTGCGCATTTTCCCCGGCGACGCGCGTAACATCAAACTGACCAATCCATTCGACCTGACGCTCGCCGAAGCGCTTTTGCGGGCCACGCCATGACGCGGGTTGGACTCGGTTATGACGTGCATCGGTTCACTGCCGGGCGGCCGCTCGTGCTGGGCGGTATCACCATCCCCTGGTCGCAGGGGCTCGGCGGGCATTCCGATGCCGATGTTTTGACCCACGCGGTCATGGACGCATTGCTGGGCGCCGCCGGGCTCGGCGATATTGGCGTGCATTTTCCGCCATCGGACGAACAATGGCGCGACGCTCGCAGCCTCGATTTGCTCCTGATCGTGCGTGATCTGTTGCCGGACGGCTGGTCGATCGAGAACATCGACGCGACGATCCTGGCGGAGGCGCCAAAAATTGGGCCGTATCGCGAGGCGATGCGGGCAGCGCTGGCTGCCGCGCTGCGGATCGCGCCCGAGCGCGTCAACATTAAGGCGACGACGAACGAACGGATGGGGTTTGTCGGACGGGGCGAAGGGATTGCCGCACTGGCCAGCGCGGCGCTGAGACCGTCCGAGGAGGGGTAATGGCACGACATGCGAATATTGCTGCAGCGCGTGCGTGAAGCGGCTGTCCGGGTAGATGGCGATGTCATCGGCGAGATCGGCCACGGACTGCTGCTGTTCGTTGGCGTCGAACATGAGGACAGCGCCGGCGACGCCGCGTTCCTGGCGAGCAAGGTCGCCAATCTGCGAATCTTCGAAGATGACGAGGGGAAAATGAACCGCTCAACGCTCGATCTCGGGTTGGAAGCGCTCGTCGTCTCGCAGTTCACGCTCTACGCCGATATGCGCAAAGGTCGTCGCCCAAGCTTCATCAAAGCGGCGCTCCCAGACGTCGCGAGCCCGCTGGTGGAGCGCGTGGCAGAAGAGTTGCGGAGTGCTGGAGTCAGGGTAGCAACGGGCGAATTTGGCGCGAATATGCAGGTCTCACTGATCAACGATGGACCGGTGACGATCTGGCTCGATACAGCCGAACTCCGCAAGTAACCGATCGTCGTCATCCACGTTTTACACTCGTACGTACGGTACGTGTGCGACATCTACTGGAGAATGTTCGAGCGGCGAGCCGCAACTGTACGGACTGACATACCGCGCCCGTCGGAAGTACACGTGATCGTTCGTTCGCGCCGCGATTGCTGAGAATCCATTCAGGACTTCTGGGTTAATCTTACACACGGTACCGGTGGTAGACTCGAATTGCGCGTAGAGGCGTCTAACGGCAATTTGAAGCCGGTGATCCGTTCGTCGTAGCGCTCGCTTGAGTCGTCAGCGACCTAATCGGCTGGGAGGACCAGTGTACTGCGCGGAATGTGGCACAGCCAACTCAATTGGAGCAGAGACGTGCGAGATCTGTGGCTCTCCGCTCGGCCCAGCCTCCGGAGATCGCATCTGCCATGCCTGCGGTTCGCCGGTCGGAGAGACCGACCGTTTCTGTCGGACCTGTGGCCAGAGTCAATCAGGTGCGGAAGCGGCTCGCTATGAGCCCGGTCCCAGTTTCGTCGATGACGCGGCGTTGCAGGTCGACCCGCTGGAACTGCCGCCGTGGCTCCGCGAGATGACGCCCTCGGACTTCGGTGCGGCCGATGGCTTCCCTGGTATCGCGGCCTCGTCGATCGCTCAGAGCGATGCCTTGCCGCCGTGGCTCGACGCCGCTCCGCCAATGAACGGTGCCAGCGATTCGTCCGCGCACTACTCCTCGGCGCCATGGCCAACAACGGAAAATCGTTCCAATGACGAGCAGGCCGCCAGCTTCTCACTCATCTCTGAAGATGATCTTCCAGAATGGCTGCGCGCGCTTGGCGATCAGGAGGTCGAATCCGAGCCGGCACCGCCGCCCATGACGACGACGAACGGCGCCAGCAGTAGCGCTCCGCCGCCCACGCTCGTCGCGCCGACGATCAGTCGCGCCTGGCTCAGTCGCCCGCGTGCGGTCGAGCATGAGACGGCCGATGAAGTGGCCGCGGATTTCGTGCCGATCGAAGCAATCGCTCGTCCCGAGCCGGTCCGTTCGGCAATGCCACCGGCCGGCACGACCGTCGATCCGGTGATCACAGCGCCGGAAACTCCGGCGACCACGGCGTCGCCGCCGCCGGTAGAGGGCGCCAAACCTGCACCACGCGGCATGCGCCTGGTGTTGTTGAGTGCGGTCGTTGTGGTCATCGTCATTCTTGCGTTCTTCTTGTTGTCGAGCGTGCTGTAGAGACGAGGTAGCCAGATGGTGGGACGAGGCGTTCACGCTGGGGATGTGTCGACGACCGAATACGGCTCTGGAGGCGCGACGGTGGCCACGCGAGACTCGATGTTGATCCTCGACGCCGATCGCCATGCGCTGCGCGCCCTGCTGTTCGACCTGGTCGATGGCTCCCCCCGGTTCATCGGTGAAGGGGTCTCGCAGACGATGACCGCCGGTGATGTTTTCACCCAGGACCGGCTCTGGGAAGCGGTGCGCGCGCTCGAGGAAGAGACCGGACGCAAGATTTCATCCGACAACCAGATTCTGACGCCACAACAGGCGAATGGAGACGGAGTCGATGAGCTCTTTTTCACCGGCCTGCCGGTTCCGGCGGGCAAAGCCGCGCTCATCTCCATCGGGAGTGGCTCGCTCGGCAAGCAGTTGGTGCACGGCATTCGCCAATCACCAACAGTGGTCGCCTCGGCCGCCGAAGATCTCGGACTCAGTTCAACCTTTTCGACGAGTACCCTGAGTGCCTGGCTCCGCGAAATCGCGCCGACCGCGCTGATCCTGGTGCACGATGGTGGCACCTCGGAAGACTGGGACATCGCGATCGAAGCGGTGGCGGATGCCTCTCGCGAGAGCACGATCACCAACGGTATCGTGATCGCCGACGACGCCAAGCAACAGTTGGTCGCCCAGACACTCGGCGGCACGCTCGAACTGAGTGGGATCGATCCGGTAGATTACGAGCCGTGGGAGATCGCGGCGGCGCTCGAATCCGAATTCGATGAACAGTACCGGCAGCGCGTCGAGAAGGCGGACACCATTCCAGCGGTGCATGCGGCGCGCTACGTCGACCGGCTCCATGCTATTCAATCGGTCGCTTCGTTCCTGCACCGCCGCATGAACAGGAACGTCGTGTCGCTCAACATCGGCGACGGCGCGCTAGTCTATCAGGTGTCGAATAGCGGCAGCTCGACCTCATTCCGGGGTGAGCGCGACCTCGCGCTTGGCGCTCGCTCGCTTCTGCGCATCGCACCGGAACGCATTACGCGCTGGTTGCCCTATCGATGGTCGGCAGAAGAGTTGACTGAATGGATCCTCAACCGGTCATTGCGTCCTTTTAGCTGTCCGGACTCGACAACTGATCGGCTCGTCGAAGCGGCGGTGCGGCGCGAATTCGTAAGCGATCTCGTCAGTGACGCGCGCCTGGGGGAGAACGGCAATATCGATCTCGTCGTTGTCGGCCCCAATTTCGCCGATCAGGATCTTGAACTGGCGCTCCTGACCATCATCGATGGTATCGCGCCACAGGCGGGTGAGGGCGTGATTACGATCGCGCTCGATGCCGAGGGTCTGATGGCGCCGATCGGCGCGATGTCGACCGTCGATCCGGTCTATGCCCGCGACGTCATAGACCAGGATTTCCTGGTGCCAATGGCGACGTGCGTCGTGGTGAACGGCGCCGGCGAGCGTGGCGCGCTGGCGGTTCGGGGCGAGATGACCTTATCGAACGGCGAGACCCAGCGCTTCAGCGTTCCATTTGGCAACCTGCACCTCCTGGTAGTGGACGAGACGCAGACCGCGGACGTGACGCTGAACCCCGAGCCTGGTTTCCGCATCGGCAGTCACCAGCCGGGCGAGTCAGTCGAGTTTTCCGGTGATCGCGCGCTCTTTGGTGGGCGGATCGGGATCGTCATCGACGCGCGTGGGCGACCAATTTCCATCCCTGATGACCCGGAGTCGCGGGTGACGTTGCTCCGTGCCTGGCTGAACGATATGGGTAGCACGGCGGACTGAGCGAGGAGAAGAGATGGCGAGCGTGCACGACGCACTTGACCCGGTGATTGTCGACGATGCTTCGTACGAAGTCGGTCGGTTTCTCCGCTTTCCGGGCGAAATCCTGGTCAAGGCGGGTGATCGCGTGGAGCCGAATACCCCGATCGGCAGCGCCTCGGCGAGTGCCGGTCGCACCCGCACGCTCCACCTGGCGCGCGAGCTCGGTGTGGCGCCCGACACGATCAAGCGCTATCTGACCAAGCCGATCGGCTCGCATTTCGACGCTGGCGAGGCTGTCGCACGCGCGCGTAAGGGCCTTCGTGCAGTAACCGCCGATACGCCGGAAGCGGGCCGCCTCTCTGATATCAACGAGATCGCCGGCACCGCGACGCTGGCGCCAGATGCCGGTACGCAGGAACTCCAGTCGCTCGTCTTTGGCGAAGTGAGTCAGGTTGTGGATGGTCGGGGCGCGATCGTTCGGGCTGGTGGCGCCCGTATTCGTGGCGTCATCGCGCTTGGCGTCGATAACTCTGGTCCGGTTAAGACGGCCGTTGATCGACCAGATCGCGAATTGACGCCTGATGGAGTAACCGCAGACCTGCGCGGCGCGTTGGTGCTTGGTGGGATGACCGTCAGCGCCGCCGCGATTCGCAAGCTGGCGGAGGTCGGCGCACGCGGCGTGATTGTCGGCAGTATTTCGGAAGGCGATGTGCGGCGCGTCGCGAGCAATGCCGTCTCCGAACCGCCGGCGCGCAGCTTCTGGCAGTCGCTGGCGACGAACGGGCCACTGGCGCCGGAACTTGACCAGACCGGCTTCACCATCTTCGTGACCGAAGGTTTTGGACGCAAGCCGATGGCAGCACCGATCTTCAGCTTCATCAGCGAGCGTGACGGTCAGACCGCGAGCGTGCTCATTCCAGGACGCGAGCGTCCCTTCCCGGCCTATCCATTGCTCTGCTTCAGCTCAGCTGGCGCGGCGCGGGCAGACTCCGCCAAGGCGCTGGCTCCGGCGGACGGCGTGCTCGCCCGGCTCATCGACCCGCAGCACCTCGGTACCGTCGTGACCTGCCGTGGCGATGCATTCACCCGTCAGAAGGCGAACGGCCGCCCGGGTGCCGTCGTAGAAGTCGAACTCCCCAACCACACCCAGCGAGTGGTTGCACTCTCCAACCTGGAGATCTTGAAGCAGTCCTAATCCCTCTGCAAGCGGGTGGGCGATACGTGTGGACATCATGGGTGGCGACACAACGCCACCCATTGTCATTCTGAGCCGCAGCGAAGAATCTCTTCTGCGTTCCCTAAAGCAACGTGCCAGAGAAACGGGGAGGAGATTCTTCGCTGCGGCTCAGAATGACAGGTAGAGTTACCTGAGTGCAGCGCGTTGGCAATGCTGGAAACCAAACGGCCGACTCAATTGAGCCGGCCGTTTTCGTTTCTCGGTTGCCGGGTGATTAGCCCTCGTTATGGACTTCGCGGAACTCGCCTTCGACCGTCGCTTCGTCTTCGGCGGCCGCTTCGTCCGCTTCGGGTGCGCCCTCAGTCGGTGGCGTCTGCTCGTACATGCTGGCGCCGACGCGCGAAAGCGTGGTTGTCATCTCTTCATAGGCCGGCTTTAGCCGATCGACGTTTTCGCGATCGTTCTCGAGAATGTCGCGGACCGCGGCGATCTTCGATTCCAGCTCGGCCTTCAGTTCGGCCGGAATCTTATCGCCGTAATCCGAGAGCGTACGATCCGCCTGATAGGCCATCGACTCCGCCTGGTTGCGCAGCTCGATCGCCTCGCGGCGCGCCTTGTCGTCGGCCGAGTGCGCTTCGGCTTCCTTGACCATCCGCTGAATCTCGTCCTCGGTCAGGCCGCTCGACGCGGTGATCGTGATTTTCTGCTCGCGACCGGTCGCCTGATCGCGCGCCGTGACGCTCAGAATGCCATTGGCGTCGATATCGAAGGTCACTTCGATCTTCGGCACACCGCGCGGAGCGGGCGGGATACCGTCGAGTACAAAGCGGCCGAGGCTCTTATTGTCAGTCGCCATCGGGCGCTCGCCCTGCACGACGTTGATCTCGACCTGCGTCTGCGTATCGGACGCGGTGGTGAAGATCTGGCTCTTGCGTGTCGGGATCGTCGTGTTGCGCTCAATCAGCGGCGTCGCGACGCCACCCAGCGTCTCGATCGAAAGCGTCAGCGGCGTGACATCGAGCAGCAGGACATCCTTGACCTCGCCACCGAGCACACCGGCCTGAATCGCCGCGCCTATCGCTACGACTTCGTCCGGATTGATCCCCTTGTGCGGCTCCTTGCCGAAGAAGTCGGCGACCTTCTTCTGCACGGACGGCATACGCGTCTGGCCGCCGACGAGCAACATCTCGTCGATCTTGTCCTTGCTCAGGTCCGCGTCCTTCAACGCCGAATCCATCGGCGGGACGGTTCCATTAATCAGATCACCGACCAACTGCTCCAGCTTGGAGCGCGTAAGCGTGATGTTCATATGCTTCGGCCCGCTGGCGTCAGCAGTGATGAAGGGGAGATTGATGTCCGTCTCCTGCGTGCTCGACAGCTCGACCTTGGCCTTCTCAGCTGCTTCCTTCAAGCGTTGCAGCGCCATCCGATCGCTGCGCAGGTCAATTCCCTCGGTCCGCTTGAACTCATCGGCCAGCCAGTCGATGATCCGCTGGTCGAAGTCGTCGCCACCGAGATGCGTATCGCCGTTGGTAGCGAGCACCTGGAAGACGCCCTCCGACAGATCGAGGATCGAGATGTCGTACGTGCCACCTCCGAGGTCGTAGACCGCGATCTGCTCGTCGCCCTTCTTCTCAAGACCATAGGCGAGCGCCGAGGCGGTTGGCTCGTTGATAATACGCAGCACTTCGAGACCGGCGATTCGGCCGGCGTCCTTGGTCGCATTACGCTGGCTGTCATCAAAATAGGCCGGCACGGTGATGACCGCTTTGTCGACCGCTTCACCGAGATAGGCCTCGGCGTCAGCCTTCAGCTTCTGCAGAATCATCGCCGAAATTTCCGGCGGGCTGTACCAGCGGTCGCCGAGCTTGATCTCGACGCCGTCGTTCTGCGCCTTGCGCGCCTCGTACGGCACCAGCTTCAGGTCGCGCTGCACCGCTGGGTCATCGAAGCGGCGACCCATGAAGCGCTTGACCGAAAAGATGGTGTTCTTGGCATTGGTGATCGCCTGTCGTTTGGCGAAACGGCCGGCGAGCCGTTCGCCATTGTTGGTGAATGCGACGACCGAAGGCGTTAGTCGCTCGCCTTCGGAGTTGGGGATCACCGTCGGCTCACCGCCTTCGATGACCGCCATCACCGAATTCGTGGTTCCGAGGTCGATACCGATCGTTCTTCCCATGTAGGTGTCCTTCCAAAATTACTCGTTCGCAACGTGATGTATCCGGTGTTATGCGTTCATCTCCGGGTTGCCGGTTTTGCCCTGGCCAACCTTGACCATCGACGGTCGAATGAGGCGATCGTGAAGCATGTAGCCGCGTTGGAACTCCTCGACGACGACGTTGCCACCGTCGCTCTCGACGCTTACCGCTTCGTGAATGCTCGGGTCGAACGTTTTGCCGACCGCATCGATCGGTTTGACGCCTTCCGATTCGAGGACCGACCACATCTTTCGTTCGATCAGGAGCATTCCCTGTACCCAGGGATTTTCACGGTCGTTCTGGGGAACGGCGTCGATGGCTCGGTGGAAATCGTCGATCACCGGCAGGAGGCGAGCGATGAGGTGCTCGGCCGCGTAGCGTCGCGTGACCTGCATCTCCTGCTCCATGCGCCGTCGATAATTGATCAGTTCGGCGCGGGTACGCTGCGCCTGATCGAGATATTCGGCCGAGCGTGTTCGTTCCATCTCCAATTCGTCGGCCAGATTGGTTTCTACGATTTCGGGTTCCTCCGTGTCATTCATTGCCTCCGGTTCGTTTCGGTGCGCCTCGACAACCTGCTCACGTGGAGCCTCGCCGCGCTGGTTCCTATCCTCGTTCTGATCCCTCATACCCATATTGCTGATGTCCTCACGATGGCTGCTGCGAGTAGACGTCGTTGCCCTGTTCATTCGCATAGACCGTCTCGAGCAGGTCGCTCAGCAGTTGTGCGACGTAGCGCACGGTCGAAATCGATCGCCCGTATGCCATCCGTGTCGGCCCGAGCACCCCGACGAGACCGGTTAACGTCGTTGGAATACCGTAGGTGGAGACGACGACCCCAAACTGATGCAACTCTTCCGACCAATTCTCCGTACCGATAAAGACTTGAACGTCATCTTCAAAGTCCATCTGCGGAGAGAGGGCCGCGAGAATCGCGCCACCGCGCAAAAGCTCCAACAGGCGGAGCGCGAAGAGGCTCTGGGAGAACTCCGGTTGCTGCAGGGCGCGTTCCAATCCTTCAGAAAAGACCTGACTCTGCCCCTGCCGCTTCGTCAGATTCAGCGCCTCGACGATCCGCAAGCGTACGATCGATTCGAAGTCATCCTCAGCCGGCAACGCGGCGACGATGGCGCGCGCGCTCATGTTGTTCAACTCGGCGTTGAGTTTGCGGCTGAGAGCGCTGAGATCTTCCTGCTCAATCGTCGTGTCCGGCGTCAGGATTAGCTCCTGCACGCCACCGGACTGCGTCACGACGACCAACAGCACAACCTGATCGCGCAGGCTGATCAGTTCGACGTGGCGCAAGCGCTCAACAGTGCTGCGCGGCGGTGTGACCAATGCCAGGTTGCCGCTCACATCCGCCATAATCGACGCGGCGAGCTTGGCCCAGGCCTCGATCTGCGACTCGACCTGACCGAACTGATGGCGAATGCGGAGCTCTTCGGCCGGCGGCAGCCGTAAGTCGTCCAGCAGATATTCGACATAGTAGCGATAGCCCCGGTCCGTTGGCACGCGACCGGCCGAGGTATGCGGATGCTGCAAGAAGGCGCGTCCTTCGAGTTCGCCCATCTCATTACGCACCGTCGCCGGACTCACACCGATCCGGTAGCGATCGATCAGCGTTTTCGAGCCGACTGCGCGACCAGTCCGGATGTATTCCTGGATGATGTATTTGAGGATGGTACGTTGTCGTTCGTTCAGTTCCTGGAGCATCTCTTTACCCCTTTTAGCACTCGCACCGTAAGAGTGCTAACGTCGTATTAGGATAGCAGGTTGATACCACTTGTGTCAAGGTTGAGCGGTGCCTCCGGCACGTGTTATCGCGTACGAATACAGTACTCACCTTCTCCTGTAGGGGCGATTCATGAATCGCCCAGCCGATGTGCGTATGCACGAGGCGTGTCTTTGGCGAACGCACAGCAGATGGCAACCGTAGTGTCCGGGAAACGCGATGGACGGGCGCCGCCTGAACGGCGCGCCAGGCGACGCATGCGTCGCCCCTACGACGAACGCGGCCGTTAGTCATGAAGGGCGTGAGTCTGAGAGATTGGGAGTGATTCAGGGCATCGGGTTGTCGCCACGCAGCTTGCGGGCGCGGTAGGTATAAAAGAGCCCGCTGCCCAATGCGATGAGCGCAGCGAGGCCGAGAAGCGCAGGCGTAGCGAACGAATCGAGCGAGTCATTCGGAGGGCTGCCGCTGTCGTGACGATTATCGACCGAGGCGCTGACCCCCTGATCGCCCGGATAGTTGAGCGACTTCTTCCATTCCTGGTCGAGCTGGTCGATCGATTCGCCAAAGGCGTTCTGGACCGCTTGTTCATTCGAGACACCGCCCTCGTAGGCATGGAGCAGCGCGCTCATGCCGTCGTTGCCCTTTGTCTTCAGGATGAAGTTAACGATGCTTTCGCTCTCGGCGTATGACTGCAGCGCCTGATTCGGATCATCCGGAAAGGTCGAATTGAGCGCCTTGACCGGAATCAACGTTCCGCTGTTGACCGCGTGCTGCAGGACCGGACCGAAGCGTGGATCGGCGATCGCCTGGTAGTAGGTCGCCAGTCCCTCATCGAGCCAGGGCGGGGGCTCATTGAACGGATTTTCGGTCGCCTGATGAACGATCAGGTGTACCGCCTCGTGACTCAGAATGCGCTCGATTTCGGACATCGGATCGCTTCCCTTGTCGACACCGGTCACGACGAGGTGTAGGGCAGGCTGGGTGAAGCCCCCAATCCACTCGGCGCTGTTCGGCGGCAGGGCGCTCGCGAAATCTTGCGTGCTGCTGTAGATCACGACGCGCACCGGTTCGTCGGCGGTCAGCTTGAACGTCTGCTTCATATTGTTGATCGCCTTGACCGTCTGGTCGAGCGCCGCCTGGCCGATCTGGTTATCGCCCGCGAAGTAATAGACGGTGACCGCGCCTTCCGTCTTCGTCTGCCACTGGTAGCGTGTGTCCATGTAGAGGACAGTCTTCTCTGGCGTTTCCAGTACGCTACCGTCGCGCAGCGTCAGCCGCCAGCGATAGATGATGTCGACGCCCGGCGGCAGGTAGTTCAGTTGCATGTCGACGTTGTTGGTTACATCGACATGCGATCCGCCTTTGAAATCGGCCCGAACGACCGAGGTGACGGGCGAATAGGCGGGGTGATACCAGGTTTCGACCGAAACGACCGGCTGGTCAACATCGGCTATCAGGTGGAAGACGAGCGATTGGGGGAAATCGACGGTGGCGCTGTCGGTTTGCACCTGAAGGCCGGTCGCCGTCGCAGCGCGGGCAGGTGCCAGCACGCCAAAACTGAGCGCGATGAGGAAGAAGAGCGGCGCCAGCCGGACGATCGTCCGGCGGCTAGCCTTCATTTTCCTCGCCGAGCTGCTGATGGAGATAGGCCTCGATGAAGGGGTCGATTTCGCCCGAAAGCACCGCCTGAATATTGCCGGTGCTGTATTCAGTCCGGTGATCCGTCACCATAGTGTAGGGGTGCAAAACATACGAGCGGATGCGATTGCCCCAGCCCGCCGCGACATGTTCGCCCTTCAGCTTCGACTGCTCTTCCTCGCGTTCGCGAATGGCGCGCTCGGTTAGGCGGGCGCGCAGGATCTTCATCGCCGATTCGCGATTCTGCAGCTGCGAGCGCTCGTTCTGACAGGTGACGACGATGCCAGTCGGGAGGTGCGTGATGCGCACAGCCGAGCTTGTCTTGTTAACGTGCTGTCCACCGGCGCCCGACGAACGATAGGTATCGATGCGCAGATCGTCGTCGTCAATGTGGATCTCGTCGTTGTCCTCGACCTCCGGCAGCACTTCGACAAGCGCGAAGGCGGTGTGTCGCCGGTGGGCGGTGTCGAAAGGCGACAGTCGCACCAACCGGTGCGTGCCGGCTTCGCCCTTGACGTAGCCGTAGGCGTTCGGTCCGCGAATTTCGATCGTCGCACTCTTGATCCCAGCTTCTTCGCCTTCGGCCAGATCGAGGATCGATGACTGGAAGCCGGCGTTCGACGCCCAGCGCAGGTACATCCGCAACAGCATGTCGGCCCAGTCCTGGGCGTCGACGCCGCCGGTACCAGCATGCACGGCCAACAACGCGTTTTGGTCATCGAATGGGCCGGTCAAGAGTAGCGTGAGTTCGAGCTGTTCGAGCGTTCTTACAAGCTGCTCGGTTTCGGCGCTGATCTCTGCACGCAGCGCCTCGTCGCCCTGTGCCAGTTCGACGAGTTCGCTCAAATCACCGGCCTGGTGGTGGAGTGCATGCCAGCCATCGACTTGCGACTTGAGCGTGCCGAGCCGTTGCATAGTGCGTTGTGCGTGATCCTGATCGTTCCAGAAGTCGGGATCGGAACTGGCTAATTCGATCTCCTGAATTTCCTGCTCTTTGGCAGGGAGGTCAAAGACGCACCCCAATCCGGTCGAGGCGTTCGAGGCTACTGGCGACGGTCTGTTCGATGTTCTCAATCAATGGTTATCCCCTGACGTTGAATGGAAAATGGTGGACAGAAAGGGTGATGTGACGGCAAGAAATGCCGCTGGAAGTATAGCATAGGCGGCTTTTCGCCCATTCCGAGATTCGGGCCTCGAGATGGATCGCCGCGCGCCTTCGCTCTGTTATGATCCGAGACGCACGAGGCGGGTGCAAAGGGTATCGGGGGATAGACGATGTTCAGGCAGTTGGTGCGTAACCGGGCGCTCTTGACGTTCATGCTCGGACACTTCACCGTTGATATATTCAGCGGGTTGCTGCCGATTCTCTATCCGCTCATGGCGACTGCCTTCGGGTTGAGTCTGGCCGATGTCGGCTGGATCGCACTCTGCTTTACCGGCGCATCATCCCTCTCGCAGCCGTTTTTCGGATTCGCCGCCGATCGCTACGGCAGCCGCTATCTGGCACCGGTCAGCGTCGTCTGGGCGGCGGTCATGTTCGGCGTCGTCGGCTTCTCGCCGAATGTGACGGTTCTGGCGATTTCCGCGGCAATGGCCGGCCTTGGCTCTGGCGCCTACCATCCGCAGGGCGCAGCCAACGCATCAGTCGTCACCGGGGAGATGCAGAAAAACACGGCGATGTCGCTTTACACGTTCGGTGGGTCGGCCGGTTACTCGCTCGGCCCGGTTCTCGGCGCCGTCGTCTTCGGCCTCTTCGGACGCGAGGGGTCAGTAGCACTGGTGCCGTTTGGTATCGTCGCTGCCTGGCTGATTTTCCGCTCGTTCAAGCGCCTCGGTCTCGGCCTGGCGGAAGTCCATCGTAAAGAGCGCTCGCGTCAGGCGAACATTCGCTGGCGACCGCTGGCGCCGGTCATGGGCGTTTCGATGTTGCGCAACATGGTATCGCTGTCGGTCATCACCTTCGTGCCGCTCTGGTATCGGGACATGGGTTATAGCGTCGCCTTCTACGGCGCGCTCACGTCCATGATCATCGTCGGCTCGGCGGTCGGCACCGTTTGCGGGGGTCTGCTGGCCGATCGCTTCGGACAGCGTCGGGTGCTGATCATCGAAATGGCGCTGGCCGTTCCGGCGCTCGCGATCTTCATGCTCAATCCTGGGTATGGTGGTTTCCTGCTCGGGCCGCTCTACGGCTTCATCTGCGATGGGCCGTCCTCGGTTACCCTGGTGATGGCGCAGCGACTCCTGCCA
>Ga0070679_100002858_pt1 | contig 15693 bp, 11 predicted proteins | sample KBSC63BmetaG_FD_65652 | JGI IMG/M metagenome (GOLD analysis project Ga0070679, IMG submission 65652) | Corn rhizosphere microbial communities from Kellogg Biological Station, Michigan, USA - KBS C6-3B metaG | ecosystem: Host-associated > Plants > Roots > Rhizosphere | place: USA: Michigan... | reverse complement strand
CGATCCTCGCGCTCTTCGGCACCAAGGACGCCGCGGCGCCGCCCGAGGCGGCGCGGCATTATCGCCAGCGCAATCCGCGCTGCCATCTGGTGTTCGTCTATGACGCCGGCGAGGCGATGAGCGACGAGCGGCCGGACGCGGTGGCGGAGCTCGTCATCGATTTCGTCACGCGGCGCGACCGCTTTGTCGTGCGCCAACATGCGGACATGCTTTTTCGGTAGCACCGTTTGCGTTGGCTGCGGCCGGCGAATAGCGCAGCTTCGGAACCGTGTTTGGCTCGGGTTGTTACCGAAGCGCGGCGAGGCTAGAACCTTCGATGTGCTAATCGAAGCAAGGCCGGAGACACAAACAGGTGCCACGATGCAGCTCCAAGCATCGCGCCGCGAGGAGCGTGCTTCGCCGGCTTTGTCTGATGCTCGGCCTCGTGCTGCTCGCCTCGGCCGCCTTCGCCGCCGATCCGCAGCCCTATTCCGTCACGATCGGCGCGACCGGCAATGCCGCGCTCGATAGCGCGCTGAAGAGCGCCTCGCAGCTTCAGTCGCTGCGCGACAAGGCGCCGGTTGGACCCTTCGCGCTCGTCAGCCGCGCCAATCAGGACATTCAGCGTTTCGAGACGGTGCTGCACAGTTTCGGCTACTACCAGGGCAACGTCGCCGTCGCGATCGACGGCATGCCGCTCGACGATCCCACCCTTCCCGCGACGCTCGAGGCGGTGCCGCAGGGCAAATCCGTTGCGATCGAAGCGAAGCCAGTCCTCGGGCCGCTTTATCATCTGCGCCATATCGACATCGAAGGCGAGGTTCCGGCGGATGCCCGCAGCAAGCTCGGCCTCGATCCCGGGCAGCCCGCCGTTGCCTCCGACGTCCTCGCCGCGGGCACGCGGCTTCTCACCACGCTGCAGGAAGACGGCTATGCCCTCGCCAAGGTCGATCCGCCGATCGCGATCGAGGTCCCGAGCGAGCATGTGCTCGACATCACCTTCAAGGTCGACGCCGACCGCCAGGCGCATATCGGCGCGATCACCTTCCGGGACCTCTCCGCGGTCCATGAGAGCTTCGTGCGCCGGCGCTTGCTGCTGCATTCGGGCGAGCTTTATCAGCCGAGCAAGATCGAGGATGCGCGCCAGGATCTGGCGGCGGTCGGCGTGTTCTCCGGCGTCACCGTGCGCGCCGGCGATGCGATCGCGCCCGACGGCACGATCCCCATCACCTTCGATTTCCAGGAACGGCCGAAGCATGTCGTCGGCGTCACCGGCGCCTATTCGACCGATCTCGGCGTCAGCACGAAATTTTCCTGGTCCAACCGCAATCTCTTCGGCAATGCCGAGCAGCTGAATCTTTCCGCCGCCGCGACCGGCCTCGGCGGCACGGCGACGGTCGCCCCCGGCTACAACATCACCGCGCAGCTCCTCAAGCCGGATTTCCTGCGGCGCGATCAGTCGATCGAGTTCAATCTCGGCGCGCTGAAGCAAAGTCTCGAAGCCTATGACCAGACCGCCGAGACGGCGAGCAGCTTCCTGCGGCGCAAGCTGTCGCGTCTTTGGAGCGGCGCGATCGGCGTCAGCCTCGAGCAGGAAACGGTGACGCAGGAAAACGTCACGCGCGACTTCACGCTGCTCGGCTTGCCGCTCTCGGCCAAATACGACAGCACCGGCCTCACCGACCTGTTGCAGGACCCGACCCATGGCGGCCGCGCGACCTTCACCGTCACCCCCACCCACTCGCTCTCCGGCCGCGGCTCGGACTTCCTCATTCTCCTCACCTCGGCCTCGACCTATTTCGATCTCGCGAAGCTCGGGATAACCGAGCCGGGCCGCAGCGTCTTCGCCTTCCGCGCGCTGGCGGGAAGCGTTTTGGGCGCGACGCAATTCCAGCTTCCGCCCGATCAGCGCTTCTACGCCGGCGGCAGCGCGACGGTGCGCGGCTTCCGATATCAGTCGGTGGGTCCGAGCTTTCCCGACGGAAAGCCCGCCGGCGGCACCGCGATCGACGCCGGGACGATCGAGTTCCGCCAACGCCTCGTCGGCAATTTCGGCATGGCCGCTTTCGTCGACGCCGGACAGGTCAGCACCGACACGGTGCCCTTCACCGGCGCGCTGCGGATCGGAACGGGTTTGGGCGTGCGCTATTATACTTCCATCGGACCCATTCGCCTCGACATCGCGGTTCCCGTCAACCGGCCGGCGCGCGGCGATAGTTTCGAGCTCTATATCGGTCTGGGACAGGCTTTCTGATGCGGCGTGCGGCGCGAATTGCGGCGTGGATCGCGGGCGGCGCGATTGGCTTGATCGTGCTGCTCCTTGCGATTGTCGTGATCGGCGGCAACACCGGGCCGGGCCGGCATCTCATCGAGGCGGCCGCCGCCAAGCGGAGCGGCGGCGCGATCGAGATCAGCGGTCTTGGCGGGCGCTTTCCCGACCGGCTGCGCGCCGATCACCTCGCCTTGCGCAAGGATGGGCAGGTGTGGCTCAGCGTCGATGGGTTGAGCCTCGATTGGCGGCCTTGGAAGCTCCTCCTCGCCGATCTCGCGATCACCCGCCTCGCCGCTCGTGACGCAAGCCTCGAGCGGCTGCCGCAATCGAGCGGATCGTCGAGCGGCGGCGGCGTGGCGTTGCGCGTCGAGATCGATGCGCTCGATGTCGCAAAGCTCACCCTCGCGCCCGACATCGCCGGCACCGCCGCAAGCCTCAGCCTTGCCGGCAATCTCAGCCTCCAATCGACGACGCAGGCGCGCTTCGATGTCAAAGCCCGGCGCCTCGACGGCGAGGGCCGCTATGCGGCAAGCGGGACGCTCGCCGGCGATCGCGTCACCGCGCGCATCGATGCGCAAGAGCCGGCCAGCGGCCTTCTCGCCGGGCTTGGCGGCTTGCGCAATCTCGGCCCGCTTTCGATTGCGGCCAAGCTCGACGGGCCGCGCTCCGGCGAAAGCCTCAGCCTTGCCCTCGCCGCCGGGCCGGCCCGGCTCGACGGGCATGGCACGCTCGATCTCGACGGCAAGACGCTCGACCTCGATCTTGCCGGCAGCGCGCCGGCGATGGCGCCGCGCGCCGATCTGCATTGGCAATCGGCAACGCTCGATGCGCATATCCATGGCAGTTTCGCCCGCCTGGACGCGCAGGGAAAGCTCGCCATCGATCATCTCGCCGCGGGCGCGCTGCGCTTCGATGCGCTGCATGCCGATCTCAGAGGCGCGGGCGGCGCGGTGACGCTCGATGGCGCGATTGACGGGCTGCGCCTTCCCGGCGCCGCCGCCGATCTCTTTGCTGGCGCGCCGCTGAAGCTCCATGCGACCGCCGCGCTTGATCAGCCGCCGCGGCCGGTGACGCTCGCGCTCAGCCATCCGCTGCTCGAGGCATCGGCGGAGGCCAATACCGGCGACGGCGTCGAAGGCACGGCGACGATCACGCTCGGCGCGCTGCAAGCATTCAGCGCCATTGTCGGGGTGGAGCTCGACGGCCAAGCGCAGGCGAAGGCAGATTTTGCCGCGCACGGCGCGGCGATGCGGCTCGATCTCGACGGCAGGGCACAAGTTACGGGCGATGCGGTGCCGGCAAAACTCCTCGGCGGCGATACGCATTTCGCTCTGAAGGCGACGCGCCAAGGCGAGACGACGACGCTCGACAGCTTCAGCCTCGACGGCAAGGCGCTGCACGCCGCGGCGCACGGCACGCTCGCGAGCGACGCGCTCGATGGCACATGGTCGCTGGCGCTCGCCGATCTCGCGCCGCTCGCGCCGCAGCTTCTCGGCTCGGTCGATGCCCAGGGCCGCGTCTCCGGCGCGCTCGAGCATGCGGCGCTCGCCGCCGATATAACCGCGCAGATCGGCACGCGCGCGGTCCGTCCGACGCCGGTCACCGCCGCGCTGCGGCTCGAGGATGTTCCAACGGCGCCCAACGGAGAGGTCACGGCGCAGGGCAATCTCTTGGGCGCGCCGCTCGCGCTCGCCGCCCGTATCGATCGCCAGAGCGACGGCGCGCTGCATCTCGCCATCGCGCGTCTCAACTGGAAAAGTGCCGAGGGCAAGGGCGAGTTGACGCTGCCGGCCGGAGCAACCTTGCCGCTCGGCCAAATGACCTTGCGCATGACGCGGCTCGAAGAGCTCGCTCCCTTGCTCGGCCAGCCGATCGCCGGAAGCGTGACGGCATCGCTCGACAGCCAGCAAGCGCAGCCGAAGCCGCAGCTCCGGCTTCGCCTCACCGGCCAGCGTATCGCGCTCGCCGGCAACAGCATCGATCGCGTCGCGGCCGATGCTCGGATCGATGATCCGCTCGGCGCGGCTCGCATCGCCGGAAAGCTCGACGCAACCGGCCTCGCGGTCAGCGGCGTCACCGGCAACGCAACGATCGACGCGACCGGACCCATCGACGCGGTGGCGCTGCGGCTTTCCGCCGATCTCGCGACCAGCCGCGGGCCCGCGCGGCTGTCGGCCAGCGCCACGACCAATCTGCCGCAACGAAAGCTGCAGATCGCCGCGCTCGATGCAACTTACGCCGGCGAGACCGCGCATCTCCTGCGCCCGGCAACGCTCGATGCCGGGCAAGGGCTTGCGATCAAGGCGCTGCGTCTCGGCCTCGACGGCGCCGTGCTCGATCTCGACGGCAGCGTTACGCCGGCGCTCGATCTCAACCTCGCGCTGCGCGATTTCAAGCCGGCGCTGCTCCAGCCTTTCATGCCGGCGCTTAATGCCGACGGCATGGTCAATATCACCGCGCGGCTCGGCGGCAAGCTCGCCGCACCGACGGGCGCGATCCATGTCGCCGCCACCGGCCTGCGCTGGCGCAACGGCGCGGCGCGCGGCCTCGCTGTCGCAAATCTCGATGCGCGCGCGACGCTGCGCGGCACGAACGCCGCAATCGACGCACGGCTGGAGGCCGGCAAGAGCCTCGATCTGCGGCTGTCCGGCACGGCGCCGCTGCAAGACGCCGGGCAATTCGATCTTCATGCCGGCGGCGCGCTCGATCTTGTCCTGCTCGATCCGCTGCTGACGCCCGCGGGACGGAACGCGCGCGGCAAGGTGACGCTCGATCTCGCGCTGGCCGGCAGTTTCGCCGCGCCGAACCTCTCCGGCTCCGTGACCCTCGCCAAGGTCGCAGTTCATGATTTCGTTCAAGGCGTGCACATCACCGATATCGGCGGCACGATCCTCGCGCAGGGCGACGTCCTGCACATCACCAAGCTCGAAGGGCGCTCGGGCTCAGGGCGCCTGACGATCGCCGGCACGGTGGCGCCGCTCAAGCCCGGCATGCCGGTCGATCTGACGATCACTGCCCAGAACGCGCGCCTCATCGCCAGCGATCTCTTGACCGCGACGGCAAGCGGCGCGATCAAGCTCGAAGGCGAAGCAAGAAACCAGCTCCAGTTCGCCGGGCAGATCAAGGTGCAGCGCGCCGACATCAACTTGCCGGAGAGCCTGCCGCAGCAGGTTGCCGTGCTCAACGTGCAGCGGCCCGGTCAAACGCCGCCGGCCGCCTCGCCGCCGCTTGTCGTCATCACCTTGGGCCTCGAGATCGAGGCGCCTGAGCAGGTTTTCGTTCGCGGCCGTGGCGTCGATGCGGAATTCAGCGGCGGGCTCCAGGTCGCGGGAACGAGCGCCGCGCCGCAAATCTCGGGCGGCTTCAAGCTGCGCCGCGGCACGTTCAGCCTCGCCGGACACACCCTCACCTTCACGCGCGGCACGGTGACCTTCGACGGCTCCGCCCCGGACGCGCGGCTCGATCCCGCGCTCAATCTCGCCGCCGATACCACCGCCAATGGCGTGACCGCGACTTTGACCGTGACCGGCTATGCCGATCAGCCGAAGATCGGGCTATCGAGCACGCCGTCGCTGCCGCAAGACGAAATCCTCTCGCAGCTGTTCTTCGGGCAGAGCGTGAAGCAGCTCTCGCCGCTGCAATTGGCCGAGATCGCGCAGGCCCTCGCCTCGCTCGGCGGCGTCGGCGGCCCCAACCCGCTCTCGACCTTGCGCAACGCCCTGGGGCTCGATCGTCTCGCGGTGAGCGGCGCCTCCGGCAATACCACCGGTGCGACCGTCGAGGCCGGCAAATACATCGCGAGCGGCGTCTATGTCGGCGCCAAGCAGGGCGTCTCGGGCGGCACGCAGGGCCAGGTGCAGATCGATCTGACCAAGAATCTGAAGCTGCAAACCACCCTCGCAAGCGGCGGCGGCGGGCCCGTGACCGGTGCGACGCCGGACAATGATCCGGGGAGCAGCATCGGCCTCACCTATCAGTTCGAGTACTAGGACAAGGCTCGCCACCGCCAGCGACGAGCCCCGCGCAGCCCATGAGCAAGACAAGCGGCGCGCGGCTTTCCCACACGCCTTCCCTCGCGCGATGGGCATTGCACGAGTTCCGCCGCCCGTAAATCCGATTGCAATGCCGCGAAAGCGCGCGCGATACTCGCGCCGAGCGGCACATCCTGCCGCCATTCCATTCAGACCCTGCGTGCCGCGATCGAGGAGGAAGAAGGATGCGTCGAGTGTTTGAAATATCCCGCCGGGGCTTCGTGCGCGGCGGCTTGGCAGCGGCGGCTGCGCTCGGCGCGTCCCGATCGGTTTTTGCCGCGGTCGGCAAGCCCGAGAAGACCTCTCTGAAGCTCGGGCTTCCGGTCGATGCGGCAAGCTTCACGCCTGCCTATGTCGGGATCGATGCCGGGCAATGGAAAGACGCCGGGCTCGATGTGCAGATGACGGCGTTCCGCGGCGATGCCGAGGTGTCGCAGGCGCTGGCCGGCGGCTCGATCGACGTCTCGCTGCAATCGCTCGACGGGCTCATCAGCCTCCTCAACGCGAATCAGCCCGTCAAAGGGTTCTATGCCGGCTTCTATCAGGCGGATTTCGCCTGGTGCTCGCAGCCCAAGATCACGAGCTGGAAAGACATGAAGGGCAGCTCGATCGGCATTTCGAGCTTCGGCTCGATGACCGAGGCGCTCTCGACCTATGTGCTGCGCCAGCACGGGCTCACGGCGATGAAGGATGTGAACCTCGTCCAGGTCGGGCCGACTTCGGCCGCGTTCCAGGCGCTGAAATCCGGCCGGCTCGGCGCGGCGATCCTCTCGCCGCCTTTCAAATGGACGGCGCAGGACCAGGGTTTTCACCTGCTCGGCACCATGGCCAAGGAAGTCTCGCCGCAATGGCCGAAGCACATCTTCATCTCGACGACCAAATATCTCGACACCTATCCGAAGACCGTCGAGGCGCTGCTGCGCGGCTTCGTCAATTCGATCCGTTACGCGCGCAGCCACAAGACCGAAACCGCCGCAATCCTCGGCAAGCGCCTCAAATACGACGCCGCGAATGCGGCGCGGGCCTATGACGAGATGATGCCGAGCTACAACGAGCGCGGCACGCTGCCGGAGAAGAAATATATGGACATTTTCTGGAAGCTCGAGGTCGCGAACGGCCAAGTCAAAGAGCCCTGGCCCAATTCCAAGCTGCTCGACGATCGCTTCATCAAGAGCTTCGCGGAGTGGTCGAGCTGACGCGGCGTGCCGGGCCGCCGCCATGAGTCATCTCGTCGTCGATGGCCTGCGCCTCCTTTATGAGCAGGGCGCGGGCGGCGAGGATTTCCTCGCCCTCGACGATGTCAATTTCGCCATCGGCGACGGCGAGTTCGTGACCATCGTCGGCCCCTCGGGCTGCGGCAAGAGCACGCTGTTGATGCTGATCGCGGCGCTGCTGCGCCCGAGCGCCGGCTCGATCCGCCTCAACGGGCGCGCGGTCGCCACGCCGGGCTGGGACCGCGCCCTCGTCTTCCAGGATTTCGCGCTTTTGCCATGGCGCACGGTCTTGAAGAATGTCGAGCTCGGCCTCGAGCTCAAAGGCGTGGCGCCGTCAGCGCGCCAGGAGATCGCGCGCCGCCACCTCCAAATGGTCGGCTTGCGTGCCTTCGAGCGGCATTTTCCCCATCAGCTCTCGGGCGGCATGCGCCAGCGCGTCGGCATCGCCCGTGCGCTCAGCGTCGAGCCCGAGATTCTGCTGATGGACGAGCCCTTCGGCGCGCTCGATGCGCAGATCAGGCAGGTGATGGGCTCGGAGCTGCTGCGCATCTGGGAGCGCGACCGCAAGACGATTCTGTTCGTCACCCACGACATCGACGAGGCGATCTATCTCGCCGACCGCGTCATCGTCATGAGTGCTTCGCCCGGCCGTGTCGTGCGCGAGATTCGGATCGCGCTCGAGCGCCCGCGCCGCCTCGAGATCCGCAACCGGCCGGACTTCACCGCCTATCGCCAGGAGATTTGGGACCTGCTCGAAGAGCAGGTGCGCAGCTCGGGCTCGTGGGAAGAAGCCGATGACGCTGCTTCGCGCGCAGGTTAGCGCGGCGCGGCCGCGCCGCCGCGCGTCTTTCGCCCGCATCGAGCGGCCCTTGATCGGCGTGCTCGCCGTCGCCGCGTTTCTCGCGGCCTGGCAGATTGTCGGATCGCGCGAGATCATCCGCTCCGACCTCATCTCCTATCCGAGCGAGATCGTCGCGACCTTCATCGAGATGAGCCGCTCGGGCGAGCTCGGCGCGAATGTGACCGTCACGCTCATCGAGTTCGTCGAGGGCTTTATCCCGGCTTGCCTCTTCGGCGTCGCCGCTGGGCTTGCGCTGGCGCTTTCGCGCCGGCTGCGCTACCTCGTCGCGCCGCTCTTTGCCGCGCTCTACTCGGCGCCGATGATCGCCTTCGTCCCGGTGATCGTCGTTTGGTTCGGCGTCGGGCGGGAATCGAAGATCACGATGGTGTTTCTCGCCGCGGTCATCCCGATCATCATCAACACCGCCGCGGGCGTGAACGAGGTGTCCGAGGCCTGGATCCGCGCCGTGCGCGCCTTCGGCGCCGGGCGCCGCCAGATCATCGCCAAGGCGATCCTCCCCGGCGCCTTCCCGGCGGTGATGGCGGGCATCCGCCTCGGCATCGGCCGCTCCATCGTCAGTTTGGTCGCCGCCGAAATGTATGTCTCGATTTTCGGGATCGGCCGCCTGATCCAGGTCTACAGCAACAGCGGCAAGGCGGCGCCGATCTTCGTCCTGGTCGGCATCATTTCCACCTTCGGACTCGTCTGCGTCAATGCGCTGCGCACGCTCGAAGCCCGGCTGGCGCCGTGGCGGGGCGGTCGATGAGCGACGCGGCCGCAACCGAAGGCGCCGGCAAGAGTGCGCGCCGCCGCACCACGGACCGGCGCGAGCGGCTGCTCCTCGGCGCGCTCGGAATCATCCTCTTGTTCGGCGCTTGGCAATTGGCGGCGGATTGGGGGCTGCTCAACCCGACCATCGGCTCGAGCCCGACGCTCATCGCACGGGCTTTCGTCGCGCAATGGCAATCGGGCGATCTTCTCGCCGATCTCCGCGTCAGCATGGGCGAGTTCGCCGCGGGCTTCCTGCTCGCTCTTGTCGTCGGCGTCGCGCTCGGCATCGCCATGGGAATGAGCCGCATCCTCGAATATGCGGTCGATCCCTTCATCTGGTTCCTCTATTCATCGCCGCTGATCGCGCTCTATCCGGTGATCGTCGTCTGGCTCGGCTTCGGCACCACCACCGTCATCGCGGTGAGCTTCCTCTTGACCGTGGTCTCGGTCGTGGTCAACACCCTCGCCGGCGTGCGCTCGGTCGAGCCGATGCTGGTGCGCGCGGTCAGAGCCTTCGGCGGCGGGCGGCGCGCGATCATCACGAAAGTCATCCTGCCGGCCTCCGTGCCCTTGATCGCCGCCGGCGCGCGCATCGGCCTCGGGCGCGCGCTCCTGGGCGTGGTGCTCGGCGAGATGTTCAGCTCCAATGCCGGGCTGGGCTTTCGCATCTCCTACTATGCCGGACGGCTGCGGACCGCCGATGTCTTCGTCGCGTTGCTTTTGCTGATCGCCATCGGCCTCGCGACCGACAAGGTTTTCAAGCACATCGAGGCCCGGCTGCAGCGCTGGCGCCCGCGCTGATCCGCGATGACCCTCTCCGCCGCTAGCGGGGGAGAGGGTTTATTGACGTCGCGGTTCATTCGATTCCATCCCACGGAGATATGCTCTACGATTGCGCCGACACCGGGAGGAGGTATCGCCATGAATCGGGCCGAACGGATCGAGCGCGTGCTGCGCCGCATGGCGGCGGAGAAGATCGACACGCTCGTCGCGCTGTCAAACGCCAAGCATCATCTGGCGCGCATCAATCTCGCGGCGCATCTGATGGGTTATCGCGCGCTCGGCGAGAGCGCGCTCCTCCTCCGCGCCGACGGCACCCAGCGGCTGATCGTGACGCCCGCCTATGATGCCGAGCGCGCGGCGCTGCGGCGCCCCGAGTTGGCGCTGACGGCGAGCGACGATCTCGCCGCCGCCCTCGCCGAAACCTTGCGCCAGCGCCCACCCGGCCGCATCGCGACCACCGGCCTCGGCCTGATGCCGCACGATCTCGCTGTGCGGCTGCTCGACATCATCGGCAAGGACGCTGTGCCGTTGGATGATGCCGTGAACGCGGTGACGGCGCCGAAGACCGACGAGGAAATCGCCAATGCGAAGAAGGCCGTCGCCATCGCCGAGGCGGCGCATGAGCACATGCTCGCCGTCGGCCGCGCGGGCATGCGCGAATGCGATCTCGCGGTCGAAGTGAATCTCTATGCGAAAGGGCTCGGCGCCAACGACAATTTCCTGATGCTGAGCGCCGGGCCGCACCAGCTCGGCATCGGCGCGTCGAGCAACCGGCCGCTCGAGCGCGGCGACATCATCATTGCCGAGGCGACGCCCGCCTATGACGGACAGTTCGCGCAGATCTGCCGCAGCGTCTCGGTCGGCCCGCCCTCGAACGTGCAGGTGGAGAAATACGCGCTGCTGGTGCGGGCGATGAAGGCGGGCATCGAGGTGATCCGTCCCGGCGCCAAGGTCTCGGACATTGCCGGCACGATCGACGCGGTGATGACCGATGCCGGCTATGAGAAATACAACCATCCGCCCTACCTCAACCGGCGCGGCCATGGCATGGGCGCGGGCTCGATGGCGCCGGGCGACATCGCCGTCGACAACCACACGATCCTCGAGGAGGACATGGCCTTCGTCGTTCATCCCAACCAGTATTTGCCGGAAACGGGGTATTTCCTGTGCGGCGAGCCGGTGCGCGTGACCGCGACCGGCTTCGAGCGGCTGAGCAAGAGCTGGGCCGAGCTCGGCGCGGTCGAGGTTTGAGCCATGCGCCTTCTCGAAACGACGCTCCTCACCGGCCCTTATGATTGGGACGAGCGCGTACTGCCGCGCAGCGAGTACGATGCACGGCTCGCGCACCTGCGCGCGGCAATGGTAGAGGCGGGCGTCGCCGCGCTCGTCATCCATGGCCATCCGGGCAATTACGGAGCGATGGCTTGGCTCACGGGCTTTACGCCCAAGCTCGGCGCGACCCTGGCGCTCGTGCCGCGCGAGGGGGCGCTGCGCATCCTTGCGCCGGGCACGCCGAAGATGATGGACATCGCCAAGCGCCTCACCTGGATCGAGGATGTGCGGCCGCTCGGCAATGCGCCGAAAAATGTCGCCGAATTTCTCGGCGACGGCAATGCGCTTGGGACCTGGGCATTCGGCGGCCTGCCGCACGCGCTTTATGCCGGCATCGCCAAAGCGGTGGCGCCGCGCGCGCTCATCGCGCTCGATTCCCCGCTCGATGCGCTGCGGCAACGCAAATCGCCGCGCGAGCTCGAGCTGATGCGCGGCGCGGCGAAGCTTCTCGCGACCGCGACCGACGCCTTTGTCGCGAGCCTGCGCGCGGGCGCCGGGGTGCGCAGCGCCGCGCTCGCGGCGGAGCGCGCCGCCATCGCCGCGGGCGCGCAGGATGCGCGCGCGATGGCGAGCCTTTCACCCGGCGGCGTGCCGCTGCCGCTCGATGCAGCAAGCGACGAGCGCGCACTCGATCCCGCCAATGCCGGCATTGCCGTGCAGAACCATGGCTATTGGGCGTCGGGCTATGTGAGTGTCGCCCGCCGCCCCAGCGCCGCGCAGGCGCGGGCGCGCGAAGCCCTCGCTGCGGCTCTCGCCGCTTCGCGCGGCGGAGCGCGTCTGCCGGACGGCGTTGCCGCCAATGCAATCGGCCTCTCGCTCGAGGAAGGATCGGGCGATCCGCTCGAAGCCGGCGCGGTTTATGCCCTTACCGGCGCAGCCACGGAGGGCGGCCACACGGCTTATGCGTCGGCGCTCATCGCGGTGACCGACACTGGCCGCGACGTGTTGTGGCAAGGGGAGTCAGCATAGCCTGACGGGATGCAGGCTCAGCGCGGCCGCTCGGCGAGCTTCGCCGTGACCGCGCCATGCGTCGAAACGCAATAGGGCACGAGGAAGGTCAGGCAGAGCTTCAACCAGTCGAGCGGCCGGCCGGTGACAAGCGCGTCGCCCTGGTTGATCGTGTTGAGGATGGTGCCGACGATGAGCGCGACGGTCGCCGCGCGCCGCGGTACGCCGCCGCCGAGCGCCAAGGCCATCACTAATCTCCAGCGTGGCATCGGGTCCCCCCATGACAATCGACATGCCCCCAGGCGATGGTCTAGGCTCGCACGAAGAATAAATCGAGGCCGACAGGCCCGTCTCGCCGCTCGCGGCAATCGCCGGACCATTGATCGGGAGGAACGGGGTGACGATTACCGAAGCCGGTCCGGGCGTCGCCAGCGCGGAGCACTCGCTCTTCGATCAGTTGGAGCAATGGCTCGGCGCGATCTCGCGCGTCGTCGCGATCGCTTGCGTTTGCGGCATGCTGTTCATCGCGGCGATCAGCATGGTCGATGTGGTGATGCGCTGGGTCGCGAACGAGCCGGTCCCGGCGATGAACGAGATCGTGCAGATGACCTTCTCGGTCGCGATTGCCGCCTGCATCCCCGCGGGGTTGATGCAGCGGGTCAATCTGAAGATCGATCTCGTCGCGCGCTATTTCAGCCCGCCGCTTCATGCCTGGCTCGAGGCGCTGGCCGGCGCGAGCCTCCTCCTCTTCTACGGCGTGCTCGCTTGGGGCATCGGCCGCTATGCGGGTCAGCTCGCGCTCGCCGGCAAGACCACCGTGATCCTCGGCCTGCCGCACGCGCCTTTCATGTACGCGGTCTCGGCGCTCTTCGCCTTCGGCGCGCTGCTGCAGGCGGTGATCGTCGTCAACGAGACGCGCCGCGCCGCCGCGCATGGGATCAACGGCATCCTCGGCGCGGTCATCGTCACGCCGGCGATCGGCGGGATCGCCTGGCTGTGGATCGCCAATCACGACGCCATTGCGTCCTGGGCGGGCGCGCATGTCGGCGGGACGATCGCGATCATCTTCGTCGTCATGTGGCTCGCGACGCTCATCCTCATCCCCATCGCCGCGATCATGGGCATCGTCGGCGTCATCAGCGCCGCGCTCTTCGTCGGCATCGCCCCGTCGCTGACTGCGGCCTCGACCGAAGTGACGGACTTCCTCGGCAGCCCGCAGCTCGCGACCCTGCCGCTTTTCCTGATGATGGGAAGCTTCGCCCAGGTGGCGGATGTCGCCGAGGATATCTATCGCCTCGCCCATCTCGTCTTCGGCCGCCTCAAAGGCGGGCTCGGGCTTGCGACCATTGCCGGCTGCGCCGGGTTCGGCGCGCTCACCGGCCATTCGGTCTCGACCACGGTGACGATCGGCAAGGTGGCGCTGCCCGAGATGCAAGCGCGCGGCTATTCGCCCGCTTTCTCGACCGGGGTTTGCGCCGCTGGGGGAAGTTTGGGCGCGTTGCTGCCGCCCGCCTCGGGCGTCGTCATCCTCTTCGCGCTTCTCTCGCAAGCCTCGATCGGCCAGCTTTTCGTCGCGACCATCGGCCCTGGGCTTCTGGGCTTCGCGCTCTATCTCGCGACCATCGCGATTTATGTGCGCGTCTCGCCGCGCTCGGCGCCGGCGCGCGCCGCGGCCGAGCCGGGCCAGCTCTGGGCGGCGCTGTCGCGCTGCGGCCCGGCCGCGCTGCTCTTCGGCACGGTGATGGGCGGCGTTTATTTCGGCTTCTTCACCGTGACCGAGGCGGCCGCGGTCGGCGCCTTCGAATCCTTCGTCTGCGCGCTCCTGCGCGGCAAGCTCAAGGGCCGCAATTTCTGGCATGTGATGGCGGCGACCACCGCCACCACGGCGATGATCTATGGCCTCATCTTCGGCGCGCAGATCTTCTCCTTCGTCGTCGGCGTCAGCCGGCTGACCGAGAGCGCGACCGAATTCATGGCGCAGCTCGACTGGTCGCCGACCGCCATCATGGCGGCGATCCTCGTGACCTACCTGCTGCTCGGGTCGGTGATGGAATCCTTCGCGGTCATGGTCATCACCGTGCCGATCGTCACGCCGCTGGTTCAGAGCCTCGGCTTCGACATATTGTGGTGGGGCATCATCAATATCTGCGTGGTCGAGACCGGGCTCATCCACCCGCCGCTGGGACTCAACGTCTTCGTCCTCAAAAGCATCCAGCCCGATGTCTCGATCTGGACCGTCTATAAGGGCGTCGCGCCCTTCGTCGTCGCCGACCTTCTGAAGCTCGCGCTGCTCGTCGTCTTTCCCGGCATCGCTCTCTGGCTGGTCTCGACCATGGCTTTCTGAAGCGGCTTTACCCGCCGGCCGCGACCTTGGCGAGAATCTCCTTATAGGTCGCCAGTACTTTGGCGTTCTCGGGCGCGGCTTTCGACCATTGCTCGGCGATGACGCCGATCTTGTCGTGCCAGACCTTTTCCTGCGCCGCGGTCAATTGCATCAGCTTGTGGCCGGGCTTGGCCATGGTCTGGTCCTTGCCCTCCTTCACCACCTCGTCCCAGAAGCGGCCGAAGGCGCGGCTTTCGCCCTCGCCCGAATTGGCGGCGAGAATCTTGCGTACCGGCTCGGGCAGCGCATCCCATTCTTTCTTCGCCATGAAGATGTAGCCGGTCTGGCCACCGAGCGGCACTTCGAGGTGGTAATGCGTGACCTCGGCGAGCTTGAACGGATTGAACGCGGTCCAGCCGACCAGAACGCCGTCGGCCGTGCCGCGCTGCAAGGTCTCGTAATATTCATCGACGCGGAAGGAGAGCGGCGCGCCGCCGAGGCGCTGCACGATCTCCGAGGCGATCTTGCTGCCGGCGATGATCTTGAGCCCGCTGAGACTCTCGAGCGAGCGCGGCTCTTTGCGGAATTGCAGGCCGGATTGCGGGAAGACGATCAGTTTCAGCGGCACGACCTGGTCGAATTCCTTGTCGAGCAGGCCGGTCTTGTAAAGCCGCCACAGCGCAGTCGAGGCGACCTCGGAATCGCCCTGCGTGACATAGGGCAGCGCCGTCACGTCGAGGAGCGGGAATTTGCCGGCGAGCGAGGGCAGTCCCCAGGCGATCTGAACGACGTTGCTCACCACCTGGTTGTAGACATTGCCGTGATTGGCGAGCGCTTCGCCGTCGAACACGTCGATGCGGAAAATGCCCTTGGCCTGCTGGTTTATCTTCGCCGCCCAGGGGTGATGGACGCGCACGTTGAGATGCGCTTGCGGCACGTCGAGCGTCGCGAATTTGAGCACCAGCTCCTCGGCCGAGGCCGGTGTGGCGATGCCGACCATCGCGGCGGCGATGATGGGCGAGAGCCAAGCGAGGCGCTTCATTCGATTTCCTCCCTCGTTTGATCTTTTCGTTCGAACTTGCGGCAGGCTTGCCCGCCATCCCATCGAGCCTAATCGCCCATCCCGGATTTGGCGAGGGTTTCGTGCGCGCTCCGCAGCCGCCCGGATTGCCGCCGCTCTTCGGGCATGCGATGCTGGC
>Ga0070679_100002857_pt1 | contig 15694 bp, 10 predicted proteins | sample KBSC63BmetaG_FD_65652 | JGI IMG/M metagenome (GOLD analysis project Ga0070679, IMG submission 65652) | Corn rhizosphere microbial communities from Kellogg Biological Station, Michigan, USA - KBS C6-3B metaG | ecosystem: Host-associated > Plants > Roots > Rhizosphere | place: USA: Michigan... | reverse complement strand
CGTGACGATCCGACGCGCGAAGTCGACGGTTAGGTCGCCCGCCACCATCGGTGAATCCCCGCCCGGCATCGGCGCCATACGCGCGCGGCGGAGCTGTGCACGGACCCGTGCACGCAGCTCCGAGCTGCTGAAGGGCTTGGTGACATAGTCGTCGGCGCCGGTGTCGAGGAGCCGTACCTTCTCGTCCTCCGCATGGCGCGCGGTGAGGACGATGATCGGCGCACTCGACCAGCGCCGGAGAGCGCGCGCCACCTCGACCCCCTCCATGTCCGGCAGGCCGAGGTCGAGCACGACGAGATCGGGACGGTGCGCCGCCGCTGTGGCGAGCCCGCTCGCGCCGTCCGCGGCCTCGAGCACGCGGGCCGCTTCGTCGGCCAGTGCGGCACGAACCGCATCACGAACCTTGGGCTCGTCGTCGATCACGAGGATCGACGCTTTCGGTGCGGAGCTCGATCGGGGATCGGGCGTGTGCGACGATTCTCCCAATGCCGGGACCATGTTCAGAATGTACATGCGGACGAAGCGCCCGGAGATCTCTCCCCGGACGCCCTCCCTTCAGCCATGCGGCGAGCGCGAAGGCGCTTTGGACCGTGGCGCTACCGATCCGCGTTCGCCGGCCACCCCAGCATCGCGCCCCAGACGAGCGGATACGTCGCCGTCGTCTGCGCGCGATACTGCGGTCGGAAGCCGAAGAGCACCACGTGTCCCTTCCCCTTCTCGACGTCGACGAGCGCGGCCCTGCCGCGCAGCTTCTCACCTCCGAGCAGCCATCCGGAGAGGAGTGGATTCCCAGCATCTGGATAGGTCGCGACCGCGGTGGCCTTCGATGCATCCGTTATCTCGAAGGCCGGTCCCTCCTCGAACCAGATCGCCGGCTGTGCGACCATCCGCCTCGCAATTGGGCTCTGCTCATCGAGAGTCACACGAAGTATCGAGCCCGGCGCGTAGAAGTCCTGCGACTTCAGCTCCGCGAGCACGTTCTTCACCGGCAACGAGAGCGCTTCGATCGCGTACTCGCTCGCTTCGTTGAAGGTGATCAGCGTGCCGCCCGCATCCACGAAGTCCGCCAGCGCCGCGGCGCCCTCCGTACCGAGCCCGCCCTTCAGCGAATCCGGATACGCACGCGTCACCCCGCGGGAGAGCCCGCGTGGCGACTGGTCGGGGAGGATGATCACGTCGAAGCGATCGTGCAGCTTCCCCGCGCGCACATCGCGATCGACGATGCTCGTGAAGGGGATGTGGTACTGATCGAAGACGAAGCGAGTCCATCCCTCGTCCATCGATGGATCGTAGCTCCTGTAAATCGCGATCCGTCGCGACGTCTTGCCGCTCAGTCCCTGCACTTCGAGCTTCGGCGGCGCGATCGGCGCGACGGGCGCGGAGGTCGCGACTGCCAGCGTGTCGCTCACCGCGGCCACGTGAACTCCCATGATGAGTGGCAGCGTAGCCGCGGTGACGTCGTACGGCCGCTTGGGCGGCCCGCCGGGATATTCACGGAGATCGGGGTAGTGCTGCACCTCGAGCAGCGCCTTGGCGAAGCTTCCGTACGGCTGCGCCATGAAGATCGCATACGTACCCGCCGGGTAGCTCGCGCCTCCGGTAGTGAGCGGTGCACGTGTGCGACGGATCTCCACCTGGCCGCGCTGCAGGATGCGGAGCATCGTCTCGAGCGATGCCGTGTCCGGCTGGCTGGTCGGGATGAGATACGCCACCGGCCAGTCCTCGCGGCCGGGAGCACCTCGCCCCTCCACCGCGCGCTCGCCGATCCGCGCGAAGCTGTCCAGCCACTTCCCTCGCTCCAGCGCCGACTGCACGAGCAGCGCCCACGTGGCGCTGGTCTGATAGTCCACGATGTCACCGATCGTCCAGTGCCCGCCTGGCCAGGGAGCCACGAAGTTCCACGACATCACCTTAGGATCGAAGCCGCGGCCCCCGCCCAGCGAGTCGAAGGACAGGTCGATGGGCGTGGCCAGCCGCGCGCTCGCGGTCTCCGTGAGGATGCGGATGCCGGCATGATAGTGCTGGTACGAGCGCGCCGGCGTCCATGCATCGTACGATGCATTCGTGGCGATGCCGGTCTTCCCATCGGCCGTCAGTCGCCAGGCCATCGCCATCCCCATGCTGTTCACACCCGCGGCGATTATCGGATCGACGTTGGGCTCCCACGGATCCATGTACGGCGGCACGAAGAGACGCGAAGCGCGCGGACCCTGCTGGTGGATGTCGTTCACGATCTCGGGGTGCCACACGTTGTGCAGCGAGTCTATGGTGAGCTGCGTCTCCACCTGGGTGAACGCATACCAGTCGCGGTTGTCGTCGTGACCGGTGTACTTGTTGTAGATGACCGGCGGGCCGCTCCCCTCCCACGGCTTCCCCAGACTCGATTGGTACCAGTCGTGGACGATGTCCACGCCATCGGGGTTGAGCGATGGGACCAGGATCACCAGATCGTTCTGGCGGATGGATCGCGTATCCGCGTCCTCCGCGGATGCCAACCTGTAGGCGAGCACGGTGGGCGTGAGGATTCCGCCCACCTCGGTGGAGTGGATGCTGGATGTCACCAGCACCACCACCTTCCCGTTGGCGATGAGCGATGCGCGCTCTCCGGATTGGCGCGTGCGCGGGTCGGCGAGCTTCCGCTGGATCTCGCGATACTTCGGCAGATCCGCTATGACGGCTGAATCACCTATGAAGGCAGCTATGAAGGGGCGGCCCATCCCCGTCGTGCCCAGCGTGCGGACGCTCACGCGCGGGCTCGCCTTGTCTAGCGCCGTGAAGTAGTCCACTACCTGCTTCCAGCTCGGAAGCTTTCGGTCGGTGCCTGGCTCGAAGCCTAGCACGGATGCCGGGGTCGGGATGGCGCGCGCACTGCCGCTACGTGCTCGCAAGGCGGTGGACTGCGCTGGTAGAGCGACAGCCGAAAGCGCGAAGGCGGCGATCAGCGAGGTGATCGCCGGCGAGTAACCGGATGAATGCATGGGTGAGGAATGGTTTCGCGGAGGTGATGATCGGTGCGGCAGCGTCGATCGGGAACCATGGCGAAGCGCGCGAGACTCCGGAAGAGGTAGTCGCTTCCCTACCGCGTGCAGCGATGCAGGCGACGCGGTCGCGGCCGAGCGCTACCTCCGTCAGTCGCTCGCCGCGGATCCTCTGCAGCCGGTGACCCTGGTGAACCTCGGCAACGTGCTCGACGCTCGGGGAGATGCGGACGGCGCGGTGGATGCGTACCAGCGCGCTCTCCGGCTCGACCCGCGCGAGCCGCTGGCGCACTTCGGCCTGGGCAAGGTCGCGCTCCAGAGAAGGAACACCGCGCGCGCCATCGAGATGTTCGGCAAGACCATCGAGCTCGATGCATCCCTGGTACCCGCGTACTTCAACCTGGCGAGGGCGTACGTCATGCAAGGCGATGCCGCGCATGCGAGAGATGCGCTCGAGCACGCCCTCGAGTTCGACCCGAACAACGCCGAGGGCAAGGAGCTGCTCCGTACTCTGAAGCAGGCGATGGCTCGCCGATGAGCTTCGCCGTTCAGCCTGGCCCCGCCCTGGAACGGCGGTAGCGCGCGGCGGCCTTGACGCGGTTGCCGCATCCCTCCGGAGTGCAGAAGCGCCGGCGCCGGTTCCGGGTAGTGTCGTAGAAGTAGAGCACGCACTTCGGGTTTCCGCATCGATGCACCCTCGAGGCATCGCCTCCGCAGAGCAGCTCGCTCGCCGAGTCGGCCAGCGGAGCGAGCAGACGCAGTGGAGCGAAATCCGTTCGGCTTGCACGCCGCTCGAAGCGCGCGCCCACATCGCCGCGCGCCGGCGGGTGCGCGAGCGAGAGTTGGTCGTAGCGTACATCAGCGCGGAGGATGGTATTGATGGCTGTCACCGCCTTCGCCATCGCGACCGGTATGGCGCGATCGCGCTTCCCCAACGCTTCGCCCTCCCGCTCGGCCTCCCCCTCCTCCTGGCTCTCCCCCTTTTGCCTGGCGGTCCCAGTCGCGAGCAGCTCGGCCAGGTCACGAAGAGTGTCGCGGAAAGCGAGCGCCTCCTTCAGAACGTCGGCACCTGCGGCGGTCCCGTCCCAGCGCGCGATGGCCGCGTAAGCATCGCCGGCGGCAAGCGCCCCGGCCTCGACGAGCCAGTCGACCAGCGCCCCGAAGCTCGCGAGCACGTCGACCGGCCGGTTACGCACGACGTAGCGGGTGTTGACGAAGTCGAGCCAGAGCGCATTCCCCACGAACAGCGCCGCGGGGCGCCTCGGTGGTACTGCGGGCGGTACCCGATCGGGCAGCGGATCCAGCGTTGGACACATAGCCTAATTCTACCTATCTAAGTAGCGCTTGACAAGGCAGAATAATCGCACTATACCTATCAAACCAGCATTTCACTCGGTACATGCTAGTGAGTCGATCCTTCCCAACCTCATCCTGGATGTGTCTATGACAACCGCCGCTACCGCGCGGACGCCAGCCCCGATCGCCACGCTGCAGACGGGTCACATCGGCCTCAACGTCAGCAACGTCGCACGGTCGAAGCAGTTCTACCAGCAGATCTTCGGCTTCGAGGCGACTCTCGAGTCGCAGGAGTCGGGCAAGCTCTTCGTATTCCTGACCCAGGGAGACCGCCTGGTTCTCACCCTCTGGCAGCAGAGCGGCGGCGCATTCGCGAAGGATCGGCCAGGCCTCCACCATCTCTCGTTCCAGGTCGACTCGGTGGAGAAGGTACGCGAGGTTGAGGCGCGGGTCAGGAGCGCCGGCGCAAAGATTTACCACAGTGGCATAGTACCGCACGCCGAGGGCGCGCCTTCGGGCGGGATCTTCTTCGAAGACCCTGACGGGATTCGACTCGAAGTATTCGCCCCGACCGGCGTCGAGGGGAAAGCGCCATCTGGCGCGGCGCCCACCTGCGGATTCTTCTGAGCTCGACTGCCGTGCGGGGCGAGCGACAGAGCAACGGGCCAGGGGAGACTGAAGTGAGCACCGTCTTCCACGAGGGCGAGCTCGCGGTTCAGGAGCGCGCCGGCTCGCGCGGCATGGCCGCGAAGGTGGGCCATGGAATCCGCACCGCCGTACCGCCAATTGTCGCGGACTTTCTCCTCACGCAGCGCATCGCGTTCGTCGGTACGCTCGACGTCGGCGGCCGACCCTGGGCCTCGGTGCTCACTGGTCCGGCTGGCTTCGCGAGCGCACCCGACGAGCACACGCTGCGGATCATGGCGACTCCGGCACCGCTCGACCCACTCGCGGAAAACCTTGGTGCCGGCGCCCAGCACGCAGACGAGCTGGCGCGAGGCGCGCCGGTGGGTGTGCTCGTCGTGGATTTCACGACTCGGCGCCGTCTTCGAGTGAACGGGCGCGGTGCGCTCCGCACGGGCGGGGAGATCCACATCGACGTCGAGCAGGTCTACTCGAACTGCCACAAGCACATCCAGACACGGGCCGTCGCCAGCGAGGCGCCGGCCCGAGAACTGGAAGACGTGCGCATCCAGCGTGGCCGCGGGCTCAGCGATGCGCAACGCGACTGGATTCGCCGTGCCGACACGTTCGCCATCGCTTCGGCGCACCGTAGCGCCGGTGTGGATTGCTCGCACCGCGGAGGTACGCCGGGATTCGTGCGCGTCGATGGCGACCGCCTGGTGTGGCCCGACTACGTGGGCAACGGTCTGTTCAACACCCTCGGCAACATCACCGCGTACCCACGCGCCGGTCTGGTCTTCGTCGACTTCGACAGCGGTGCCACGCTGCAACTCACCGGGAGCGCCGAGGTGGACTGGGACCCCGAGCACGCGGCCGCCGCCCCCGGCGCCCAGCGGCTCGTCACCTTCGAGGTGAATGAGACCATCGAGACGCGGAGCGCGCTCCCCTTCCAGCTCCAATTGATCGAGAGATCGAAGTTCAACCCGCCCACCTGGGGCGAGCACGCGGACGCGGACGCGCGCTGAGCCCAGCGCGCTCGCCACGGCACTCCCCGCGCTCGAGACCTATACGCCCGGCGCTGTTGGAGATTGTCCCGCGACCTTCATCATCCGCGGGCGTTCGGCCCGGAACAACGGTACGGCAACCCCGGCCGCGATCAGGGCCGCACAGCCGAAGAGGGTGAGCGCGACGACGAAGCCCCACGCCAGCGCCGCCTGGAAGAGGAGGCTGCCGAGTCCGAAGCCGATGAACAGGAGGAAGGCCATGACGGCGGTCGCCTGACCGCGATTCCCCGGCAGGTCGGTGACGATCCCTGCGAGCAACGGCTGGGTAAGGTCGTAACCCAATGAGAGCGCTATGATGGCGACTTGTACGGCGACGAGCGCGATGGGCGCGGCCAGGATCAGCGCGCAGATTGCGGTGAGCGCTACACCGGCTGGAATGATCCACGACCGGCCGTGGCGATCGGCCAGGCGACCGATGGTCGGCCCGAACAGCAGCCCGGGAATGCCGTAGCCGAGGAGCGCCAGCCCTATACCCACCTCGCCGAGTCCGAAGCGCTGACGCAGATACACTCCAAGCCAGGTATACACCCCTGATTGCGCGACGGCGTTGATCAGCACGTACGCGTAGGTGCGGCGCCCGCGCGGAATAGCCAGCAGAGAGACATAGCCGTGAACGATCGCCGCCAACCGCGGCGGCGTCGGCCTGGGCAACCTCGGTATCGCCCTCACAGCGACGGTGGCGATGCCCAGCATTGCGGCGAGGCCTGCAATCGCGAGGAAGAGTGCCCGCCATCCCACCAGAGGCTCGACGAGCGCACCAACCGTAGCGCCGGCCGCGGTCCCACCAGCTATCGCCCCGAACAGCCAACCCAGCGCCCTGCCACGTTTCTGAAACGGTATCACATCACCGATGAGTGTCAGGCTGATCGGCACCACGCCGCTCGCCCCGATTCCGGTAGCGATCCGCCACGCGACGAACCCCTGCACGCTCGCCACCGATGCGGTAGCCGCGGTCAGGAGCACGAAGAGGGTGAGCGATCCGAGGATCACCGGGCGCCGTCCGAAGCGATCCGACAACGGACCCCACGCCAGCGTCGCTATCCCGTACGGCACGAGGTAGGCGGGCACCGCGAGCCCCACCCAGCCGATGTCGGTGTGAAAGACATCGGCCAGGCGCGGGATGAGCGGCGCAACCATGAATGCCTGGGCAATGACGAGAAAGGCTGTCGTGCAGAGGATCGGCAGCATCCACCGGGAATGGTCCGGCGACGCTTGCACGCGCGAGAAGGATGGGAGGGCTGTCAACGGTCAGTTTGCCGCACCCTCCCAGCCGTGCGCACGCAGGTACTGCTCGAGAGTGGTGAGCGCGGGATACAGCTCGCGCAGCACCTCGATGTCCGCTTCGTAACCCACCAGCTCGAACCAGCGCATCATCTCCGTGTATTCCTCGCCCGCCACCTCGCGGTACTTCTCCCACGGCAGCTGCACGTAATTCACCGGACGCCCTATCACGCGGCCGAACGCCTCGGCGGTCTTCGACATCGAAAGCTCGTCGCCAGCGAGATCGAGCTCGCGCCCCAGCCACGCTTCACGATCGGAGAAGGCCATTCCCACGAAGGCACCGATGTCGGCGGTGGCCAGCTCCTGAAGCTCGCGATCCGGGTCGAGCGGGAGTGCGAGCGTGCCACCCATGAGCATGGAACGCAGCGCCGGGTTCTCCCAGTTGTCCATGAAGTAGACGGGGCGGAAGATCGTGTACGGAAGGTCGAGCTCGCGGATGCGCTCCTCGATCTTCCACTTGCTCTCGAAGTGCGAGAGCCCCGTCTCCCGGTGCGCGCTCCCCACCGAGTTGTAGACGAAGTGTTCCACCCCCACGTCCTTCGCCAACTCGGCGAGCGCGATCCCCTGGGCCACTTCGCGATCGTAGCCGGTCTCCCAGAAATTCTGGACCGAGAACACACCCGATGCGCTCTCGAGCGGGTGGCGCAACGACTCGGGATCGTCCAGGTCGCCGAGCAGCACCTCGACACCCAGCTTGCCGAGCTCCATCGCGGCAGGCTTCGAAGTATCACGCGTTATCGCTCGCACCCTGAAGCCGCGCCGCACCAGCTCGCGTGCAACGGCCCCTCCCTGCTTCCCCGTAGCGCCGGTCACGACGATCGTACGCTCGGGATTCGCTCCGCTTGGCATCTTCGCACCCCTCCCCACACGCAGCTCCACGCTGCGCGCGCCGAATGGTTTCACGATAATGATAAGCGACTGAGTCAGGTTGTTAATCGTGGACGGGCTCTGCCGCGGTCACATCACCGTAGAGTCCGCAGAAAAACACACCCGGGGAACGGCTCGCGGCAGCTATCATCGCGGTTGTGATACGTGTGGCATCGCGAGGTCCAGGCTCCTATCTAAAAGAAATCGCGGAGAGCGCGGAGGACCGCGGAGAACGCGGAGGGGAACTGCACAAGGAGTCATGCTACTAACCGCAAGCGGCCGAGAAGAAATGAGGGGAACTGCTCCCTCGCCTCCGGTTCTGCCCACCTGGGCAGGACTCTCTACGCGGGAGCAGTTCCCCTCAAAAGCCTCATTAGAGAGCTCGACCGGTGTGCAGTTCCCCAAAACCCCTCGTTCGAGATCTCGGCCCTGCAGCCTTTCTCTACTGTTCGAGATCCCGGCCCTACGGCCTTTCTCCGCGCTCTCCGCGGTCCTCCGCGCTCTCCGCGATTTCTTTCCGTGAGGGACTCGGACCCCGAGATGAACCAGAAGTCGAGCCCCGCCTCTCGCCACCGCGACAACCATCCGGACCAGACCGGGTGTCTTACCCATACCTGGTGAGGGGAGCCATTGACGGGCGAGCCACGACATTGCATACTCTCCCCATACCTGGTAAGGGGAAAGACATGACCGACCGATCGCTCGACCTTCTGCAAGGCACCCTCGACGTACTCATCCTCCGCACGCTCGCGTGGGGACCGATGCACGGCTACGCCGTGTCCCGCTGGATCCACGATCGCACCGACGGCGCGATCGAGATCGACGACGCGGCACTCTACAAATCGCTCCACCGCCTCGAGCACTCCGGCGCGGTCGAGGCCGAGTGGGGGCTCTCCGAGAACAACCGCCGCGCGCGCTACTACAAGCTCACGCGAGAAGGCAGGCGGCAGTTCCGCAGCCAGGAGTCAGCATGGCGCCGCTACGCGGAAGCAGTGGCCAAGGTGCTCGCGCCCGCATGACCCGGAAGCTCTTCCGCCTCCCCTGGCGAACCGCGCAACGCATTGGCGAGGACGTGGATGACGAGCTCCACTTCCATATCACCATGCGAGCGGAAGAGCTGCAAGCGCGCGGACTCACGCCCGAAGCGGCGATCGCCGAGGCCACGCGCCAGTTCGGGGACCTTGAAGATGCCCGCCGCTACCTGCGGCGGATGGACAGAGGAACCGAGGCCGCTCGGCGGCGGAGGGATTACATGGGTGAGCTGAAGCACGACATTGGCTACGCTCTGCGAAAGCTGCGCAGCGCGCCTGCATTCGCTCTCACGGCGTTGCTCACGTTGGCGCTCGGGATCGGCGCCAACACCGCGATCTTCAGCGTGGTGCACGGCGTCCTCATGAAGCCGCTCCCCTTTCCTCATCCAGAACAGCTCGTGCGGATCTGGTCGGAGAACCCGGAGGCGGGGATAGAACAGTCAGCCGTGTCGCCGGTCGACCTCGATGACTGGCGCGCGCAGCGCACCGCATTCTCCGATATGGGTGGCTACTGGTACCAGAATGGAGGAAGCGGCGTCGACATGACCGGCGAGGGCGAGCCGCAGCGACTCTCCACCGCGTTCGTGGAGCCCGGCTTCTTCCCCGCGCTCGGCGTGCAGCCCCAGATCGGCCGGCTCCCGCGCGAAGACGAGATGCACCGCGGCGGCCCCGATAGAGTGACGGTGCTCTCGTATGCATTCTGGCGACGCCAGTTCGACGGCTCGCCCTCGGTGATCGGGCGGACGTTGACCCTCGGCGGGGAGCCTTACGAGGTGCTCGGTGTCATGCCGCGCAGCTTCGCGTACCCTGACGACGAAGTCGACCTCTACATCCCCTACTCCACCATCCCCGACGACGGGATCCCGCGCACCCGAACGAATCACGTACTGGACGTGGTCGCGCGGCTGAAGCCGGGGCTCGGCGTCGAGCGCGGCAGAGCCGAAATGGCAGCCATCACGCGCCGCTTGAGCGAGCAGTATCCCGAGGACAAAGCGTGGACCGGGGCGTCGGTGGAGCCGCTCCGCGACGTGATCGTGGGGAAGGCGCGCACCGGGTTGCTCGTCCTGCTCGGCGCCGTGGCCTTCGTCCTCCTTCTCGCTTGCGCGAACCTCGCGAGTCTGCTGCTGGCCAGGGCGACCGCGCGCGAGCGGGAGCTCGCCGTGCGGTCGGCGCTCGGCGCTGGACGCGGACGACTCGTGAGGCAGCTCTTGACGGAGAGCATGGTGCTCGCGCTCGCGGGCGGCGCGCTCGGCATACTGCTCGCGATCGCCGGAACGCGCGCGCTCGTGATACTGGGATCCACCCAGCTGCCGCGCGCGGCGGAGATCGGTCTCGACCCGGCGGTGCTCCTCTTCGCGCTCGCGCTCTCGATGCTGACCGGCCTGATATTCGGCCTCGTCCCCGCACTGCGCGCGACTTCCTCCGATCTGCAGACCGCTCTGCGCGAGGGGGGCCGAGGGAGCAGCGGCTCGCGCGGGCAGCGGATGCGCGCGGGACTCGTGGTAGGCGAGGTGGCCGTCGCCGTCATCCTCGTGGTCGGGGCCGGCCTCATGACACGCAGCTTCCTCGAGCTCCTGAAGGTGGACCTTGGCTTCCGCCCCGACCACGTGCTCGTAGTCAACTACTCCATAGGTGACGCGCACCAGGGGACACGGGCTCAGATGCGCGGCTACTACACAGATGTACTCGATCGGGTGCGCGCCGTCCCCGGCGTGGTAGCCGTCGGCGCTACCAAAGCGCTCCCCTTCCGCGGCAGCGGCGAGCGAAACGACTTCCTACCCGAGGGGATGGTGCTCGGCGCTTCCCAGGAAGCGCCCACTGCTCCGTACATCTACGTGAGCGACGGCTACTTCCAAGCGCTCGGTGTGCCCGTGCTCGCCGGCCGTGAGTTCGCTCGCAGCGACGACGATCGCGCTCCCTTCAGGTTGGTCGTGAACGAGGCCTTCGCGAAGAAGTACTTCCCCGGTCGCACGGCGATCGGGCGCACCGTCACGATCGGCACCGAGCAGATCCCCATCATCGGTGTCGTAGGCGACATCCGGCAGGAGTCCGTGGAGGAGCCGGCAGAGCCCACCATCTACATCCACGCCCTGCAGAACATGCGGAGCCGCGCGAACCTCGTCATACGCACGCGTGGCGAGCCACTGGCAATGGCGCGCGCCGTACAGGATGCCATCTGGAGCGTCGACCGCGACCAGACGATCACGTCGATCTTCACTCTGCAGAGCGCAGTAGGCGAGGCGGTGGCGCGCCCACGGCTTCTCACCACTCTTCTCGGACTCTTCGGCGTACTCGGTTTGCTGATCGGCGGGATCGGATTGTACGGCGTGCTCGCGTACTTCGTGACGCAGCGACGTCGGGAGATCGGGGTGCGGGTCGCGCTAGGCGCCGACTCTGCAAACGTGCTGCGCATGATCGTGCGCCGTGGCCTCTGGCTCGCTGGCGCCGGGTTGATCGTGGGCCTCGTGGGGGCAGCGATGCTCACGCGCTTCATGCGGAGCGTGTTGTTCGGTGTAGGGACCACCGATCCCGCCACATTCGTCGGAGTGGCGGCGGTGCTCCTCGGCGTGGCGTTCCTGGCGAGCTGGATCCCCGCTCGTCGCGCCGCGCGGGTAGATCCATTGATCGCGATGCGCGCGGAATAGCTCGCCTTCACGCGACACCCTTACCCGGCCCGTCCGCGTGTGGATATACTGTTAATCCCCACCGGGCGCGGCCGCCTCACGGCGACGGCGCGTCCAACTTTGTCGACGATGCCCCGCGCTGATGCCCGAAGCCACGGACTTCCTCCGTAACCTCGCGTTGGTACTCTGCGTGGCCGCGGTCACCACAGTGGTGTTCCAGCGGCTGCGCCAGCCGGTGATCTTCGGCTACCTCATGGCCGGACTGATCATCGGTCCGCACATCCCGCTCCCGCTCGCGGTGGACGAGTCCATGGTCCACACGCTATCCGAGCTGGGAGTGATCCTCCTGATGTTCGGGCTCGGGCTCGAGTTCAGTCTGCGAAAGCTGATCCAGGTGGGGCCCACCGCGGGGCTCGTGGCGGTAGCCGAGAACAGCATGATGATCTGGTTCGGTTATCTGCTGGGCCAACTCCTCGGCTGGGGGACGCTGGAGAGCGTCTTCGCTGGCGCGGTGGTCGCGATCTCCAGTACCACGATCATCGTCAAGGCGTTCGACGCGCAGGGGATCAAGGGAAAGGTCGCCGAGACCGTGTTCGGCGTGCTGATCATCGAGGATCTCGTCGGTATCTTCCTGATAGCGATCCTCACCACCGTGGGGAGCGGCGCGGGCGTGTCGGCCGGAAGCATCGCTCTCCTGGCGCTGCGCCTCGTGACCTTCCTCGTTGGTCTCGTTGGCGGCGGGCTGCTCATCATCCCACGCCTGGTGCGCTTCGTCGTGCGACTCGACCGGCCCGAGACCACGCTCGTGGCGAGCATCGGTATCTGCTTCGCCGCTGCTCTCCTCGCGCTCGCCTTCGGCTACTCCGTGGCGCTCGGCGCGTTCGTGGCCGGCTCGCTCGTGTCGGAGTCTGGCGAGGAGAAGGCGATCGCCCACCTCATAGCACCCGTGCGCGACATGTTCGTCGCGATCTTCTTCGTGGCGGTGGGGATGATGATCGATCCGTTCGCCATCGCCCAACACTGGGTAGCGGTGCTCGCATTCACGGCACTGGTGATCACGGGGAAGGTGGTGGCCGTCTCGCTGAGTGCATTTCTGACCGGCTTCCCGCTTCGCACCTCGGTCCAGACGGGGATGAGTCTCGCGCAGATCGGCGAGTTCTCGTTCATCATCGCCGGTGTCGGCATCGCCACCGGAGCCGCGCGCAACTTCCTCTACCCGGTCGCGATCGCGGTATCGGCCATCACGACGCTCACCACGCCCTGGCTCATAAAGGCGTCGGGTCCGGCGGCGAACTACGTGGATCGGCGGCTCCCGCACGCGCTGCAGACTTTTGTCGCGCTGTACGGATCGTGGGTGGAACGGTTACGGAGTGCACCGCGCGAATCGAGCGGAGTGTCGCGCACGCGATATCTGATCCGCGTACTGTTGCTCGATGCGGTGCTCCTGACCGTGTGGGTGATAGGGGCCTCGCTCCAGTTCGACGCGGCGGCCGGCCTGCTCGTGGGTCTCACGCACCTCTCGGTAGAGAGTGCGCGTCTCATCATCTTCGTCGCCGTGGTCCTCGTCACTGCTCCCCTGGCTGTGGGCGTCTTCAGAAGCTCACGCCAGCTCGCGCAGACACTGGCGCTCCGCGCGCTCCCCGGAGCGCAGCAGGGGAGCCTCGACATGGCGCACGCGCCGCGCATCGCGCTCTTCGTGACGCTGCACCTGGCCATCCTTCTGTTGGTGGGAGCGCCTGTGGTGGCGATCACCCAGCCCTTTCTCCCCCCGCTGCGCGGTGCGCTCCTGCTCGCGTTCATCGCGATCGTACTGTTGATCGGGATCTATCGAAGCGCCACGCGCCTTCAGGATCATGCGCAGGCCGGAGCGGCGATCATAGTCTCCGCACTCGCCAAGCACATGGCCGCGGAGCCGGCGATGGCGGTTGGGGAGTCGGACGGCGAGGAAGCAATCGCGCCGACCGCGCGCGACGACCAGGACGTGATCCAGTCGGTACATCACATGCTCCCCGGCCTCGGCGATCCTGTATCGGTGCGGCTCTGGGCGCACAGCCCCGGCGTTCACAAGACGCTGGCCGAGCTGAATCTGCGCGGTCTCACCGGTGCCACCGTGCTGGCCATCACTCGACAGGGGCAGCCGGTGATGATCCCAACCGGGCACGAGGTGCTGCGCGATGGAGATGTGCTCGCCATTGCCGGATCGCACGAAGCGATAGCCGCGGCGGTGGAATTGCTGCGCACCGAGCGCCCCCCAGCCGCAATGTGATGCTAGCGTGGCTTCTGGCACTCGCCTTCGCGGGTAGCTGCGCGGCTTGGCCGCTCTCCCACCTGCTCGGTCGCAGAGCCAGCGGCTGGCTGCTGGCGCTGCTGCCAGCCGGCCTCTTCGCCGCCTTACTCACCCTGGCACCGACGATCGAGGCCGGACGAATCATCACGCAGTCGCTGGCGTGGGCGCCGTCGCTCGGCGTCGCTCTCACCTTCCGCCTCGACGGGTTCTCGTTCCTCTTCGCCCTGCTCATTACAGGCATCGGCGCGCTGGTCGTCATCTACTCCGGCGCGTACATGTCGCGCGAGTCGGACAGGGACCGGGCCCGCTTCTTCACGCTCATCCTGTTGTTCATGACGGCGATGCTGGGCGCCGTCCTCTCGGACAACCTGCTCGTCATCTTCCTCTTCTGGGAGGCGACGAGCATCCTCTCCTTCCTCCTGATCGGCTTCCATGCCGACAGCCCGAGCGCGCGCCGCGCGGCGCTGATGTCGCTCCGCGTTACTGCTGGAGGCGGATTGGCGCTCCTCGCGGCGATCATCCTCATCGGCGCCACGCTCGGCAGCTACTCACTTTCCAATGCCGTGGCGCATACCGGCGAGCTCGCGCGGAGCCGCTGGATCACGCCGATAATAGTGGGGCTGCTCCTGGGCGGGTTCACCAAGTCGGCACAGTTCCCCTTCCACTTCTGGCTGCCGAACGCCATGCAGGCGCCCACCCCTGCATCGGCGTATCTACACTCGGCAACCATGGTGAAGCTCGGCATCTACCTGCTGGCGCGCTTCGAGCCGCTCATCGGCACCGTGCAGCACGGGCGCAGCGTGGTAGTGACGATCGCGATCGCCACGATGCTGGTGGGGGCGGTGCAGGTGATGCGCGCCGAGCACTTCAAGTCCGTGCTCGCCTACTCCACCGTCGCGTCGCTCGGCATTCTCGTGATGCTGATAGGACTCGACGGACCGGCCGCGACGGCGGCCATGGTGGGCTACATCCTGGCACACGCGCTGTACAAGGCGACGCTCTTCTTCTGTGCGGGCTCCGTGCTGCACACCACCGGGCTCAGTAAGCTGCGCGCGATGGGCGGACTGGCGCGCTTCCTCCCCGTGACGGCCGCCGCGGCCGCGTTCGCGAGCCTGTCGATGGCGGGGCTGCCGCCCTTCATCGGCTTCATCTCCAAGGAGTTTCTCTTCCTGGCGCAGATCCAGAGCTCGTGGGATGCCGTTCCTCTGGCGGCGGCGGTGCTCGTCAATGCCGTGATAGTCGGCGCCGCCGGCGTGGTCACGCTTCGCCCCTTCTTCATGGGTAAAGGGAGAGTGAAGGAAGTGGAGCACGGAGAAACGCCCGGGCTGCTCCTCGCGCCGGTGGTGCTGGCGCTCCTGGGCCTCCTCGTGAGTATCGAGCCCGACTGGATCAGCAGAGCAGTGCTCCGCCCAGCGGCGGCCGTGGTGTACGGCGCGCCGGTGGAGATCGAGCTCGCACTTTGGCATGGCCTGACGCCCATGCTGGCGCTCAGCGTGGTGGTGATCGGGATCGGTGTGGTGATCTTCGTCTTCTGGAGACCCATCCACCTGCGGCTGCGCTCTCGCAACGGCATCGACCGCTACAGCGCCGAGGATGCATACGAGCTGCTCATCCGGCGCATCGATGCGCTGGCCGCTGCTAC
>Ga0070679_100002853_pt1 | contig 15697 bp, 12 predicted proteins | sample KBSC63BmetaG_FD_65652 | JGI IMG/M metagenome (GOLD analysis project Ga0070679, IMG submission 65652) | Corn rhizosphere microbial communities from Kellogg Biological Station, Michigan, USA - KBS C6-3B metaG | ecosystem: Host-associated > Plants > Roots > Rhizosphere | place: USA: Michigan... | reverse complement strand
CAACAACAGCGGACCAAGCACCAGCAGCAGAACCAGCACGGTCTTCCCCAACTCCATCCACACTTGCCCCAGATGCAGCGGCTCGCGGCTCATAATCTCGTATCCCCGCCGATTGCCGGGCGCTACCCTCACCCGATACGACCCCAGCGGAATAAGACACAGCCACCACATTACAAACCACCGTGTCTGCACCCAGATCCCGCGCTCCTCATCTTCCTTCGACAGAAATGCCTTGCCGCGAAACTTCAACCCCGTCCCGCGATAGCTCCAGAACGGATTGCTCCCCACCCTCGCCTGCAGCTTTGCATGCTCCTGCCGCTCACGTTCAGCCTCGACTGCCTCCGCAGAAATGTTCCGTGTGGCAAGCTGCTCCACAAACGCAACTTCCGCCTCGGGCCTTAACCCACCCTCCGCTGCCAGATGCAATATTTCCTCATCCGACATCGCCGCGTACATCGCGCGAAAGTCTTCCACCAAACTTGAAGCGACAGTCTCGCCAGTCATGCCCACGTCAGGAACTCCTCAGCACATCGCCCTGTCATCTCGACCGAAGCCTTCGCGCATTTTGCGAAGGCGAAGCGGAGAGATCGCAGCACTTCGTTCGCATCGCCGCAACCCATAGGATGCTTCGCCAAACAGGCAGCATCTTACGAAGAGAATCCTATTCTGCGCTTGCACAGCGCTGGCGCTCTGCGGCAACGAATCCGGGTGGCCAATCCTTTCGTGGCTTCATCGCGAAAGGGTTGGGTGCTCTCCTTTGCGTCTCCCCATCCAAAGCTTTCGAAAATCCAAGAGCAATGAACCAAGGGCCACAACCAAAACGACAAGCGAGCCGCCCACACAGTAACGCATCCAATCGCGCATTCCAAAATCCATCATCCGAAGAGGATCGTCAGTTACAAAAACGCCCACCGACGCAGTCCGGTCGAGTTTTGGCGGGTGGTCCAATCTGTACTCACTCATCTCTCCTGCATAGAACGCGAATGGCACGCTGAACAAGAGAGAAGCCAAACAGAAAAGCAGAATCGTTGTTCTCGTGATCACGCCTGCTCTCCTTCGTTCGTCCGCATCCGTCGCCTTACTCGTGACCACTGAATCAAGTCGCGTGCGACTGCGATGGGCAACGCGACGAGCATCGCAAACCACACCATCCTCAAAAGATCCATCCAGAGGGGTCCGTGCTCATGCAGAATCGTACATGGGTTGAAAGCCACAGCGACATCCACAGAATTTTGAGGGGACGGATTGACTGGCCTAGTGACGTGAGTCTTGTACCGTGCAAGACAGTCACGAGTGCTGACGTACGCCGGCACAAAGACCACTCCTGTGAGAAAAACCCAGATCACTAACGAAATTTTGGTCCGTCGCCTGATCACGTTTGCTCTCTTTCGCGTGTCACTGTTCGTCTTGAAACAATCCACCGCCGAATATCACCCTCAAGACAAACAGCAAAGCCAATCAGAGAAACCAATCCACCCAACGCGCAGACCCCCGGCAGTGCGCCGGGATTGCTCAGCAAACTGCATGGTCCAAAACCAACTGCTGCACGATCGACCGTGCCATTGCCTGAATCCGGGTGCAGAGCTTGCGCAGCTTTCCATCTTTCGCAGGGCTGCCGATCGCTCCACGCTTGCACTTCAATAGCGAGCACGAAGGACAAAAGCGCTACGAACCAAATAAATGTTGGCCGCCAAATCACGTATGCACCCTCTTTGCAGTCATCGAGCCCAATAGATTATGACAATCACTGCCAGAATGACCAGAACCAGCACATCCCACTTCATCTCCGGCCACACTTGGTCGCGCTGCAACTTGATTCTTTCGATCTTCTTCGGCAACCCGTGATCGTTTTCTTTGACGCGATAAGAACCGATCGGAAAGGCAGACCCATATTTGAGTACGAAAAACTGGGTCGAAACATAAATCCCTTTCTCCTTGTCGCGTTCCGATAGAAACTTATGACCGGCAAACCTGACGCCCATTCCCCAAAATAAGCTCTCTCGAACAAGCGTTGGCGTCGGTGGCTCTGCTGCTCATGCCAACTCCGAAGCTCTTTGACATCTTTTACAGTCAACGATCTCCGGTACATCTCCTCCTGTAACGCCGCCTTTGCCTCATCCTTGAGGCCGCCATCGATCGCAACTTGCAACAACGCCGCATCGGCGAGACCGCGATAGACCGCTTCGTATTGGCCTCGCTCTTCCGGGTTCACGCCTGCACCACCCCTCTCAACTCGCGTCGCTTGAAGTCTACTCAGCAAAGTGCCATCGTATGGACTATGGCTTCGACTATAAATATTTCGTCGCCCGAAGACCGCCGCAGAACGAACCTTGAAGAGCATCTCCTCTCTGCCCTTAGCGAAGACCCCAGAACGTTCGAGGTCTCTGACGATGACGGCAACACGGACATCGTCGCCCTCATGAAACCGCACACTGCAAGCGTTGCGTGATGCGCAGTCCTGGAGTCCGTCTTTCCTGGCTTCATCACGAAAGGATGGGGTGCTCTCCTCGGCGCCGCTTCCACCACCGGCATAAATCCAAAACGAGACTCACTGGAAATGCAATCGCACTTGCCAGCCAACAAAACCCGAAAGCCTCTTCCGTGTCCGAGGGCTCAATTATCCATTGGCAGGGATAATGGCGCCCACAGTTTTGATATCTCCATTCTCTTGCATCGTCGCCTGAGAAGGGTCACCGCCTGGGTGCCTGGCTTTCCATTCCCGGCACGGCTGGTCGTTTGAGTAAGAGTATGCGGCCAGCACTCCAGTAAGCCCCAGAAGCAGCACAAACAGTGGAATAGTCAGATGTCGACTCACGTCTGCAACACCCCCGGATTAAACCTCCCCACCTCCGGGTTCAGCGCACACGCCTCCAGCGCGGTCATCAACACCTCTCGCGTCTGCGCCGGATCAATAATCGCGTCGATCCACAACCTCGCCGCTCCATACCGCGGGTCCGCCTGAGCATCGTAGGTCGCCTTGATCTCGTCATGCAGAGCCTTGCGCTTCGCCTCGTCGACGACCTCGCCCGAGCGCTCCATCTGCTTCGCCCGCACCTCGGCGAGGGTGTTCGCGGCGGAGGCCCCGCTCATCACCGCATACCGCGCCGTCGGCCAGACAAACAGAAAGCGCGGGTCGTACGCCTTGCCGCACATCGCATAGTGCCCGGCGCCAAAGCTTCCCCCCAGAATCACGGTAATCTTCGGCACCACCGAAGTTGAAACCGCCGAAACCATCTTCGCCCCCGCGCGAATGATCCCGCTCCACTCCGCATCTTTGCCCACCATGAAGCCGTTGACGTCATGCAGAAAGATCAGCGGCACCAGGCTCTGGTTGCAGTCCATGATGAACCGCGCCGCCTTCTGCGCGCTCTCGGTATAGATGACGCCGCCAAACTCCGTCCGCTTCTGCCCCTGCTGCGGCCCCATCGACACCGTCATCGCCTGGTTCAGCTTCTGGTTCGCGACGATCCCCACCGCCCGTCCGCCGATCCGCGCATACCCGCACACCAGCGTCCTGCCAAAATCAGCCTTGTACTCATCGAACTCCGACCGGTCCACCACTCGCGCAATCACCTCGCGCACATCGTAGGCATTCGACGCCCCCGGGGCCGGGTCCATCAGCCCATACAAATCCTCTGCGGCAAACAGCGGAGCGTCATTCGCCGCATCGAACGCGGTCCGCGAGAACGGCGCGCTGGGCCTCTCCCCAATCTTTCCTACAAGGCTCCGCAACCGCGCGAGGCACAAATGGTCGTTGGCCTCCTTAAAGTCCACCGTCCCTGAAATCTCCGCGTGCATCGCCGCACCGCCAAGCTCTTCCGCAGGGGTCTTCTGCCCGATCGCCGCCTGCACCAGCGCCGGCCCCGCCAGAAACAGCCCCGACCCTTCCGTCATTAGCACGGTGTCGGTCATTACGGGCAGATAGGCTCCACCGGCGACACACATCCCCATAATCGCCGTGATCTGCGGGATTCCCAGCGAACTCATTACTGCGTTGTTTCTGAAAACCCTGCCAAAATCGTCCTGATCGGGGAAGACATCCTCCTGCAGCGGGAGGAACACCCCCGAGGAATCCACCAGATATAGAGTCGGAATCCGGTTCTCCAGCGCAATATGCTGCGCCCGCAGGACCTTTTTTGCCGTCATCGGGAAGAATGCCCCTGCCTTTACCGTCGCGTCATTGGCAATAATCATGCACAGCCGGCCCTCGACCCGCCCCAGCCCGGTCACTACACCGGCTCCGGGCGCTCCCCCGAACTCTCCATACATTCCATGCGCCGCCCAGAGGCCCAATTCGAGAAAATTCGCCCCGTAACCCCCGGTAACTTTTTCCTGAAGTGACCCGCTATCCAGAAGTAACGTCAGCCGCTCCCTCACAGTGAGCCTTCCTTTGGCTTTCTGGGCTTCTGCGGCCTTCTTTCCCCCACCTTCGCGGATCTGGTCTTCCTCGGCCCGCATCCCGCCCAGCAACGTCATCAACGCCGTCCGGTTTGCCCCGAAACGCACCGAACCCACATCCATCTTCGACTCCAGCCGGTTAGCCGCCCTCATCATATCGTCCATAAAGCCTCATGTTTCTTCAAAATAGCCGGATTTGCCGCACTTTTGACCGAATGCCTCACGCCGAACCACAGTGATGGGTACGACCGCAAGGCCAACCTGAAACTCGCAAGGATACCACTTGAAGCACGCTCTTAGCTGCCGCTTAGCCATCAGGTGTTAACCAACGGGTAAAGTAACCGCTGTCACATTACTAACGTAAGAAATTTTGTCGCCAAAAGACGATTTTGCTTGCCCCATTTCTGAAGGCTACGTACTATTCGAGAGGTAACAACAACTTTGGAGGCTACCCCTTGAAGAACCTACTGTCCCTTGCATCCCTTTGCGCACTAGTCCTTGCAGCGCCTCTCGCCGCCCATGCTGACATCATCTCTGGCAGCGATTCCATCGGCCTAATCGGTGTTTCCGTCTCACCGGGTGGTTCCACCCTCGACACTCCGGGCATAACGCTCTCCTGGGTCGTCGGCCAGACTCAAGGCGTGGCCACCGGAAACCTCGGTATCCCAATCCTGACGAGCACATCCGGCGATACGACCCTCTTTCCCTACGGCACGAATGGCGGGAACGGCAGCCCCTTCACCATCAGCTTTGGCGCTTCGGGTGAATACGGCACCTTTGTCGAGACCTCCGATCCCGTGATCGTCGAAGCGTCGCACACCGGCGCGAACTCCTCGAACCTGACCGTCTACCTGCTGGGCATCTTTACCCCCGGTTCCGCGAACCCCGGCACCGGTGGCACCGCCGACTTTGACATCTCGTTCACAGAAACTGCTGGCTCCTACTCTGGTAGCGGCACTTTCTCGACTCCCGCTGTGCCCTTGAACCCGGTTCCGGAGCCCTCCAGCCTCGCGCTGCTCGGCACCGGCATTCTGGGTGGTGTTGGCGTTCTTCGCCGCCGCATCAACGCATAACAACTGTCTTAGAAACGCTTTACAAACGCCGGACAGCTTCCAAGCTGTCCGGCGTTTCCACGTTTGCTGTGGATTTATCCTCTACATATGCCAGTAGCGATCACGCCGATAGTTCTCACTCCCCAGGACGCCCTTCTCGTCATCGACCTCCAGAATGACTTTTGCCCGTCTGTCGCAGGAAGGGGAGGGCGCCTGGCAGTCGCCGGCGCACACGAGATCGTACCCTCCATTAATGCCCTCGCGCGTCGCTTCGACCACGTCATTCTTACCCAGGACTGGCACCCCACCCGCCACATCTCCTTCGCATCCGCCCATCCTGGCTCCGAGCCGTTCCAGACGATAGCCGTTCCCTACGGCGCTCAAACCCTCTGGCCCGACCACTGTCTCCAGGACTCCGAAGGCGCCGCGTTCCACCCCGCGCTCGATGTCCCCCATGTGGAACTCATTTTGCGAAAGGGCTTCAGGCAGGACATCGACAGTTACTCCGCCTTCCTCGAAAACGACCATGAAACGCCCACCGGCCTCGCCGGCTACCTCCGCGAGCGCGGCTTCCACCGCCTTTTCCTCTGCGGTCTGGCCTACGACTTCTGCGTCCGCTTCTCCGCCATTGACGGCAAGCAGCTCGGCTTCGAAACCCTGGTCATCGAAGACGCCACCCGCGCCGTCGCTCTCCCCGGCTCCGTCGATGCCACCCACGCCGCTCTCACAGCGTCCCATGTCCCTCGCATCGACACCGCAACGATTCTCGCCGCATGAGGGTCGACGAGTCCTGGCCCGAGGCGATGGCCACAGTCACTGCCTGCCACTACGAGGCAGGCGCTCTTCAAGCCATGGCTTTCGGCGTTCCCTCCACGAAGCATTTCCTCATTTCATTCAACTATTGGGTTAGCGACGAACTCCACACAGGCGAGTTCACTTCGGCCGTCGCATTGCCCCAGGGACACCTGTTCCCCATCGCCTATGATCCCGCCAACCCAGGCGAATCAGTCGTTGTGCCAACTCTCAGCGACTAAAGCAATCTCCTGCAGATGTATCCGGAGGCGGAGAGGTCGATGTCCATTTTTCCCCGAAAAACGGTACTGCCAGCCTCCTTCCGATTCACGGCAACAGGAGGGTTGCTTCAGGGAGCGCGCATCCTTTCGAGCCTATAGGCTCCCTACAATCCCAATTCTCCCGCCCTCGCCTGCATCGCCCCCAGACAATTCTGTATATGCTCCTCAACGGGAATCCCCAGCAACTCCGCGCCCAGCGTTATATCTTGCCGCTTCACAGCCCGCGCGAACGCCTTGTCTTTCATCTTCTTCCTGACTCCAGCAATCTCGACATCGGCGATCGCCTTCGACGGCTTAACCAGCGCACATGCCGTCAAAAATCCAGCCAGCTCGTCGCAGGCAAACAACGCCTTATCCAGATGCGTCTCGGGCTTGACGCCGGAATAGTCCGCGTGCGCGAGGATTGCATGCAACATCTCCTCCGGCCATCCTTGTTCGCGCAAATAAGCGACCCCCACAAACGGATGTTCCGCCGGCGTCGGATGCCGCTCGTAGTCAAAATCGTGCAGCAACCCGGCACACCGATACAGTTCGACCAGCTTCGCAGCTTCATCGCTCTCCAGACCAAGACGCGCAGCCTCACGCACGCCATAGCTTTCAGTGCAGCACGCCACCGCCAGCCCATGCTTCACGAGCGACTCACTCTGCGTCCACTCCCGCAACAACTCTTCCGCCCTGACCGCCGAAACTCCCGCCATCACATCTCCTCGCTATCACGCAACACCAGGAACGAACAACTAAGAACTCACAATCTGTTTACCACTCTGGTTCCACAATATCTTCTTCCTGGAATCTTCTTCATTACCCCTTGACTCATTCGACACCCCAGTGTCACTCTAGGCACATCGGTCTACTTCTGTTATCAGACGTGGATCGGTGCGGTGTCCTTGCTCTGGTAACCGCCCGCAACACACAATATGGCAACAATGATGACGCCCCTCGGCGCCACGGTATCACAGCCTCAGGCTATGGGACCGAGTGCGATGGCATCCCCGGACCGCGAGGTCCTGCGGTGCGACCACTGCAAGCTCGTGCAATTCCGCACATCCGCAGAGACATGCCGCCGCTGCAAAAAGTCCCTGCTCCCCGAACAGCCGAAGGCGCAGCCGGCCATCGCCCTCGTGCCTGAGCCTAGCCCACAGGCCGGCCCCGGAGACATCCAGGTCTCTGCCGCCGTGCGCGACCTTCGTCACGTCCGCAACCTCTCCCAGCGTCAACTCGCCGGCCGTATGGGAGTGCCGCGCACATACATCTCCAAGATCGAGAACGGCAAAGCGATGCCGACGCTGTCGTCGCTCGACCGGCTGGCGCGTGCGCTGCAGGTTGACATCTCCGCCCTGCTCCGCGACGCCCCGCGCCGCCATCAGGACGAGACCGCCGTTCTGACCACCGACCCGTTCCTCGCCGAAATCGCCAAATACGCGGAGCACCTGACCTCCACGCAGAAGTCGATCTTCATCAACCACGTCCGCGAACTGGCGCAGGGCCACACCCGCCGCACAGCGTAGCGGCCTCACATAGCCCCGCAACCTCCGGCGCCGCGCCGCTCGCTCTCAAGCGAGTGCTGCGGCGTCTCTCCTTTAATCCCATTTCACTCGCCAAGCCTTGTCACCGCGACTCACACAAATTTGTCATCTCGACCGAAGGCGGCGCTTTTGCCGCCGCAGTGGAGGGATCTGCTTCTGCATCTGTCGTTGCCTGTTTCTCTTTGCTGGCCGCATCTTTCCCCACACTCTTCTAATCTCTATTCCCTACTCCCTCTCTTTTGCGCTACCCTCAAATCTGCGAGTATTCCTTGGCTGAAAAGAATTCATCCCGCGTCTATCAGCGTTCCAACAGGGCCCACGAGCTTTCCGCGGACGAACGTGCGGTCTACGACACCCTCGATCCCTCGCGCATGCCGAAACACGTCGCGATCATCATGGACGGCAATGGCCGCTGGGCCGGCAAGCGTGCCCTCAAACGCTTCCTAGGCCATCAGCAGGGCGCCGAGTCGGTGCAGTTTGTCGTCGAAACCGCCTCGCGCATCGACCTCCCATGGCTGACGCTCTACGCCTTTTCGCTGGAAAATAATCTCCGCCGTCCCAAATCGGAAGTCAGCTTCCTGATGAAGCTGCTGAAGTCGTACCTCACCTCGAACGTGAAACGGATGAACGACAACAACATCCGCATGGCCTACATCGGCCGCACCGCTGAGCTTCCCGAGGAAGTCCAGGACTCCATGCGCTGGGCCGAAGAGCAGACCGCCCGCAACACCGGCACCACCCTCACTCTGGCGCTCAACTACGGCTCCCGCTCCGAGATTGTCGACTCCGCCCGCAGCCTGCTGCGCAACATGGTCGCCGAAGCTGACCAGCGCGGCATCTCCCTGCAGGACATGCTGGCCGCCGAGGGTATGGAAGACGCCATTCGGGCGCGCATCGACGAAGACCAGATCTCCGCCAACCTCTACACCGCGCACATGCCCGACCCCGACCTCGTCGTCCGTACCTCGGGTGAGCAGCGCATCTCGAACTTCCTGCTGTGGCAAATTGCGTACGCAGAAATTTTCGTCACCGACCGCCTGTGGCCCGACTTCCGCGGCCCGCATCTTCTCGAAGCGATCGCCGCCTACCAGCAGCGCGAGCGGCGCTTCGGGGGCCTCAAAGATTCGCAGACCGACGAGCTGGTCGACACCCTCGAACCCGCCGACCAAGTCGCAGCAGAGATCTCCCACCTCACCACCAAAACATCCATTTAGACGTCTAATATCCAAGTCGACTATCATAGTGTCGCAAGTAAAACCGTGTCACCGATTGTGCTGGAGAACCTGCATGGGCCACCACTCTGGAGCACCCGTCTATCACACCTGGATTTTGCTGCTTCTTTTCAGCTTCGCCTCCTGCTCGATGGCTCAATCAACGACCTACCCTCTCTATACGCCATACCCCGCAACGACGACCGCAAACTTCTATCTCCAGTACGCTACCGGCGACTTCGATGGCGATGGCAAACCCGATGTCATCGGCCTCGGCGAGCCGAATGGAAACATCAACATTCCAGGCGGCGTGACGATGTTTCTCACCGTGTTCAAGGCATCGTCTCAGCCAAATCAATACACCCCGCTTACCTCTATTCCGCTCGCCAACTGTGTCACCACCGGCTCGCTGGCCTACGGTGGCCTTCTAGCCGCGGATCTAAATGGCGATCATAAGCTGGACGTCGCATTATTCTGCGGAAGCAATGTGATCGTCGCTCTCGGAAACGGAGATGGCACGTTCGGCACTCCCACATATACCAATGTAAACGCCGTGAATGCGCTGGTTGCCACCGACCTCAACCACGATGGATCCCTTGAATTAGTAGCGAGTAGCTCGTCCCGCACCGGTTCCACGACCAACACCAGCATCACGGTTCTCACCAGCCAGGGAAGCTCAGCGCCGGCCGTCTACAACGCGACATCCACTTATGTCGGACCCGCAGGAACTACCGGCAACGTTATCGGAACTGGCGACTTCAACGGCGACGGTAAGATGGATGTGCTGTTCTACTCCGCCGACGGTCAACAGTTCATCGTTTATCCAGGTAATGGCGACGGCACGCTACAATCCGGACAGGTTCTAGCAGGCGGCTATGCGGCTGTCGTGGCAGACCTCAATCACGATGGCGTGTCCGATATAGCTTGGGCGGACGCAATTACCGGCGCTGTCCGAACCTACCTCGGCAGTCCATCCGGCCTCGCCCCCGGCCCGACCTTCACATTCCCTTCCACATGGCTCGTCAACGAGTCTTCCGTTGCGCCCATTGCCGCAATCGCCCTGGCGGGCACGCGCAATGCGGCTAAGAATGTCGATCTGGCCGTCACGATAGGTCCCGCAACCACCATACTTCTAGGCGACGGAGCAGGAGGATTCGCGCTGGGCGGCGCCTATCCCTTCAGTTTCTCCACCACACAGCCAACATCCGGAAACACAAACCTGCTGCTCACAGGAAACACTCTGCTGGATGTCCTGGGAAATGGCGACGGTACCTTCCAGTTCTATCCCACTACACCTTTCACGTCGGGCGCGCCGGTAGCGACGGCCGACTTCAATAACGACGGCCTGACCGATTTACTTACCATCGACGGCTATGGCAATCTCAATGCTCTCCTTTCCACTGGAGACGGCCGCTTTAGGACCGTCGTCACGTCTGCCACCAACCACGCGACTGTTATGGCAGGCGACTTCAACAATGACGGCAAATCCGACGCAGTCGGCATCACGCCGGGTCACGGCATCGGCCACGGATCGTCTTCTGTGGTTCATTCTCAGCTTTACTTCTACGCCGGAAATGGCGATGGTACGTTCGCCGGCAGTCCCACTCCGATCGACGTGGGAGTCGTGCAGGCTTCGTCAGGTGTTACGGCCGATTTCAATAAAGACGGCAAGTTGGACCTTTTGCTGCCATTCGTCGATACCTATTCCAACACGACGGGAATTGTCCTGCTCCTCGGCAACGGAGATGGGACATTCCGTGCTCCCGTCACGGTCGATTCGTACTCCTTCGATCCAGCCACCCAATCGCCACGTCCCTCGATTTTGGTGGGAGACTTCAACGGCGACGGCAAACTCGGATTCGCTTTCAATGGCGTATATTACCTCGGCCACGGAGACGCTACCTTTACGCGACCCGGCCAAAGCAGCAACTCTTTCGCTAATGTCGTGCTGCTGGCAGATTTGAACGGTGACGGAAAACCGGATATCGTACGTCAGGACACACAAGGCCAGTTCAAGATATATGCCGGCAACGGGGACGGCACCTTTCAATCCAGCCCCTTCTATTCCGGGACCCTCCCCCAACAGGGAACCGCAGGTGAGGTCGCTGCCGGTGATGTCAACGGTGACGGCTTTCCAGACATCATTTGGGTTTCTAATGCAGGCGGTACTGATTCGCGGTACGTCGCCGTCTTTTTAAACAATGGTCTCGGCAGTTTCACTATGGAACCCAGCACATATCCGCTTACGACATCCATGCCTCTTGTCATTGGGCGTTTTAATGCCAACGCGCCGTCGCTCCCGAACGACAAGTATCTCGATCTCGCACTCCTCGGCGATGCGGGTGCCACGGTCCTTCTCAACACGCACTTCGCCGCGCTTAGCGCCACCTCCATCCAACTCACCGCTGCACCGGTCTCAACCGCTCCAAATCAGACGATCAACCTGACGGCCACCCTGAACGGTGGACCTGCCGGAGCGCAGATCGTTTTCACCACCGGCAGCGCCACACTCGGCACCGTGGCGACGAATACCGCCGGTGTGGCCAGCCTCAGCACCAGCTTCGCCTCCCCAGGCGTTTACCCCATCATCGCAACCTACGCAGGTGACGCAACCCACGCCCCAGCCAATTCTGCCCCAGTGTCTGTGACCGCAACAGGTTCCACGTCGATCACCGCGACGGCGAATCCATCGACAGGCAGCACCAATCAGCCCATCACCTACACGGCAACCTTAACCGGAGCTCCCGCAGGAAGTCTCATCACTTTCGCCAACGCCATCGGCACGGTAGGGAGCGGCAACACGGATAGCTCCGGCAAAGTAACCTACGCCACCACCTACACCACTGCCGGTGTATACACGTTGAGAGCCTCCTTTGCAGGCGACACCTCACACACTGCCAGCAGCACGACAGTTTCCGTCACTATCGTCGGAACCACCTCAATCATTCTCTCTGCCAGTCCTCTCGGCGTCGGCACTAACCAACAAGTCGCGTTCGCAGCATCGGTCGTAGGTTCTTCTGCCGGCAGCACGGTGACGTTCACCACCGGAAGCACGACGCTCGGCACAGCTACCACAACCAGCACCGGAGTCGCCCCGTTCAACGCCAGCTTCAGCACACCGGGCACGTACCCCGTTATCGCAACCTTCGCGGGCGATGCCATCCATAGTGCAAGCACCTCGAACACCGTAACGATCACCGTGGTCGCTCCAGACTTCAGCTTCTCCGCGAACCCGACGTCTTTCACAGCGACGCGCGGACAAACCGCTCAAACAGTATTGACTGTCACGCCGATCGGAGGCTACTCCAGCACCGTCACATTCACCTGCGGTTCGCTCCCATCGGAGGCTACGTGCACTTTCACTCCCGTGTCGGTCACACCTTCCGGAGGCACATCGGCATCCTCCACTCTCAGCATCTTCACGGCAGCCTCGCATAGCCGCCGCACCACGATGGCCAATATCGGGGGCGTAGCGGGGTTTGGGATGTTGTCTCTTCTGCTTGTTCCGCGGCGCAGGCGACGCATTCGCCGTGTCGCCGCAAGTCTGACTCTTATGCTCTTCCTTGCCGTTGTGGGTTGCGGCGGTGGCGGAAGCGTTCCTATGGATCCCGGAACACCCCCTGGCGTTCAAACAATCGTAGTTACCGCCACGGGAGCGGGTGCCTCGCACTCCGTTAGCCTTCAGGTCACGGTGCAGTAACAACGATCGATGCAGAGCACGACGAAAATAAATCTTCGCAACCTGCGTCTCTCACACATCCTCCTCCGTTATCTCCATTCAGGTCGGCAGGCAAGCATCTAGCCGCTGAACCGGAGGCCGTTCGCATGAAACGTATCGCCGCAGCACTGACCTACGCTCTACTCTTTACGCAGTTCGCCCAAGCCGCACGATCGGTACAGGCAACTTCATCCTCACAACTGGTTCCCGCTGCATCCGAGGCAGCCGCACAGTCTCGGCTTCTCTCCGCGAAAAACATCTACATCGCCGACGACGGGGCCGATGAGCACTTTCCCGGGAGTCCCACCGAAGCCGAGCACGCCTTCGCCGCAAGCCTCCGGGCGTGGGGCCGATACAACATCGTTCCTACCCAACAGGAAGCTGACATCGTCCTCCAGGTCCGTGCCGGCGTGAACCGATCGTATGTGCCTGCCTCCGACGACAGCTACGGCTCCTACGTCTACAATCCGTTCTTCCGCCTCACCATCGCCGAACCGGCCACGCTTGATCCGCTCTGGGTCATCACTGTCCCCGTCCTCACCGGCCACCGCAAGGGTGACAGGGCCGACCTCTTCAACGTCTCGGCGGCCAATCTCACCAGCCAGCTCAAACTGCTGACTAACACTCCGCTTACCGTCCGGGAAGCGGCAGACCTTCGGGAGCCAGTCATTCGCCGCCACAGACGCAACGCGCTGATGGTCGGTGTCATCGTTGGCGTGGTCGCCGTGGGTGTCGGGGGTGGGCTGCTCCTGCACCACGCGTACGAGAACTCTCTCTCGAACCAGAAGCAACAGCAGGATGCTTTCTGCACCGCCAACCACATCCCCCTCTCCGAATGCGCTGGTGGCTAACTTCCACAGCGGCATCCTTGCGGCAGCGCCGCAAGGATGCCCCCTGGCCGCTGATGGCATAGCGCCGGTCGCGATTTCGGGCAACGGGGCGACTTCCTACACTTTCTCCGCCACCGGGACGATCACCCTCAACGGCGGCAGCGACTCAACACTCCGGCGTTATCCCGGTCACCCCGCAACCGTTCATTCGACAGCCCGTGTATCCTCAACCAGACCGATGAAACGCATCCTTACAGCCACAGTCCTGATCGTCGCAGTCGTTGCGCTCGTGCTTTACGGCCAGCCCTGGATGATTACCATCTTCTCCGCCCTCGTCGCCTTCCTCGCCGCATACGAGTACATCCAGCTCTCGGCGGCCTGCGGAAGCCCCATCCCACTGTGGTGGATGGCCGCGTCCGTTGGGCTGTTCTTCCTCATCGTCTACAAATTCCCGCAGGAGACCATCACCGCGGTCTCCGCCGGGGTCCTGATCCTCTTCGCCTGGAACGCCTTCACCACTCCTTTGTCGAAGGTGCTTGGCGAAACCGCCGCCGGTCTCTTCGGCCTGCTCTACATTGCTTATCCGCTGACCCTGATTCCTCGCCTCTGGCGAGAGGAAGACGGTCCAGCGCTCCTTCTCTTCCTCTTCCTCTGCGTCTGGGCAGGAGACATCGCCGCGCTCTACATCGGCCGCCGTTTCGGCCGCCACAAGCTCGCACCGCGCCTCTCGCCCAACAAGACCTGGGAAGGCGCCATCGCTTCGGTCGTAGCCAGCGTGGCTTTCGGCATGGCGCTCGTCGGTCTGGGCGAATATCTCTCCTTCCACAACTCCAACTTCACCCGTCTTCACACTTCCGAGCCATGGTGGCAATCGCTGCTGCTCGCAATCATCCTCAATGCAGCGGCCCAGCTCGGAGACCTCCTCGAATCCGCCCTCAAACGCGGCGCCGACATCAAGGACTCAGGCACGCTCCTCCCCGGCCACGGCGGCATCCTGGACCGCATCGACGCCCTCCTCGTCGCCGCTCCAGTCCTCTGGTTCGTCCTCGCGCTCAAAGAGTTCTATTCCATGGGAATTTTCTAGGCGATGGCCTTGAACGAAGAACCCAAGGCCGGCGAGACTGCCGATTTTCAGCGCTACTACACCGAAGCCGGCCCCGACTACGTCGCGTGGAGCCCCAACTTCAACATGCACTTTGGCTACTTCCGCAGCGGCCTCAACCCCTTTCGGCTTGAACCGATGCTGGAGGAAATGAACCGCGAAATTCGACTGCGCCTCCACCTCGATCGCGACGCCTCCGATCCAAGGCCGGTTCGCATTCTCGATATAGGTTGCGGTGTCAGCGCCACTCTCCGCAGTCTGGCCCGTCACGTTCCTAACGCAGAACTCACGGGGATCACGATCGTGCCCTGGCAAATCGAGCGCGGCACAGAACTCAATCTTGCATCTCCCGACACCAGCCACATCCAGTTGGTTCTGGGCGACTACGAACACACTCCATTTCCATCGGCATCCTTTGACGCGGTGTACGCGCTCGAAAGCTCCTGCTACGCCCACGCTGCGAACAAGTCCGCCTTTCTCTCCGAAGCGCACCGCCTACTCAGCCCCGGAGGACGAATTGCCGTAGCCGACGGCTTTCTCCTCCGCTCCCCTGCCCGTCAAGGCTTGCAACACACTATCTACCGCAAGCTATGTGATTGCTGGGTCATCGAAACCCTCGGAGAGGTCGGCCCCTTCACCCAGGAGCTCAACCGGCTAGGCTTTGTCGACATTCGGGTCGAAGACCTTCAATACCGCGTCGCTCCCTCCGTGTTTCATGTTCCGTGGGTCACGCTGAAATTCCTCATCGGCGACGTACTGCTCGGCTCCCGCAAGATGACCCGTGCCC
>Ga0070679_100002852_pt1 | contig 15697 bp, 11 predicted proteins | sample KBSC63BmetaG_FD_65652 | JGI IMG/M metagenome (GOLD analysis project Ga0070679, IMG submission 65652) | Corn rhizosphere microbial communities from Kellogg Biological Station, Michigan, USA - KBS C6-3B metaG | ecosystem: Host-associated > Plants > Roots > Rhizosphere | place: USA: Michigan... | reverse complement strand
GGGCGTCCACTTCCTGATGAAGAAGAACAAGATCACCGAGGTCGACGGCTGGGGCACGCTGACCGGCACGGGGACGCTGAGCGTCGAGCTCAACGACGGCGGCACGACCGAGTACACCTACGACGACCTGATCATCGGCACCGGCGCGACCACGCGGCTCATCCCTGGGACGACGCTCTCGGAGCGGGTCGTCACCTACGAGGAGCAGATCCTCGACCCCGAGCTGCCCGGCTCGGTCATCATCGCCGGCTCGGGCGCGATCGGCGTCGAGTTCGCCTATGTGCTCGCGAACTTCGGGGTCGACGTGACGATCGTGGAGTTCTTGGACCGGATGGTGCCGACCGAGGACGCCGACGTGTCCAAGGAGCTGCTCAAGCACTACAAGAAGCTCGGCGTGAAGGTGCTGCTGGGCACGAAGGTCGAGTCGATCTCCGACACCGGCGCCGAGTCCGGTGAGAAGGTCAAGGTCACGGTCTCCAAGGACGGCGCCTCGGAGGTCCTGGAGGCCGACAAGGTGCTCCAGGCGATCGGCTTCGCACCGCGCCTGGAGGGCTACGGTCTGGAGGCCCTGGGGGTCGCGACCGAGCGTGGCGCCATCGTCGTCGACGACTTCTGCCGGACGAACGTCGAGCACGTCTACGCGATCGGCGACGTGACCGGGAAGCTGATGCTCGCCCACGTGGCCGAGGCCATGGGGGTGGTGGCCGCCGAGACCATCGCCGGCGCCGAGACCATGCCGGTCGCCTACGACTTCGTCCCGCGCGCGACGTACTGCCAGCCGCAGATCGGCTCGTTCGGCTACAGCGAGGCACAGGCCAAGGAGAAGGGGTACGACGTGAAGACGGCGATGTTCCCGTTCTCGGCCAACGGGAAGGCCCAGGGCCTCGGCGAGGCGGTCGGCTTCGTCAAGGTGGTCGCGGACGCGGAGTACAACGAGATCCTCGGTGCCCACATGATCGGGCCGGACGTCACCGAGCTGCTGCCGGTGCTGACCCTGGCCCAGAAGTGGGATCTCACCGCGGACGAGGTCGCCCGCAACGTCTTCGCCCACCCGACCCTGGCTGAGGCGATCAAGGAGACCGTGCACGGCATCGCCGGGCACATGATCAACCTGTGAACACCCGCACGCGCGTCGTCATCGTCGGTGGCGGACCGGGTGGCTACGAGGCGGGTCTGGTGGCGGCCCAGCTGGGAGCCGAGGTCACGCTGGTCGACTCCGACGGGGTCGGCGGGTCCGCGGTCCTGACCGACTGCGTCCCGAGCAAGACCCTGATCGCGACCGCCGAGCTGATGACCGACGTCGAGGGTGCCGAGGAGCTCGGCGTACGCCTCGCGGACCGCGAGGGGGACGACGCCACGACCGTGGAGGTCGACCTGGCCCGGGTCAACGATCGGGTGAAGCGGCTGGCCCGGGACCAGAGCGACGACATCGCCCAGCGTCTGGAGAAGGAGGGCGTCCGCGTCGTGCGCGGGCGGGGACGCCTCGACGGCGCCGACACGGTCGTCGTCCGCACCGACGAGGGCGAGGAGCGGCTCGCGGCCGACGCCGTGCTCCTGGCCACCGGGGCCGCGCCGCGCATCACCGCGGACGCCCTGCCGGACGGGGAGCGGATCCTGACCTGGGAGCAGGTCTACGACCTGACCGAGCTGCCCGAGCACCTGATCGTGGTCGGCTCGGGCGTGACCGGTGCCGAGTTCGCCAGCGCCTACCTCGCACTGGGTGCCGAGGTCACGCTGGTCTCCAGCCGCGACCGCGTGCTGCCCGGTGAGGACGCCGATGCCGCCGCCGTGCTCGAGGAGGTGCTCACGCGCCGTGGCATGCACGTGCTCGGGCGGTCGCGGATGGCGTCGGTGGCGCGCGCGGGGGACGCCGTCACGGTCACCCTGACCGACGGCCGGACGGTGCGGGGCTCGCACTGCATCCTGGCGGTCGGGTCGGTGCCCAAGACCGAGGGCCTGGGCCTGGAGAGCGCCGGCGTCGAGACCGACGACCGCGGGTTCATCGCCGTCGACCGGGTCTCGCGCACCAGCGCGCGGGGTGTGTACGCCGCAGGTGACTGCACCGGCGTCCTGATGCTCGCCAGCGTGGCGGCGATGCAGGGTCGGATCGCGATGTGGCACGTCCTCGGCGACGCCGTGAGCCCGCTGGACCTGAAGGCGGTCTCGTCCAACGTCTTCACCGCCCCCGAGATCGCGACGGTCGGCTGGACCCAGCGGGCCGTCGACGACGGCGAGATCGACGCGCACCAGGTGCTGCTGCCCCTCGCCGGCAACGCGCGGGCCAAGATGCAAGGTGTGCGCGACGGCTTCGTGAAGCTGTTCTGCTGGCCCGGCACGGGCATCGTCGTCGGCGGGGTGGTGGTCGCCCCTCGGGCGAGCGAGCTCATCCATCCGGTGTCGATCGCGGTCGCCCAGTCGATGACGGCCGACCAGCTGGCACAGGCGTTCACGGTCTACCCGTCGATGAGCGGCTCCGTGGCCGAGGCCGCCCGCCGGTTGCATCGCTTCTGATCTCGTGTTCCCCTGGGGGCTCGCCGTGGCGGTCACTCCCGTCACTCGAGTCACTGGACCTACCCGGGGGAGCAGCCACATGACACCGCGTCGTACGACGTCCCTTGCCGCAGGGCTCGTGCTGGGGCTCGCCGGCTCGACCCTCGCCGCGGGCCCGGCCAGCGCGGCCGGGCTGAGCATCCCGAGGCACGCCACGATCGTGATCAAGGGCCACGGCTTCGGGCACGGCCACGGGATGAGCCAGTACGGCGCGGAGGGCGCGGCCCGGCAGGGTCTGAGCGCGCAGAAGATCGTGCGGTTCTACTACCCCCACACCACCGCGGGCACCGTCGGCGGCACGGTGACGGTCTGGATCACCGCCGACACCGACCGCAACACGACCGTCCTGGCGCGGCCCGGCCTCCAGGTGCGCAACCTCCCCCGAGGCACCGCGCGGACGCTGCCGACGACCGGAGCGGCGGGCAAGGCGACGCAATGGCGGCTGAGCAGCGGCGGCCACGGGGAGACCAAGGTCTCCTACCTCACCGGCGCCTGGCACACCTGGCGGACCCTCAAGGGTGACGGCGAGTTCCGGACGACCGGCAAGCCGCTGACCCTGGTCGTCGCGGGTCACCGCGTCAGCTACCGCGGCACCCTGCAGTCCAAGGGCCCGATCAAGGGTCACCCCGGCCGGATCACCGTCAACCGGGTCTCGCTCGAGAACTACGTCCGTGGTGTCGTGGCCCGTGAGATGCCCTCCTCGTGGCACCAGGCCGCTCTGCGAGCGCAGTCCATCGCGGCGCGCACCTATGCGGCGTTCGAGCTCGGCTCGCCGCTCAGCAGCAGGGCCGCGCTCTGCGACACCACCAGCTGCCAGGTGTACGGCGGGGTCGCGGCCGAGACCTCCGCCACCGACGAGGCCGTGGCCAGGACCGCGCAGCAGGTCCGGCTCTACCAGGGAGAGCCGGCGTTCACCCAGTTCTCCGCCAGCAACGGCGGCTGGACCGCCGCCAGCAGCAACCCGGCGACCTCGCCGTACCTCGTCGCACAGCAGGATCAGTACGACGGCTGGTCGGGCAACCCGGTGCACTCCTGGCAGGTCAGCGTCTCCGACGCCACGATCGAGAAGCACTGGCCGGCCATCGGCAACCTGCAGCGGATCACGGTCGTCCAGCGCGACGGGAACGGCCAGTGGAACGGCCGGATCCTGACCCTGAAACTGGTCGGCAGCCGGGCGACCAGGACGATCTCCGGCGACGCGCTCAGGACGGCCCTGGGCCTGAGGTCGACCTGGCTCAGCTTCTCGGTCAAGAGCTGACGCCGCTCTAGCCGCTGAACGGCGGTTCAGGCTAGGGTGGCCGGGCCATGCTGATGAAGACCACGCCCTTCTACGCGCGCCTCAACGAGCTCAACCAGACCGGCCTCTACGGCCACTGGGCGGGCTACCTTTCGGCGCCGCGCTACGACCTCGCCTCCAAGCACGAGTACTTCGCGGTACGGAACTCGGCGGGCTACTTCGACTCCTCGCCGCTCTACAAGTACCGGCTGACCGGCCCCGACGCCGAGAGGCTGCTCGCGTCGATGATGACCCGCGACGTACGCCGCTGCCGGCCCGGCCAGGCCATGTACACGGTGTGGAGCGACGACGCCGGCTACCTGCTCGAGGACGGCGTCGTCTTCCGCGAGGCCGACGACGACTGGCTGCTGACCGCGGCGGACGCCAACCTCGGCTACCTGGAGAGCCTGCGCGGCCGGCTCCGCGTCGAGATCGAGGACGTCACCGAGGGCCACGGCATCCTGGCGGTCCAGGGGCCGCGCTCTCGCGAGATCCTCGCGAAGCTCGCGCCGGAGGTGAGCGACCTGCCGTTCTTCGGGCTCACGCCCGCCAAGATCGGAGACGCGCCCGTCACCATCTCGCGCACGGGCTACACCGGCGATCTCGGGTTCGAGGTGATCGTCGAGTCGGACGACGCGCTCGGTGTGCTCGACAAGATCATCCAGGCCGGCGAGGGCAACGGGCTCCGCCCGTTCGGCGAGGACGCGCTCAACGCGCTGCGCGTGGAGGCCGGGCTGTCCCTGATCAACGTCGAGTTCTCCTCCGCGCGCTACGCATTCACCGACGCCGAGCGGTTCACGCCCAAGGAGCTCGGCTTCGGCTGGATGCTCGGCAAGGAGGGTGCGGCACTCGGTGACAACCGCCCGTTCGTCGGGCGGCGAGCGATCGAGCGCGAGCTCCGCGAAGGCACGTCGCGCTGGGCGACCGTCGGGCTCCTGGTCGACTGGCAGGAGTACGCGAAGCTCTTCACCGACCGCGGGCTCCTGGTCCCCAAGGACGAGAACCCGCTGCCGTGGGAGCTGATGCTCTACGCGACTCCCGAGCGTGAGTCCTCGGTCGGCTACGCCACCAGCTTCATGTACTCGCCGATGCTGCAGCGGCACATCGCGATCGCCCGGGTGAAGCCCGAGCTGGCGGCCGTCGGCTCGACGGTGCACGTGGAGATGACCGCCGACCACGAGTACCTCTCGGTGCCGGCCGTGACGGCCCGGCTGCCGCTCTACAACCCGCCCCGCAAGACCAGCTCGTCTCCGCGTGAGCTGGCCACGATCACGACCCGGATGGAGCAGCGATGAGCCCCAGCAGCCAGGCCAGCAGCTACGACGCGATCATCGTCGGTGGAGGTCACAACGGGCTGGTCAACGCGTCGTACCTCGCCAAGGGAGGGCTGAAGGTCCTGGTCCTCGAGCGCCGCGCGTTCGTGGGCGGCGCGGCGATCACCGAGGAGCTGCAGCCCGGGTTCTCCTTCACGACGTTCTCCTACGCCCTGAGCCTGCTGCGGCCGGAGATCATCCAGGAGCTGAACCTCGTCGACCACGGGTTCATGCCGCTGCTGATGCCGACGCACTTCGCCCCCATGGAGGACGGCGACTACCTGCTCCTGACCGAGGACGACCAGTTCAACGACCGGGAGATCGCGCGGCACAGCAAGCGCGACGTCGACGCCTACCACCGCTGGAGCCACGACAGCCAGCGGATCATCCAGTTGGCCAAGCCGCTGTTCGACGCGGCACCGCCCGACGTGTTCAGCGACGACCCCGGCGACGGGGCCGACGTGGCCTGGCTGCTCAAGCACCTGAAGAGCGCCGACCGGAAGACTCTGCACGACCTCGTGCGCTTCCTGACCGGCAGCGCCGCCGACCTGCTGGACGACTACTTCGAGTCCGACATCATCAAGGCCTCGATCGCGTCGTCCGGGATCATCGGCAACAAGGTGGGCCCGATGTCGCAGGGCTCCGGCCTCGTGCTGCTCTTCCACATGATGGGGGAGCAGGACGGCAAGGACGGGGTCTGGGGCTTCCACAAGGGCGGCAACGGCGGCTTCACCCAGGTCCTGCAGCGCGCTGCGGAGGCGCTCGGCGTGACCATTCGGCTGGACTCCCACGTCGACCACGTGATCACGCAGGACGGCCGGGCCACCGGGGTGGCCCTGGCCGACGGCACGGAGTTCACCGCGCCGATCGTGGTCAGCGCGCTGGACCCGCGCCGTACCTTCACCGAGATCGTCGACCCAGCCGAGCTGCCGAGCGAGTTCAACGAGGCGATCCGCCGCTACCGCTTCCAGGGCACCTCGGCGAAGGTGAACTTCGCGCTCGACGACCTGCCGGTCCACCCGGCGCTCAAGGGGCGCACCGACCACTACGGCGGGTTCGTCAACATCGGGCCGACGATGGAGTACCTCGAGCGCGCCTACGACGACGCGAAGTACGGCTGGTACTCCCAGAGGCCCTACATCGACGGCTCGATCCAGTCGGTGATCGACCCCGACATGGCGCCTCCGGGCAAGCACGTGATGAGCTGCTTCATCCAGTACGCGCCGTACGAGCTCAAGGGCGGTGACTGGGACACCGAGCGCGACACCTTCGGTGACACCGTCCAGGCCGTGCTCGAGACCCACTTCCCGGGGTTCGGCGACCTGGTCGTCCACCGCGAGGTGGTCACGCCCCTCGACATCGAGCGCGTCGCCGGCCTGACGGAGGGCAACATCTTCCACGGCGAGTTCCTCGCTCCGCAGATGTACTTCATGCGTCCGGCGCCCGGCTACGCGCGCTACAACACTCCGATCGAGGGCTACTACCAGTGCGGCTCCGGGACCCATCCCGGCGGCTGCGTCACCGGCGGCCCCGGGAAGCTGGCGGCGCAGCGGATCCTCGGCGACCGGGCGCGCCGCAGCTGATCTCGCACCGGGGCCCTGTCGGCTCTTCCGGGCGTACTCTTCAGGCACCACCACATCAGCACCGGGGGTGCGAGATGAGCTATTTCGGGCAGAACCCCGAGACCGCACCGTTCCTCAACGGCTACGGCCCGGGTCGGCGATCCGGACCTGGTGACGGCGGCTACGCCGAGTCGACGACCGACGTCCGTGCCCGCAAGGCGTTGATCCTGGGAGCGCTGGCGATCTTCCCGCTGAGCTTCGTCGCGGGCATCCCGGCGATCGTCGAGGGCAGCCGCGCCCTCCGCGCCATCTCGACCTCCGAGGGCACCCTGCACGGCCGCGGCAAGGCCTGGACGGGCATCGCGCTCGGGGTCGTGAGCATCGTGGGCTTCGTCGCCTAGCTGATCCTGCGCTGACCTCCGCCGATCGGGCCGTCGGCCAGACAGTTCCGCCTGCGCGGCCATGCCGCATCTGATGCGGACATCCCACCGCGATGATCGGCGTACTCTCCAGGGACCAGCTCGACGCCGGGAGTGGATGACCATGTCGATGATGCCGCCGACCAATCCGGGAAGCGCTGCGTTCGGCGGGGGCTCCCCGGGGGCCGTGCCGGGCGCGCCGACAGGGGATGGAAGCTACGCCGACGCACCCACCACGCCGCGGGCGCGCAAGGCGCTGATCCTCGGCATCCTCGCGATCTTTCCCCTGAGCGTTGTCGCCGGCATCCCGGCGATCATCACCGGAGTCCGCGCGTTGCGCGACATCGAAGCGTCGGACGGCTTCCTGCGCGGCACCAAGACCGCGTGGACGGGGATCGCCCTCGGTGTGATCGGGACCCTCGTCTTCGTCGGCTACCTGGTGATGGCGAAGCGCTGACGACGCCTCACGTTCGTCGGTGGTATCTGAGGTCGCCGGTGGGGGTTCTGGTGGTGGTGTAGTGGGGGTCGTGGGCTCGGTGGTGGTGGTAGGGGCACAGCAGGAGCCCGTCTTTGAGGTCGGTTCTGCCGTTCTTCGACCAGGGGTGTTGGGCGTGGTGGGCTTCGCACCAGGCGGCGGGGATGTCGCAGCCCTCGGCGCGGCAGTGCCGGTCGCGTAGCCCGAGGGCCTTCTTCTGCGCCGGGGAGAACAGTCGTTGGGTCCGGCCCAGGTCCAGCACCTGGGGTGTGCCGTCCAGGACGGCGGGCAGGATCCCGGCCGTGCAGGCCAGGCGGCGGGCCTGGGCCGCGGTGATCACATCCCCGGTGGAGGTCTCGGCCAGACCCAGCCCGGAGACGAGGGTGTGCAGGTCGATGGTGACCATCACCTGGGTCGGGGTCCCCCCGTGCTGCGGCAACCCGGTGGTGGGGACGTGCTCCAGCAGGGCGCAGAACGCCTCCCCCCGGCGCCGCGGCAGTGGGAGAGCATCCACGTCGGATTCCAAGCTGCGTCGGCGGGGGCTGGTGTAGGAGTCCAGGTAGGCCCGGAGCCGGCCGGCGACGTGGTCGGGGAGCCGGGCGTACAGGTCGGTGGTCCCGTCCCCCCACGGCCGCAACGTCAGCCGGGTCACGGCGCGGGCGCGGTGTTCCTCGGCCTCCAGAGCCGCCAGCTGGTGGGCCTCGGCGACCGCGGGGGCCACGACCTCCAGGACGTGGCGGCCCAGACGACGCAGCTCGACGGGCCCGAAGTGCCCGGCCTGGGCCACCAGATACGCCTCGGCCTTGAGTCTCACCTCCGGGTCGAGGTCGGTGGGGAGGTCGTCGAGACATCCGACCAGCACCCGGGCCTGTTCCCAGGTCACCTGCCCGGCCGCGACCGCCTCGGCGAGGTGGTGCCACCGGTGGCGCAGCGCGGCCCCCAGACGTTCCTCGCCGATCGCCTCCCGGGGGGAGAGGTGGGCCTCGCGGGCCAGCCAGGTCCCCGGGGTGCGGGCGATCCCGTGTTCGGCGACATCGGCGGCGACGGCCAGCACCCCGGCCCGCAAGGCCGAGACCCTGGTGCCGATCCGGGTCAGCTCCAGCAACAGGGTGGCCTTGTCCGTGGTGGCGGCGTACATCGGGTCGATCCCGGTCACCGAGTCGAGCACCGCTACCAGCTCCCGGGCAGCCGCAACCAACGGATGCAGCGGAGTCTCCGCGGGAGTCGGGACCGAGATCGACATGGGTCAACTCAAACACCGGCCACCGACATTCAGACCCCCGAATCCCCTTTATCCACAAGGGTTCTGGGAACTTTCTCGAACTTCTTTTCGGGACCGCTCGGCACCGCGCACTCTGGTGGGGACCCGGTGGTTTCGAGACGGGCCTGGCGGCCCTCCTCAACCACCGGCGTGCGAGCGGCTCCTCAACCACCGCCTTGTCCCGAGCCCTTTCGGTCGTGGCCGCCAGGAGCAGCCCGGGCGACGGTGGGACGGCGTCGGCGGGTGAGCTCCACGGTGACCCACCGCCGACCGTGCCCGGCGCTTCCTTCGATCCGCGAGCGCAACCAGCCCACCCGCCGTTACGAGGTCGCGGTGGTTTCGAGACGGGCCTGGCGGCCCTCCTCAACCGCCGGGGCGCGACCGTCCGCCACCGTGTCTCATTGAATGAACATTCAGACAGTGGGAGAGTGACGCCCATGTCGCTCGACTTCACCGCCATCAACCCTGCCGCCGCGAAGGCGGGGGAGTCCTCGTCGTCCGGGGAGCTGCCGGGCCGCGCGCAGTACGTCGTGGTGGGAGGCGGGGTGATCGGCACCTCGATCGCCTATCACCTCGCCCTGCTCGGGGCCACGGACGTCGTGCTGCTGGAGCGCAAGCAGCTCACCTCCGGTACGACGTGGCACGCGGCCGGCGAGGTGGTCTCGGGAGGCGCGACCGAGGACGCGCTGTGGATGGCGCGCTACTCCGCGGAGCTCTACGCCAAGCTCGAGCAGGAGACCGGGCTGTCCACGGGCTTCCGCACCTGTGGCTACCTCCAGCTCGCCACCACTGAGCGCCGCGACGAGGCCTACCGCCGCGAGACGGCTTACATGCGGTCGGTCGGGATGACCAAGGAGATCCTCTCGGCCCGCGAGGTGGCCGACCTGGTGCCGCTGATGCGCACCGACGACGTCATCCACGGTTTCTGGACGCCCGACGAGGGTCGCGCCAACCCGGTCGACGTCACCATGTCGATGGCCAAGGGGGCCCGGCAGCGCGGCGTACGGATCTTCGAGGAGACCGAGGTCACCGGCTTCACGATCGAGAAGGGACGGGTGACGGGGGTCCAGACCGAGCGCGGCGCGGTGGAGTGCGAGAAGGTCGTGCTCGCCGCCGGGCTGTGGGGTCGTGAGCTCGGTGCCAAGGCGGGGGTGACGGTGCCGCTCCAGGCCGCCGAGCACTACTACCTGCTCACCGAGCCGATCGAGGGCGTCACGCCGGAGTCGGTGCCGGTGATCGAGGAGCCCGAGTCCTACGGCTACTACCGCGAGGAGGGTGGCGGTCTGCTGGTCGGGATGTTCGAGCCGGTCGGGAAGGCGTGGGCGCTGGACGGTACGCCGCGCGACAGCGCCTTCGCCGTGCTCCCGCCCGACTGGGACCGGCTCGCGCCGTTCCTGGAGGTGGCGATGAAGCGGTTCCCGGCCCTGGAGGATGCCGGCATCCGCACGCTCTTCTGCGGGCCGGAGAGTTTCACCGACGACATCTCGCCGATGCTCGGTGAGTCGCCCGAGGTCGACGGTCTGTACCTCGCCTGCGGCCTGAACTCCGTGGGCATCCTCTCCGGCGGCGGCCTCGGTCACGTGATGGCGCAGTGGCTGATCGAGGAGCATCCGCCGATCGACGTCACCGGCGTGGGTGTCGACCGGGCGCACGAGTTCCAGGCGACGCGCCGCTTCCGGGAGGAGCGCACCGTCGAGCGGCTCGGGTTCCTGCTCAACAACCTGTCCTGGCCGAACGCCGAGTACGAGCGCGGGCGCAACGTCCGCCGGTCGCCGTACCACCCCCAGCACGCGGCCGACGGTGCCCACTTCGTCACCACCAGTGGCTGGGAGTTCCCCGACTGGTTCGCCGGCCCGGGCGTCGTACCGACGGTCGAGTGGGGGTACCAGCGCGGCGAGGCCTTCGAGCGCACGCGCGAGGAGCACCTCAACACCCGCGAGAACGTCGGCATCTTCGACATGTCCCTGATGTCGCACCACCTCGTGCAGGGCCCGCACGCGATGACGGTCCTCAACCGGGTCTGCGCGAACGACGTGGACACGGCGGTGGGTCGGATCGTCTACACCCAGTGGCTCGACGAGCGCGGCGGCATCGTCGCCGACGTCACGGTCACGCGTCTCGCGGACGACCAGTACGTCGTGGTCAGCGGTGACAACATCCACCGTCGCATCCCGTCGTGGATCCGGCGGCACACACGCGACGGTGAGTTCCTGACCGTCACCGACGTCACGAGTGGGCAGTCGCTGCTGTCGGTGCAAGGTCCGAGGTCGCGCGAGCTGCTGCAGAGCCTGAGCCCCGACGACTGGTCGAACGACGCCTTTCCGTACCTGACCGCGCAGAAGGTCGAGCTGGGCTACACACCGCTGTGGGCGTTGCGTGTGACGTACGTCGGAGAGCTCGGCTGGGACCTCCTCGTGCCCACCGAGTTCGGCGCGACGCTGTACGACCAGCTGCGCGAGGCCGGCGCGAGTCTCGGCCTCCGCCCCACGGGTGTGGGAGCCCTCGGGACGATGCGGCTCGAGAAGGCCTACCGCGACATGGGGCACGACATCGACTCGACCGACAACCCGCTGCAGGCAGGGCTGGGGTTCGCGGTCGCGTGGGACAAGCCCGGCGGCTTCGTCGGGCGGGAGGCGCTGCTGAAGGACAAGGAGTCCGGCCCGCCCACCCGCCGCCTGGTCAACGTGCTGCTGGAGTCGCCAGACCTCGACCTGATCGGCGACGAACCCGTCTACATGGACGGGCGCCCGGCGGGGCTGGTCCGCGCCGGCGGCTTCGGTCACTCCCTCGGAGCCCCGTGTGGGATCGCCGAGGTCCACGGGGACGAACCGCTGACCGCCGCCGCATTGGCCGGCGCCACGTTCGAGACCGACATCGCCGGCACCCGGGTGCCCACCCGGGTCTCAGTGAAGCCGTTCTTCGACCCGGAGCGGTCGCGCATCCTGCGCTGAGGGCTTCACCCAGACCGAGACGTGGCTCTCGCTGTCCTGGGTGAACGGCGTGCCGGACCAGTCGCCGAGCCGCTGCACGAGCTCGAGGCCGGCGAGCCGGGCCATCAGGTCGCACTCCGCGGGCCAGATGTAGCGGAAGTTGCTGGCGCCGTACGACGTCGTGCCGTCGTCGTGCCGGGTGAAGTGGTGTGACGTGCCCTGCTGGGTGGTCAGGTCGTAGGTGTCGAATCCGACGTGGTGCGACCCGACGTGGAAGGGCACCGCGGTCTGACCCGGCGGGAGGCGCCGGATGCCGGGGATCCACAGCTCGATCACGAAGTGTCCGCCGGGTCGCAGGTGGCGGGCGGCGTTGGCGAAGCAGGCCACCTGCTCGGCCTGGGTGCGCAGGTTGCCGAGGCTGTTCCACACGACGTACACGAGCGCGAACTCGCCGGGGACGGTCGCCGTCGCCATGTCACCCACGACCACCGGCAGGTCGGGTCGCTTGCGGTGGAGCCGGTCGACCATCGGCCGGGAGAGCTCGATCCCGCTCACCTCGACGCCGCGGTCCGCGAGCGGGATAGCCACCCGGCCGGTGCCGATGGCCAGCTCGAGCGCGGGCCCCCCGTCGGACAGCCGGGCGAGGAAGTCGACGGCCGGATCGAGCACCTCGGGGGCGAACATGAACGCCGAGTTCGCGTCGTAGCCCTCGGCCGTGTCGTCGTCCCACAGGTCGCTGCTGGTCATGGCCACGAGCCTGCTCGATGCCGGCTCGCACGGCCAGCGGTTTGCGCGCTCAGGCCAGGAACGGCTCGAGGAGCCCCGGGGTCGCCTCGTTCGCGAGCTCGCACGACAGGCCCTCCTCGACGTCGAGCACCGTGACGCGCTGGCGGCCGCCGGCCGTGGTGGCGGTGAGGTCGACGAGGCCCGCGCGGCGTTGGGGGTACGTCGAGGTGAACGTCCAGCCGATCACCGACGAGGTGTGGAGGACCTCGCGGCGGCGGTTCAGGGATCCCGAGCGTGAGACGAGGTAGCCGTCCACCAGGGCGTGCCCCAGCGCTCGCCAGCGGTCGTGCGCCAGGCCGGCGCCGACGAGCAGGGCCACGGGCACCAGCGCGGCCAGCCACCAGGACGCGGCGTACGCCAGCAGGAGGAGCGCCACGGACACCAGGCCGGCGCCGAGGAGCGCGCGGGTCCAGCGTCGTCGTCGTGCTCGGTCGTGGTGACGCACCAGGGGGTCCGCGACCGGACCGGAGATGCCCAGCACCGCGACGGCGACCCGATCCACCTCGGCGCGGGGCGCCGGCGGGACCAGCACGGCCGATCCCTGCTGCTTCTTGCTCAGACCGGTCACGATCGCCGACAGCCGGCCGCCGCGCGCGAGGCGCAGGCCGAGCGGCTCACCGATGCTGACGCCGCTGATGCGGGCGTGGTCGAGCGTGGTCTCGCGGGTGGTGAGGAGTCCGCGACGGAGGTGCCAGGTGTCGTCGTCGCGGCGACGGGTCAGCACGAACCCGAAATTGGTGAGCAGGTAGCCGACCACCGCCAGCACGCAGAAGGTGACCAGGATCCCGAGCACCACGAGGACGATCAGGGCGAAGGCCCCGAGGCGCTCGGCCCGGTCGAGGTCCACCGACGGCAGGATCTCCAGGCTCCGGAAGCTCTGCGCGATCACGCCCAGGGCAGCGCCTGCGATCACGATCCCCGAGGTCGTCAACGGTGCGAAGCGCACCCACCCGAGGTCCAGCCGCAGCGCGACCTCCGGCTGTTCGTCCGCGACCGGGGAGCCGTCCGGCTCGGCGGCGGAGACCGAACCCTGGAGCAGTCGCGTGCGGAGCTCGGCCGCCGCGGGACCGGCCAGCCCGTCGAGAGCCAGCCGCTCCTCGTTCTTGTCGCCGGCCTGCCCGGTCCCGATCCGCAGGGTCACGAGCCCGAGGAGCCGGTGGATCGGGGAGGCGGTGAGGTCGACGGTCCGGACGCGGTCGAGCGGCGCCGCGACGACCCGCTTGCTCACCAGGCCGTGGCGGACCTCGACCCGGCTCTCGGTGATCCGGTAGCCGGTCGTGGCGTAGCGCATGAGACCCAGCGCCACGGGGACGACGACGCCGAAGATCCCCCAGAGCCCGCCGCCCTCCGCGGAGCGGCCGAAGAGCGCGACACCGATCAGCGCGGGGAGGAACCGGCCGACCTCGCGCACCGGCTGCACGAGCAGCATCCGGCGGTCCAGCCTCTGCCAGCCCAGCAGCTGGTCGTACACGTCCACCGCGGTGCCCCGCCTACGTCGCGTCGCCCGGGACGGTGTCGGCGATCCGGGTGAGCTCCTCGACGAGGTCGATGGCCTGGACCTGGTCGAGGCCCTCGATCGTCAGGGCACCGGCCGACGACGCGGTGGTGATGCGCACGGTGGCCAGGCCGAACATCCGCTCGACGGCACCCACACGGTGGTCGACGGTCTGGACCCGCGACATCGGGGCGATCCGGCGCTCCCGTGCCCACCAGCCGGTCTGGGTGTAGACCGCCGTCTCGGTGACCTCCCAGCGATGGACGAGGTAGCGCCACTGCGGCACCAGCGCGACGTACGCCGCCATCGCCACGACGACCACGACCCACAGCCACCCTGGGACCTCGAACCAGTGCCAGTAACCGCTGATCACCCAGAGTGCGACGAGCACCGGCAGTAACCGCAGCGCGTCGGAGACGGTCCACATCCACCGCGCCAGCGGGTCGACCCGCTGAGACGGCGGCCTGAGGTCCATCAGTCCTTGAGCTCGCAGATGACCGCGCCGTTGGTCACCGTCGCACCCACCTCGGCGCTCAGCCCGGTGACGGTGCCGGCCTTGTGCGCCTTGAGTGGCTGCTCCATCTTCATGGCCTCCAGGACCACGATCACGTCACCCTCGGCGACCTCCTGGCCGTCGGTGACGGACACCTTGACGATGGTGCCCTGCATCGGGCTGGTGACCGCGTCGCCGCTCGCCGCCGCACCGGCCTTCTTGGCACCGCTGCGCTTGGGCTTCGCCGCTGCGCCGGCCGGAGCTCCGCCCACGGACGCGAGCCCGCCGGGCAGGCTCACCTCGAGCCGCCGGCCGCCGACCTCGACCACGACGGTCTGCCGCTCTGCGGGCTCGGCCGCCTCGGCGACGTCGCCGGCGTACGGCGGGATCTGGTTGTCGAAGTCGGTCTCGATCCACTGCGTGTAGACGCTGAAGGAGCCCTCGCCGCTGGGGGTGGAGGGTCCGACGTACGCCGGGTCGCGGACGACCGCCCGGTGGAACGGGATCACCGTCGGCATCCCGTCGACGACGAACTCGTCGAGCGCACGGCGCGAGCGCTCCAGCGCCTGTGTCCGGTCGCGGCCGGTGACGATCAGCTTGGCGATCAGCGAGTCGAACGAGCCCGGGATCGTCTCGCCGTTCTCGTAGCCGCCGTCGAGCCGGACGCCCGGTCCACTCGGCGGCTGCCACGCCGACAGGGTGCCGGGGGCCGGCATGAAGTTCCGTCCGCCGTCCTCGGCGTTGATGCGGTACTCGATGGAGTGACCGACGATCGCGGGGTCGTCGTACCCCAGCTCCTCGCCGGCGGCGATCCGGAACATCTCGCGGACCAGGTCGATGCCGCTGACCTCCTCCGACACGCAGTGCTCGACCTGGAGGCGCGTGTTGACCTCGAGGAACGAGATCGAGCCGTCCTGGGCGACCAGGAACTCGCAGGTGCCGGCGCCGTAGTAGCCGGCCTCGCGCAGGATGCGCTTGGACGACTCGTACAGCGACGTCATCTGCTCCTCGGAGAGGAACGGCGCCGGAGCCTCCTCGACGAGCTTCTGGTTGCGGCGCTGGAGGGAGCAGTCACGGGTGGAGACGACGACGACGTTGCCGTGCTGGTCGGCGAGGCACTGCGTCTCGACGTGGCGC
>Ga0070679_100002851_pt1 | contig 15702 bp, 12 predicted proteins | sample KBSC63BmetaG_FD_65652 | JGI IMG/M metagenome (GOLD analysis project Ga0070679, IMG submission 65652) | Corn rhizosphere microbial communities from Kellogg Biological Station, Michigan, USA - KBS C6-3B metaG | ecosystem: Host-associated > Plants > Roots > Rhizosphere | place: USA: Michigan... | reverse complement strand
GAGGTGTGCGTAAACGCGCCCTTGCCGTTGCAATCGCCCATCGCCCAGACACCTTCAACCGACGTCTTCAACTCATCGTCGACGGTGATGTAGCCATGTTCATCCACCGCTGCGCCAATGGTCTCCAGGCCCAGGTCGTCGGTATTCGGTATGCGTCCGATGGCAAGCAATACGTGCGTCCCGAAAACTTGCTGATCGCCGTCATCGCAGTCCAGTTCCACGCAGACCCCGCCGCCATTCTGCCGCAGATGGATGCAACTTGCATTGAGTCGAAACGCGATGCCTTCGGCTTCAAGCATCTGCTGTACAGCCGCCGAAAACTCTTCGTCCTCATGCGCGATCAGGCGCGGTCCGCGTTCGACCACCGTCACCTTCGATCCAAAGCGCCGATACATCTGCGCGAACTCCAGGCCGATATAACTTCCACCCACCACCACCAGGTGCGCCGGCACACAATCCAGATCGAGGATCGAAGAGCTCGTCAGATGCTTGACCTTGTCCGCGCCCAGAGATTCCGGCAGCGAAGGCCGGCAACCCACGTTGAGGAAAAACTTCTTGGCCCCAATCCGCTGTTCTCCAACGCGCATGACGCCCGGCCCCTCAAATTTCGCCGTGCCATAGAAGACCGTGCAGCCCTTCATCCCGCGCAGCCAGTTCTCAATGCCATCGCGCGATTTCGCCACAATTGCGTCCTTGCGCGCCTTCGTCACACGCATGTCGACGGCGATTTCACCCTCGATCTTGATGCCAAAATCTTTCGCACGACGGGCCATATAGGCGGTCTTTGCGCTTGCGACCAGTGCCTTGGTGGGCGTGCAGCCGACATTCACGCAGGTGCCGCCAAACAACTGCCGCTCCACAAACCCGACAGTCCAGCCGGCCTCAGTCAGTTTGCCCGCAAGCGAGGGCCCAGCCTGCCCCGCGCCCACGATAATCGCGTCGAAACTTGCGTCGAGCTCCGCCATCAGATCTGCGCCACCACCGCGACAGCCAGGCCGATCGCCACGACATCCTCAATCAGCGCCGCAATCAGATCGTTGCCAATCGCGGCAGACAGCTTCGCACGCACCGCGGCGCCGCCCAATGTCCCCGCAACCGCGCCAACGGCTCCGGCAGCTAAACCGATCAGCAGCGAGTCGTCCACCGCTCCTACCACCGCTCCAGACAGCGCCCCGCTGACAACGCGCGCAATAAACTGTGGTGGGACCTTGCGGCTCGGTGTCGCGGGCAGCTTGTCATTCACCAGTTCACCCAGGGCGAGCACGCTGAATACCCACGGCACAATCGTATTGCCCATCCACGCCAGGTGTGTACCGATCAGGGGCCAGTCATTCAGCCGCGCGCCCCATGCGACCGCTGCAAGCGGAGTCAGCGCACGCAGTCCAGCGACCACGCCAATAAGAAACGTCAGCAACAGAACCTTCCCCATCGTCCAATCCTCCTGTGAGACTCAATATAGCTTCACGATACATTAGGCACGCAACCGAGGCATTTGATTCAGAAAGTCTTTTCGCGCGGTCTGCGGTAACCTCAGGAAGGGATGCCAGCGAACGCGACCGATCTCGACTTCATGCGCCTGGCGCTCGCCGAAGCCCGCTCCGCCGAGGCTGCCGGTGAAGTCCCCGTCGGCGCAATCATTGTTTCGCCCTCCGGCGACGTCATCGCCCGCGGAAACAACCAGGTGCTCCGCACCAGCGACCCTACCGCCCACGCGGAAATTGTGGCCCTGCGCGCCGCTGGCCAGGCGCTCGGCAACTACCGCATACTCACACCCAAAGGCGGCTGCACGCTTTACTCCACGCTGGAGCCCTGCGCGATGTGCGCCGGAGCCATTCTTCACGCGCGCATCGCTCGCCTGGTCTTTGCCGCTCGCGATCCCAAAGCCGGCGCCTGCGGCTCGGTGCTTTCGGTCATGAACCACCAAGCGCTTAACCACCGTGTCGAAGTCGTCGAGGGCGTTCTTGGCGAAGAGTGCGGCGCACTGCTCACGATATTTTTCCGCAATCGCCGCGCTGCGCAAACCGCTCCAGCAAACTCCGCATCAGATTTGATTGCGGAGGAAACCATCGATGGCAACTCGTAAAGCGGCAACGAAGAAAGCCCCGGCCAAAAAGACAGCTCGCAAAAAATCCACCACACCGCCTTCCAAACGCTGGTCAGCCAAAGTAAAAACAGATTCCACCAAGCCCGGCCCAGGCCTCTTCAAGAAAAGCGCAAAAGCTATCGCAGAAGGCCTCGCCAAGAAGAGCGTCTCACCCAAAGGCCCGGGACAGGCCATGCAGATGCTCAGCTTCTACGAAAACCGTGGCGGCAAGAACCTCTCGCCGGAGCGCAAAAAGACTCTCGAAAACGCGAAGGATATACTCCGGGAAAAGGAAGGCAAAACGCCAGCCAGGAAGTCCGCGAAGAAAGCGGCAAAAAAATCAGCCATAAAGAAATCTTCGAAGAAGAACGCAAAGGGCTAGATGTACTTTCAGTTGCAGTTTCGCCTGGTTTTAGGGCTGAAGGCCCGTCCTATACCAGCCTAGGGCGAAGCCCTAGGTACAGACGCAATGTATGCCGGAGCGCTGAAGGCGCGACCTATAGAGGTCCGCAACCACATCGAAAGAGAAAAGCGATAGCCGAAAGGAAACACCTTGCCACGTCTCGAAGGAAAAGTTGCCGTCGTCACCGGATCAGGTTCAGGCATAGGTCAGGCCATCGCCGAACGGCTCGCACAGGAAGGCGCCAACTGCGTCGTCGACTACCGCGGCCATCTCGATGAAGCCCAGGTCACCGTCGATAAAATCACGGCCGCCGGCGGTAAGGCGATTCTCGTTCACGCTGACGTCTCGAAAATCGCCGACACGCAGAACCTCATCGACCAGGCCTGGCAGCAACTCGGCGGCTGCGACATCCTCGTCAACAACGCGGGCATCGAGAAAGGCTCCGACTTCTGGGACACGCCCGAAGCCGATTACGACGCGGTGCTCGCCGTCAATCTCAAAGGCCCCTTCTTCCTCACGCAGGCCTTTGTACGCCGGTTGCGCGACGCGAAAAAGCCGGGACGCGTGATTAACATCTCTTCCGTCCACGAAGACATGGTGATGCCGCACTTCGCCAGCTACTGCGCATCGAAAGGCGGCATGCGCATGTTGATGCGCGACCTCTCCGTCGAGCTTGCCCCGCTCGGCATCACGGTGAACAACGTCGCCCCTGGAGCGATCGCGACGCCGATCAACGCGGCCATGATGGCCGACCCGTCAAAGCTCGGTCCGCTGCTCCAGAACATCCCACTCGGCCGCATGGGGACCGCGCAGGAAGTCGCCGGCCTGGTCGCCTATCTCGCATCGGAAGAGGCGGGTTACATCACAGGTTCCACGTACGTCATCGATGGCGGCCTGATGCGGAATTATCACGAACAGTAGCATCAGCCCTTGATATCGCGCCAATTTTGACCCAGGCCAACATCCGCGACGATAGGAATCGAGAACGCAGCAGCGGATTCCATCTCCCTCTTCACCAGCTCGGTCATCTGTTCCGCCTCTTCCGGCACAACGTCGAACAGCAGTTCGTCATGCACCTGTAGCGTCATCAGCGAACGCAGCTTTCGCTCTTGCATCGCGGCGTCGATGCGCAACATGGCGATCTTGATCAGATCGGCAGCAGTGCCTTGCAGCGGCGTATTCACCGCAGTCCGTTCAGCGAATCCCCGCTGATTCGGATTGCGCGACTGGATATCCGGTATCGGCCGGATACGCCCGAAGGCTGTTCGTACAGACTGATCGCGGCGCACGTTTTCCAGCGTGCGTTCGATGAACGTGGCCACGCCGGTATAGCGTGCGAAATACGTTTCGATGTACTCGCGCGCTGTTTTCTGGTCGATGTTCAACTGCGCCGCAAGCCCAAACGGCGAGATGCCGTACACGATCCCGAAGTTCACCGCCTTGGCGCGAGCGCGTGTCTCCTTCGACATCGTCTCCGGGTCGACGCCGAAAACTTCCGCCGCCGTCAGCGTGTGAATATCTTTGCCGGTGCGATACGCATCTAGCAGCAGCGGGTCCTGCGAGAAGTGCGCCATCAACCGCAGCTCAATCTGCGAGTAGTCGGCAGACATCAGAAGATTGCCCTCCGACGCAATAAACGCCGCACGAATCTCGCGCCCCACCGCCGTGCGTATCGGGATGTTCTGCAGGTTTGGATTCGTCGACGACAAACGTCCCGTCGCCGTGCCAACCTGGTTGAACGTCGTATGGATGCGGCCATTCGCATCCGCCAGCACAGGCAGCGCATCGAGATACGTGCCCTTCAGTTTTTGCAGTTGCCGATGCTCCAGCACCAGCGCGGGAACTTCGTGATGCTGCGCGAGGTCTTCGAGAATGTCCACCGCGGTAGAAATGACTTTACCCTTGCCATACTTCTGCGGCTTGGGCAGGTCCATCTTGTTGAACAGCACATCGCCAAGCTGCTTCGGCGAATTGATGTTGAACCTGTGGCCGGTCGACGCATAAATCCGTTCGGCAAGATCGTCGATCGTGACCGCCAGACGCGACGACATTTCACGCAGAAGACCATTGTCGACACGCACACCATTCTGTTCCATCCGCAGCAGGACGGGAACCAGCGGCAGGTCGAGATACGTGTAGACATCGGTCAGCGAAGAGTTCTCATTGAGCGAGGAGCCGGCAGAAGCATCCTCTTTCGCTTGGGTCTTAGCCCCGTCGGCCTGGGCCCGAGAGGCAACCTGCACTCTCTCCGGAAACAGCATCTCCTTCGTCGCCGCCCCACCCAGCGCAGGGTCATCTTTCGGCACAACATACACCGTCGGTGCTTCCACCAGTTGCGCTGTCAGCGTGTCCGCCAGCCGCGCAACCGCAGCAGCAGCTTCGGGCAGCCGCAACGGATCATGTGGATTGTCTTTCGTCGGCTGATGCAGCAACGCCACGCTGGTACTGCGCGCGGCGATATCGATCAGAGTATGCGAGCCGTGGGTTGGGTTCAGCAGATAGCTCTGCAGCATCACGTCCGTAATCGGGCCGTCGAGCGTGACGTCATGCGGTGCAAGCGCCCGCAGCACCGCCTTCAAATCGTGCACCCGCTTTGGCAGCGTCGCATCGGAAAGCGCTTCGCGAAGACCTGGTGTATCGAGCGACACTTCGATCGCTTGTGCGGGCGTTGCGGCAAGGCCGAAGCGGCACGCAGGATCCGGCGCAGAGTCCGCCGGGCTTGCGGTCTGCGTGGCTTCGGGAGCGGGCTCACCGAAGAGCGACATGCTCTGCGGCGGCTCTGGTTCAGGCTCCACTTCAATGTCAGGATTCTCTCCGGCCTCGGCATGAATCTCTGCCGCAATCACGCTCGCATCTTCAAAGAGCGCGAGTGAAAGGCCGCCGCCTTTGCGCGCCTCAGCGATCATCGCCGCGAGGTCGCTTTCGCCGGCCTTCACGTTGAATGCCGTCTTCACGGCTTCAACATCGGGCGCCAGTTCCTTCAGCAGCGTCGTGAATTCCAGCTCGGTAAACAGCGCGCGGCATGCGGCATTATCGACCGGCTGCGTCTTCATGTCATCGAGCGAAAACTCAATCGGAACGCCCGTATGGATAGTAACGAGTTCCTTGGAAAGCAGAATGTTGTCGCGGTTGTTTTGCAGCGACTCGCGATACGTTTTCTTCTTCACTTCGTCCGCGCGGTCCAGCGCGGCTTCAACACTGCCGAAAGTTTGAATCAACTCCACCGAACCCTTGTCGCCGATCCCTGGCGCGCCGGGTATATTGTCGATCGCATCGCCGCGTAGCGCCATCACATCGACCACACGCTCCGGCGGCACACCGAGCACACCTTCGACACCTGCCGGGTCGAGGATCAAATTGTCTTTCGTCGGATTGAGAATCGACACATTCTCATTCACCAACTGCATCATGTCCTTGTCCGACGAAACGACATACACATGATGCCCCAGCGCCGCTAGCTGGCACGACAGCGTGCCGATCACGTCGTCCGCTTCGAAGCCTTCATAGAACAAAATCGGAATGCGAAAAGCCTCCAGCGCGCGCCGTATATACGGGTGCTGCTGGATCAGATCGGGTGGCGTTTCGGTGCGGTTGGCCTTGTAGCCGCCGTACTCGATGGTCTCGAACTCCTGGGTCTTGATGTTGAACTTCTTGACGTCCTTCATCTGCCCCGCAAGTTCGGTGCGATGCAGGGGCGCTCCCACGTCGTACACCGCGGCAAGATACAGCGGCGAAAAATCCTTGCGCAGCTTATTGATCATGTTGACGAACACATACGTCGCCGCCGTTGGAATTCCGGTGCGCGTGGTCATCGGCCGCGAGCGCTGCATGGCGTGATACGCGCGGAAGATGAAGGCCATCGAGTCGAGCAGGTAGATCGGCGGTTTGTCGGTATTGGTCGGCATGGTCACTCTTGAGTTTAGATGCTTGGTCAAAGGATCAACATGCAATCGCCGTAGGAGAAGAAGCGGTAGCGCCGCTCGACCGCGAAGGAATAAGCGCGCAGCACCGCTTCCCTGCCCGCGAAGGCGCTTACCAGCATCAGCAGAGTCGATTGCGGCAGGTGGAAGTTCGTGAGCAGCCCGCTGACCAGTTTGAACTCCACTCCCGGCGACAAAAACAAGCTGGTGCTGCCGGAATGTGCAGCAATCGGCTCGCCCGTACGCTCCGACTCACGGGCGATGTGTTCGAGCGTGCGCGTGGTGGTTGTACCGACAGCAACGATGCGCCGGCCTTCTTTTTTTGCTCGGTTGATCGCGGCTGCAGTGGCCGCAGTAAGCGTGTAAGGCTCAGCGTGGAGGCGAATATCCTCCGTGCGGTGGACACGCACAGGCTGAAATGTTCCCAGCCCCACATGCAGCGTGATGCGGGCAATCTCGACACCCCGTTGCTCAAGCGCTGCAAGAATCTCCGGCGTAAAGTGAAGGCCCGCGGTCGGCGCTGCGGCAGAGCCTGATTGTTGCGAATAGACAGTCTGGTAGCGCTCGCGGTCTTCGGGAGTATTCGGCTCGGATTTGTCCCTGTGAATGTACGGCGGCAGCGGCAGATAGCCGATGCGTTCGATAGCGGCGTAGAAGTCTGCAACCGGCTCGAACCGCAGCGTGCGCTCACCAAACTCACCTGCGGCGAGCACTGTTGCCCGCAGCACAGGAACTCCGGGAGAATCGGCAGCGGCAAACAGGAGCACTTCGCGGGGCTGCACCTTCTTTGCCGGACGGACCAGCGCATTCCAGTCGTTGTGGCCTTCCGGAGACACGGCCGCCTGGGTCAACAGCACTTCCACCTGCCCGCTCGGTGAGGGCGAATTGTGCTGTGTGGTCAGGCCCGCTCTCGTCGCAAAGAGCCGCGCCGGGAGCACACGCGAATCGTTTAGCACAAGCAGGTCGCCGGGCCGCAGAATCTCCGGGAGATCGCTGAACTGGCGGTCGGCAAACTCGCCGGTGCCACGGTCCATTTGCAGCATCCGGCTCGATCCCCGCACTGCGGGTGGTTGCTGTGCGATCAGGTCGTCGGGCAAATCGAAGTGGAAGTCGGAGACCAGCATCGCTTAACTCATTGTAGGACGCGGCGCATATCCGGGCTGCGACATCTCCACCGCCTCGTCAAGCGCGCCCTGCACCGCCTCAAGCTCAGGCGCGACATGCGGTGGCCAGGTGAACGTCACCGTGGAAAACGGCTTGGGGATCAGGAACCTGTCCCATGACTTCAGTTCCCAGGCGCGGTTGGGCAGCGCGTAATAGACGCCGATCCAGGTTGCTCCGGTAAGCTCCGCGACCTGCACGACACCCGGCTTTGCAACCATGTTGGGCCCGCGTGGGCCGTCAGCCGTAATCGCCGTGCGATGGCCTTCGGTATACGCCTGCGCCATGTTGCGAAGGCCTACAGCGCCGCCGCGTGAGCTCGACCCCCGCACCGGATAGAAGCCGAGATACTCTACGGTTCGCGCAATCAGTTCGCCATCGAAGGACGGCGAAATCAGGATGGCAATGCCCTTGTTGCGGAAGCGGTGCGCGCAGGTCAGCAGCGTGCGATGCCAGAATGCGAAGACTACTGGCCCGGGAATCTCGATCCCGACAGGAACACCCGGCGCGTTGATGTCGCGGTAGCGCAACGTCGCCCCCAGCAACCGAATGAGCCCGGCCGCGAGCGGTGGGACGACGGCGAGCACGAGACGCTGCTTGCGGTTATAGACAGGCACGATGTTGAGTGTACTTGGAGGTTAAGGAAAACGCGGAGGGCGCAAAGGACGCAAAGGTCACGCCACGGATTCCGTGGTGAAAACATTGCGTCCTTTGCGCTCTTTGCGTTTTCTTTTCGCTCTACGCTAGCTGTATTTCAGCCAGCGCATAATCTCCGGCAGGTTCGGCTTCTTGCCATACATCAGGATGCCGACGCGGTAGATGCGCGACGCAATCCAGAGAACAATCGCAATTGTCAGCACCAGATCCACGATAGAGAGCCCAATCGCAAACGGCGTCGGTTTACCCACCACGATGCGCGTGTACATGATGAGCGGCGTGCAGAACGGAAAGAACGAGAACGCCTTCGCCATCGTCGTTTCGGGATTCGTGACAATGCCGAAGATGACGGCGGAACAGGCGATCAACGGCAGCATCAAAAAAATGTTCATCTGCTGCAACTCCTGCTCGGAACTGGCGATGGCGCCCAGCGCGGCGGCAACGCTCGAATACAGCAGATAGCCGAGCAGAAAGAACACAATGAAGAACACAGTCTGGCTGAACGACGGAAAGATGTGGATATCCTTACCCATCAACTGCGACTGGATCGCTGCCAGCGCGACCGCAATCCAGATGCCGACCTGCGTGAGGCCAACTGCGCCGACACCGATCACCTTGCCGGCCAGCATTTCTTCCGGGCGAATGGTTGCGAGCAGCACCTCGAATATGCGCGATGTCTTTTCTTCAATGATGGAGCGAGCCACGTTCATCCCATAAAACAGGATGACGAAGTACATCAGAAAAAACATGCCATAGGCGCTGCCGAAGGCGGCAACAGATGTGTCCTTCCTGCCTGCGCTCTCCAGATGCACCGGCTCAAGCAGGGCGTTCACCTCTTTTGCGCCCATTCCGGAGTGCGTTAGTTTCTCGCGGGTGAGCGTCGCTCCAATAGCATCGGCGACCCGCGCACGGCCAATCACATCCGCCTTGGACCTCGGCTGCCACTGAAAGGTCGCGCGCGCACCGGCCACAGTGGACGGCACGACAACGAGATATCCATCGAGTGTGCTTTCTTTGGCCTTAAGCTGCGCATCGAGTGTGGTCAGGATGCCAGGTTCCGCAGACGGATAGACATCTACCGCAACCTTCCGCTCTTTGCCGGACAGCTCGGTTCCAAAGTCGGTCGCAAATTGCTGATCGTCGGTGACAACAGCGATGTGGCTCATCGATCCGCTATGTCCATTGACCAGCACCGCGCCAAAGAGGATTCCGCCCATCAACAGCGGGATGAGGAGGGTCATGATCAGGAAGCTCTTGGCCCGAATGCGCTCCAGATACTCACGTTTTGCGATCAGCCATACGTTATGCATCGACTTTGCCTCCGGATTCCGCGTCGCCGAAACTTGCCCGGACGTTTTCGATGAAGATCTCTTCCAGCGTCGGTTCGATCACTTCAAACCGCGAGATCACCGCGCCGCCTGCCACTGCCGCGGCGAGCACCTGCTGTGCCGCGGCTTCATCACGCAGCAGGATGTCGGCGTGGCCGGAGTAGTTCTTCGCCGCCTCGATGCCGGGGTGCTGCAAAAAGGCATCGTTGCCCTCGAACACCATCTGTACGTGGTTGCGTGGGTATTGCGACTTCACCTCACGCATCGACCCCGAAAGCAGCAGCTTGCCGCGCGAGATCAGTGCGATCGCGTCGCACAGCTTTTCGACCTGGTCCATGCGGTGGGTTGAGAACAGGATTGCCTTGCCCTGATTGCGCAGTTCGTGCAGCGTGTCCTGCAACAGCGTAGCGTTGACGGGATCGAGCCCGCTGAAGGGCTCGTCCATGATGATCAGATCGGGCTCGTGGAGCAGCGATGCGATGAACTGGATCTTCTGCTGCATCCCCTTGGACAGCTCTTCCGTCTTCTTGGCGATGGTGTCGGAAATCTCCAGACGCTCGCACCAGGCAATCGCCCGCGAGCGCGCCAGCGGTTCGCTGAGGCCGTGAAGCTGGCCGAGGAAGATGAGCTGGTCGAGTACCTTCATCTTCTTGTACAGGCCGCGTTCTTCCGGCAGGTACCCCACGCGATGCAGCGCCGTACGCTCGAACGGCTTGCCGAACAGATTCACCGAGCCTGAATCGGGGACGGTCATCCCGATCATCATGCGGATGGACGTGGTCTTGCCCGAGCCATTCGGTCCGAGCAGGCCAAACATCGTGCCGGGTTCAATGTTCAGGGTAAGGCCTTCGACGGCGATCTTGCTGCCATAGACCTTGCGGATAGTACGGAGCTCGACGATGGACATAAGAAGGAGGCAGGGCCCTTTTGGATTACTGGTACCGCATAGTTTATCTTGAGCCTTCATTGAAAAATAAGCACTTAGGTAACCACGAATCCGGGGCATTGGGCAGTAACGGAAGCGGCGGTGAAGTAACGTAGATTCAGTAGCCTTGGGACGGACCACGGGTTGGCGTAAGTAAGCTGGACGACACATGCCACGAAATGCGTCCTAAGAAAATGGGACCAATGACCGCCGCAAAACCTGATAACGAAGCACAACGCCTGGAAGCACTGAAACGCCTGGAACTACTGGACACCGAACCGGAGCCGGAGTTCGATGAGCTGGTCCATCTTGCGGCTGCCATCTGCGGCACACCGATCAGCCTCGTCACATTGCTCGACGAGCGACGCCAGTGGTTCAAGGCGGCCACTGGCATGAACGTCACGGAAACTCCACGCGAGGTGGCTTTCTGCTCGCACGCGGTCCTGCAGTCGGGCGTGTTTATCGTCAAGGACGCTGCGGCTGACGAGCGCTTCGCCGACAATCCCCTGGTCACTGGCGAGCCGCACATGCGCTTCTACGCCGGCGTTCCCATCACCAGCCCCGATGGCTTCACGCTGGGGACCCTTTGCGTCATCGACCGCGAGCCGCGCCAACTCACCCAGCTTCAGTTGGACATGCTCACCATGCTGGCGCGGCAGGTGGACGCGCGCCTGGAATTGCGCCAGCAGCGCCGCCAGTTGCAGACGGCGCTGGCCGAAGTGGAACACTCCCGCACCGAACTGCGCCTGAGCGACGAACGCTTCCGCATGTTCATGGACCACAGCCCGTTCCTCAGTTTTATAAAAGACATGGACGGCCGTCTGGTGTTCTACAACCAGCGTTTCGCGGAGCGTTTTCGCATCACACGCACGGCCTGGCTGGGCAAGGACGACTCCGAACTTTTCCCGCCGGAGCAGGCCCAGATCGTTCGCCAGCACGATATCGGCGTCCTGATGGCCGGCACGTTGCAGGTCGTAGACGAAGAAGTGCCGGACGACAAGGGTGTCATCGCCCACTGGCGGTCGTACAAGTTTCCCTGCGTCGATTCGCGCGGTGCCACCCTGCTGGGAGGCATTGCCGTCGATGTGACCGACACCCGGGCCAAAGAGCTTGCCCTGCGGAAAACGCAGGCCCAGTTGCAGGCCGCCAACGTCCGGCTGCAGGAGCTATCGGTGACGGACCCACTCACCGGGCTGGGCAACCGCCGTGTATTCGACGAGCGCCTGGCCGCGGAGATGACCGCAGTGCGCCGTGGACGGAAGCTCGCGATGCTGATGCTCGACATCGACCACTTCAAGCTGCGCAACGACACCTTCGGCCATCAGGACGGCGACGAGGTGTTGCGCCAGATGGGTGCGCTGATGCGGCGCGTCGTGCGCGGACACGAAGTCGCTGCGCGTTATGGCGGCGAAGAGCTGGTGGTGCTGATGCCGAATGCGAACGAGGGCGATGCGGCCGGATTGGCCAGACGCCTGCTGCGGGCGGTACGCGAAATGCGGTGGGCGCATCAGCCGGTAACCGTCAGCATCGGCGTCGCCGATACCCAGAATAATGCGGACATGACCGCTGCCGACTTGATCACCGCAGCCGACACCGCCATGTACGCCGCCAAGGCCGCCGGACGGAACTGTTACGTGCGGCGGAGTGAGACGGCTTAAGAGCGCTTACGAGGCGCTGATGGCTCTTGGGTTCGTTTACAGGCTGTTTGTTCTTCCGACCTGCAAATCGGGGCGCATGTCACGCCTGGTGAAGCTTGCTGTGCTGAAACGATGGGGTCAGATGAGGCCACAGGCGACGATGGGTCGTTTCTTTTTATCGAGCGTGACGCCTTTGTTACCTCCTAATCCTCGTTGTCGAAATAGAATAAGGTTTTCAGAGGTCAAGTGATGATCAGTCGATTTACCGGAGAACAAGGCCGTCAGCTCCTCTTCGAAACGCTTTGCGAGCAGAAGATTGTCGCAGGTGACCCGAACTTAGCGAAGCGCATCCTGGAGTTGAGCGAGCCCGTCGATGTGCCGGCAGGCGATTCGGTCATTGAACAGGGTGCGGCAACCAACGATTTATACCTGGTCCTTGCGGGCTCGTTCGATATTGTCGTGAACGGCCGGAGGATCGCTCGGCGCTATGCCGGCGATCACGTCGGGGAGATGGCAGCCGTTCAGCCCATCCTGCGCCGCTCGGCTACTGTTACGGCTACGGAAGATTCAGTCGTCGTGAAGCTGAGCGAAGCGCAACTCTCCGAACTGTCGCAGGCCTTCCCGGGTATCTGGCGGGTCGTCGCAAGTGAGCTGGCACGCCGGCTTGAGCTGCGGAACATGCTTGTGACATCGATGCATGATCGTATACGGGTGTTCATCCTCTCCTCTACGGAAGCGCTGCCGATAGCACGGGCAATGCAAAACACGTTTCAGCATGATCCGTTCGACATCACCGTGTGGACGGACGGTGTCTTTCGGGATTCGTCCTTTCCTGTCACCAGTCTTGAAGCAGCAGTCGACCAGAGCGATTTCGCCATAGCGATTGCGCCACCGGACGATGTTCTTACGACCCGCGATCATCAGTCCCTGGTTCCCAGGGATAGTGTGACTTTTGAGCTCGGTCTTTTCGTTGGCCGACTTGGACCGAGGCGTTCGTTTCTGGTAGAGCCGCGTCCGGCGGAGGCACAACTTCCGTCTGATCTCTCAGGTGTAACCGCCATCGGCTACCGCATCGACAAGAACGATTTGTCGAACAGCGAGGCCCTGGCAACCGCTATCGCGCCCTCTTGTCACGAAATGCGCAACCTCATCAACGAACTTGGACCGATTAACTGAAAACAGGGCCCGCAACCCAGAATGCGGATAGGACCGCTGCCGACTGGATCACGGCAGAGGGAAAGGACCCGCGTCGGCTCATTGACGAGGAGCCACTCGAAACATCTCTTCCACCCACTCCGTCTAGTATGTGAAACAGGAGACGGTTCATGCGCGTACTTTGCACGATGCTCGCTTTGGGCATGGCGGCGGCTGCCCAAACTCCACAAGCCACCACTGGGCCCCAGGCTCCCGCACCAACGCTGCAAACTCACCAGCCCGGCGCTCCCGTCTCGACCATCACCGCCGGAACCCAGCTCGTTGTCGTTGATGTTGTCGTCCAGGACAGCGCCGGCAACCCCGTCCATGGGCTCAGCGGCAAAGACTTCGCCGTCTCCGAAAACAAGAAGCCGCAGACTATCAAGACCTTCGACGAGCATTCCGCCGCCGATCTCTCCCATATCAAGCTTCCGCCGCCCCTCCATCTTCCCCCCGGCACCTTCACCGACTACCAGCCGGTTGCCGACGACAGCACCCTCAACGTCCTCCTGCTCGACGCCCTCAACACCCCGATGAAGGACCAGGCCTACGTCCGCTATCAGCTCCAGCAGTTCGTCAAGAATGAGAAACCCGGCACCCGTGTCGCCATCTTCGGCCTGACCAACCACCTGATCCTGCTGCAAGGGTTCAGCTCCGACCCGGAAGTCCTCAAGGCCGCCGTCGAGCACCGCCTGATCCCGCGTGCGTCTGTGCTGCTCGATGACGCTGCCGGCAGCAATACCGACCCCGATTCTCTGTCCGACATCATGACGCAGGCCGGCGCCAGCGCAACCGCCGTCGCCGGCGTACAGCAGTTCGAGGCTGAGAGCGCCAGCTTCCAGACCCAGATGCGGATCGACTACACGGTCGCCGCCTTTGAGAACATGGCGCGCTATCTGATGTCGTTTCCCGGCCGCAAAAATCTGATCTGGTTCTCCGGCTCCTTTCCGCTGACCATCTTCCCCGACCCTTCGCTCGAAAACCCCTTCGCGGTCGAGAACGACGCCGGCGATCAACTGCGCGAGGCCAGCAATCTGCTCGACCGCGCGCGTGTCGCCGTCTATCCCATCGACGCACGCGGCCTCCAGACCCTGCCTATGTTCGACGCCTCGCGTTCGGGCAGAGGGTACGCCAGCAACCCCGGCAAGATGGGCAGTGACATCGCCGCCTTCAGCCAGCAGAACGCGGAGGAGCACATGGCCATGGCCCAGATCGCGGACGATACCGGTGGCCATGCCTTCTACAACACCAATGGCCTTGCGGCCGCGGTTGGCAAGGCCATCGAGGCCGGCTCGAACTACTACACCCTCACCTACACGCCCACGAATCGCGACCAGAAGGGCGACTACCGCAGCATCCAGGTCCAGCTTGGACAGGAGTTCGCTTCGCGCGGCCTGAAGCTTTCCTATCGGCGCGGCTACTACGCTGAGGACGCGAAGGCCCGCCGCGCTGTACCTTCGTCTCTTACCGGCTCTGCGAGTCCTGCTGCACCGGCCGCCGCACCCGCCACTGGAAGCGCTGCCTACGCCATGCAGGCCATGCAGCGCGGCTCGCCCACACCCAGCGAAATCCTTTTCAAAGTCCGCGTGCTGCCCGACTCCACCGGCACCGAAGAAACCGTCGCACCCAGGAACCAGTTGAACCCCGCCGCCAATGTGAAGGGGCCGTTCCGGCGTTACGACCTCGATTTCGCTGCCTTGCCGACGGACTTTTCTTTCCCCTTGCAGACCAACGGCCGCCGCCACGCCTCCATCGAGTTCGTTGCCATGGTCTACGACGCCGACGGCAAGCTGCTGAACATTCAGGGCGACGTGCTCGATGTGGAAACTGCCGCCGAGAACTATGCGAAGACATTGCGTTCCGGAATTGGATATCGTCTCCAGATCAGCGCACCCGCCAAACGCGAAAGCTTCCTCCGCATCGGCATCCGCGATGAGCTCTCCGGAAAGATGGGAGTCGTGGAGATTCCCACCACTGCGATCGACCACCTTCCACCGCCGCCGCCCCTGACAGCAGCGCCTCCCGCGGCGAGTACGCCCGCACCGAAGTAGTTGGCGTTCCGGCAGAAGCTTATTCATGATGAACGAAGGCTCACGCCTCAGCAAGCTGCACACGCGTAACCTCTCCACAAACTTGTCATCCGGAGCGGAGTTGGGGTTGTTTGAGAAAGAGCTGTCGAGCTTTGCCCGATACCCACGGCCGCTCTCCAACTGGGCAAGGTCGTACTCGAAGAAATCCGTGACAGCGGCCCTCGCGTCGGTTTGTCTGGTATCGGCCTATTTCGCTTCCATGTGCCTGGGACGACTTTCTTCAGCTTGAGGAGTTCTAATACCAGGAGCTAAAGTCCCCGGAGGCGCAGCCTTCGGGTGAGATTCCGCAGGAATCGACATGTCT
>Ga0070679_100002849_pt1 | contig 15707 bp, 10 predicted proteins | sample KBSC63BmetaG_FD_65652 | JGI IMG/M metagenome (GOLD analysis project Ga0070679, IMG submission 65652) | Corn rhizosphere microbial communities from Kellogg Biological Station, Michigan, USA - KBS C6-3B metaG | ecosystem: Host-associated > Plants > Roots > Rhizosphere | place: USA: Michigan... | reverse complement strand
GCCCAGGCCGAGACCTATGCGAAGGGTACGGACAGCCAGGATAGTCATACCCGGGAGAGGAGCAGTAATCGGGCCAACATTTTTACCCGCCCAAACCCCGTCTTTTGGGGCTAACCCGCCCCGCCTGTTGCCGCCGCCGCAACAGGTGCAGATGTCGCCCATACAACGGTACTGCCGCCCTGCGGCTTACGTCAGCGGCGCTGGGCCTTCAACTCGCGCCGGTGGCGCCCATCACGCAGATGCACCCGCTTGCAGCGCTCGGAACACAGAGTGACGCGAATGCTCGCCCGATCACACACCAGGCACACCCACCGGCATTCGACCTGCTTGCGGCAGACAGAACACTCGGACGCGCCGAGCATCACCGCGCCGTGAGGACCAGCCCGACCAGCGCCCGCAGGCGGAGGACTTCGCGCTCCTCGGCCAGGCTGCCGTCACGAAAGCGACGCGCATGCTCGGCCAGCACCAGCAGCGCCGACGGGAAGTCCTGTCGGGCCATGGCCGCCCGGGCCAGACGCAGCAGGCGCAACTCCTGACGCGAGGCCGGGAACGCCGGCTGCGCGCCCAGCCGGCCAGTGACCGACGCCGCCGCCGCTTCGGCCGGCGGCGAAGGCGCGGCGGGCCGCGGGTTCAGCGGCCGCGCCGGCGCCGCGATGGCGCGCTCGCCCAGGTGCGCGCGAAGCTGGTAGGTGCCGGCGGCGATCGCCAGCGCCGCCGCCAGGCTCAGGCAGGTCGCCAGCAGGCGGCCGCCCAGCGTCACGTCCGTCTGGCGGCGCAGGACCGCGATCTCGCCGACCACCATGGCGGCGCGGGCGCGCCCGACCGCACGCGCGCGGACCCCCGCGGCGAGCGGCAGGACCGCCCGCTCGCTGTCCAGCAGCGCGCGAATGTCAGACGGCAGATCGTTCCCTGGTTCGTTCATCGCCCCTTCCCGACGCTACGACGGACCACGGGCAGCCCCGCGTTCCACTCCCTCAAGGCGAGCTGGTGACCTTCAACATGACCACCCCGTGGCTCGGCACCGACGAGGCCATGTACGAACCGGTGAAGCTGCCGAGATCGGTGTGGCTCCAGAGATCGCGCACCGTCGCGGCCCCCGCCGGCAGGCCGATCTGGCTCCACTGGACGGTGATGGCCGCGGCCGACGAGCCGCGGTTCAACAGCGCGACCGCCCGGGTGTTCGTGCCGGCCAGCGTCTTCGACCAGACCTCCAGGTTGGTGGCGGGCGTCGCCACCCGCTTGCCCTGCATCCCCAGGGGGTCCTGATCGACCGCCACCACCTCGCTGTTGGTCAGCGTCGCCTTCGTGTTGGCGCTCATGCTGCGGATGTCGTTACCCGCGATGAGCGGCGCCGCCAGGATGGCCCACATGCTGAAGTGGGTTCGCCCTTCGGCGTCGCTGAGGCCGCTGTTTCCGACCTCCAGCATGTCGGGATCGTTCCAGTGCCCAGGGCCGGCGTACTGCGACAGGTTGGCGTCCTGGTCGACGAGCCCGATCATCGAGCTCCAGCTGGCGTTGATGTCGAAACCGATGCGCCACATGTTCGCGATGCTCGGCAGGTTGATCGAGCAGGTGTTGGGCGGGCAGCCAGAGCCGTCGCCGGGGTTGATGCTGAAGAAGATCGGCCGGCCGGTGGCGCGCAGGGCGTTCCCCATGGTCGCGAACCCACCCAGGCCCGAGGCCGCGCAGTGGTCGTACTTCAGGTAGTCGACGCCCCAGGAGGCGAAGGTCTGCGCGTCGGTGGTCTCGTGGCCGCCGCTTCCGACGGCGCCCGCCGCGTCCGAGCAGTTGCAGTAGAGGCCCACGCAGGTCTTGGTGTTGGGCGACTCGTAGATGCCGAACTTCAGCCCCTTGCCGTGGATGTAGCTGGCCAGCGCGGCGATGCCCGACGGGAACTTGGTGGTGTTGTACTGGAGCTTGCCGCTGGAATCGCGGCCGTTCATCCAGCAGTCGTCCAGGTTGACGTACTGGTAACCGACGGCCTGCATGCCGCTCGACACCATGGCGTCGGCGATCCCCTGGATCAGCTTTTCGTTGATGTTGCACTGGAACAGGTTCCACGAGTTCCAGCCCATGGGCGGCGTGGCGCCGAGGATGTCCGACGCCCCGCCCGCGCCGGTGGTCCCACCCGAGGCGCGCGCGCCGGCCGTTCCGCCGGCGGCCGTGCCGCCGCCCCCCGCCGCGCCCCCCTTGCTGCCGGCTGCGCCGCCGGTGCCGGTCGTGGCGTTGTTGCCACCGTGCCCGCCGGTCGCCTCGCCGGCTCCGGCGCTGCCGCCCCGCCCGCTGCCGCCGGCCGCGCCCGACGCGCCGCCGCGGCCGCTGGCGCCGCCCGTGGCCACGATCCCGCCCGTGCCCGTGACCGTGCCCCCGGTGCCCGTGCTGATGCCGCCGCTGCCGGTGGCGCCGCCTCGCGCGCTGCCACCCGTGCCGCCGGAGGCGGGCTCGCCGGAGCCGCCGCTGCCGGTCGTGGCGCCCGTTCCACCCGAGGCACACGCGCCGCCGAATCCGAACAGGATTGCGGCAGTCAGAACCACACGACCGCGCGCGGCCTGTGACGAGATCGTCCGTCGACCAGCCATGACCATCATTGTCGCGAGCGCTGGCCCCTTGTGACAAAGGTTGCGCCGGCCGCGAACAATCCACCGTCGGTGGCGGGCCACCCGATCAGGCGTTGCCGGTCTTGACGGACGGGACCAGGCGAAGCCGGATCTCCATCGGCTGCTCGCTGCCCGCCGGCCAGAACTCGGGGTCTCCGGACGTTGCGGCGCTCAGCGCGACGCCGTTCCGGAATCCCTGGCGCGGGCCCGTGTGCCAGCGCGCCCGGAACAGGCGGTGGAAGTGCGCGTAGCTACCGAAGCCCGCTTCGCGCACGGCCTGGCGCAACGTGGGCCGGCGGCCGTCGTCGACGGCGAGCAACGCAAACAGCCGCTTGAAGCGCAGGCGATTGCGGTACTCGACCATCGAGACGCCCATTTGCCCTTTGAACAACCGGGCCAGCCGGCTCACGCTGAGGCCGAGACGTTCGCTCAGCTCTTTGCCGCTCAACGTGGGATCGACGTTGAACATGGCGGCCATCACCTGAACCACGTCTCTGGGCGACGAGGTCCCTTTTTCAACAATATTGGTCCGCACGCTTTGTGACTGTCCTCGGCGTGCCTCGGTTGTCACGCCATCATCGAAAGTGGCGGAAAAAGAGAAGTCGGCTGCGTCAAAACCAGGTCTCGGCTTGCACACCGAAGGTCGAGCCACTGAGCAGGGTCGAGTACCGGTAGATGTTGCCGGAATCGATGCCGGCGGCCCGGGCCACGTCATTCCAGACCGCCCAGGTGTAAAACACGCGCAGCTCCGGGCGCGTCATCAGGCCCGGCCCCGTCGAGATCGTCGGCGCGACGGTGAACTTGGCCAGGTATTGAGGCTTGGCACCGTTGCTCTTGGTGATCCGGTCGTAGCCGGCCTCGCCCACCAGCTTGGCGTACTTGGTGAACCCCCAGGCCACGCGGCCGCCAGCCGAGTACCAGTTGGTGTTCTGTCCGGCGTTCCCGAGGAAGTTGTTGTCACGCTGGTAGACGCCGGCCAGCTGCGCGCCCACCGAGGGGATGGGCTGCACGGTGAGCACGTCGACCACCCGGATGCGCGACTCGCTGGGGCTGAAGTAGAGGGAGAAGTCCGGGTAATAGAACCGGGACAGCGTTCCGAACCCCGTGCCGCCGCCTTTGCCGTATTGAAACGCCAGCTTGTTGTTGCCGCCCAGCAACTGCTGGACGAACTGAACAGTCACGCCCCAACCGCTGCTGGTGACCCCGGGGTGGTTGCTGAAGTCCGCGATGTACTGAAAGCCGAGCTGGAACTCGCCGCTCGCGTAGGGCTTGATTCCACGCAACTGAATGTCGTTGCGGAAACCGAAATCGTTGATGTCCGGCAACAAAGGGCTGGTGGGGTCCGTCGGGGACGCCGGCTCGCCGTCGACCGCGAACAGCCCGTAGCTGAGGCGCAGGTCGTCGCCCAGGTGGATGTCCTCGATGCCGCCTCCCACACCGGACGGATTCCAGTAGAAGAAGTCGCTGATGTAGACCGATTCGCGCTTGTAGTAGCGCGTTCCCGCCCACGCCGTTCCGCCGAACAGCCAGGGGATGTTCTTGATGTCGACGTAGAGGTTGGGGAACGACAGCGTCGCGCCCGTCGCGGTCGTGCGCATCGACGGCGAATTGACGGTGTTGGTCGGCGAATACCCGATGTAGGTGTTGGGGATGAACACCGTCGGCATGAAGTGCAGCGTCGAGACCACGCCGTCGTCGCCGGCGTAGGTCACGATCGTGAAGTGCGTCTCGGACCAGACCTCGCACTCGTTGCCGAGGCGGTACTTCGACACCAGCCCGGCAGGGTTCGCAATCGAGAAGCAGGTCATGCGCCCCTTCTGATTGCTGGCCCCGAAGCCGCCGCGGAAGTAACCGCTGACGGTCAGGTCGCCGAACTTCGGCCCCGGCGGCGTGGCCGCCGCGGCCGCCGGCACGGGCGTCGTCGCCGCCGGCGCGAACACCGGTGCGGGCGTCTGGGCTTCCTTGGGCTGCTCGGTGTTGTGCTCGGTGTCGGCCTCGGTGTTGGGCGCGGCGTCCGGCTCCTGGGCCCACGCGGCGCCCGTCGCGCCGCCGATCACAAACAGACTGGTGAAGGCAAAGACCTGAAGTGTTCGTCTCATCATTCTCATCAACCCTGACGATCTCATCAACCCTGACGGTCGTTCCAGCGCAGCTCGCGTTTCAGTGCCGCCAGGTCGGTGCCGTGACCGATGTGGACGCACTCGATGTCGAGGATGGCGGCCAGGTCCTCCAGCTCCTCGGCGGTGACGGCCTGGCTCCAGGCCGTGTGGTGCGCGCCGCCCGCCAGCAGCCAGGCGTGGGCGCCGCGCTTGAAGTCCGGCCGTGGCACCCAGAGAGCGCGCGCGACGGGCAGCTTGGGCATGGCGTGCTCGGGGCGGAGGGCGTCGACCTCTTGAACGATGAGGCGCATGCGGCCGCCCATGTCGACCATCGTGGCGGCGACCGCCGGCCCCGCGCCGGCGCTGAAGACCAGCCGGCAGGGCGCGGCCTTGCCGCCGATGTCCAGCGGATGGACCTCCAGCGACGGCTTTCCCTCGGCGATCGAGGGGCACACCTCCAGCATGTGCGCGCCCAGGACTTTCTCTTCGCCTTTGACCAGATGGTAGGTGTAGTCCTCCATGAACGACACGCCGCCCTTGCGCCCGGCCGACATGACCTTCATCAGTCGGACCAGCGCGGCGGTCTTCCAGTCGCCTTCGGCGCCGAAGCCGTAGCCGTCGGCCATCAGACGCTGGCAGGCCAGGCCCGGCAGCTGGTTGAGGCCGTAGAGGTCCTCGAACGTGGTCGTGAAGGCGCCGTACCCGCCCTCGGTCAGGAAGGCGCGCATCCCGATCTCCTGGCGGGCCGCGTGGCGCAGGTTCTCGCGGTGCTCGCCACCGCGGAGCAGCGACGGCGCCAGCGTGTAGGTCGCCTCATAGACGGCGACCTGCTGCTCGATCTCGGCGTCTCGCACCTCGGACAGGCGCTGGACCAGATCGCCCACCGCGTGGCCGTTGATCGACCAGCCGAACTGGATCTCGGCCTGGACGCGGTCGCCACCGGTCACCGCGACCTCGCGCATGTTCATGCCGCCGAACCGCACGATCTTGAGGCTCCGCGACTCGGCGGCCGCCCGCGCGACCCGGCACCAGCTCCCCAGCTCGGCGATCACGTCGGCGTCCTGCCAGTGACCGACCACGATCTTGTGCTCGAGGCGCAGCCGCGCCACCACGAACCCGAACTCGCGGTCGCCGTGCGCCGACTGGTTCAGGTTCATGAAGTCCATGTCGATCTGCCCCCAGGGCAGCTCGCGGTTGTACTGGGTGTGCAGGTGGGCCATCGGCTTGGCCAGCTGCGTGAGCCCCCGGATCCACATCTTCGACGGCGAGAAGGTGTGCATCCAGGTGATGACGCCCACGCAGGCGGGCGACGCGTTGGCCTCCAGGCACATCCGGTGGATGGCGTCGGGCCCGGTCAGCGTCGGCTTGCAGACGACGCGGACCGGAAGCCGCCCCTGGGTGTCGAAGTAGGCCGCCATCTCGCGCGCGTGCGCGGCCACCTGGTTCAGCGTCTCCTGGCCGTACAGCTCCTGGCTGCCGGTCAGGAACCAGACTTCTTGTTCGCTCATGGCGCGCGTCCGCTCACTGGCCGTACGAGAAGACGATGCTGGCCTGGACCTTGTTGTCCGCCCCGTCCGACGAGAAGGCAGCGGTCATCACCCCCTCGAACCAGTTCCCCTGGTCGCCGTCGCTGTTGTCGCCGCCCGTGCCGAGGCCGATGGCCCCTTCCTTGCGCATCGGGTTGTAGCGCGTGCTGGGGCGCTGTCCGTCGAACGGCGTCGTCAGGACGCCCTGGGTCGCGTCGCCCGACTTGATGGCCCAGTGGTTCTTGCCGGCCGCGTCGCCCTTGACCATGGCCGTGACGTACTTCGAGGTGATCGGCTTGTTCTTGGTGTAGGGGCTGACGTTCCCGGCCCACAGGCCGTTCTCGAGGTCGCCCATGACCCAGGGGCCGTCGCCATCGCCCTTGCCCCAGATGGTGCAGGAGCCGAAGTAGACCGCCTCCATGGTGCCTTCGCCGTCGTCGCGGCTGGTGGTCTCCATGTTGCCGTAGTCGAAGCAGCAGCCGCCGTTCGAGAAGTTGCCGGCGACGACCATGTACTCGGTCTCGGCGTCGTCTCCCTTGGCGGTCCCGACCGCGTTGTTGTTGCGGTAGCCGACGCCGGGGACGATGTGGACGCCGTAGACCTTGTGGCCGCTGAAGGTGGCCGACACGCCCTTGGCGTTGGCCTCGTTGTCGGCGGTGGTCTTGGCCATGCCGGCCGGCGCCTTGGTCAGATGGTTCCCCATGCCCGACTGGTCGTAGATGATCGAGATCGTGCAGGTGTCGGTGCCGCAGAAGTCGTCCTGGTCGGCCGAGTTCGCGAACCCGCCGGCTTCCAGCACGCCGATGTCCTTGGTCGAGCCGTCCGACTTCTTCACCTGGTAGAGGTTTCCGTTGTACGAGGCATAAAGCGCCCGGACCGTGCTGTGAGCCGCCACACACGGGCCGCCGTCGGCCGCGTAGATGTCGCAGGGCCAGCCCTGAACCCCGGCCCAGCCGGCGTCGACCACGTTCCCCCCCGACCCGCCGGAGGCCGTCTCGCCCCCCCCGGCGTCCGATTCGCTCGACTTGATCGAGCAGTTCACGGAACCCGACGCCAGCAGCGTCATCAGCGCGATTTCAGTCCAGATACCTCTTGGTCTCATCAGACCGGGATTGTCGGGAAGAGTGCGAACTTGTGATCGATTCGTCGCCCGCGGGATTCCTGACAAGGGGGGACCTGGAATGACAAGTCGGCTCGGTGGCCGCCGGGCGTAGGCGCCAGATCAGAGAAGAAACGCCCCAACGAAGGAGGCTCGAGGGACCCATGCGAAACGGACCGGCACGACTCGGAGGCGCGGTGCTGCTCGCCCTGGCGGCGGCGGCTGGCTGCAGCAGCTCGAACGGGGGGGGCGGAACCGGCGGAAGCACCGGCACCGGCGGGACCACCGCGACCGGTGGCACCCGGGCGACAGGCGGCACGACGGGCAGCGCGGGCGCGCTCGGCGGGGCGGGGACGTCCGGGACGGGCGGCGCCGGCGGGGCGCCCGTGACGACGCTCAGCCCCAGCAAGGCCGTGAACGCCCTGAGCGCCGCCGAGGCCAAGCAGCTTTGTGATGAGACGTACGCTTATTTCGGGACCACAATCACCAAGACCACGACCTGCAAGTGGCAGGGGCTGTTCTACGGCTCCCAGAGCAGCCCGCCGTCGCAGTCCGTCCTGCAGCAGAAGTGCTCGCAGAAGGAGACGAGCTGCAACCAGGTGAGCGATCCCTGGGCCGACAACATCGGGTGCAACGACATCCCGACCGGCTGTACGGCGACGGTGGCCGAGTACGCCACCTGCATCAGCGACCAGGTGGCGGCGTTCATCCAGACGGTGGACGGCCTGCCGGATTGCGCGGCGCTGATGACCACCGACGAGTCGAAGGTCACCGACGCCCAGATCAACCCCAACCCGCCCGCGAGCTGCGCGTCGCTGGCCAACAAGTGCCCGGACCTGACGCCCCCCAGCCCGTACAACCAGTGAGCGAAAGGGGCCTCGGACCTGGCCCGAGGCCCTTTCTTCTCAGCCGGGCGTCAGCACCAGCATCACGACGCTCTTGGCGGGCAGCGTGACCTGGACCGTCTTGCCGGAGGCGGAGCAGCTGGAGCCGGCCAGCGGCTGGATGTTGACCTTCTCGGTCTGGCCGAAGTCGTTATAGCTGTCCTTGGCCGGGCCGGTGACGACCTGCGCGCTGGAGACGACGTACGCGCTCTGGCTGCTGTTGACCGTGATCTTGACGGTGCGCGCGTTCACCAGGTCGACGTTGGCCAGGCTGATGTTCACGTTGCCGTTGCTGTCGACGGTCGAGCCGGCGGACAGCACGGGGAAGGTCTGGCTGTTGCCGCTGATGTTCTCGCTGGTCAGCGTGTTCGGCGCCCACTTGGCGCCGGCGCGATGGTGCGGCAGGAACATCTTCCAGACGTAGAACGTCGGCGTCTTGACCAGCGCGCTGTCGCTGGCGCGGGTCAGCAGCAGCGAGTGGATGACGTTGATCCCCTGCGCCAGCCCCGCCATCTGGTAGCGGTCGGCGTGCTGCATGAAGAGGTGCAGCGACTCCGCCGCCGAGATGGCGTCCATGACCGTCCCCTGCTGCTGCCAGCCGTCGCCGCCCGGGATCGGCTCGAGCCAGTCACCCCACTCGTCCTCGTAGATCTTGATGGTGTTGTTCGGATCGACCTGGTTCAGCGTCTGCAGGATGCGATCGATGCGCGGGCCGATCTGCCCCTTGTTGGCCGCGTTGACGACGTCGTAGTACTGCGCGTCGGTGAAGCCGGTGTTGGGGATGTCGCTCGGGTGATAGATGTAGTCGTGGATCTCGACGCCGTCGACCTTGCCGACCAGGTTCTTCACCTCGGTGTCGAACCAGGTCCAGTTGCCGATGAGGCCGGTGCTGGCGATCAGCTTCAGCTTCTTGCCGTTCACCGGCGCTGACAGCATCTGGTAGTTGGCCAGATAGTTGGTCTCGTAGGTCGCCTCGTCCTGGTTGCCGCCGCAGCCCCAGACCTCGTTGCCGATCTTGAAGTAGTTCAGCGACCAGTCGGTGTGGCTGGTGTTGTTGTTGATGTAGGTGACCCAGGCCAGGTTGTTGGCGGCCGCCGCGGCGGTGCCGGGCCCGACGATGAGCGGCGGGACGCCGAGCAGCCCCGCCAGCTTCATGTAGCGATCGGTGCCGACGTCGTTGCTGGGGTTCTTGTTGGCGCTCCAGTTGTAGCTGCCGGCCGCGCAGCCGCCGGGCCACTCGATCATGCCCACGCCGGCGTCCTTGAAGGCCTGGATGACGTCGTTGCGCATCCCGTCGGTGTTGGCGATCGCCGAGCTGGTGCCGACGAACAGGCCGCCGTTCCAGTTCTTGCCCAGCCGCTCCATCAGGAGGCCGTAGATGCCGTCGCTGACGGTGTCCTTCGCCGTGTCGGGATTGACGGTCAGCGTGTTGGCGGCGGTGCCGCTGGCGGTTCCCGTGCAGGCGTTGGTGACCATGCCGCCGGTGCCCGGGCTTCCGCCGTTGGCGCCCGAGCCGCCGCTGCCGGCGCCGGCCGCGCCGCCGGATTGTCCTCCTCCGTTGCCGCCGCGCGCGCTGCCGCCGGCGCCCGTGCTCCCGCCGCTGCCCGTCGTGCGACCGCCCGCGCCGCCGCTGCCGCTGCCGCCGCTGCCGGTCTGGACGGCGCCGCCGCTGCCGGTGGCCGCGCCGCCGCTGCCGCTGGACGTTCCCCCGGCCCCGCTCACCTGGCCGCCGGTTCCCGTGTTCGAGCTCCCACCGGTTCCCGGCGCACCGCCCGAGCCCTGACTGTTGCCGGTGCCGGTGCTGGAACAGGACGAGCCGGCCAGCAGAACTGCGGTGGCCACCGCCCAAAGCGAAGATCGTCGCGTCATCACAAAGCTCCTCGAAGGTGCCGGCGGGCGGCCGCTCGAGGTGGCGCTGGACCAATCTCCCCAGTGGCCCAGCACCCCCGTTAATCGTCTGACGGTGTCCCTGCCCATCTGCCGTCAGCGCGCGACCGCCCGCCGGTGCTTGGTGATTGTCGGAGCACGCTCCGAATTGTTAGGACTGTTGCCTTTTGCTCACCGCGCGGTGCGCCGGCGCCGCGACAGCACGATGACGGCGCCGATCAGCAGCAGCGGCAGCCCGGCGCGCGAGCCGGAGCCCGCGACGTCGCAGCTGCAGCCGGACGAGCCGCCCGTGGCCGGCGGCGCGCCGCCCGAACCGGTGCCGCTTCCGCCGGAGCCGGGGTTGGTGCTGCCGCCCGCGCCCGAGCTGTCGGTCCCGCCGGTGCCCGGGTTCGGGCTGTTGCTGCCCCCCGCGCCGTTGCTGCCGCCCGAGCCGATGGTCGCGCTTCCGCCGCTGCCCGAGGTGCTGCCCCCCGCGCCGGTCTTGCTGCCGCCCGAGCCGCCGCTGGCGCTCCCGCCGTTGCCGGCCCGGCCCGTGCTGCCGCCGGTGGCGGCGCTGCCCCCGGTGCCGCCGCTGGTCCCACCGATCCCCGTGCCGCCGCTCGACCCGGACTGGAACTGCATCCAGTTGAGGTGCGCCGCGCCGCCGAACACCGCGTACAGCGTGTGGACGCCGGTGGTGGGGGTCAGCGTGCAGGTCTGGGTCGCCCAGGCGGTGCCGGTCGACGTGATGGCGCACTTGCCCAGGGACGGTCCGCTGGCCGTGTCGGCGTGGAATTCGATGGTGGTCGCGGCAGCGGCCTGGACCCGCAGCTGCACGGCGTTGACCCCGTCATCGCTGAAGTCGACGACGTCGTAGAACACCGAGCCGCCGCTGGTCACCGAGATCGACTGCCCCACGTCGGTGTCGTTGCTGTCTTCCTTGGTCGCGCCCGACTGCCCGTCGTAGTCCTCGCCTTCGATGACCGCCAGTCCGTCGCGCCCGGTGACCGGTCGCTTGACGCTGAGGACCAGCAGCGTCCCGGCCTGCCGGTTGATGCTGAAGCTGGTCGTGTACGAGGTGGTGAGCGTGGCCATGCTCACCGGCTGCGCCAGGGCCAGGTGCTGGGCGGCGCGCATCGCCTCCCACTGCGCCTCGGTGGGGCTGCCCGGCTTGTTCTGGCTCTCCCACACGCTGTAGGGATTGCTGTGGGTGGCGTCGACCAGGTACTGCGTGACGAACACCGTCTTGCCGGACAGCGCCGGGGGCAGGTTGCTGATGTTGATGGTCACCATGTCGCTGCCGGTGGTGTTCATCTTGGCGTAGGCGTCGTAGACCAGGACCTGCAGCGAGTCGCCCGAAGCCGAGGTGGTCGCCATCGCGTCCACGCCGTCGCTGCCGGTGCCGCCCGCCGACTTCAGGCGGACGGGCCCCGTCATGTTCAGCAGCTTGAAGGCGTTGAAGGCCGCCTTGCGCATCCCCTGCGCGGTCATGAGGCCGAAGACCTGCCCGAACGGGAGCTGGCCGCTGTTCTTGCCGAGGATGTACGAGCCCGACGGTCCGCTGCTCTCGTCGAAGACGTCCGAGAGCACCCAGTACGAGAACACGGCCACCGCCGGCGTGTTGCCCGAGTTCTTGTCGGACAGCAGCTTGGCTCCCTTCAGGATGAAGCCGACGTTCCAGTTGTTGTCCATGCTGGTGACGACGTCGCCGGCCAGGCCGCCCTGCCCCGAGTAGGAGGAGTTCCACTCGGTGTTGAACGACAGCACGTCGGTGGGGGAATAGCCGGCCGAGGTGATCTGGCTGACCCGCGTGTTGTTGTCGCTGAGCAGGCCGCCGCCGTCCGCCGAGCTGCCGGTGTTCGACCCGCCCGGATAGACGTGCGACGACGCGAACGTCACCCGCGTGCCCGCGCTCTTGCAGTGCGCCAGGAAGCCGGGGACCTGCGCGGTGCCGGTGGTGGCGGGGCCGCCCACCAGCGCCTTCGGGATCACCGACGTGATGGCGGAGACCGCGTTGTCGTAGAGGCCGTAGTACTCCGTCATCTTGGCGCTGGTGGACTCGCTGGCGTTGCTGCCGTTCCAGAAGCCGGCGTAGTCGGGCTCGTTCCAGATCTCCCAGTACCACTTGGAGACGTCGTCCATACCGAACCGGTCGACGCAGTGCTGGACCACGGCGCTGATGAAGTTCTTGTAGTCGGTGGCGTTCTTGTAGATGTCGCGGTTGTTGCCGTTCAGCGCCAGCATCGTCGGCATGAACGACATCTCCATGATCGGCCGCATGCCGGCCTGCGACAGCCCCGTGAGGTACTTGTCGAAGTTGGTCCAGTTGTACGAGCCGGCGCCCTTGTAGATCCCGATGTCGTCGTTGAGGACGCCGTGGCCGCGCACGCGCAGGAAGCCGGCCTCGCGGTTGCCGATCTTGTAGTGCGACTGCAGATCCGAGCGCAGGGCCAGGCTGGCCGTCCCGGTGCCGACGCTGGCCGACCAGAAGTGGGGGTTGCCGGCCGTCTGGGTGGAGGCGTCGATGGTGATGGTGGTCGCCGCGCCGGCCAGGGGCTGGTAGATCCCGAGCGCCGCAACCCCGACCATGAGGCTAATCCGTGAGTTTTTCACGCTTGCTGCTTGTCGCGAGGCGCGGAAAGTTGTCACGATGCTCGCTGGGCTATTTCTCTGACAAAACTGCGGCCCCAGTGACAGATCGACTCGGGTTCGAGGTGCGGACGGGACGCGCGCTCTGGATGACGTGGGCCGGCGCGACCGCGGCGCTGCTGCTGGTGACCGCCGCCCCTGTCCAGGCGGCCGGGACGGTGAGCATCTCGGTCGACGCGGCCGCCGCCGGGGCCCCCCTGGAGCGGATCTGGCCGTTTCACGGCTGGGACGAGGTCAACGACACCACCCAGCCCGAAGGGCAGGCGCTGCTGGCGGCCATCGTGGCCGCGCACACGGCGCCCGTGCACGTGCGCAACCACTTCCTGCTCAACACGGGCGACGGCACGCCCGCCCTCAAGTGGGGCTCGACCAACGTCTACACGGAGGACGCCGCCGGCACGCCGGTCTACGACTGGCGCCTGACCGACGGCATCCTCGACACCATCACGGGCACCGGCGCCTTTCCGTTCGTCGAGCTGGGCTTCATGCCGGAGGCGCTGTCGACCCACCCGACCCCGTACATGAACTCCAGCCCCACCACGCTGGACGGCGGCTGCTTCTACCCGCCGGCCGATTACACGAAGTGGGGCGACCTGATCCGGACCTGGGCCACGCACGCCAGCCAGCGCTACCCCGACGCGGCAGCGACCTGGCTGTGGGAGCTGTGGAACGAGCCGGACATCGGCTACTGGAACGGGACGCTGGCCGAGTACGAGAAGCTGTACGACACGACGGAGGCGGCGCTGCACGACGTGCTGCCCGACGCGCCCCTGGGCGGTCCGGCGGTGGCGGGCGCCGGCGGCCTGTTTCTGACCGAGTTCCTGAAGCACTGCGCGACCGGCACCAACGCGGTCACGGGCACGACGGGCACGCGGCTGGACCTGGTCACCTTCCACGCCAAGGGGGGCGTCGAGGTGGCCGGCGACCACGTGGAGATGAACCTGGGGAGCCAGCTGCGGCAGCACCAGGCCGGCTTCAACGCGGTGGCCGCCGTGCCCGCCTTCAAGCAGACGCCGATCTACGTCACCGAGGCGGACCCCGACGGCTGCGCGGCCTGTCCGGCCAGCAGCATCCCCGCCGACGTTTACCGCCTGTCGCCGGCGTACGGCGCCTACGAGATGGCGATGATGAAGCACTCGCTGGAGCTGGAGGCCCAGGTGGGCGTCAAGCTGGGGGGGCTGCTGACCTGGGCCTTCACCTTCCCGGGCACGCCCTACTTCGCCGGCTACCGCACCCTGGCCACCCACGGCGTCAACCTGCCGGTCATGGCCGCGTTCCAGCTCCTGGGGCGGCTGTCGGGCGCCCGCCTGCCGCTGGCCAGCGACGGCGCCCGCCCGTTGAGCGACATCCTGGCCAACAGCGTGCGCACCGAGCCGGACGTCGACGGGCTGGCCGCGCGCGACGGAAACGTCGTGCAGATCCTGCTCTGGAACTACCACGACGACCTGCTGCCAGCCACGGCCGCGCGCGTGCACCTGACCGCCGCGCTGCCGCCGGAGCTGGGCAGCACCGTCCGGATCTCGCACCTGCGCGTCGACGAATCGCACGGCGACGCTTACACGACGTGGGTCGCGCAGGGGATGCCGGCCAGCCCGTCGGCCGCACAGGTCGCGGCGCTGCAGCAGGCGATGCAGCCCGCGCCGCTGGTCCCGAACCGGGTGGCCGCCGTGGCGGCCGGCGGGGTGGTGGCGGTCGATTTCGACCTGCCCCGCTTCGGCGTGTCGCTGGTGACGATCCAGCCCGCCACGCCAGCCGACGGTCCGCCGACCCCACCGCCGGCCGCGCCCGGCGGCGGCTGCGGGTGCGATCTGGCGGGCGGGCTGGACGCCTCACCGCTGATGCTGCTGGCCGCCCTGGTGCTGCGCCGCCGGCCGCGGCGAACCAGGGCCGATCGGCCTATTGGAAGTTCCGCGCACGGTGGCTTGAATACCGCTGGAAAACATCATGCGGATTCAATCGTCTCGGCCCTCCATCCATCGTCTGACGCGGCTGCTGGTCGTCGCGTTGCTGTCCGGCTGCGGTAGCTCGGGGGGCGGCGGGACCGGCGGCGCGACCGGCGGCAGCTCGTCGACCGGCGGCAGCTCCGCGACCGGCGGCACCAGCGCCACCGGGGGCGCGCAGGCCACGGGCGGCGCGTCCGCCACCGGCGGCAGCTCCGCGACCGGCGGCGCACCGGCCACCGGCGGCAGCTCGGCGACGGGCGGCGCACCAGCCACCGGCGGCGCGGGGGGAATGGCCGGCAACCACGGGCGGGGCGGCGCCGGTGGTGGTGGCGTGGCGGGAAAGACGGGCGCCGGCGGGACAGCCGGCGGGACAGCCGGCGGGACAGCCGGATCGACGGGCGGCGGCGGCTCGACGCCCGCCGGTGGCGCCAGCGGTTCGGACGCCACGATCGTCCCCGATCCGTCCTGGGCCTGCGGCATGACGAAGGGGATCCCGTCGCCGTCGCACGGCACGCTGGTGTTCCGCGCCAGTCTTCAGGTGACCGCGACGCAGGACGTGGGGGCGACCCAGTACGGCCATCGCCGCGTCCTGGACATCGGCGGCGGCACCGTGACCGGCTCGAAGCTGCAGGCCACCGTTCTCAAGGGGGGCTTCGACTTCGAGCTCACGCTCTCCAACGGCGTCGTCGAGCTCGAGCAGATCGACGTGCTGAAGGCCAGCGACGGAACGCTCATCTACCTGCGCACCTGCGGGGTCGCGCCATCCGGCACGTCGGAGGTGCGCATCGTCCCCGACTTCGAGGTGGCGACCTCCAGCTCGCTGGCCTGGCTCAACACCGGCACGTTCGCAGGCACGCGAACCGTCGACGCCGCCGGCACCACCATGGAGCTGGACGTCTACGACGTCTCGAACGCCACCGCGGCCGCTTCCAGCGTCACGATCGCCGTCCCCAGCGGCGCCAAGCCGCAGCCCTGGGACTGCTCGACGATGACCGGCGGCAAAGGGGCCAGCGTCTTCACCGAGAACGTCACGCTCGGCTCGTC
>Ga0070679_100002847_pt1 | contig 15715 bp, 14 predicted proteins | sample KBSC63BmetaG_FD_65652 | JGI IMG/M metagenome (GOLD analysis project Ga0070679, IMG submission 65652) | Corn rhizosphere microbial communities from Kellogg Biological Station, Michigan, USA - KBS C6-3B metaG | ecosystem: Host-associated > Plants > Roots > Rhizosphere | place: USA: Michigan... | reverse complement strand
TGCCGGAGGAGGGACTCGAACCCCCGACACGCGGATTATGATTCCGCTGCTCTAACCAGCTGAGCTACTCCGGCGGGGGAGGGCAGGATAGCGGTGCCATGCTGGGGATATGGGGCAAGGGCCGCGAAAGGTCAAGCCGTTGGGGTTTTCGGCGCTGCGGCCGGTGCTCGTGGGGGCGCTGTTGGTGGCCGATGCGGGGGTGGTGTTGGCGCTTGGGATCGGGCGGCATAAGGGGTGGGTGGCGCCATTTGTCGGCTTTGGGATCGTGTTGGTCGGGTTGGTGTGGTTCATGGGGTGGTCGGTGCGGCATCGGCATGACGACGACCGGGGCGGCTAGGCTGAGCTCGTGCCTGGAGCGGACCTCGACAGCGCGGTGCGGACGGTGGTCCGCCAGTGCATGGGCGTCAGCGCGGGCGAGGAGGTGCTGGTGATCTGCAACCCGGTGACCGAAGAGATCGGGGCGCTGATGCGGATCGAGGCGCAGGGCGACGGGGCGGACGCGACTTTGGCGGTGATCTCCGAGCGGGAGACGCACGCGGCCGAGCCGCCGCGGCCGGTCGCCGCCGCGATGGCCGCCGCTGACGTGGTGCTGGCGCCGACGATCCAGTCGCTGTCCCACACCGCGGCGCGGAAGGCGGCGAGCGAAGCCGGGGTGCGGATCGCGACGCTCCCTGGCGTGACCGAGGAGATGCTGGCGCGGTTGATGAACGGGGACCTCGACGAGATGCGCCGACGCGGCTGGGCGATCGTCAACGTGATGAACCGCGGCGCGCGGGTGCGGATCACCGACACCAACGGCAGCGACCTGACCTTCTCGATCGAGGGGCGCGAGGGGATCGTCGACGCGGGCGAACTCTCGGGCAAGGGCGCGTTCGGGAACCTGCCCTGCGGCGAGGGGTTCATCGCGCCGGTCGAAGGGACCGCCGAGGGCACGCTGGTCGTCGACGGGTCGATCGCCGCGATCGGCCTGGTCGAGTCCCCGGTCCAGCTGACGATCGAGGGCGGGCACCTGGTCGGCGCGACCGGCGACGAAGGCGCCCAGCTGATGGAACTGCTGACCCCGCACGGGCCGGACGGCACCAGCGTCGCCGAGCTCGGCATCGGCACCAACGAGGAGGCGATCCTCACCGGCAACATCCTCGAGGACGAGAAGATCTTCGGCACCGCGCACGTCGCCTTCGGCGCCTCGGCGGGGATCGGCGGCACCGTGCAGGTCCCCGTCCACCTCGACGTCGTGGTCAAGGAACCGACCGTCGAAATCGACGGCGAGGCGATCCTCGGCGGCGGCGAGCTGCTGATCTGAGCGGCGCGATGCCGACGCTGCTTGCCGCTCCTAACGTCTCGGTGGCGGGGGACGCGGAGGTGCTGGGTCGCTTCCACGAGGCGTTCGGGCGCGCCGCCCGCGTCCTCGACGTCCACACCGACGCCGACCACGGCCGCAGCGTGTTCACGATCGCGGGCGAGCCGGGCGGCCTGGCCGAGTCGCTGCTCGCGGGGGCCGAGGAGGCGGTGGAGTCGATCGACATGTCCTCCTACTCCGGCGCCCACCCGGCGATCGGCGCGCTCGACGTCTGCCCGATCGTCTGGCTGCGCGAGGAGGACCGCGACGCTGCCCGCACCGAGGCGGTCGCGATCGGGGCGCAGATCGGCGGCATCGGCGTGCCGGTCTTCCTCTACGGCGAGCTGGCCCGCGAGCCCGGCCACACCGAGCGCGCCTATTTCCGCAACGGCGGCCTCGCGGAGCTGTGGCTGCGGATGGACGGCGGCGAGCTGCGCCCCGACTTCGGTCCGAACGTGCCGCACCGGCGCGGCGGCGCGACCCTGGTGACGGCGCGCCCGCCGCTCGCCGCCTTCAACGTGGAGCTCGAGGGCGCCGACCTCGAGGCCGCGCGCGCGGTCGCCGCCGAGCTGCGCGAGGCCGGGGGCGGGGCACCCGGCGTGCGGGCGATCGGCCTCATGCTGTCGAGCGGGCGCGCCCAGGTGTCGACCAACGTCCACGACCCGCTGACGACGCCGCTCGGCGCCGTGGTCGAGGAGGTGCGACGGCTGGCGGCGCCGCTCGGCGCGCGCCCCGTCGAGGCGGAGCTGGTCGGGCTGATCCCGGCGGGTGCCCTGGTCGATTACCCCGCCGACGTGCCGATCCGCGGCTTCGACCCGGCGCGGCACGTGATCGAGCGGCGCCTCGCGGCGCCCAGTCACTAAATTCCTAGAGCGATGGCTCAGTCGAAGAACAAAAGACGACGCAAGCGCCGCGGCACCCAGGGCGGCAGGATCGACACCGGCGGCCGCCGCTCGAAACCGCGCTCCCGCGAGGAGGCCCGCGCCCGCGCCCGCTCCGGCGGGGGCAGCCGCTCGTCCGCGAAGAAAAAAGACCTGCCGCCGACCTGGAAAAGCGCCGCGATCCGCGGGGTCGGCGCCGCGGTGATCTTCGTCCTGCTCCTGCTGGTGCTCTTCAAACGGCCCGTCGGCGTGTCGCTCGCCTTCGGCGCCTTCATGCTCGTCTTCTACATCCCGACCGGCTATTACATCGACCTCACGATGTGGCGCAAACGCGAGCGCCAGCGGATCCGCGATCGCAACGGGACCTCGTAATGGCGCTCGACGTCGAGATGCTGACCGTCGGCCAGATCGCCGAGAACTGCTTCCTGCTGCGGCCTGAGGGCGGCGACAAGCTGCTGGTCGTCGACCCCGGCGACGAGGCGGAGCGCATCCTCGCGGCGATCGAGGAGACCGGGGCGGAGGTCGAGGCGATCCTCCTCACCCACACGCACTTCGATCATATCGGCGCCGTCGCGCCCGTCGCGCGCGCCACCGGGGCGCCGGTCTACGTCCCCGAGATCGAGAAGCCGGTGCTCGCCGACATCATGGCCTACGTGCCGTGGGAGGGCTTCGGGCCCTACGAGTCATACGACGCCGACGAGACGCTTGCCGGGGGCGAGGTGCTGAACCTCGCCGGGCTGGAGCTCGACGTCATCTTCACCCCCGGCCACAGCCCCGGCCACGTCACCTACTCGGTGTGCGGCGAGGACGCGATCTTCTCCGGCGACGTCCTCTTCCAGGGCTCGGTCGGCCGCGTCGACCTGCCCGGCGGCGACTGGCCGACCCTCTCGGACTCGATCGCGCGCCTGCTTGCCTCGCATCCCGACGAGACCGTCGTCCATCCCGGCCACATGGGGTTGACGACGCTCGGCGCCGAGCGGGCGACCAATCCGTTCCTCCGGGCCACCGCGCGCTGATCGCGCTGCCGCGCCGCCCCAGTAAGGTCGCCCTCGATGGCTAGCAAGTTCCAGGCACCGCGCGGGACCTTCGACGTGCTCCCGGCCGCCGGCCGCGCGCGGGCGCGGCTGCAGGCGATCGCCACCGGCATCTTCGAGCGGGCCGGCTACGAGATGATCCAGACGCCGACCTTCGAGGACACCGACCTCTTCGAACGCGGCGTCGGCAAATCGACCGACATCGTCCGCAAGGAGATGTTCACCTTCGAGGACAAGGGGGAGCGCAGCCTCACCCTGCGGCCGGAGGGGACGGCGCCGATCTGCCGCGCCTACCTCGAGCACGGCATGCACAAACAGGCGCAGCCGGTGAAGCTCTCCTACGTCGGGCCGTTCTTCCGCCACGAGCGGCCGCAGGCGGGGCGCTACCGGCAGTTCCACCAGCTCGGGATCGAGGCGATCGGGACCGCGTCGCCGCTGGCCGACGCCGAGGTGATCATGCTGCTCTCGGACCTGCTCGGGGAGCTCGGCGTACCGGGGGTGGTGCTGCGGCTGGGGAGCCTCGGCTCGCTCGACGCGCGCGCCGCCTACCTGGAGGAGCTGAAGGCGCACCTGCACCGCCACGAGGGCGACCTGACGACCGACGTGCGGGAGCGCATCGACATCAACCCGCTGCGGGCCTTCGACTCCGACGACGAGGGGGTGCAGGGGGTGATGGCGAGCGCGCCGACGATCCTCGACGCGCTGTCGGAGGAAGACCAGGAGCACTTCGACGAGGTGCGCGCGCTGCTCGACGCGGCCGGGATCGGCTACGAGCTCGACGGCACGCTGGTGCGCGGCATCGACTACTACACGCGGACCATCTTCTCCTTCGTCTGTGACGCGCTCGGCGGCCAGTCGGAGATCGGCGGCGGCGGGCGCTACGACGGCCTGATCGAGCAGCTCGGCGGGCCGGCGACGCCGGCGGTCGGCTGGGCGGCGGGGATCGAGCGGATCCTGCTGGCGCTCGACGAGGAGGAGCCGGGACGGGGGCGCGACGCGTTCGTCGCGATCGCCGACCCCGGGCAGCGCCGCCGCGCGATGGCGCTGGTCACCGAGCTGCGGAACGCCGGGTTCTCGGCCGAGATGGACCTCGCCGGGCGCGGCCTCAAGGGGCAGCTGAAACACGCCGACCGGATCGGCGCGGCGCGGGTGCTGATCTTGGAGGCCGGCGGGACCGCGCAGCTGCGCGACATGGCGAGCGGCGAGCAGCGCCCCGCCGACACGGGCAATCTTCTGGGCGAGATGACGGGGGGCGAAGCATGAGTCAGACCGACGAGATGCGGGGCGGCGGCGCGGCCGGCGCGACGGAGTCAGGGGTGGGCCGGCTCCCCGACCCCGCGGCCAACGGCTATCGCGACACCTGGTGCGGGCGCATGCGGGGCCCGATGGTCGAAGACGAGGTCCGCGTCGCGGGCTGGGTCAACCGCCGCCGCGATCACGGCGGGCTGATCTTCATCGACCTGCGGGACCGCACCGGCATCGTCCAGCTCGTCTTCCACCCCGACACCTCGGGTGCGGCGTTCGAGCTCGCCCACAAACTGCGCGCCGAGGACGTGCTGAGCGCTCGCGGCAAGGTCGTCCGCCGCGACGAGGAGACGGTCAACCCGGCACTGCCGACCGGCGAGGTCGAGGTCGCCGTGGCGGGTGCCGAGCTGCTCGCCGACTCCGAGACGCCGCCCTTCCAGATCGAGGGCTACGCCGACGACGTCGGCGAGGACACGCGCCTGCGTTACCGCTACCTGGACCTGCGCCGGGCGCCGATGCGCGAGGCGCTCCTCCTTCGCCACCGGCTGACCGCGGCGATGCGCGAGTTCCTCGGCGCCGAGGGCTTCGTCGACGTCGAGACGCCGGTGCTGACCCGCTCGACCCCGGAGGGCGCGCGCGACTTCCTCGTCCCAAGCCGCCAGCAGCAGGGCTCTTTCTACGCGCTGCCGCAGTCCCCGCAGCTCTTCAAGCAGCTGCTGATGGTGAGCGGGTTCGAACGCTACTTCCAGATCGCCCGCTGCTTCCGCGACGAGGCGACGCGGGCCGACCGCCAGGCCGAGTTCACCCAGCTCGACGTCGAGATGTCGTTCGTGGAGGCCGACGACGTGATCGCCGTGAACGAACGGATGCTGTCCCACGTCTTCAAGGCCGTCGGCGGGCCGGAGATCGAGATCCCGATGCAGCGCATGCCCTACCGGGAGGCGCTCGACCGCTTCGGGACCGACCGGCCGGACCTGCGCTTCGGCCTCGAGCTCGTCGACCTCGGGTCGGCGCTCGCCGGGACCGAGTTCAAGGTCTTCCGCTCGGTGCTCGAGTCCGGCGGCTCGATCCGCGGCATCAACGCTCGCCGACGCGAGGTACCGCGCAAAGACCTCGACGGCTTCATCTCGCGCGCCCAGGAGCTGGGGGCGAAAGGCCTGGTCTGGGCGTTCCGCGAGGGCGAGGGCTGGCGCTCGCCGACCGCCAAGTTCCTCAGCGAGGCGGAGCTGGCCGAGCTCAACCGCCTGCTCGGCGCCGAGGAGGGCGACCTCCTCCTGCTGGTCGCCGATAAGCGCCCGGTGGTCGACGCGGTGCTGGGACAGATGCGGCTCGACCTCGGCGAGCGCTTCGGGCTGATCGACGAGAGCGAGAACCGCCTGGTCTGGATCGTCGACTTCCCGCTCTTCCTCTACGACGAGGCCGAGAAGCGCTTCGACGCCATGCACCATCCGTTCACGGCGCCCGCCGGGGCGCTTGATCCCGACGATCCGGGCGCGGCGCTGTCGCAGGCCTACGACGTGGTCTGGAACGGGCAGGAGATCGGCGGCGGATCGATCCGTATCCACAGCGCCGGGGTGCAGCAGCAGGTGTTCGCCGCGCTCGGGATCGACGCCGAGACCGCCGAGGCGCGCTTCGGCTTCCTGCTCGAGGCGCTGCGCTACGGAGCCCCGCCCCACGGCGGCATCGCCTACGGCATCGACCGACTTGTCCAGCGCCTCGCGGGCGTCGAGACTATCCGCGACGTGATCGCCTTCCCGAAGACCGCCTCAGGCTTCGACCTCCTCACCGGCGCGCCGGCCCCGGTCGACGCGGCGCAGCTGCGCGAGGTCGGCGTCGCCATTCACAAGAGCGGTAAAGCCGGCCACTGAGATGGCGCTGCGGGACTGGATTCCCCGCAGGTGGCGCCCACGGCCCGGGCCCGGACAGACGCAGGTCCACGTCGGCGACCCGCGCTTCGAAGCGTGGGAGGTGGTGCGGGACTTCGGCGACGTGCGGACCGCGCGCGCCTGGCACCAGGCGCTCGAAGAGGCCGGGATCGAAGCGGCCCTCACCGCCGACTGGCCTCCCGACCGCTTCGGTCATGGCGAAATCTTCCTCTGCGTCCCCGGCGACCGCTGGAGCGAGGCGGAGATGCACCTCAGCAACCTCGACGTCCCCGATTACTGAGCCGCTTCCCACCGGTGCGCCGGTGCTACGGTGTCCGCAAGCTCGAGCCCGTGCGAGAGCCGTCTCACCGTTTGACCCAACACAAACGGCTCGGGAGCTTTTGTCTTTCGGTCCCTTGGGACCGCGAGCAGGGCGCCCACCTTCTTATGAAGGGATCAAAGCTAGAGGCGGTACCGGCGGGCTGGAGCTGACTTTTGGCACAAACTGCGCGCCACGCGTGCGCATTTCCACGCCAGCATCGGCCGCGTGGAAAACGCGCGTCGACTTTCGGTCTCTGAGAGACCAAAACTCCACACGGAGATCCTTGACCGGAGAGTTGCCGCGCTGGCGGGGCGTCAGCACGGGGTCGTGGGACGGTGGCAGCTCCAAGAGATCGGGCTGACCGAGCGGCTGATCCGGACGCGTGTCTCCCACGGTGGCCTCATTCGCTTGCACCGAGGTGTCTATGCCGTGGGACACCGGGCGCTCACGGTGGAATCCCGCTGGATGGCGGCAGTCCTGGCCTACGGGCCGGATGCGGTGCTCAGTCATCGTTCGGCGGGACAGCTTTGGGGTCTCTATCCCCGGAGCGAAATTGCACCGGAAGTCACGGCACCGGGGTCGAAACTCGCCAAGGGCGGGATCCTGGTCCACCGCGGTTCGCTGCCCGCGGACGAGGTGGGGCGGATGTGGGGGATACCGGTGACGTCGGTGGCGCGGACGATGTTCGACCTCGCCGGGATGCTCAAGGAACGGGAGGTCGAGCGGGCCTGGAACGAGATCGAAGTCCGGGAATACAGGCTGCGGGTCTCGGTCCCCGACCTGATCAAGCGCTATCCGGGGCGCAAGGGCACTTTGCTGCTGGCCCGGCTCGCGAGTGGCAAGACCCAGCCGGTGGGGATCACGCGCAACGAGCTCGAGGAGAGGTTCCTCGCCCTGGTCGACCGCTTCGACCTGCCGCGACCGCGCATGAACGCCCACCTCGCCATCCGTGATCGTCTCTACGAGATCGACTGCCTCTGGGAGGACCGCAAGGTCGCGATCGAGCTCGACGGAGGACCTGCCCACCGGACGAGGCGGGCGTTCGAGACGGACCGCGAACGCGATCGCATCCTCACCGCCGACGGCTACACGACCGCGCGCCTCACCTGGCGCCAGATCGCCGAGACCCCGTCCGAGGTCGCCGCCGACCTCCGCCTCATCCTCACTCCGTACCCTTTGTCCGATGGATCGGGAGCTCTTCGACCACTTCCTCCGCGATGACACCCGTCGCGGTCCCACGCCCGACGATGCCTTCACCGGCGCCGCCGGCGGCGCCGCCTGCGGCGACCTCTCCCGACTCTCCCTGACCGTCGACGGCGGCCGGATCGCCTCCGTCACCTTCGACACCGAGGGCTGCGGCGCCACTCGCGCGGCCACCGCGGCCGTCGCCGAAGCCATCGAGGGTGCGACGGTCCTCGAGGCGGCGCGCGTCTCCGTCGACGACGCCGAAGGGCTCCTGGGCGGCCTCGCCCCCGCGAAGCGTCACGCCGCTCAACTGGCGACCGATGCCCTCCACCGCGCCCTAAGTGCCGCAGCGGCCTCGAGCCTCCCGCTGGACCCGACGACTGCGCACCGAGGGGGACCGGACTCGCCCGCCTCAATCACCAGTGAAGGTGGGCGAGGCCGGTCCCCCGAGCGCGTCGCCGTCGCCGTCAGCGGTGGCGTCGACTCGGCCGTGGCGGCCCTTCTCGAACGGGAGCGCGGCGCCGACGTCGTCGCGATCACCGTCAAGCTCTGGGCCGACCCGGAGACCGACGGGACGAAGGCCTGCTGCTCGCCGGAGGCGGTGCTCGGCGCGCGCGCCGTCGCCCACTCGCTCGACATCCCGCACTTCACGCTCGACCTGGAGGCCGACTTCCGCCGCCGCGTCGTCGAGCGCTGGGTCGAGGGCTACGCCGAAGGACAGACCCCTAACCCGTGCATCCTCTGCAACGGCGAAGTGCGGCTGGCGGCGATGCTCGACCTCGCGCAGCGGCTCGACGCCACCCGCCTCCTCACCGGCCACTACGCGCGGATCGTCGAGGACGCCGAGGGGCCGCTGCTTGCCGCCGGGGCCGACGCCGCCAAGGACCAGAGCTACATGCTCGCGGCGCTGCCGCCGGACCTGCTGTCGCGGCTCGGCTTCCCGCTCACCGACATGACCAAGGACGAGGTCCGCGCGGTGGCCGCACGCCACGGCCTCTCGGTCGCCAAGAAGCCCGAGTCCCAGGATCTCTGCTTCCTCGCCGGCCAGGGCAAGACCGGCTTCCTGCGCCGCCACGGCAACCTGGTCGACCGCGAGGGCGCGGTCGTCGATCGCTCCGGCCGCACCCTGGGTCGCCACCGCGGCCATCACAACTTCACCGTCGGCCAGCGACGCGGCATCGGCGTCTCGCTGAACGAGCCGGGGTACGTCGTCGCCACCGATGCCGTCGCCAACACGGTCACCGTCGGGACCCGCGAGGATCTCGAAACGCGCCGCATCCACGTCCGCGACGCGGTCCTCCACCGCGATGGCGCCCGCGTCGACAACGTCCGCCTCCGTTATCACTCGGCCACGCTGCCCGCCACCGTCGGCGCCGCCGCGCCGGGCCGCCACGACGCCCTTGAGCTCGAGCTGGACGAGCCGTTCACCGCCGCCTCCCCGGGCCAGACCGCGGTGCTGATGGACGGCGAGACGATCGTCGGCCACGGCACGATCGCCCGCTGACCGCCCGGCGCACCCCGTGACATACGACACACGAACTGTCAGCAAACCGTAGGCTCTCCCTCATGAAGGCCCAACAAATCCGCGACACCTACCTCTCGTTCTTCGCGGAGCGGGGACACAAGGTCGTCCCCTCGGCCTCGCTCGTGCCCTCCGTGCACGACCCGACGGTGCTGCTCACGACCGCCGGCATGCAGCCCTTCAAGCCCTACTTCCTCGGCCGCGAGACGCCGCCCGCGCCGCGCCTAACCGACGTGCAGAAATGCTTCCGCACGACCGACATCGAGGAGGTGGGCAACACTGCCCGCCACCTGACCTTCTTCGAGATGCTCGGCAACTGGAGCTTCGGTGACTACTTCAAGGCGGAGTCGATCCCGTGGGGATGGCAGCTCGCCACCGAGGGCTTCGGCATGGACCCGGAGCGGATCTGGGTGACGGTCTTCGGCGGCGACGAGGAGCTCGGGCTCGGCCCCGACACCGAGGCGATCGCGATCTGGGAAGAGACCGGCGTGCCTGCCGAGCGGATCGTCCAGCTCGGCCGCGGCGACAACTTCTGGCAGGGCGGCCCGACCGGGCCGTGCGGCCCGTGCTCGGAGCTCTACCTCGACCGCGGGCTCGACTTCGGCGGCCCCGACGACCGCCCCGGCGACGAGACCGAGCGCTTCCTCGAGTTCTGGAACCACGTCTTCATGTCCTGCGACCTGCACGACGACGGGACGCTCACAGAGCTGCCGACGAAGAACATCGACACCGGCATGGGCCTCGACCGGATGGCGGCGATCCTCCAGGACGTCCCCTCCGTCTATGAGACCGACCACGTGCGGCCGTTGATCGACCTCGCCGAGGAGCTCTCCGGGCACACCTACGGCGAGTCGGACGCGGTGACGCGGGCGATGCGGATCGTCGCCGACCACTCGCGCGGCGCCGCCTTCCTGATCGCCGACGGCGTCGTCCCCTCCAACGAGGACCGCGGCTACATCCTGCGCCGGATCATGCGGCGGGCGATCCAGCAGGGCAAGGCGCTCGGCCTCGAGGCGCCCTGGCTCGGCAAGTTCGCCGCGCGCGTGATCGAGCTGATGGGCGAGGCCTACCCGGAGCTGGTCGCCGAACGCGAGAACATCGCCCGCTGGGTGGACGACGAGGAGGAGAGCTTCGGGCGCACGCTGGAGCGCGGCTCGGAGCTGCTGGAGCGGCTGATCGCCGAGGCGCGCGAGTCGAACACCTCCTGGATCGACGCGGCCGAGGCCTTCAAGCTCCACGACACCTACGGCTTCCCCTACGACCTGACCAAGGAGCTGCTCGCCGAGCAGGGCCTGGCGGTCGACGACGACGGCTTCGCCGAGCTGATGGAGGAGCAGCGCACCCGCGCCCGCACCGGCGCGGCGACCGCGCACGGCTCCGAGGACACGCACGAGCGGGTCCAGGAATTCGCCGCGGCGACCTCGCCGAGCAACTTCGTCGGCTACGAAACGCTGCAGGCGACGACCGGCGTGGCGGCGATCGAGCCGCAGGGCGAGCGGGCGCTGCTGAAGCTCGAGACCAGCCCCTTCTACGCCGAGGGCGGCGGGCAGGTCGCCGACTCCGGCCTGCTGCGCTGGGACGGCGACGAAGCGCAGGTCGTCGACGTCTATCGGGTCGGCGGCGACCAGGTCGTCGCGATCGAGGCGAAAACGATCCCGGCGGGAGCCGAAGTGGAGGCGATCGTCGACCGCCAGACCCGCCACGCCACGATGCGCAACCACACTGCGACGCACCTCCTGCACGCGGCGCTGCGCGAGCGGCTCGGGACCCACGTGCGCCAGGCGGGCTCGGCGGTGCGCCCCGACAAACTGCGCTTCGACTTCACCCACGGGCAGTCGCTGAGTCCCGCGGAGCTGCGCGACGTCGAGGACCGCGTCAACGAGTGGATCAGCGCGAGCGCGCCGGTTCGCTGGCTGGAGATGGAGCGCGCGGAGGCCGAAGCGCTCGGCGCGATGGCCCTCTTCGGCGAGAAATACGGCGAGTGGGTGCGGGTGGTGGAGATCGAGGGCGTCTCGCGCGAGCTCTGCGGCGGCACGCACGTCGCCAACACCGCCGAGATCGGCATCTTCAAGGTGACCGCCGAGGGGTCGAGCGCCGCCAACGTCCGCCGCATCGAGGCGATCACCGGCCCCGCCGCGACCGACTACTTCCGCGAGCGCGACGGGGCGCTGCGCGAGGTGGGCGAGCTTTTGGGCAATCCGCAGGACCCGCTCGCGGGCGCGCGCCGCGCGGCGGAGCGGATCAAGGAGGCGGGCGCGGGCGCCGAGCAGGCGCAGCGTCAGGCGCTCGGCGAGGAAGCGAAGCGCCTCGGCGGGACGGCGAGCGAGGTCGGCGGCGTCCAGGTGCTGGTCGCGGCGACCGAGCTGGCCGACCAGAAGGCGCTGCTCGACGTCGCCAACCGGATCCAGTCCTCGCTCGGCGACCCGGTCGTGCAGGTGCTGGGCGGCGGCGACGAGGACAAGGTGGCGCTGGTGGCGCTGGCGAGCCCCGGTGCGGTCGAGAAGGGGCTTTCGGCGGCCGAGCTGGTGCGCGCCGCGGCAGGTGTGGTCGGCGGCGGCGGGGGCGGCCGCGACGATATGGCGCAGGCGGGCGGCCGCGATCCGGCCAAGCTCGACGGCGCGCTGGCGGAGGCGCGGGCGGTCATCGAGGGGAAGTTGGGGTAGGTACTTGCGCGTGCTCGCCCTCGACCACGGCACCGTCCGGATCGGCGCCGCGATCTGCGACCCGACCGGGACCCTCTGCACGCCGCTGCCGGTGATCGAACCTCCCGAGCCCGCCTCGGTGGTGGAGCTGGTGCGCGAGCGCGAGGTCGAGCGGGTCGTCGTCGGCCTGCCCGTCCACCTGAGCGGCGAGGAGGGGAGCCAGGCGGCCCTGGCGCGGACCTTCGCCGAGGAACTGACCGTGCTCCTCGACGTGCCGGTCGACACCTACGACGAGCGCCTCACCAGTCGCATGGCCGACGCGAGCCGGCGGGCCGGGTCGACGGCGGCGCGCGACTCGCTCGCCGCGGCGCACCTGCTCGAGGCCTACCTGACCAGCCTGGCGCGAAAGGGCGGGTCGTGAGCGACGACTTCGGCAAGGGAGGCATCCCGCCGGGCGGCGACCCGCTGTTCGACCCCAACGACCCGGCTGCGGTCGAACGGGAGGAACGCCGGCGCGAACGCGAAGCGAAGCGCGCGTCGAAGCGCTCGAAGAAGAGGCAGAAAGCCGCGGCGCCTCCACCGCCACCGCCGAAAGCGACGCCGCCCCCGCCACCGCGCACCCCCGAGCAGGAGTTCTGGGACGAGCCCGCCGAGCCGACGCCGCCTGCGCCTGGCCAGGAGTCGCCCGCCGCCGGCGAGCAGGCCGAGAAAGCCGAGCGGGGGAGAAGGCGACTGCTGGGACGACGGAAAGGCAAGGCGGCCGCGCCGGGAGCAGCTGGTGGTGGGGCGGCCGCGGCCGGCGCGAATCCGCCCCGGCCGACCGGCGAACAGCCCGCGTCCCAGGTGCCGTCGCCACCGACTGGTGAACAGCGGCGGCCAGATGCTCCGCCGACTGGTGCAAAGGCCACATCCGACCAGTCCGGGCCGCCGACAGCCGAATCGCCTCGGCCCGCCACTGAGCCCACCACCGGCGAGGCACCCATACCGCCGCGGACTGAAGCCCCGCACAAGCCGACCGCGGAGGCGCCGCAGGTCGACCCGGGGCCGCAGACTGCCGAAGCGCCGCGGCCCGACCCCAACCAGCCGACCGGCGAGCACGCGGTGCCGGAGGCCGCGTCCGCGACGCGGGAGCACCGCGCGCAGCCACCGCGGCCGGTGGAGGAGATCGGCGCGGGGGACTGGGAGCCGCCGCCTCCGCGCGAGGACTGGTTCGGCGAGGACGAGCCCTTCGACGACGAGGGCGACCCTCGGATGGCGGGTGCCGCAGGTACCGGGCGCCGGCACGGCGAGGACGGTCGCAAGCGGTTCGGCGGGCCGCTCGGCCCATTCCTGCGTCACCCCTTCCGGGTGCTCGGCGCCGTCGTCCTGATCGTCATCCTGCTCTTCCTCAACTCCCTCTTCCAGCCCTTCCACGGCGACGGGCAGGGGAAGGTGGCGGTGGTGATCCCGAAGGGGTCGAGCGTCGGCGAAGTCGGCGAACTCCTGGAACGGAAGGGCGTCATCTCCGGCGGCTTCATCGTCGACGGCTCGACGCTGTTCCAGGCCCGCGTCACGCTCGCCGGCGACCGCTCCAACATCATCGCCGGCCGGCACACGATGGCCAAGGACATGAGCTACAGCGACGCGATCGACGAGCTGACGAAGGAATCCAAGCCGGTCGAAGCGGCGAAGCCCGGCGTCCTCACGGTGATGATCCCCGAGGGCCAGAGTCGCCCGATCACCGCGAAGCTCCTGAAGGAAGACGGGATCAAGGGCAACTACATGAGAGCGACCAAGCAGTCGAAGATCCTCGACCCCGAACGGTACGGCGGCAAGAACGTCAAGTCGCTCGAGGGCTTCCTCTATCCCGACACCTGGGAATTCAACACCCACAAACCGGTCAGGAACCTCGTGGCGCTGCAGCTCAAGGACTTCAAGCGGAAGATCAAGAAGATCAAGATGAAGTACGCGAAGTCGAAAAACCTGACCGTGTTCGACGTGGTCACGATCGCCTCGATGATCGAACGCGAGGCGGGCGTGCCGAAGCAGCGCAAACTGGTGGCCTCGGTGATCTACAACCGGCTGCACGAAGGGATGACGCTGGGGATCGACTCGACGATCCGCTTCGCCACCGGCAACTACGAAAAGCCGCTGACCCAGTCGGAGCTGGAAAGCGACTCGCCGTACAACACGCGCACCACCCCGGGCCTGCCGCCGGGACCGATCAACAGTCCCGGACTCGCCGCCCTGAACGCCGCCGCGCATCCGGCCAAGACCGACTTCCTCTTCTACGTCAACGACCCGAACTCGTGCAACGAACTGACCTTCGCGAAGACCGAAGAGGAATTCTTCGCCGACGCCGCCGAATACGAAAAGGCGCGCGAGAAGAACGGCGGCAACGAGCCGAGCACCTGCAAGTGAGCGGGGAGGGGTGAGGTGCCCAGCCTGGCGGTGATCGGCCACCCGGTGGCGCATTCGCGCTCGCCGGACATGCAGACGGCGGCGCTCGCCGAGCTCGGCCTGGCGGGCGAGTGGACCTACGGGGCGCTGGACGTGGCGCCGGCGGACTTCGAGGCGACCGTCGCCGAGCTTGCGGCGGCCGAAGACTACGCGGGGGTCAACGTCACGGTGCCGCACAAGGCGGCGGCGCTGGCGATGGCCGACGAGAAGAGCGCCGCGGCCGCGACGATCGGCGCCGCGAACACGCTGAGCTTCCGCGACGGCCGGATCGTCGCCGACAACACCGACGCGGGCGGGCTGCTGCGCGCGTTGCCGGGCTCGGTGCGCGGGCGGCGAGCGCTGGTGCTCGGCGCCGGCGGGGCGGCGCGGGCGGTGATCTGGGCCCTGGCCCGGGGCGGCGCCGTCGTCGACGTCGACCTGGAGCCGGTGCCGGTCCACGTCTGGAACCGGACCATGGAGCGCGCCGAACGGGTCGCCGCGGAACTGGGCGGCAATCCCGAGCCGGCACCGAGGCAGAGCGCCTACGGGCTGATCGTCAACGCCACCACGGTGGGGCTTCGCGGCGAGGATCCATTCGAGCTCCTGCCGCTCGACCGCCAGAGCTTCGATCCCGAGCAGGTCGTCGTCGACATGGTCTACACCGAGGCGCCGAGCGCGCTGCTCGGCGCCGCCGCGGCCGCCGGGGCCACCGTCGTCGACGGGCTCGAGATGCTGGTGCAGCAGGGGGCCCTCTCGCTACGGATCTGGACGGGCGAGGAACCCTCGCTGGAGGCGATGCGCACCGCCGTGCGCCGATAGGGTGGGCGCTCATGACCGCATTCCGCTTCACCACCGCCGGGGAGTCCCACGGCCCCGGGCTGACGGCGATCGTCGAGGGCATGCCCGCCGGGCTGGGGCTCGACCGCGAGGCGCTCGACCGCGACATGGCGCGCCGCCAGCTCGGCCACGGGCGCGGCGGGCGGATGCGGATCGAGACCGACACCGTCGAGGTGCGCTCCGGCGTCCGCCACGGCCGCACCCTCGGCAGCCCGATCGCGCTGCTGGTCGCCAATCGCGACTACGCCAACTGGGAAGACCGGATGAACCCCTGGCCGGTGGAGGGCTTCGAGCCCGAAGAGGTCCACCTGCCGCGGCCCGGCCACGCCGACCTGGTCGGGTCCCAGAAATACGGCCACTCCGACATCCGCAACGTGCTCGAGCGCGCCAGCGCCCGCGAGACCGCCGCCCGCGTCGCCGCCGGC
>Ga0070679_100002844_pt1 | contig 15730 bp, 17 predicted proteins | sample KBSC63BmetaG_FD_65652 | JGI IMG/M metagenome (GOLD analysis project Ga0070679, IMG submission 65652) | Corn rhizosphere microbial communities from Kellogg Biological Station, Michigan, USA - KBS C6-3B metaG | ecosystem: Host-associated > Plants > Roots > Rhizosphere | place: USA: Michigan... | reverse complement strand
AGTGGCGCGGCCGCGTACGGGTAGCCGCCGTTGTGCAGCTGCTCGCGCACCGAGTCGATCACCGACTGCAGCTCGACCTTCGTGAAGATGTGATCGTGTCGGAAATGGTCCAGCTCCCGCAGCAGCCGGTCGCGGATCGGCACCGAGTCGAGCCCCGTGACGCTCAGCGAGTCGATGATCACGGGCGGGCCCTCGGTGATGCCGAATCCAACCGCGACGGCACCCGTGCCCGCGGGCTTCACCGAGGTCTTCACCGCCGTCTTGTAGTAGCCTCGCAGACGGTAGAAGAGCCGGATGCGCACCGCATCGCGCGAGAGCTCGAGCGTGTCCAGACAGCGGCGCGCGCCGATGGGCAGATGGAGGAAGCGACGGGTGAAGCTTGAGGGCGCAGTCACGATGACGCTCGCGAGCTCTGCGCTTCGGAAGTGCTCGTTCCCCGTGAAGTTCACCGCTCGGACTTCGAGATCACCGGGATCGCAGGAATTGTCCTGTGCCCGCAGAGCGCCGGGAAAAGCGACGGAAAGGAGAAGCAGCAGGGCGGCGAGAAAAACCCGTCGCATCACCCGCGTGTTCGCGCCAGCGCGGTGTCGCGGACGGCGGCATCATCCGGCTCGAGCCCCAGCGGCGCACGCTCGGCCAGCAGGCGCGCGATGTAGAAGACGGCGAGCCCCGCTCCCAGTCCCGCGGCGATGGCAGGAAGAAGCTCGCGGCCGCGCACCGGCTGCCGATCATCGTAGCGGACGATCGACTCGTCGCGCATCCCGTTCGTTTCCGTCATTGGCACCCTTGCGTGTGCGCCGCCGTCCTCGGTGTTCGGACGGCTCGGCGCTGAGGTGTGCTACACTGTTTGCACGAGGATGGTACCCGGCCCCCGCTGTTTCGCGCGCCGCTTCACCTCCGCCGCCAGCGATCCGATGTGCCCCGTCGAGATCCAGCGGTCCGGCCCCACCTGCAGCACTGCCGCGGAGAGGCGCGCAATGGGAAAATCGCGCGCCCTCCCTTCCCGATCGACACCCGTGAAATGCCCGCGCTGCACTGCCTCCTCGCCCACCGCGCGCTTCGCCACGTCCACGAAGCGCAGCGCACATTCCCGCGCGATCGCCAGCGCACGCTGGACCGTGGTGACGGCGATGAAGTCATCGCCGCCAATGTGCCCCACGAAATCCGTGGGCGATCCCGTCGTCTCGATCGCCCCCCGGATCGCCTGCCCCATGTCCCGGATCACCATGTCGGCGATCGAGAACCCGAACGTGTCCGCGAACGGCTTGAAGTTGTCGAGATCGATGTAGCAGATCGCGAACGACTCACCCGCCTCCGCGCGGCGCTCGATCTCTTCCTCGATCGCCTGTCCCCCGGGCAGCCCGCTCGTTGGATTTCGATCGCCTTCCCGCCGCACGATCCTGAGTAACGCCACGATGCGCGCTCTGAGCTCACGAGGATCGAACGGCTTCGCCAGGTAGTCATCCGCGCCCGCCTCGAACGCCGCGACCTTGTGCTTGATGTCCCCCTGCGCCGTGAGCATCAGGATCGGGATGCGCGCGGTGAACGGGTTCAGTTTCACGGCACGACACACGTCCAGCCCGCTCATGCCGGGCATGACGAGATCGAGCACGAGCAGATCCGGCTCGCGCTCCTGGATCGACGCGAGCGCGGCCAATCCGTCGGCTGCCAGATCGGTCTCGTGCCCCGCCGAGTGGAGGACCTCACGCACCATCAGGCGCATGTCCTCATTGTCGTCGACGCACAGGACGTAACTCACGATTGACGCTTCACTTGGGGCCCGATAAGTTCACCCGAATAGTACCGCTGTGTCAACGTCGTAGCCACGTGAAGGCGACGCGAGGGCGCGCTCCAGCACAGGTCCGCAATGCCTCCATCGCTCTCACTGTTGCGCTCACGATCTTCTCTCTCCTCCATCGCTCTCCTCGCGCTCGCGACGCTCGCCGCGTGTCGCGGCGGTGAAGCGGCGCATCGCCGCACGCTCGTCGACGCACGCGACCGCTACGATCCAAAGTCTCTCGACCCCGCGCTCTCGACCGATGTTCCGACCGGCCGCGCGGTATCCTATCTGTTCGACGGTCTCACTCGCTTCAGCGCCGACGCGAAGGTCGGGCCAGCGCTCGCCACCCGGTGGGATGTTTCACCGGACGGTCGCACCTATCTCTTCCATCTGCGCCCGGGCGTTCGCTTTCACGACGGCACCCTGCTTCACGCGAGCGACGTCGTGCACAGCTTCACCCGCGTACTCGATCCCGCGAACAAATCCGGGCGTCCATGGCCGCTCTATCCGATCGCGGGCGCGCGCGCGTTCGCCGCGGGTAAAGCGGCCACGGTCGCGGGGCTCGCCATCGTCGATGACAGCACCGTCCGCATTTCGCTCGACACTGCGCTCGCGATCTTCCCAAAGTTACTCGCAATGCCGGTCGCATCGGTGGTCCCCGCGAAAATATCCCCGGATTTCGGCGAGCATCCGGTGGGCACAGGCGCCTGGACGCTCGTCTCCTGGCAGCACGACGACTTCGTGCTGCTCGCCAGGAACGCGGAATACTTCGGCGGCGCGCCCAAGCTCGATTCGCTCATGATACGAATCATTCCAGAGCCAAGCACGGCGGTTGCCGAGTTCGAGAGCGGGAACGTGGACCTGCTCTACGTCCCCGAAGCCGACGCGCCGCGCTGGGAGCAGACCGACGAGAAGAAAGCGCTCCTCACGTCGGCCCCAGCGCTCAGGCTCTGGTATGTCGCCTTGAACACGACGCGCGGCCCGCTCAAGGACGTGCGGGTGCGGCAGGCCCTCAACCACGCCGTCGACGTGCACACGATCCTCGACAAGCTCCTCGGCGGCCGCGGCCGACTCGCCGCCGGCGTCATTCCCCCCACGCTCGAGGGTGCGGACACCGCGCGCGCGCCGTACGCCTACGATCCTGCCGCCGCGAAGAAGCTCCTCGCCGCAGCGGGCTACGCGAAGGGCTTCGACATCGAGCTCTGGCTTCCACAGGATCCCGCGTTCGCGCGCGTGGCCGAATCCATCCAGTCGTATCTCGCGGCGGTGGGCGTCCGGGCGAAGATCGTGCAGCGCGAGAGCGCCGCCGCGCGCGAGGCCTCGCGGAACGGACAGACGGACATGTTCGTGAAGGACTGGTACGCCGATTACCCGGACGCGGAGAACTTTCTGTACCCGCTGCTGCACGGAGCCAACCGCGGCGTCGGCGGCAACGTCTCCTTCTACGAGAATCCCGCCTACGACCGCATCGTCTCGCTCGCGCGCACCGAGCAGGATTCCGCCAAGCGCGTGACGATGTACGCGAAGGCCGACTCGCTCGAGTTCGCGGATGCGCCCATGATCTACCTGTTCTTCTACAACGAGCTCTATGCCGTGCAGCCGTGGGTGAAAGGGTTCGTCGCGCCGACGATCTTCAACGGCCAGAAGTTCCTCGACGTGACGGTCACGCCGCACTGATGGTGCGATGCTGACGCCGGGGCGCTGATGGGCGCGCTGCTCCTCCGGCGCGCGCTGCTCGCGATTCCGACGCTCGCGGGCGTGGTGGTCGTCGCCTTCCTGCTGCTCTACGTCGCGCCGGGTGATCCCGTGCTCGAGATGGTGGGCGAGCGCGCGGATTCCGCGACCATCGTGCGACTGCGCAAGGAGCTGCATCTCGATGAGTCGCTGCCGCGCCAGTTCGCGCACTATGCGGGCGGCGTGGTGCGCGGCGATCTCGGACGCTCGTTCATCACCGGCCGGCCGATCGCGCGCGACATCGCGGAACGATTCCCGAAGACGCTCGAGCTCGCGGGCTCGGCCATGCTCCTCGCGATCGTGGTGGGCGTGTCGCTCGGAGTGTTGAGCGCGCGGCATCCGGGCGGCTGGATCGATCGCGGCGCGCTCGCGCTCGCATACGCCGGCGTCTCCTTTCCCGTGTACTGGGTGGGGCTGCTGCTGATCCTCCTGTTCGCCGTGGTGCTGCACTGGCTTCCGCCGTCCGGCTACGGGCGCCCGGTGTTTCTCGTGCTTCCGGCGCTCGCGCTGGGCTCGCGGTCCCTCGCCTTCCTCGCGCGCATGACGCGCTCGTCCATGCTCGAGGTGCTCTCGAGCGACTTCGTGCGCACGTCGCGCGCGAAGGGTGCGCGGGAGAAGGTCGTGCTCCTGCACCACGCGCTCAGGAATGCGCTCATTCCGGTGATCAGCGTGCTCGGCCTCGACTTCGGCTCCTACCTCACCGGAAGCATCCTCACCGAGACGGTGTTCAGCTGGCCTGGCATCGGCCGCTACGTCGTCAATGCGATCGGGCGCCGGGACCTTCCAGCAATTCAGGGAACGGTGTTGTTTTTGAGTGTGGTATTCGTGGCCGTGAACGTGATCACCGACCTGGCTTACGCGGCCGCGGACCCACGCATCGCCTACGATTGAAGGCGCGTCCTCCCGCCGACCTCCGGCGAAACCCGGGGGTGCGGAGTCTCGTTGGATACATATCGTGACGACACCTCAGTACCCGTCATATCAGCCAGGCGCGGCACCGCCGGCCGTCGCACCGCAGATGATCGTGCCTCCGGAGCTGGTGCCGCCGGCACGCGGCGTCACGGCGTTCCTCTCCTCACAGGCGCGCGCCGGCGACTGGATACTCGCGCGCCTCTTTCGCGCGGTATCGTTCTGGGGCAGTGTCACCATCGACCTCACGAGCGCTCGCTTCGGACAGGGAACCTCGCGCATGGAAGTCGTTTCGATCATGGGCAGCATCGAGATCCTGGTGCCACCGGATCTGCGCGTGGAATGCGATGGCGACGCGATTCTCGGCTCCTTCGAGATCCAGGGACAGAAGTGGAGCAGGCCGGCCGCAGACGCTCCCACCGTGCACGTCACCGGTACTGCGTACCTCGGATCGGTCGAGATCAGGGTCGTGGATCCGAACGCGCCGTCCTGGATCCAGCAGCTCAAGTCGCGCTGGAACGAGGTCCGCGGACTCTCGTCGGGGGAACGCTAGCGGGCGCTCAGCGCCGTGATCGCCGCGAGATGATGGTCATCGTGCTCGGCGATGAACAGCATCAGGTCGACGAGCCGCATCGGCACTCCCAACCGCGGATGCGTCGCCGAGCGCGAAAAAACGGCCGGATCCAGCGTCTCGAGCTGTGCGATCATCGCTCCGCGCTCGTGACGCACGTCCGCCAGCACCTCGCTCATCGACCGCGCATTGTGCTGCGCCGCTTCGGTGGTCGCATTCGTGAGATCCGCCGCTCGCAGCGAATCCTCGCCGCGCTCGAGCTCGCCGATGCGGGGCCGGAAGAGGATGCGGTCGAGATCGGCGATGTGGCCGGCATGCTCCTGCACGGACCATCCGTCCGTCCGCTGCCGCTGCGCCTCCGGCCGGAAGAGTGTCACGCGCTCCGCGAGTCGGAGCGGCGTTCCGCGCAGGCGCTCGAGGAGCTCGGGGTGGAGCTCCGCCGGGAAGGTGAAATCGAACCGCCTGTCGAACCAGCGAATACGAGTCATGAACGCGCGCTACTTCTTCGCGCCTGGCGAGATCACCGCTCCCGTTTGCTTCCCCTCGATGCTGTCGACGTACGCGCGCGCGACCTCGGCCGCGGGCAATCCGATGGTCGGGTCCATCTTCAGCTCGATCAGCGTCTCGGTCACCCAGGGCGGGCTCACGACGTTCACGCGGATGTTGCGCGGTGCCTCGAGCGCGGCCGCGCGCGTGAACGAGTCCAGCCCGCCGTTCAGGAGACTCGCAACCGCTCCGCCCACCATGGGCTCGCGCGCGAGCGTGCCGCTCGTGATGGTGAACGAGCCGCCGTCGTTCACCGAATCGAATCCATACCGGATGAGATTCACCTGGCCCATCAGCTTGCTCCTGATGCTGAAGGCGAAGTCCTCATCGGTGAGCGTGGCGAGCGGCGCGAACTTGGCCTCGCCGGACGCGCTCACCACGGCGTCGAGCTTGCCGACCCGCTTGTACAGCGCGCGGATGGATGCAGGATCGGCGATGTCGACCTTCTCGTGCGCCTTCGCCCGGCTGGCGAGCACGAGCTCGTGTCTGCCCTGCAGTGCGGCGACGAGTGGCCGCCCGATGGTGCCCGTGGCACCCACGATGAGTATGCGCATGAGGATCTAAGGCGCGACGCGCGCGCCATGTTCCTGCGCCGGCCACGTCTACGCCACGGTCTGCCGTGCAGGAGCGGGCGCGCGCGCCGTCACCGCGTCCGCGATGAACTCGGCATCCCGTCCCACTCCGTGGATCATCGTCGACGACATCGCGAACTGAAAGTGCTGCCCGACGAAGAACACCCCGGGCTCACCTGCCACGATGCCCCGCTCCTGACGAGGCTCGCCCGCCGCGTCGAAGATCGGGAGCTCGAGCCACGACAGCCCGGGATGGAAGCCCGTGCACCACACGACGTTCGCGACATCGAGCACGCGTCCATCCGCGAGCAGCGGCTTGCCATCGCGCGCCCCCACGGTGCGCGGCACGCGCGTGGCTCCCGCGCCGAGCAGATCGCGCTCCTTCGTGCGAATGAGCGGCGTGCCCACGCCCATCATCTTCGGACGAACCCTGCGTCCGATCGGCGTGGCGACCGTGAGCATGCGATGGAAGATGAAGCGGAACATGACCGGCGCGAGCACGTGATGCGCGACCGCCGTGTCCAGACGGAAGGGAACCTCGCCGGTCGCGCGCCCCGAGACGTACGTCGTGCGTTCCGCTTTCGCGGTCTCGAGTCCGATCTCCGCACCAGAGTTCCCGGCGCCCACGATGAGCACTGCTCCCGGCCGCAGCTGCGCGAGATTCCGATACTCGGTGGAGTGCATCTGCACGATGTCCGGACTCAGCGATGATGCGAAATCGGGAATGCGCGGCGCCTGATAGCTGGCCATCGCGATCACGATGTTCTCGGCCTCGATCAGCTGAGCGCCGGCCTGGACCATGTAGTGCTCTCCCTCTCGCCACGCGCGCTCCACGCTCGTGCTCGTGCGCACGGGGAGCGCGAAGCGCGCGGCGTACGACTCGAGATAATCCGCCATCTCGTTCTTCGTGGGGAAGGTCTTTCGCGGTGCCGGAAATGGCATCCCGGCCAGTCCGTCGAATCGGGCCGGGGTGAAGAGGCGCAGGGAATCCCATCGCATGCGCCAGCTGTCGCCGATGCGCGCATGCCGCTCGAGAATGACGAACGCGCGTCCGCGTTTCGCGAGATGGTAGCCCACGGACAATCCCGCCTGTCCCGCGCCGATGATCACCGTGTCGATATGCTCCGGTCCCGCCGCGCCGATGTTCAATCCCATGCTGCACCCCTCTGCGTCGATGTGCCTGCGTCTGGTGTGCGCTCAGGTTCGCGGAATCGCGCTCTCGACGGTCATGGCGCGACGCTACCCTTCCTCTCCTCCGTCCCCGAAGCGCTTGCGCGTTTCCTCCGTTCCTCCCTCGCGCAGCACGCGCGCGAGCAGCGTCGGATTCACGCGGCTCCACAACAGACCGCACGACACGCACGCGCGGGCGCCCGGCGGGAAGAACTCGTCCGACGTCTTGTTCGCGCCGATCATCGGGACCGCCGCGCTCAGCGTCCAGAAGCGCAGCCCCGATGGCCGAAAATAGATCGACGAGATGCCGCCAAGAATCCGTCCCTTGGTGACGTTGTCGCTGCCGCACGCGGGGCACGTCTCCTTTTCGTCGCTCATCTCCAGCTCCTGCCGATGTTTCGCGATTCCGGCTCAGTCATCCTTCTGCCCAAATATCGCCATGTTCGATGAATGTCCCGGGTTCACCTTCTTCTCCGGGTAGATCCAGTGCACGGCCTGGTTGACCGCCGTTGCAGCCTCCCCGAAGCCCGTGGCGATGAGCTTGAGCTTGCCAGGATACGTGGTGATGTCGCCCGCGGCATAGATCCCCGGACGCCCTGCCTCCATCGTGCTCGACACCACGATCTCGTCCTTTTCGACCGTGAGGCCCCAGTCCGCAAGGGGCCCGATGTCACTCACGAAGCCCAGCATCGGCAGGATGATGTCGACGTCCACGTCGTGCGTGGTCTTCGCCTTCACATCCTTCAACGTAGCACCGGTCACGCGTCCGTTCGCACCGTGGACGTCCGCAATCTCGTGAAAGGTCAGCACCTTCACCTGCCCGGCCTTCGCCGCGTCGCTCACGGCGGCGACGGTGGCTCCGTGCGCCCTGAAGCGATCGCTCCGGTGGATCAGCGTGACGGAGTCCGCGTGGTCCTTGAGTTGATGCGTCCAATCGAAGGCCGAGTCGCCGCCACCCACGATCAGCACCTTCTGGCCGTTGAATTCGCTGGGATCCGTGACCCGATCGTGGATCCCCTTCCCATACCACGCCTCCGCACTGGGATGCGGTAGCCGCCGCGGGGAGAAGGCGCCGATCCCCGCGGCCACGATCAGGGCGCGCGTCGGGAAGCGGTCCGTCTCGGTGACCAGAGTCATCACCCCGCCGTCCTCTTCCAGAGCCACGATGCGCTGGCCGAGCTGCTCGTCCGGCTGAAACTGGCGCATCTGGGTCACGAGATCGGCCACCAGGTCCTTGGCGAGGACTTTCGGCAGTCCCGCCACGTCGAAGATGTATTTCTCCGGGTAGAGTGCCGTCAGCTGGCCGCCGAACTCGGGAAGGGCGTCGATGATGCGCGCCGACACGCCGCGCATGCCCGCGTAAAAAGCGGCGAACAGGCCGGTGGGGCCCGCGCCGATGATCGTGATGTCCCGAATGTCCAGCGTCATGAAGTGCGCAAGAGGTGAGAACCAGCAGCTCCGCCAAGGCAGAGAAAGATGAGCACAGCAAGTATGCACACCGAAGACCACATTCTGGAATACACGGGCGCGTTTCGTCTCGTGCGGAAGATCGCGCAGGGCGGAATGGCCACCGTGTACGAGGCCGAGCATCTCGGCCCCGCGGGCTTCGCGAAGCGCGTGGCCCTCAAGGTCATTCACCCGCACTACGCGAAGGAAAAGACCTGGCTCCAGCTGTTCATCGATGAGGCGAAGCTCTCCGCCAACCTCGTGCACGGAAACATCGTGCAGATCTACCAGCTGGGCGAGGTCGACGGGCAGTACTACATGGCGATGGAGTACATCAAGGGGCCGACGGTGCGCGCGATCATCGAGCGCCATCGCGTGCTCGAGACGCCGGTGCCGCTCGCGATCTCCGCGTACATCGCCAGTCGCGTGTGCCGGGCGCTCGACTTCGCGCACAACTTCGTGAGCTCCGATGGCCATCGCCTCGACATCGTGCACCGCGACGTCTCGCCGAACAACATCATGGCGACGTGGGACGGACACGTGAAGCTCACGGACTTCGGTATCGCGAAGGCGAACACGTCGATCGATCCGATGCAGAAGTCGCCCCAGATGCTCATGGGAAAGAAGCACTACATGAGCCCCGAGCAGCTGCTCGCGCTCGAGGTGAGCGGCCGCAGCGACGTCTTCGCAGTGGGCGTGACGCTCTACGAGCTGCTCGCGCTCGAGCCGCTCTTCTACGAGGACGCGACGGAGCTGCTGATCGACGAGGTGACCTGGCGCCCGCTGCCCAGCGTGCGCGAGCTCGTCCCCGACATTCCGCGCGCGATCGAGGAGATTCTCACCGCCTCGCTCGACCGTGATCCGAACAAGCGTCCGACGGCGGCGGCCATGGGACGCGCGCTCGACAAATGGTGCGAATCCCAGGCGGTCGTCGCCACTCCGGACCGGCTCCAGGAGCATCTCTCGGCGATCCTGACCGAGAGCTACCAGCCGCCCACGGCGAGTGACGAGCTCACCCACTTCTCGAACTTCAAGCGCGGACTCCGGCGCGCGGACGGCCAGCGGCACAGCTGGTGGTCCAGGATGTTCAAGCGGGCGTGACCGCCGATCGGGATATATTCTTATCCCATGAAGATCTACACGAAGACGGGTGATGCAGGCGACACGGGATTGTTCGGCGGCGGCCGCGTTCCGAAGGATCACCCGCGCGTTCAGGCGTACGGTTCCATCGATGAGCTGAACGCATCGCTGGGCATGGCGCGGGCGGCGGACCCCATGCCCCGAATCGACGAGGTGCTCGTCGGCGTCCAGCGCGATCTCTTCAGCCTCGGCGCCCTGCTCGCGACGCCGGATCCCGACAAGGTGCGCGAGCATCTCGAGAAGGCGCGCATCGGCGACGCGCGCATCGAGGATCTCGAGCGCGCGATCGACGATGGCGAATCGGAGCTCGAGCCGCTGCGCGCCTTCATCCTTCCCGGCGGCACGATGAAGGCCGCCACCCTCCACGTGGCGCGCACGATCTGCCGGCGCGCCGAGCGCGACGTGATCGCGATGTCGCGCTCCGATCCGCTGCCGCCCGTCGTGCTCATCTACCTCAATCGCCTCTCCGATCTCCTCTTCGTGCTCGCACGCGTGGCCACGCGCCGCGCCGGTGCGGCTGAGGTGACGTGGTGAGCGGCTCGACCGCGAGTGATTCGTTCGCGGTCCCGGTGGACTCCTACGAGGTACATGTGGGCGTGGGGCTGCTCGATGGCGCCGCGGAGATCATCCGCAGGGCGGCTCCGGCGCACCGCTACGCGATCATCTCCGATGCGAACGTCGCTCCGCTCTACGCCGCACGCGTGCGCGATGCGCTCAGCGACGCGCAGGCGCAGCTCTTCACGATTCCCGCCGGCGAAGCCGCGAAGTCGCGCGAGCAGTGGGCGCATCTCAGCGACGCCCTGCTCGCGGCCGGCTTCGGGCGCGATACGACGATCCTCGCCCTCGGCGGCGGCGTGGTCGGCGACCTCGCCGGCTTCGTTGCCGCCACCTACATGCGCGGCATTCCGTTCGTCCAGCTGCCGACGACGCTGCTCGCGATGATCGACGCGTCCATCGGCGGAAAAACGGGCGTCGACACGCCCGCGGGAAAGAATCTCGTTGGCGCATTCCACCGGCCGCGCGCGGTGATCGCCGATCCGTCGGTGCTCGCCACCCTTCCCGCCGATCATCTCCGCTCGGGACTCGCGGAGGCGATCAAGCACGGCGCGATCGCGGATGCCGCGTATTTTCTGCGAACGGAGGATGCGCTGCCGGCGCTGCTCGCAGATCCGGCCCACGACACGATGCGCGCGCTGATTCTGCGCAGCGTCGAGATCAAGGCGAGCATCGTCATGCAGGACGAACGGGAGGGCGGAGTCCGACGCAATCTGAACTTCGGCCACACGCTGGGGCACGCGATCGAATCCGAGAGCGGCTACTCGCTCCTGCACGGCGAGGCGATCGCCATCGGCATGGTGCTCGAAGCACAGCTCGGCGAGCGGCTCGGGATCACGGTGCCCGGCACCGCTGCACGGCTGCGCGATACCGTGGACCGCGCGGGACTTCCGCACGCGCTGCCGCGCGATCTGGACCCCCGTCGCGTTCTCGCCGGCACTCGCAGTGACAAGAAAGCGCGCGAGGGCGTGGTCGAATACGCGCTGATCGCCGAGATCGGCCACGGAGTTGCCGGGGTGCGCGCGCCGGACGGAACCGTGCTCGACCTGCTCATGCAAGACGCCCACACACAATAACATAGCCGGCCTCGCGAAAGGCATCCTCCTTGCCCTTCTCGCGGCCGTCCCCAACACCGGACCAACATGTCCTCGTTCGCGACGTATTTGCTCGGCTACTTCATTTTCGTCATCGGGCTCGCAGTCGCCGCGTATCTGCTCCACGTGCCGCCCCAGTGGATCGGAGTGGGCGCGCTGATCTTCATCGGGCTGGGCATTTTGACCGCTGCGCAACGCACCAAGCCACGCGACCCGCCTCGCTAACCATCCTTCGAACGCGTGCGCAGTCCGGCAAACGCGCGTGATCTTCGGCACACTTTGTGGCTGTTGACCTAACCGACAGTCACAGTTATCCTGCCCGACGTTGAGGCTCGGCACCATCGAGCCGCTGCACGCCGGCTCCTTTCCCTCCCCGAGCTGATGTGCCGCTCGTCCACCCTTCCGCACAGAACGGGGCGTGTATGGAGCATGTGACCGAGAGCAGGTCTAAAGGGTTCTTCCGCTCGTCCCCCTCCACCGCTTTCGATCAATACCTCCACGACATACAGAAGCTCCCACTCATACGAGACCCCGCCGAAGAGCGCAGGCTCGCGCGTCTCGCGCAGAAGGGCGATGAAGTCGCGGCGGAGCGGCTCGTAACCGCCAATCTCCGCTTCGTCATCTCGTACGTGAAGAAGTATCAGGGCCACGGGCTCGATCTCAGTGAGCTCGTCGCCATCGGCAACGAGGGTCTCCTCAAGGCCGTCAAGAAGTTCGATCCCGACCAGGGCGTCAAGTTCATCTCCTACGCCGTGTGGTGGGTTCGCCAGGCCGTGCTCAAGGCGCTGGCCGAGCAGACGCGCTCCGTGCGCATTCCGCTCAATCAGAATTCCCAGCTCATCAAGCTCGCGCGTGCGGAAACCGTGCTGGCCCAGGTGCTCAAGCGCGATCCCACGGATCACGAGATCGGGCGCCTGATCGAGGAAACCCCGGAGCAGGTGCGGGCGTCACGCCAGATGTCGGCCACCGAGCTGTCGCTCGATGCGCCGATCGACCGTTCCGATCGCGAGGCCTCCACGCTGGGTGAGCGCTTCGTGGGAGTGGAAGGTGGAGAGATCGAGGAGAACTGCGACTTCAAGTTGATGCGCGAGTTCATCGATCGTGTCTTCCGGCAGTATCTTACGCCGCGGGAGCGAAAGATCCTCTATCTCTACTACGGTCTCGACGAAGGGGCCGAGGCCATGACGCTCGAGAAGATCGGCGCGCTCATGGGAGTGACGCGCGAACGCATTCGTCAGATCCGCGAGCGCGCTTTCGAGAAACTGCGTGGCTCTCCACACGGGAACGCACTCGCAAGCTTCTGGACCGCCGCCTGAACAAGCCGTCGGTCAGCGAAGCGCGCTGATCGACACCGAGGCACTCGCGGCGCAACTCGCCGCAATAGTCGGCAGGCGAGGCGTGCTTGCGCGATCGAGCGAGCTCGCGACGTACAGCTCCGACGGTCTGCCGGGCTATCGCCTGCGCCCGCGCCTCGCCGTGTTTCCCACCTCGAAGCAGCAGCTCATCGATGTCGTGCGACTCCTCGCGCGCGAGGGCACGCCCTTCGTCGCCCGCGGTGCGGGCACGGGTCTCTCGGCAGGTGCGCTCGCGAGCGGCGATGCCGTGGTGATCGGGCTCAATCGCTTCAATCACATCCTCCGCATCGATCCGCTCAACCGCCTCGCCGTGGTCGAGCCGGGCGCGGTGAACGTGACGCTCACGCGCGCGGCGGGAGCGCACGGCCTGCACTACGCTCCGGATCCGTCGAGCCAGACCGCGTGCACGATCGGCGGCAACGTCGCCGAGAACAGCGGCGGACCGCATTGTCTGAAATACGGCGTCACACTGAATCACGTGCTCGCGCTCGAGATCATTCTCGCCAGCGGCGAGATCGTGACCCTCGGCAATGCCGACGGCGAGGTCGACGGCTACGATCTGCTGGGTGCCTTCATCGGCTCCGAGGGATGCTTCGGGATCGCACTCGAGGTCACGGTGAAGCTCACGCCGAATCCGCAGGGCGTGCGCACGCTGCTCGCGGATTTCACGTCGATCGACGCGGGCGCGCGCGCGACCTCGGCGATCATTGCCGCGGGCATTCTTCCGGCGGCGCTCGAGATGATGGATGGGCCGACGATCCGCGCGGTGGAGGCATCGATCTACGCCGCGGGATATCCTGCGGATGCGGACGCGGTGCTCCTGATCGAGCTCGATGGCCTGGATGCGGGGCTCGATGCGGATGTGCGCCTCGTCCAGCAGCACTGTCTCGCCGCGGGAGCGCGCACCGTGCACATCGCGGCGAATGAAGTGGAGCGCGCGCGGCTCTGGCAGGGAAGAAAAAAGGCGTTCGGCGCGATGGGCCGGATCGCGCCCGATCTCGTCGTGCAGGACGCGGTCATCCCGCGCACGAAGCTTCCCGACGTGCTGCGCGAGATCGCGGCGATCGCGGCGAGATGGCAGATCCAGGTATGCAACGTCTTTCATGCTGGCGATGGCAACCTGCATCCCAACATCGGCTACGACTCGCGCAACGCGGATGAAGCGCGTCGTGTCGGGATGGCGATGCGGGACATCATGCAGGCGTGCATCGCCGCAGGCGGCACGATCACCGGCGAGCACGGGATCGGACTCGACAAGCTCGAGTACATGCCGCTGATCTTTTCTCCGGAGTCGCTGGCCGCGCAGTGCGCGCTGCGCGATGCGTTCGATCCGGAGCGGCGCGCGAATCCGGGGAAGGTCGTGCCGGTGCACTCGTGCCGGGAGTGGATGGGCGCGTGAGCACTGCGGCGGTGCAGGAATGCGTGCGCACGCGCGTGGGTCCGGACGGCTCCGGGCGCGGCACGCCCGCGGGGCCGCTGCGCATCGTGGGCAATGGCACCTGGCTGGACGCCGGGTACCCGGTGCACGTCGGCGAGCCGCTCTCCCTCGCGGGCGATGATGCGATCCTCGAATACGTCGCGAGCGATCTCACGCTCACCGCGCGCGCCGGCGCCACGCTCGCCAGCATCTCGCGCGCGACCCGCGCCGAGGGGCAGTGGCTCGCACTCGATCCGTACGGCTCGGCGAACGGTACGCTCGGCGCCACGATCGCAACGGGATCCGCGGGCACGCTCGCGCACGCCTTCGGGACGCCGCGCGACAACGTGCTCGGAGTGGAAGCGGTGACCGGCACGGGCGCGATCGTGCGCGCGGGCGGGCGCGTGGTGAAGAACGTCGCGGGCTTCGATCTCACCCGGCTGTTCACCGGCGCCTGGGGCACGCTCGCGGTGATCACGGAGGCGACCGTGCGTCTGCGTGCCCTTCCGGAGCGCGACGAGACGATCACCCTCGCTCTTCCCTCGAGCGTCGAGATGGAGGGCTGGCTCACGAAGCTTCGCGCGCTTCCCTTCACTCCCCTCGCGCTCGAGCTGCTCAACGCTCCGCTCGCGCGCGCACTCGGGCTCGGCGATCGCGCGCAACTTCTCGGCCGCCTGGGCGGCAACGAAGATGCGGTGCGCGAACAGATGCGCGCGTTGGGCGCGCTCGGTGAGATGCAGCCCGCGCCGATGGCTGCGTGGAGCGCACTCGCGGAGATCGAGCCACCAGGGGCGGCCGTGGTCCGCGTATCCGCGCCGCCATCGCGGCTGCACGCGCTGTGGGCTCGGCTCTCCATCGCGAGCGAGGCCTCGCTGGTGCACGCGGCGGTGGGGCGCGGCATCGTGCGTGGCATTCATCCCGCGAGCCCGCATCCGTCTCTCGCGCCATGGCTCGATGTGATCTCGCAGACCCAGGGCACTCACATCTTCGAGCGGCTCCCGGCATCCGAGTGGAGCCGGGTCCCGTCGCGCGCCAATGACCCGCTCTCTCGTGCCGTGCGTCGCGCGTTCGATCCGCAGCGGATCCTCAATCCCGGCATTCTCGGGGAGAGCGCATGAGCGACCAGCGCACCGCGCCCGCCTGCGCGATACCCGGCACCCCACTCGCCGGTGCGAGTGCCGGCATCAACGCGTGCGTGCACTGCGGTTTCTGCCTGCAGGCATGTCCGACGTACGTCGCTCTCGGCGACGAGAACGATTCCCCGCGCGGGCGCATCTATCTCATGCGGGCACTCACGGAAGGCGAGCTCGGGCTCGACGACCCGACGGTGCACACGCACATCGATCGATGTCTCGGGTGCCGCGCCTGCGAGACCGCGTGTCCATCCGGCGTGCCGTATGGCGCACTGCTCGAGGCGACGCGCGCGACGCTCAGCGAGGTG
>Ga0070679_100002843_pt1 | contig 15732 bp, 14 predicted proteins | sample KBSC63BmetaG_FD_65652 | JGI IMG/M metagenome (GOLD analysis project Ga0070679, IMG submission 65652) | Corn rhizosphere microbial communities from Kellogg Biological Station, Michigan, USA - KBS C6-3B metaG | ecosystem: Host-associated > Plants > Roots > Rhizosphere | place: USA: Michigan... | reverse complement strand
CATGGCGTCGTCGAGCGCGTCGACGAGCACGCCCTTGCCGACCCAGCCGAGGTCGCCGCCGGCCGACTTGGTCCCGTCGTCATCCGAATACTGCTTGGCGAGCTCGGTGAAGCTGGTGCCGCCGCGCGCCAGCTCCGCGACCTTGTCGGCCACGCGCTTCTTCGCGGCGACGTCGGCCTCGCTCCCCTTGTCGGGGACGGCGACGAGGATCTGGCGCAGGTGCGACTGCCGGTCGCCCGCCACCAGCTTCTCGTTCTGCTTGTAGTAGGTCTTGACCTCGTCGTCGCTGACGGTGACGCGCGAGCGCACGGCGGTGTTCACCACCTTGAGCTCGAGGATCTGCTTGCGCAGGATCTTGCGGTAGCCCTCCATCGTGAAGCCCTGCTGCTCGAGCGCCTGCTTGAACGACGCATCGTCGAGGTGGTTCTGGTCTTTGACCTGCTGCACGGCGCGATCGACCTCCTCGCTCGTGACCGACAGCTTCAGCTCGGCCGCCTGCTGCTGCACGAGCTTGCCGTCGATCATCGAATCGAGCGCCTTGCGCTTCGTCTCCGTCCACTGCTTCTTGCCTTCGGCCGTGTCGGGATCGGGGCCGCGATACATCCCGGCCGCGGTCTGCTCGAGCTCGGTGTCGAGGATGATGTCGTCGTTCACCACGGCGACGACGCGGTCGATCACACGCGCGGCGTGCGCCGGCGTGGCCAGCGAGAATGCGGCGACGAGAGCACCGCCGACGATGAGAGCGCGTAGCTGCATGCGTTTACTTGGCGGGCTCGGCCTTCGGCGAACCAGCCGGCGGAAGTGAGATCCCCTGCGCGCCCGTCGGGTTGCCCGGCATGGCCGGCGTCGCCTGCGGCGCGCCCGGCGCTCCCGGGTGGAACTGACCCGGCCCCGGCGGCGGCAGCCCCGGCCCGGGGTACTGACCCGCCTGCGTGCCCTCGATCTGCACCTTGGCCAGCTTCGACTCGTCGACCTTCACGTTGGCCTTGTCGCGCAGCCCCTTGACGAACGCCTCCATCGACTCCTGACGCTTGTCACGGTAGAGCTGGTTGCGGATCTGCTGCTTGACCTCGTCGAAGGTGCGCGAGAGCGCCTTGCGACGGCCGGTCAGCTTGAGGATCACCACGCCCTGCTCCGTCTTCACCGGCGGCGACACGTCACCAATGTTCGTAAGCGCGAAGGCGGCCTCGACGATCGGTTTGGGCACGTCTTTGGTCTTGGCGTCGAAGTAGCGCAGGTCGCCACCGCGGTCCTTGGTCGCCAGATCCTGCGAATACTCGGCGACGAGGTTGCGGAACTGCTGATTGTCGACGCCCTTGATGCGCGGATCGGCCATCACCTTCTTGGCGGTGGCGTTGTCCTTGACGAGGATCGACGCGACGCGCACTTCCTCGGGCTTGTTGAACTGATCGGGATGCGCGTCGTAGTACTTCTTGCACTCGTCGTCGCTGATGTCCTCGACGCGCTGCTTGTCGAACTGATCCTTGAGCAGCTTCTGGATCATCACCTGCTTCATGGTGCGCACGACTTCGGGATCCTTGTTCAGCCCGCGCCGCTCGGCCTCTTTGGCCAGCACCTCGAAGCGCACCAGGTTGTCGAGGAACTCTTTTTTGCGCTCCATCGACGTGTAGCGCGCGCGCACGTACGGCGACTGCTGGTTGATGCGCTCCTGAAACTCACCGACGGTGATGGTGACGTCGTCGACCTTGGCCAGCACCTCGGCCAGATCCTCGGGCTTCTGCGTCGAGGCCTTGGCGCCGCGCACGTCCTCGCAAGCGGCATGCATGACGGCGCCCGCGGCCATGAACGCGCCGGAGACGACGACGAAGCTCGCCTTGCGCCACCACGTGAGCTGCTTTCGCATGACGTGGAGGTAGCATGCGCCGACGGCGACGGCAAGCGACTGTCACTGTGCGGCGCGACGCTCAGCGAGTGAGGAAGCGGTCGAGCACGCGGTAGAAGAGGCGGTCGATCTGATCGCGCTCCTCGTCGGCGTCGATGCAGAACTTGAGGCCGTAGCGCGCCGGCTCGCCGCCCGTCGGCAAGCGCGTCCACACGATGGTGGCGCGGCCGTGGAGCGGATGCGTTTCGCCTTCGATCTCGGCGCCGTCGAGCCAGACGTCGTCGTCGAGCTCGAAGCGGAGATCGCCGGGCGTCGCGATGGCGCAGCCGCCGCCGCCGAAGTCGTGGCACGCGGCGGCGTGCGTGCCGTCGGCGCGGCGGATGGTGAGCGTCATGTGAAACGGCACGCGCAGAAACTGGCGCGTATCGACGCGGCGATTGCGCTCGCCCTGCGCGAGCGTGTCGCTCAGTCGCTCGAACAAGGTGTGATAGCGGCCGGCTTCGTTGGGCGACAAACCTCTGGTGCGGCGGTCGTGATCCAGGCGCTTGAACTCGTCGGCGAGCTCGGAAAGTCCCTGCGGGATCGAAGGCGCGCGTAACGCGGGTGACATCGTCTCCTCCGTAGGTGGAACCGGGTCAGCCTCGGGGAGTTAATGTTTTAATCCGAATAATTAGTATTATCAGTTACACGATATCTAGAAAATAAATTCGTGTCTAGACCTTTTTCTCGCGGCTCTATAATGCGGCGCTATGGCCAAGCCAAAGACCAAGAAGAAGAGCAGCGCAGGGAAGGCGAAGTCCAAGACGAAGCCGAAGAAGAAGGGCGCGACCGCGAAGGCCAGCGGGAAGGCGGCGAAGGCCAAGGGCGGGCCGGGCAAGGCCGGCAAGAAGAAGAAGAAGGGCGGCGCCAAGGCGACGGCCAAGGCGACGGCCAAGGCGGGTCACGCCAAGAAAGGCGCCGGTCGTCAGCCGCGCACCGGCAAGGGCACGACCGCGAAGGCGGGTCACGCGCACGCCAAGAAGGCAGAGGCGCGCAAGCCGGTCTCGCAGCGTCCGGCCGAGGTGCATCACGACACCGGAGCGAACGGCGATCAGCAGGAGCTCGATGCGGGCTGGGCGCACGCGGCCGACACCATCGTCGACAAGGTCGCTCCCGTCGGTGGCGCCGAGCGGCGTGAGGAGCGTCCCGCGCAGTCGAGCTTGGGCGGCGGCGGCCTCGGTGGCGGCCGCAGCTTCGGTCATGAAGAGCACGACCATGATCACGACTTCGCCAGCAACGGCGAGCGCGAGCACGAGCACGCCGACGCCGCGGCCGACGACGAAGAGGAGGAGCTGCCGACCGCCGTCGGTGGTGACGACGACGACGAGCTGCACGGCGAAGACGACGAAGACGAGTAGCCCGCCGCTCCCCTCGCGTTTCTGAATCCCAGATTATTTTTTCGCGGTCGCCAACAGATCGGCGAGCAGCTTCTTCGCGAGCTGCACGCGCGTCTCGCGCTCGGCGCCGAGGAAGCTGCGCTGCAGCCGCATGTCGGGCGTCAGCTTCCACGGTGAATTCTTCGCGTTCACCAGGCGCATCACCGCCGCCGGCTCGAGCGGCGTGTCGTCGGCGAGCGCGAGGCCGAGGCGCACCTCGGTCAGCTCGATGGCGCGCGCGCCGAGGCGCCGGCCGAGGCCCTTGACCGTCATGATGTCGGCGAGCACGTCGACCTCGGCGGGCGGCGGGCCGTAGCGATCGGTGAGCTCGACGATGATCTCGCCGACCTCGTTCTCGTCGCGCGCCGACGACAGGCGGCGATAGAACTCGAGGCGCTGGCCGACGTCGGGCAGGTAGTCGTCGGGGATGAAGCCGGCCGAGTCGCAGGTGAGCTCGGGATCGTTCTCCTCGTGGATGGGCTCGCCCTTGAGCGACGCGACCGCCTCTTCGAGCATCGCCGTGTAGGTCTCGAAGCCGACGGCGGCGATGGCGCCCGACTGCTTGGCGCCGAGCAGATCGCCGGCGCCGCGGATCTCGAGATCGTGCGACGCGATCTGGAAGCCGGCGCCGAGCTCGGTGAAGCGCTGCAGTACGGCGAGCCGCTTCTTGGCGTCGGAGCCGAGCGCCTCCTCGTGCGGAATCATGAGGTAGCAGAAGGCGCGCTCGCGCGCGCGGCCGATGCGCCCGCGCAGCTGATAGAGCTGGGCCAGGCCGAACATGTCGGCGCGGTTGACGAACATCGTGTTGGCGCGCGGGATGTCCAGCCCGCTCTCGATGATCGTCGTGCACAGAAGGATGTCGGCCTTGCCGTCGACGAAGTCGACCATCACCTTCTCGAGCTCTTCGCCCGCCATCTGCCCGTGACCGACGACGATCTTCACGTTGGGCAAGAGCTCGCGCAGCTTGGCCGCCCACTCGTGGATGTCCTCGACGCGGTTGTGCACGAAGAAGATCTGCCCGCCGCGCGCCAGCTCGCGCTTGACGCCCTCGATGACGACGGCGTCGTTGTACTTCGACACCATCGTGCGGATGGCGAGGCGATCGGCCGGCGGCGTGGTGATGATCGACAGATCGCGCAGGCCCATGAGCGCCATGTGCAGCGTGCGCGGGATCGGCGTCGCCGTCAGCGTCAGGCAGTCGACCTGCGTGCGCAGCTTCTTCAGGCGCTCCTTGTGCGTGACGCCGAAGCGCTGCTCCTCGTCGACGATGATGAGCCCGAGATCCTTCCACGCCACGTCGTTCGACAGGAGGCGGTGCGTGCCGACCACGACGTCGATCTTGCCGGCGCCGAGGCCCTTCAGCACCTCCTGCTGCTCCTTCCGCTCCTTGAAGCGCGACAGCGACTGCACGTTCACCGGCAGCCCGGCGTAGCGCGCCGTGAAGTTCACCGCGTGCTGCTCGACGAGCACCGTCGTCGGCGCCAGCACCGCCACCTGCTTGCCGGCGAGCACGACCTTGAGCGCCGCGCGCAACGCGACCTCGGTCTTGCCGTAGCCGACGTCGCCGCAGACGAGCCGATCCATCGGCCGCTGCTCGTCGAGATCGCCGAGCACCTCGTCGATGGCGCGCTGCTGATCGGGCGTCTCTTCGAATGGGAACGTCGCTTCGAACTCGCGGAACATCGTGTCCATCTGCGCGCTGAGCGCGTACGACGTGCCGGGCAGCGCGCGCCGCTGCGCGTAGAGCTGCAACAGCTCCTCGGCGAGCTGCCGCACCTCCTTCGAGATCTTGGCGCGTGTCTTCTTCCAGGTCTCGCCGCCGAGCTTGTCGAGCTTGGGCTTGATGCCCTCGGCGCCGGCGTAGGCCTGCACCTCGTTGAGGCGCCAGACCGGCAGATAGAGGGCGCCGCCGTCGTACTCGAGATGGAGGAAGTCGACGGCGACCTCCTTGTTGCCCGAGCGCAGCGGCAGCTTGGTCAGCCCCTTGTAGATGCCGACGCCGTGCAGCTTGTGGACCACGAAGTCGCCGGGCTGCAGCCGCTTGAAGTCGGCCTCGACGAAGGCGCGCTTCGGCTTCTTGGGCGCGCGCCTCGCCGCCTTCTCGCCGAAGATCTCCTGCTCGGAGATGATCGCGACGCCGTCGAGCGGCAGCTCGAAGCCGTGCCCGAGCGCGCCGAGCACGATCTCGACGTTCACTCGTTGTGCGCCTGCATCAAGGATATTGTGCGCCTGCATCACGCGATGCAGATGCGGCACGATGCCGTAGCCCTTGAGCAGCGACTCGAGCCGCTCGGCGTGCGGCAGATTGGGCACGGCGATGAGCGTGCGCACGCCCTCGTCGCGCCAGTCGCGCAGCCGCGCCGCCAACGGGCGCAGGAGCTCCTCGTGCTTCTCGGCGCGCGCGCGCTGCAGCTCGATCGCCAGATCGCGGTGCTGCTCCACGGCGAAGCGCACGACCGGGATGCTCCCGTCGCCGACCACTTCGAGCTGATGCGCCTCGACGCGCCGGCCGCGATCGAAGAGCGCGCGCAGCTCGTCCATCGACAGATAGAAGTCCTCGGGCGAAAAAGCCAGGCGGTGCTCGTCGAGCCGGGTCTGGTACGACTCTGCGGCTTCGTCGAGCTCGAGCTCGAGCGCCTCGAGGCACGCCTCCGGCTCGTCGACGTAGAGCAGCGTGCCCTCGGGCAGGTACTCGACGATCGACGCCATGCGCTCGTGGAACGCCGGCGTCAGCGCCTCGATGCCGAAGAAGTCCTCGCCCTTGTCGATCTGATCGAGGATCGCGCGCGTCTTCGACGACGGATGCTCGGCGCGATCGCCGGCCTCGAGGATGCGGTCGCGCAGCCTGTTGTTGCGCGTGCGCACCGTCTCGCGCACCGGGTGCACGTAGATCTCGTCGACGGCGCGCATGGTGCGCTGCGACTCGGGATCGAAGAAGCGGATCGACTCCACCAGGTCGCCGAACAGCTCGACGCGCAGCGGGAAGCGATAGAGCGGCACGAACGCGTCGATGACGCCGCCGCGCACGGCGAACGTGCCCGGATCCTCGACCACCGGCATGCGCGTGTAGCCGCCGTGAGCCAGCTTGGCGATGAGCGCGTCGCGATCGACCTCCTCGCCCTTCTGCACCACGTCGACGAGATCGGCGTAGGCGGCGCGCGGCACCACGCGCCGTGCCAGCGCCGGCGCCGACGCCACCAGCACCTCCGCCGACATCCCCTGCGACAAGCGGAACAGCGTCGACATGCGCTGCACGATGGCGCGCCGATCGGGCGAGACGTCGGCCCACGGCGCCGTCTCGAGCCACGGCAGGTGCGCCACGCGCGATGGCGTGGTCGGATCGTTCTCCGGCCCCACGGCGCCCGTCAAAAAGAACCGCAGGTCGCGCGCCAACGCCTGCGCCGACGGCTCGTCCGCCGTCACCGCGATGAGCGGGCGCGCGTGCCCGGGCAGCGCCGCCAGCCGCTCGCACAACAATGCTGCGAACGCGCCAGAAGTATTGTGCACCCGCACAATTTTGTTCGTCCCGAGGTGGCGCTCGACGGCCGCGAAGCCGGCGGCCGCGCTGAGGCCCGCCACTGACGAAGCGGCCGAAGAATCCGGGCGGTCGTCTTGGAGGTGGGACATGGGGACGACAAACTATGGCGGCTTCTACGCGCGCGCAAGAGCTGGTACGATGGCGCGGGGCCGCATGCTCGACGCACCGACGCTGGTTCTCGCACTCGCGCTCGACGACCTCGTGCTCGCCGCGGCGCTGTGGCTCGCCATCCCCGGCAAGCAGCGTCACGGCGTGCGCGGATGGTCGCTGTCGCTGTTGTTACAAGCGGTGGCGTTCGTGTTCATGGAGCCACGGCTGGCGGCGCTCGTCGGCTTGGTCGGCTCACGCCTCGTGGTCAACGGCACCGCCGCGCTCAGCGTCACGCTGCAGCTGGCCGCGCTCTTCGCGCTCGCGCGGCGCAGCTTCGCGCGGATGTGGCACGTCGCCGCGGTGCTCGGCATCGCCATGGTGACGCTCGCGCTCGTCGGTCACGCGGCGCCGCGCCTCGTGATGGTCAACGTCGTCGTCGGCTGCGTGCTCGTGCTCGTCGGGCTGCAGGCGCGCCGCATCGGCCGCCACGTGCCCGGCTTCGGCGCGCGCCTGCTCACCGTCGGCGCCTTCGCCGGCGGCGCGGCCTTCGCCGGGCGCGCCATCGGCGGCGCGATTTCGCCGTCCCACGTGGTCAACGCGCTGCAGGCGCCGTTCGCCACCATCAGCATCTTCGTCGGACACGCGGTCACGCTCGCGATGTCGCTCGGCTTCTTGCTCGTGCATCGCGAGCGGCAGGAGCACGAGATCGAGCGGCTGGCCATGACCGACGAGCTCACCGGCGTCTACAACCGCCGCTCGCTCTTCGACATCGGCGACAGGGAGGTCGCGCGCGCGCGCCGCACCAAGGCGTCGTTGTCGGCGCTGCTGCTCGACCTCGACCACTTCAAGCGCGTCAACGACAAGTACGGCCACCTCGGCGGCGACTCCGTGCTCGTGCGCTTCGTCGAGGTGGTGCGCGGCTGCCTGCGCACGAGCGACACGCTGGCCCGCTACGGCGGGGAAGAGTTCCTCGTGCTGCTCCCCGACGTCGGCTCCGCAGGCGCCAAGGTCGTGGGCGATCGCATCCGCGCCACCATCGAGTCGAGCACGTTCTTCGTCGGCGCCGTGCCGCTCAAGATCACGGCGTCGGTGGGCGTGGCGTCGCTGCCGAACGGCGACACCGCGACCACGCTGGCCACGCTGGTGGCGCGCGCCGACCAGGCGCTCTACATCGCCAAACGCGACGGCCGCAACCGCGTCGCCGTCGCCAAGGCCGCGTAGCCCGAGGCAGTTACCGGCGTCGGCGAGCGTACTCTGCTAGGATGCGCGCCATGCCCATTGCCCGCGCCTTCGCTTGCGCCGCAGCCTGCAGCCTCGCCGGCCTCTTCGTCGTCGGGGCCGCGTCGCCGGCCGCCGCCAAGAAGAAGCCCGCCGCCGCAGCCGCGAAGAGCGCGCCCGCGAAGGTCACGCCCAAGGCGCCGAAGGACGCGCTGCTCGCCGCCGCCGACGAGATCGCGCGCCAGGTGGCCGGTCTGCGCGGCCTCGCGCTCAAGGCGCCGCTGCAGCGCGGCGTGCTCACGCGCGACGAGATCGGCGCCAAGCTCAAGGATCGCATCGGCAAGGAGTACACGCCCGACGAGGTGCGCGTCGAAGCGCGCGTGCTCAAGCGCCTCGGCCTGCTCCCCGCCGACGTCGACTACGAGAAGCTGCTCCTCGATCTGCTGATGGAGCAGGTCGCCGGCTTCTACGATCCGTTCGCCGCCAAGCTCTACATCGCCGACTGGCTCCCGCTCGAGATGCAGCGCCCCGCGCTCGCCCACGAGATCGAGCACGCGCTGCAAGATCAGCACTTCGATCTGAAGAAGTTCGCCACGCCCATCAAGGACGACGGCGATCGCCAGCTCGGCCACTCCGCGCTCGTCGAGGGCGACGCCACGGCGGTGATGCTCGAGTTCCAGGCCCAGGCCATGGGCCTGCCCGCCGACCAGCTCGGCGAGCTCATCGCCAACATGGGCAAGCAGCTCTTGTCGGGCATCGGCGGCAGCAACACGCCGCAGTTCGACAAGGCGCCCCCGTTCGTGCGCGAGACGCTGATGTTCCCCTATCTGACGGGCCTGCTCTTCATCGAGTCGGTGCGGCGTACGCAGCCGTGGTCCAAGGTCGACGAGATCTTCAAGTCGCCGCCCGAGTCGACCGAGCAGGTCATGCATCCCGACAAGTACGCCGCGCACGAGCACCCCGTGAAGATCACGCCGGCGCCGATCCCGGCGCTCGGCCTGCGCAAAGAGGTGCGGCGCGACGTGTTCGGCGAGCTGGTCATGAAGATCCTGTTCGCCACCGCGCCGCCGCCGCCGTCGACAGCGCCGCCGGCCAAGACGCCGGCCAAGAAGGGCGCGACGCCGGCGCCGTCGGCCGACAACGATGCCGCCACCATCGCCGAGAAGGCCGCCGCCGGCTGGGGCGGCGATCGCGAAGTCGCCTACGCCGAGCCCGGCGACAACGGCGCCGTCACCGTCGTCGATCTGTCGACGTGGGACACCGAGGGCGACGCCAAGGAGGCCGAAGCCGTCGCCAAGCGCCTCATGCAGAAGCTCGGCGACGCCGACACGGCGCACGACGACTGGCTGGTGTCGCGCGACGGCGACAAGCTGCTCCTCGTCTTCGGCGCGCCCAAGGGCGCCGGCCCGCAGGTCGTCGCCGACGTCATGAAGAGCTGGAAGATCAGCCGCTGAGGTAACGCACCATCTGCGACAGACCGGTCACGTCGTAGATGTCCTGATCGAAGAACGGCACCGTCACCACCGGCGCGCGCTTGCCGGCGCGCTCGCCGAGCCGCTGCACCTCGCGCGCGTCGATCTCCGCGAGCGACTGAAACTCCTTGTGCGTGCGATCGAAGTCGCTCGCCACCTGCACGAGGTCGTCGGGCGAGTAGCCGCGCAGCTCCGGCCGCGACTCGAGCCGCTCGATCACCTCTTCGCGCGACAGCTTCGACGGCGCCGCGCGATGCACGCGGTTGACCACGAACGCGCCGAGCGGCATCTGCGACCGCTCGAGCCGCTCGTAGAAATAGATCGCCTCGTCGACCGACGCCGGCTCCGCCGACGACACGAGCACGAACGCCACGTCGCTGCCGCGCAATAGATCGAACACCTCGCGCGCGCGCTCCTTGAAGCCGCCGAGGATCGAGTTGAACTCGACGAAGAACTGCGCCATGTCGTCGAGGAACGCCGACCCGACGAAGCGCGCCAGCCGCTTCAAGACGAACGCCGCGCCCATGCCGACAGCCTTGAGCGAGAAGCGCCCCGCCGAGAGATACGGCTTGGTGAACCACTGAATCGCCGGCGAATCGATCGCGCTCGTCAGCCGCTCCGGCGCGTCGAGGAAGTCGAGCGCGTTCGCCGTCGGCGGCGTGTCCAAGATGATGAGGTCGTACTTCTTCTCGCCCGCGATCTCGTACAGCTTGGCCATCGCCGCATACTCGTGCGACCCCGCCAGCGTCGACGAGATCTGCTGGTAGATGCGATTGCCCATGATCCGCTTCTGCGACTCGGGATCCTTCGCGTAGCGCGCCACGATCTCGTCGAACGCGCGCTTCTGGTCGAGCATCATCGCGTCGAGCGATCCCGCCACCGGCGCCCCGCCCAACGCGACCTTCTCCGACGGCACGTTCTGCACGTCGTGCCCAAGCGTCGACAATCCGAGCGCATTCGCGAGCCGTTTCGCCGGATCGATTGTGAGCACCAGCGTTCGCCGCCCGGCGCGCGCGCCCGCCAGCCCGAGCGACGCGGCCGTCGTCGTTTTGCCGACGCCGCCGGAGCCCACGCAGACGAGGATGCGTTTGTTTGAGACGAGCGGCTGCAGTGACATGTGGGCCGTCAGTTGTAGTATAAGTCGCCCATGGCAACCAAGTCGCTCCGCGAATACCTCGACGAATACGGCGAGGGGCACCGCCACTTCGGGACGCGCATGACCCACATGTTCGGCATTCCCATGATCGTGGCGTCGCTGCCGATCTTCCCGTTCAATCCGCTCCTCGGTGGTGGGCTGTTCGTCGGCGGCTGGATCCTCCAGTTCGTCGGTCACTACGTCTTCGAGAAGAACGATCCCAAGTTCTTCGGCGATCCCGTCAACCTCCTCATCGGCGTGGTCTGGGCGGCGAAGGAGTGGATGGAGCTCGTCGGCCTCAAGCTTCCGTTGCCGGCCGCGCAATGATCCATCGCTTCGCAGTCGAGATGAGCGGCGCAGCTGGAGTAGCGGAGCGCGAAATCACCGTCGAGAAGCTGGACGGCGCCCGCGTGCGCGTCACGCACGCCGGACGCGCGCGCGTCTACGAAGCGATCCGCGTGGCCAACGGCCCGCGCGCCTCGACGTGGTCGCTCGTCCCCGAAGGCGGCGGGCGCCAGGCGGTCGTCGACGTCGACGGCAACGCGCCCGATCTCAACGTCACCATCGACAACCGCACCGTGCCGCTCAAGCTCACCTCGGCGCGCGCCAAGGTCGCGGGCCGCGCCGTGCCGCCGCCGAAGACCGGCGCCTCCGCGGTGCAGTCGCCGATGCCGGGCAAGGTCGTCAAGGTGCTCGTCGCCGTCGGTGACGAGGTCAAGACGGGTCAGGGCGTCGTGGTCGTCGAGGCCATGAAGATGGAGAACGAGCTCAAGTCGCCCAAGGACGGCAAGATCAAAGCCGTCTCCGTCAAAGAGGGTCAGGCCGTCGAAGCCGGGCAGAGCCTGGTCACGTTGGAGTAGTCGCCGGCCCGTAGTACAATTCTGCCGTGCGTCGCCTAGCTTTTGCCCTGCTCCTCGTTGCTGCACCCGCGTGTCATCGGAACAAAGCCGCCGACGTCGCGCCCATCACCGCCGAAGACGAGAGCCTCCACAAGAACGAATCGGACTTGATCACGCAGCGCGGCGCCTTGCAGCGCGAGCGCAAGAAGCTCGCCGACGCGCGCGCCGAGATCGTGGAGCGGCGCTCGCAGCTCGGCCACGACTCGGCGGGGCAGGCGGCGCTCGACGAGGAAGAGAAGAAGCTGCTCACCAAGGAGTCGGACCTGTCGGCCGAAGAGTCGTCGGTCAACGACAAGCTCGATGAGCTTCTGCGCATGCGCGGCGACCTGGTCAAGCGCGCCACGCAAGTGGTGGCGACGGCGCCGGGCGCCGATCCGCTCGAGCGCGCCGCCAAGCGCGAAGCGGGCGTGGCCGGCCGCGAGCACGACCTCGCCGAGCGCGAGCGCGAAGTGGCCACGCGCGAGCAGCAGCTCGCGGTGCGCGAGGCGGCGCTGGCCAAGCGCGAGCACGACACCTGCGGCGCGGTGGCGGTGCCGGCGAAGATCGATCTGCCCAAGGGGCTGCACTACACCGCCAAGGACGTCGAGCCGACCTACAAGAAGGCGCTCAAGGTGATGCAGGAGAAGGGGCTGCTCGCGTCGGATCTGCCGCCCGGCACCGCGAAGCTGCTCGAAGACACGCGCGAGTCGATGAAGAAGGCGGACTTCTTGCGCGCCAAGTACGCCGCCGATCAGCTGCTCGCCACCGTCGAGGAGATCAAGATCGATCGCTCGTTCATCTCGTCGAAGATGGCGCGCCTCTCGGCGGCGATGCGCGGCAAGAAGCTCGACGGCGGCGACAAGAAGACGGTGGAGGATCTGTTTCAGGAGGCCACCGCCAACTACGGCGACGGCAAGTTTCCCCAGGCGAACGCCAAGATCAATCGTCTGTTCGCGCTCTTGAAGGCCGGGTGACCGGGTGGGAGCAACTTTTCGCGCGAACGGCCGATAACAGGGGGGAGAAGAGAGATCCATGCCTGGCCAGGGAAGACTCGGCGACAAAGCCAACATCAGCGCGGATGCGCACGGCTGTCCCGGCTGCCCCCATCCGGGGATTGGCCCGGCGATCGCGGGCTCGCCCGACGTGTTCGTCAACGGGCGGCCGGCGCTGCGTCAGGATGACGTGGGCATCCACGCCGTCTGCTGCGGTCCGAACATGTGGAAGGCGCAGCAGGGCTCGGGCACGGTGTTCATCAACGGCAAGGCCGCGTTCCGCATGAACGACCCGTCGAAGCATTGCGGCGGGCAGGGGCAGCTCGTAGAAGCCTCCCCCGACGTCATCGTCGGCGGCTGAGGTGAGGCCGAGCGTCCGGGGCATCTTCGGGCGTACGTCCTCGCTTCCTCGGTCACGGGCGCAGAGCCCGCTCCCTCGGTCGCTCCGGGCGTGCGCCCGAATCTGCCTCCGGACGCTCGGCCTCACGAGGTATCGTCAGGTCAGTTTGCTTTTGTGCTGACGCCGAAGAGGACTACGCCGCCGATGGTGGAGAAGCCGCCGAGGCTGATGAGGGCGGCGTAGGGCATGAGGGCGAGGCCGTCGCCGAGGCCGCAGAACCAGCCGCCTTGCGCTTCGCACGCGGCGTCTTCGGCTGCGTTCTTGGCCTGCTGTCGATTCACGCCGACGGCACCGCCGATGATGAGCGCGGCGCCGACCAGGGTCATGATCGTGCCGCCGATCCGCAGCCCCAACCGCCGGTTCTTGCGCGCCTCGAGGCGTGTTGGCTGGGCCGCGGGCACGACCTCGACGGGCGACGGCGCGACCTCGACCATCTCGGTTCGCGTCGGATAGCGCAGCTCGGCGCATCCGAACGCGAGCAGCGTCACAGCGACGAGCAGCGTTCGCATTCGTGCCGATTCAGCAGGAACCGTGCCGCGCCCGAGCTCCGCGCGCCGTCGCGGTATCGCAGCTGCGCGCGCGTCGCGATCCGGACGCCGATGTCGCTTTTTCGTCAGCCGAGCGCGGCGCGCGTCTTTTCGGCAGCGAGCACGATCTCGTTCGCCGTGTGCAGCACGCCCGCCGACGCCAACAGCGGCACCAGCCAGCGTGCCTACTTGAGGAGGATCGACTCCGCCTCCTCGAAGGTACGCCGTCGCCACCTGGCCAGCGATGATTCCCCGCACATGAGCAGCTCGGTTTCGCGCAGGACCTCCGCGATCGGCGTCAGCACGACGTACGGATCGTAGGCGCACCCCTCACCGGTCACGCCGGGACCGCCCCACCCCGCCATGAAGCCCGAGCGCCCGTCGGCGAGCGCGCGCACCGCTGCGTTCGCCAGCCGCGACGCCAGCAGGCGATCGAAGGCCGACGGCGAGCCGCCGCGCACGACGTGGCCGAGCACGGTCACGCGCGTGTCGACGTCGGGCAGCCCGGCGCGCACGCGCTCGTCGACCGCCGCCTTGAGCCTGGCTGGATCGAGCTTCACCCCCTCGGACTTGACGACGAGCACGCGCCGCTTGCCCGAGTCGCGCGCGTAGGCGAGCTCCATGGCGCGCGCCACTTGCTCGACGATCTCGGCCTCGGTGCGCCCGACCTCGCGCAAGAGCACGGCGTCGGCGCCGGCGGCGATGGCCGCGGTCATCGCCAGGTACCCGCAGTCGCGCCCCATGACCTCGACCACGAAGGTGCGCCGGTGCGCCGTCGCCGTGTCGTTGATGCGATCGCAGGCCTCGACGATGGTGTTGAGCGCGGTGTCGACCCCGATGCACATCGAGGTGGCCCCGAGGTCGTTGTCGATCGACGCCGGCACGCCGCCGACGCGCAACACGCCCTCGAGCATCGAGGCGCCGGTGAGCGAGCCGTTGCCGCCGATGACCACCAGCGCGCGCAGCTTCTCGCGCTCGATGGTCAGCCGCGCCCGCGCCCTGCCCTCCTCGGTGCGGAACGCGGCCGAGCGCGCCGTGCCCAGCAGCGTGCCGCCGCGGCGGGCGGCGTCGTCGAGCGCGCGGTGATCGAGGGGCGCGAGCCGCCCGGCGATGAGGCCCTCGTAGCCGTCCTCGATGCCGACGGTCTCGAGGCCGAGCGCGCTGCCCACCCGGGCCACCGCGCGGACCGCCGCGTTCATGCCCGGCGCGTCGCCGCCGGAGGTCAAGACCGCGATGCGATCCCCAGCCCCAAGCCGCTCGATCATGGACCCTCCGGCCGTTGATCGAACCACAACTCGGCGCGGAAGGATATCAGCGCTTGAGCGGCTCCAACAGGTGGATGCCGTCTCGTATCAGCACGCGAATCACGCCCCCCACCGAGGTGTTGCGTCGTTTTGCTTCCATTTGCAGGTCGCGCAGGTCTTTGTCCGAAATACGGACGGTAATTCGCGTCCCCTTGGGATCCTTCGTTTTGCCGACCATCTGATCTCACACACCCCCGGATTTGAGGTAGGGCCGGAGAGAGCCCATGACTGGGATGTACAATAATCTACCGACGATCTTCGTCAACATATTGTTTTTGCACGCGATTTTGTCTGACAAAATGGTGCAAAGTGCAACGGGTGCGCGTGGCACGCTGCAAGGGCATACAAACGCGTTGGCGTGCGCTACGGCTGCGGCATCGGTGAATAGCCGGACGATGAATCGCCGTGCTCGAGCCACGGCCGCGCCAGCCACACCACACCGACGGTGACGCCGGTGAGCGCGACGCCGGCGAGCGAGAGTGCCCACCACGTGCGCCACCAAGGTAGCTTCTTGCGCACGACCGGCAGCCCGCGCCGCTGGCGCTCGGTCATCTCGCCCTCGGCCAGCGGATAGGCCGCCATGTTCACGTCGACGGGCAGCGTCTTGTCGAACTCGACGTCGAGGAAGCGCAGGAAGTCGTGATAGGCGGGGTGCGTGACGCGCAGGGCGTGCGTCCCGACGGGCAGCTCGACGATTCCGGCCTGCGCCGGGTGGCCGTCGATCTGCACGACGGCGCCCTGCACGTCGAGGCGGATCTGCAGGCGGCCGGTGTAGCGCACCGGATCGAGGATGCGCATGAGCGCGCCGCGCACGACGTCGCGATCGCCGGGCGCGCGCGTGGCGCCGCCGGAGAACGACAGCGTCGTCGAGCCGATGGCGCGGCCCGACGGCACCTCGAGCGCTTGCAGGTAGACGACGA
>Ga0070679_100002842_pt1 | contig 15733 bp, 13 predicted proteins | sample KBSC63BmetaG_FD_65652 | JGI IMG/M metagenome (GOLD analysis project Ga0070679, IMG submission 65652) | Corn rhizosphere microbial communities from Kellogg Biological Station, Michigan, USA - KBS C6-3B metaG | ecosystem: Host-associated > Plants > Roots > Rhizosphere | place: USA: Michigan... | reverse complement strand
GTGATCGGAGAGCAGACGCTGCGGCTGAGCCGGACGAGCGGCGAGCTGGCCGGCCACCTGCGCGGTTACAACGGTCGCAGCGTCGTCGTGGGCGTCCGCCCGGAGAGCCTCACGGAGCCGAGCGCATCGGGCGCCGCCCATCTCGCCGCGCGCGTCGTGCAGACCGAGCAGCTCGGGCCTGAGGTGCTCGTGCACGCCGAGCTTGACGCGGCGCCCGTGACGACCGACGAGGTGCGCGAGGTGGCCGCTGACGTCGACGCCGCCGCACTGGCTGATCTCGCGCGCAGCGTCACTGCGCGCTCGACGACGATCCTCGCGCGGTTCGGGCCGCGCGCAGACCCCCGCGCAGGCGATCTCGTGCAGCTGACGGTCGACCTCGAAGGCCTGCACTTCTTCGATCTCGAATCGCAAGAGGCCATCGGCCGCACCGTCCCTCCGGTGGCGTCCGCGGCCGCAGCCGACGAGCGAAAACCCTATTGACAGACTTACCCCCTCGGTAGTAGATTCGCTTCCTCGGGAAGTCCGGGGCCCCCAATCACTGCTCCCTAGAGAGGAGTTGGAATGACGAGACGGTTGGCGCATCGGCGTACGCGGGTGATCCAGGTACTCCCGGCGCTCTGCCTGGTGACGGCGGTGGCCGCAGTGGCCGCGTTCGCCTCTCACGCGAACGCAGCTGGGACGAAGACGCAGGCTGGTGGCAATGTAACGATTTGGACGTGGCAGCCTCCGAACAGCGACTACGTCAACATTTTCCAGGCGGCTGGTGACAGGTACAAGGGGGCGGGTGGCGGTTCGACCACCATCAACAGCCTCGACTTCAACAGTTACTTCACGAAGTTCAAGACCGCGTCCGCCGGCGGAGACGTCCCCGACCTCATGGAGATGTCGTGGACCGGCGACTACCACGACGTGATCAATGCGGGCGACCTTCTGCCGCTGGACAGCTACCTGAAGGACTTCCCCAAGTTCTTCGCACCGACGCTGAACAGCCTTCGTTACAAGGGCCACGTCTATGGCGTGCCGCTCGACGTGAACACCCTGACCATCGGCTACAACAAGGCGATCTTCCAAAAGCTGCACCTCAAGGTCCCGAAGACCTTCCAGCAGCTTCTCGCTCTAGCGAAGCCGATCCGCAAAGCAGGCTACCAGCCGCTCTCAGTCAATCTGAAGGACGGCTGGCCGGGAGGTGACCTCTGGTTCGCGCAGGTGGCGTACACCGACAAGAGCGAGAACGCGATCCGCCAGGCGGAGCAGGGTGCGGTCAAGTGGACAGATCCGCGCTTCGTGCAGGCCACAGCAAACGTGAAGAAGCTCCAGACCTCGGGCCTGCTCGCGAACGGTGCGAACTCGCTCGACTTCACGTCTGCGATCTCTCTGTTCGCCCGCGGACAGGCTGCGATGACCTATCCCGTCGGCAACTTTGACACGGGCCTCATCGATCAGGCGTCGCACGGCAAGGTGAAGTACGACCTGTTCGCGGTTCCGCCGCCGAACGTGGGGCAGAAGCCCCTCGCGACGGGTGGCCCGGCGATCATCTGGTCGATCCCGAAGAACGCCAAGAACCCCCAGGGTGCAATAGCCGTGCTGAAGGCGATGATGAGCGCACAGGGCACCACGGCGCTCGTCGACAAGAACTACATCCCGGCGTACCCGGCGGACATCTCGTCTAACAAGTCGCCGATCTACCACCGGATGGTGTCCTTCCAGGCAACGGCGCAGACGCGGGCGATCTTCATCCCCAACGTCTACAACACGCTGCTGAACGGCGTCTCGGCTCTTCTCAACGGGACGACGACACCGACACGGCTCACGCAAGGAATGGAGCGGGCGTACAAGTCCACTCCGCACTGAGGTAAGGGTGGAAGGACGCTCAAGAGGCGTGGCCGGAGCGATTTTCATCGCTCCGGCCACTGCCTTTTTCGGACTCTTCTTGCTGTTCCCGGTGGTGGCGGTGTTGGGCCTCGCGTTCGCCGAGTGGACGGGGTTCAACGTCCACCAGATCCACTGGGTTGGGACGCGGAACTTTCACCAGCTCTACCACGACGGAGTGTTCAGGAGCTCCCTGCTCCACACCCTCATATTCGTGGTCGGCAGCACCGTGATCCTGAACGTCGCCGGCCTCGGCCTTGCAATGCTCGTCAACACGCGCGTCCAGGGTCACCGTTTTCTGCAGCTGGCGATCGTGCTGCCGCTCGGTCTATCGCCCGTCTTGACTGCGATCCTGTGGCAGCAGATCCTCGGCCCGTACGGTTTCATCAATGAGCTGCTGGTCGACACGCTGCACTGGCGGACCCAGCCGATCGGGTTCCTCGGCGACCCGAACCTCGTTCTCTGGACCGTGATCGCCGCGTCGGTTTGGCAGTACGCGGGCTATGACATGCTCCTTTACTACGCAGGCCTGCAGGGTCTGCCGAAAGACCGCATGGAGGCCGCGGAAATCGACGGCGCAAGTGCTCTTTCGCGCCTCCGCTACGTCGTGATCCCGTACCTGCGGCCCGTTATCGCAATCGTCGTCGTGCTCAACCTGATCGGCGGCTGGAAGGTGTTCGACCTCGTCTTCGTGCTCACCGGCGGCGGGCCGAACCACGCGACGGAGGTTCTTTCGACCTACCTCTACCAGCAGGCGTTCACCTTCAACCTGATGGGCTACGCATCGTCGATTGCCGTGGTGATCGTCGTCCTCGCGACGATCTCCGCGCTGTTCCGCGGTCGCCTCGCCGGCGACGCTCGGGTGAGCTGAGGCCGGATGATCAGCAACGCCCTCCGGATGACGCGGCAACGCCGCACGGAGCGGGCCGAGGCGCTGAAGCGTATCCCGATCTACACGCGGAGCGTCCTGATGCTGCTCGCGTACGCGTTTGCCGTCATCGCGATCCTGCCGATCCTCTGGACACTGTCACTCTCGATCAGGAGCAACGAGGACGTCTTCTCAAACCGCGTCCTCCCGCACTCTTTCCTACCGCACAACTTCATCGAGGCTTGGCAGGAGTTCCACCTCGGGCTCCTCTTCGAACACAGCGCGATCATCACGCTGGGCACGGTCGCGGTCTCGGTCTCGCTGTCTGTCCTGGCGGCGTACGGGTTCTCCCGGTACCGGACACGGCTCACCGAAGGCGTATTCGTTCTCATCCTGACGGGCCTGATGATCCCGCCCGCCGCGATCATCCTCCCCTTTTTCCTGACGATGCGGCAGCTCCATCTCTACAACAGCCTCTTCGCCGTGATTATCGGGGAAAGCGCGTTCGCGCTGCCGTTCGGCGTGCTCGTGCTGCGCGGCTACATCGACAACGTTCCGGTGGATCTGACGGACGCAGCGCTCGTCGACGGCGCGACCGACTGGAAGGCATTCTGGTACGTCGTGCTCCCGCTCCTTCGGCCGGCGCTCGCGACCGCGGCGCTGTTCACAACGATCTCGACTTGGAACGGATTTATCATCCCGCTGGTCCTGCTCGCGAACTCGACCAACGCCACGATCACGGTCGGGCTACAGCCTTTGAACGGGCAGTTCGGCAACTTGCATCTCGAACTGATGTCCGCCGCGGCCGTGCTCGCAATCCTTCCCATCCTGCTCGTCTTCCTCGTCGCGCGGCGGTACTACGTCCAGGGCCTCTCCGCCGGCGCGATCAAGCAGTAACGGTCGAATGTCGACGAGCCGTACGTGCCTGAGCGGGACCTGGAGCCTCGCCCGCGCTGCTCTCCCGGACACGCCGCGTAGCTCCGGAAGCCCGCTCCCCACGGCCCAGAGCAACGGCGTGCCGCCGGCCGTGGAGGTGCCGGGCAACCTCCAGATCCAGCTCGGCCACGAGGACCTCTGGCTCGATACGCCCGAGCTCACAAACCTGAACCATTCCGAATGGGTGTACGTGCGCGAGTTCGTGACCCCCGAAGCAGCAGGCCGCCACTTCCTCGTGTTCGACGGCATCGACTACTTCTGTGACGTCTGGGTGAACGGCACATGGGTCGGACACCACGAAGGCGCGTTCTCGGAGTGGGAGCTCGACGTTTCCGACGCGCTGAGAGCTACGGGCGAACGCAACACCGTGACACTGGCGATCTCCTGCCCGTGGCGCGTCGACGATCGGCAGTTCTACCTCAATCCGTCGACCGTCTTCAGCGTGATCATGAAGAACAGCGAGTACATGAAAGGCAACCTGCTCCACTACTGGGACGGGCTGCCACTCTCCGGCAACGCGGTCTTTCCATTTGGCCCGTGGCGCGACGTCTGGCTCGAGTCGCGGAGCGGTGTTGTCCTGCGGCGCGTCACCGCGGCCACGCGCTCCATCGAAGAGGGTTGGGCGCTCGTCGATCTGACGTTCGAGTGGTGGAGCGAGCACGACGATGCGACACAGGTCTCGGCCACTGTCGATATCGCGCCCGAGAACTTCGTCGGCGCTTCGGCGCAGCACGACGTCGTGGCGGAGGTCGGGCCGGGGAACAGCGAGACGACCATCACGCTCTCGATTGCCGATCCGCAGCTGTGGTGGACGTGGGATCTCGGCGATCCGAACCTGTATCGAGCACGCGTGGACGGCCAGGGCGGGGTACAGGACGCGGTCTTCGGCATCCGCGAGCTCGTGCGCGACCCCGAGACGCTCGCCTACTCCCTGAACGGGCAGCGGTTCTTCCTGCGCGGCGTCTGGTACCCGTTCGCGAACATCTTCGGCGCCGCGCCCACACCCGAGGAGCACTGGCGCGACGTCGAGATGCTGCGCGACGGCAACTCGAACCACCTCGTGTCGTTCACCTTCATCGAGAAGCCGGCGTTCTACGACGCTTGCGACCGGCTCGGCATGCTGATCTTCCAGGAGCTCCCGTATCACCAGCTCGGGCCGATGAAGGTCGTCGATCCGAGCTATCCGCGGTTCGAGGAGTATTGGGACTGGTCGCTCGCCGAGGTCGAGAACATCGTGCGCCGGCTACGTGGGCATCCGTCGATCGTCGTCTGGGCTGCGTTTGCAGAGACGCGGAAAAACGAAAATTGGGTGTGGGGCGACTACACCGCCTACAACGACGCGATTGGCGAGATCGTCGCTCGACTCGACATCGATGCGATCTATCACCCTAGCTTCTGTGACTTCAAGGAAGAGCACATCTGGAACGGCGGCTTTCCGTTCGGTGAGTTCTGGGACCACTACGACCGGAACCACCACTTCATCTCGGAGTTTGGCGCGATTGCACCACCGGTGGTCGAGTCGGTGCTGGAGTTCATGCCGCTCGGGTCCGCGTGGGGCATCGAGGCTGCGCGAGAGGGACGCGTTCAGTTGCCGATCGACGTCGAGGAGTACTCGTACCGCTGGGCCTTCGACTACGCGGGGCTGACTACGTCCGTCGCGCGCATGTACCGCTGGTCCGACCGCAGACCGGATACGCTCGAACGCTTCATCGACGCGATCCAGTGGTACCAGGCCTTCGGGCTGCAGTATTGCGCTGAGGTCTATCGCCGAAAGCGCTTCGCGGACATCACGGGCTGTCGGACGTGGTCGTACCGGGAGAACATCCCCGGCATAAAGTTCACGGTGGTCGACCATCATCAGCGCCCGAAGATCGGTTACTTCGGGTTGAAGGCGGGGTACGAGCCGTTGCTCCTCTCGCTCGACGAGCCTACGCCGCTCAAACCGCTCGCGGCAGGATCGGTGTTCGCCCGCGACCTGTGGGTGGTGAACGATACGCCGCGGGCGTTCGAGCTGGAGATCGTCGCGGAGCTTTTCGACGCTGCGGGGTCGTCGATCGATGAGCAGCGCTTCGAGGCCAGTGTCGCTGCAGACGACGCGACCATCCTGAGGCTCGAGATGCAGCTCTCGGACGAGGAGGGGGCATACCTCCTCCGTCTGCGCGCCGAGGAGAACGGCGAACAACGGACGACGAACGAGCGCTGGCTCCAGGTGCGCGCTCCGATTGCGGCGAACGGGGTCCGCGTGCTGCTCCTTGGCCAAGCGCGGTACAACGCGCCGATCCTCGAGGCGCTCGGCGATGTTCCCGGGGTGACCCTCGAATGCGTGGACGAGACCACGCGTGACCCGCAGGATTCGAGCTGGAGCAAGGGGCTACAGGAGCGGGTGGACGTGATCTGGTACGCCGGATGGGACTACGGCGCGCATTTGTTCCGCGGCGAGGAGTGGACGAAGATCGCCGAAGCTGTTGCCGCAGGCGTCGGTTTCGTGCACACCGGGGGACAGGCGAGCTTCCACGGCGGCGACGGCCGCGGTGCGCTCATCGACTCGACGCCGCTCGCGGCCGTGCTACCGGTGGGGCTCCGCCCGCACGACGGCGTCTGGGACCAGGTCCCTGACATCGAGCCGGGGACGACCGACATCGGCATTGGTTTCGAAGGCTTTCCGTTCCGCGGGTTCAGCCGGACAACCGCCCTCGAAGGCGCCGCCGTGCACGCGACGATCGGCGGCTATCCGTTGCTCGTGACCGGTTCGCATGGCTCGGGACGCACCGCCGTCTTCACTGCGTCGCTGACGAAGCCGCTGCGCATGTTCCGGATTGGCGAAGGTCTCGACTGGGAGGACCCGCTGGATGTCGAACCGCACTGGGCGCGCGCGGACATCCGGTCGTATGGACCCTATTGGCGCGGAACGTGCCAACTGGCCCTCGGCCTGCTCGCAGCGGTCGGCGCGGAGCTTCGCGCCGATCCGGCCGAGCTCGCGGAAGCGCTCCAGATGCCCTTGTTCGAGCAGCTTCTCGGTCTGGGCGAGACCACGCTCGAGGCGGCGGCGGAAAGCGTCGAGGAGACTCGCGGTCGCGTTCGTGTGCGCAACACCGGCCTGGTCGTGGCACGCCTCGCCCGCGGGACGGTCGTCTGCGGCGGGGACGTCGTCTGCGACTCACGCTTCCGCGACGGCTTCGTTGATCTTCTCCCGGGCGAAGAAGCAGTGCTGCGGTTCGAGTGGTCCGGCAGTGCTGACGCCGTCGAGATTCGTGCGCAGAACGCTCCGGCGGTTCGCGCGTCCCTTTCGGAAGCGGTTCGATGATCGATCTCGCGGCAGAGGCGGAGATCGTCGTCGAGGGGCTTGATCATCCCGAAGGCGTAACGGTCGGTCCGGGCGGCACCATCTGGGCAGGCGGCGAGGCGGGGCAGGTGTACCGTGTAGAAGGAACGCCGGCGACGGCTGAGTTGTTTGGCTCCTCCGACGGGATGACGCTCGGTGTGGCCGTCGACGCCGAGGGTAACGTCTACACCGCCGATCCCGTCAACCAGTGCGTCCAGCGGTTCCGGCCCGACGGCCGTTGCGAGGTGTACGGTCGCGGCACGCCGCCGATTCGCGCGCCTAACCACCTGTGCTTCGACAGTCGCGGCAACCTCTACGTCTCGGACAGCGGACGGTGGAAGCACCACGACGGCTGCATCTACCGCTTCGCGCCGGGTGGTGAGGGAGAGATCTGGTGTACCGAGACACGAACCCTCCCGAACGGCGTCTGCATGGGCCCCGGCGAGGAGCACCTGTATGTGGCGATGACACTTGACCCTGGACGCATAGCGCGCGTTGAGATCCGGCCGGACGGGTCCGCCGGACGGACCGAGGACTTCGTCGTGCTCGAGGAGACGCTTCCGGACGGGCTCGCCTTTGATCGCCAAGGCAACCTGTACGTCGTCACATACCGGCCCGACACCGTGTGGGTTGTGCCCGCTGGCAAGCGCACCGCCGAGGCGTACGCGAACGATCCCGAGGGCAACATCCTCTCGTCCCCCACCAACCTTGCGTTCGCGGCCGGCGACGACTGCCGGCTGCTCGTCGCGAACATCGGGCGCTGGCACCTGACGTCGCTGTCGGTCCCCCACCCGGGGCTGCCGCTTCCGTACCCAGTCGTCGAGGCCCGGCGATGAGATCGTTCGAGGGGCGCGTCGCGATCATCACCGGTGCGGCCGGCGGCATCGGCCGCGCGGTCGGCGCGGCGCTCGTTCAACGCGGCGCACAAGTCGTGCTGGTCGATGTCGACCGCGATGCCGTCGAACAGATGGCGGCCGAGCACGGCGGTGCCGCCGTCGCCCTCGTCGCCGATGCGGGCAACCCGGCGACGGCGGAAGACGCCGTCGAACAGGCCCGTTCCCGGTTCGGCCGCCTCGACTTTGTCCACGCGAACGCCGGCATCGGCGTCGACAAGCGCGCCGTCGACCTGACGGCGGCCGAGTGGCAGCGGGTATTGGACGTGAACCTGACCGGACCGTTCCTGCTCGCTCGTGCGGCGCTGCGCGAGTTCGAACGCCGCAACCATGCCGGATCGATCGTCTTCACCTCGTCGACGCACGCGGCGGTCACCTCGCCGGCGACGGCGGCGTATGCGAGCTCGAAGGCGGCGCTGCTTGGACTCACGCGGACGCTTGCGCTGGAAGGCGCGTCGACCGGGATCCGAGTGAACGCCGTGCTCCCCGGTGCGACCGCGACCGCGATGGTCGAGAATTTCATCGTCGCGAGCGCCAACCCGGACGCCGTCCGTGAGCAGTTCGCGAGGACGTCGCCGCTCGGGCGGCTCGCGGAGCCGCGCGAGATCGCAGCGGCTGTCGTGTTTCTGCTCTCCGACGATGCATCGTTCGTGACCGGCACGTCGCTCGCTGTCGACGGCGGCCTGCTGGCATCGATGGCGACCGCGGTAGCGTACGACTAGTGGCGGCGCGCGAACCACTGCGCGTGGCGATCGTCGGCTGCGGCTTCCAGGGCCGCCTCCACGCCGAGTGCCTCGCGCGTCTCCCCGACGTTGAGGTCGTCGCCGTGTGCGACACGGCGGCGGAGCGTGCGGCAGTGCTCGCTCAGCAGCTCGGCATCCCCCGTTCCTACCCTGGCTACGAGGCTGTGCTCGAGCACGAGGAGCTCGACCTCGTGACGGTGTGCACGATGCCGGACACGCACCGCGAGATCGCCGTTGCCGCCATCGACAAGGGATGCCACGTCCTCTGCGAGAAACCGATGGCGATCGATGCCGCCGAAGCTGCTGAGATCGTCGAGGCAGCGGAGCAGCGCGGGGTGGTGGTCGGGATCGGCTTCAACATGCGCTTCACCGAGTCCGCACGCATCATCCACGAGCATCTCGAGCTGGGCGTCATCGGCCGTCCCGTCTGCGCGCGTGGGCACATGCTCGCCGACGACGTGCCCTGGTGGGGACGGCACTACGACCGCTCGGTGTCGGGCGGCGGTGCGCTCGCCGCGACGGCGGTGCACATGCTCGACCTCGTCTGGTGGCTTGTCGGCAGGCCGCGCCCGCTAACGGCGACCGCGTCGTCCACCACGCTCTTCCCGGGTAAGCGCGGCGCGGGAGCGCCGAGCGACGCTGCACGCGACTCCTATTCAGTCGAGGACATCGTGTTCGGGCACGTGCGCTTCGAGGGCGGGTTCTGGATGAGTATTGAGGGCGCTTGGGTGTGGGATCAGCCCGGCTGGAACTACGGTTTCGATCTCGTCGGCTCCCGCGCGCAGGCGCGGTTCGATCCGCTGGAGATCCGCGGCGAGGTCGATGGCACCCTCAAGCACATCTACGGTCCTCGGAATGCGGTCAACGACTTCCCTGCCTCGGTTGCGGCGGAGATCGAGGCGTTCGTGGAGACGATCGGCACCGGTGAGCCGGGCGCTGTCGCGAGCGCGCGGGACGGCCTCGTCGTGCAGTCGATCGTCGACGCGCTCTACGCCTCCGCGCGGGACGGACGCGAGGTGGAGGTGGCATGAGCATAAATCACTTCATCTCCCACCTGGAACAGATCATCCCGTACCACGGCGACGGAAGCTACATCGCGCAGAGGCTCGTTCTGTACCCGATCGGCGCGGCCGGCTACGCTCACGCGACACTGTTGACGATGCCGCCCGGGACGAAGGTCCTCTCGCACTGGCACGACGACCGGGAAGCGGTCTTCTACTGCCTGCGGGGAGAAGGGCTGTTCGTCCTCGACGACGTCGAGCACGCAGCGACGGCTGGCAGCGCGATGCTTCAGCCTCTGCACGCGATTCACGGCTTCGTCGCGGGCGCGACAGATTTCCAGTTTCTCGACTTCGCGCTGTTCACCAGCGACGGAATGGAACGTAACGCCGCCGACTGCTTCGCCCGGGTCGAGGACGTGGCCCCGCAGCAGCGGGACTACGGAACTGACCTGCCGCTGTTCACGAGCTTCGCGAACACAGCGATCCGCTTCGTCGGAGAGCGACTGATCGACGGGACGTTCACCGACGCCGACGTGGACGCTGGTACGGAGCAGATCGTGCTGGTGCTGGACGGCGAGGGCGAACTCGAGTTGCTCGGCCGGCGGACGCCCCTTCGGACGGGGAGCATCGCGTACCTGATCGCCCGCGTGCCGTTTGCGATCCATGGCACTGTCCGCGTCGTCACCTCGAGCTCGCTGACCGGTCGGATCGCGGAGCCGCCATTTTTCGATCGGCTGAGGGCGGCATGAGGCTCGAGGGCAAGCGCGCTATCGTCACCGGCGGCGCCTCCGGTCTCGGTGAGGCGATCGTTAGGCGCTTCGTCGCTGAAGGCGCACGCGTGCTCGTCGCGGACCTGCAGGAGGCCCCGGGCCACGAGCTTGTTGCCGAACTCGGGCTCCATGCGCGATTCCTGCGCACCGACGTGAGCGTCGCCGCCGACGTGATCGCGGCCGTGGAAGAGGCGATGTCGGCCTTCGGCGGCCTCGACGTCGTGGTCAACAACGCCGGGTGGGTCAAGGTGGACGTGGCCATCGAGGCTGAGGAGGCGGACTTCGACCGTATGCTGGCCACCTACCTCCGCGCGCACTTCCTGATGGCCAAGCACACGATTCCGCACCTGATCGCAGGGGGCGGCGGCTCTATCGTCAGCATGTCGTCGATGCAGGCTTACCGGGCCATTCCAGGTCGGGTTGGCGTGCAGGCCGCGAAGGGCGGTATCTGCGCGATGACTCGTGAGTTGGCGCTCGAGTACGGGCCGGCGGGCGTCCGCGTCAACTCTGTGCTGCCCGGCTTCACGGTGACCGAGAAGGCCGAGCGGGACTACGCGAAGTCGGCCACGCCCGAGGAGCTCGACCTACGCCGGGACTGCTACCCCCTCCGCCGCTTCGGCCGGCCCGACGACGTGGCCAACGCTGTGCTCTTCCTCGCATCGGACGAGGCGGCGTGGATTACCGGCATCGATCTGCTGGTCGACGGCGGCACGTCGATGCAGCTCGCCGAGGCGGTCATGTTCCCGCCGTTCCGCAGGCTCTGGCAGCAGGCGTCGCCTAGCGCCTGAGTGTGACCGCCACTCCGGCGGCCGCTCGCGACCGTATCCCAGCTCCGGCAGACGCGAGTCGTGCAGCTACGTCTTGGCGGCTGCGCCGATGCTGCCCACGCTGGTTTCCTGACCGTGGATTCCCACGTCTAGGCGCCATAGGCGGCCATGGAGTGATGGCTCAGGGCCGTCCGCGAGGCGGCCTGCGTCCGTGACGAAGAGCGTCTGCTCGTCGAACGTGCAGTTCGTCGGGTTGCCCTCGATCGGGTGGAAGCCAACCGTGGTGCCGTCGTGGTCGAGCACGTGCAGGCCCCCGCCGGCGATGTCGGTGACGTACATCCGTCCCTTCGCGTCGAATGTCATGCCATCGGGGATCGGGTTGTCGCCGGGGAGCCGCCCGAGATCCTCACGTGTGCCGTCGGGTAGGCGGCGCTTCACGCGGCCGGTGTACGACTCGACCCAGACGAGGTTACCGTCACGGTCGAATGCGAGGCCGTTCGGGAACGTTGGCTGCTCGAACTCGACGACCAGGCGGCCGCTCCCGTCGGGCGCAAGTGCGAAGATGTAGCTCGGCTCGGGGGAGGCGGGATCGTAGGTGCCCGGGTCGGTGAAATACAGGGAGCCGTCCGGGCCGAAGACGAGGTCGTTCGGGCCGTTCAGCTTCACGCCCTCGATCTCCGTGACGATGATCTCGGCCCGCGCGCCCCGTTCGGGCACGACCTGGATCGAGGGATGTGTCATCTCGTCGGCGCGCCACGGACCCACCGTGCCGCCGTTCTGGCAGAGGTAGATCTCGCCCGCCGCACCGAGCACGCAAGAGTTCGGGGCGCCGGCGGTGTACGCGTAGCATGAGACGCCCTCGCCGGGTGTCCAGATCGTCAGCTGGCTGCGGTAGCTCTCGACGAAGACGCATGAGCCGTCCGCGAGGCGGGTCGGCCCTTCGGGCCACCCTAGCCCATCCGCGAGTTGTTCCATTCGCACCTCCGTTCACCAGGTCACGAGACCGCCGGTGAGGTTGACTGATTGCCCCGTCATGTAGGCGGCGGCCTCTGAGAGTAGGAACCAAATCACGCCCGCACAGTCTTCCGCCGTCGCTGCGCGGCCAAGAGGCACCGCGCCGGTGCGGGAGAGCTCGAGCGTTGCCCGGTCGATACCGCGCGCAGCGGCGACCCCCGCCACGACGACGTCCTGCATCGGCGTGTCGACGAGACCCGGAAGAATCGCGTTGACGCGGATCGGGATTTCCGCGAATGCGTACGCGAAGGACCGCGTGATCGACGTGACCGCCGACTTGGACGCGGCGTAGGGTGCGACCTCAACGGTCGTCGCCAGTTTCGCCGAGCTCGAGGCCACGTTCACGATTGCACCGCCGGGCCGCAGACTCGGGCCGACGGCCTGGCAGAGGAAGAACACCGACTCGGCGTTGACGGTCATGACCGCCCTCCAGTCCTCGCGGCTGACCTCGAGGATCGGCTTCACGCGGATGATCCCGGCTGCATTCACGAGGAAGTCCGCGCCGGCCGCGTCTTCCGCGAGTCGCTTCTGGGCGGCCGGGTCGGAGATATCGACGACTTTGGTCCCGATCCCTTCGTTCGCGAGCTCGGCAAGCCCGCCGGCGGCGACGTCCACCGCGAGCACATCGATGCCCTCCGTTGCGAGGCGGCGCGCCGTTGCACGCCCGATGCCGCTGGCAGCCCCGGTGACGATTGCCCGTTGCGAGCTCGCCGACATCGCTGCAATCCTAACCTTGCCGATCTTGTCTTTCAACTACGTGAGTAGTAGGGTCGCGCTGTTCGCATGACGCGCGCAACGGCGGTACCGAGTCTCGACGATCAGCTCACGGCGGGGGAGTTCTTCGCCGACCCCTACGCGACTTATGCGCGCCTCCGCGCAGAGGATCCCGTCCACTGGTGCGAGCCGTGGGGGCAGTGGGTGATCACGCGCTTCGAGGATGTACTGGCGGTGAACAAGGATCCGCAGCGCTTCTCGAGCGCCGGCTGGGAGAAACGGTTCATGGCGGAACTTCCTGCCGAGGTCCGGAAGCTGCCGAACATGCAGCGGCACTACGGCACGAAGGTGCTGTCGATGACCGACCCGCCCGAGCACACCCGGCTGCGGCGGCTCGTCGTGCGCAGCTTCACACCGCGCGTGCTCGAGGCGCTGCGCCCGTCGATCGAGGAGCTCGTCCAGGAGTTGCTCGACGCCGTCGCCGGCAGGCCCGTGTTCGACTTCATCGAGGACTTCGCGTACCCGCTGCCCGCCATCGTCATCGCGCGACTCCTCGGGGCGCCCGACGACGCCCGCCACGACTTCATGCGGTGGTCGAAGGACATCGTCGACTTCGTCGGTACCGGGCACGCCGACTCCGCGCGCGCCTTGCGGAACGAGACGACGCTGCGCGAGTTTCGGGCATTCCTCGAGCCCGTCATCCAGGAGCGCCGCGCTCATCCGCGCGACGACCTGATGAGCATCCTCGCCTCGACGGGAGAGGACGGTGACAGGCTGACGGACGACGAGCTCGTTTCCACCTGCATCGTGCTGCTCTTCGCCGGCCACGAGACGACGGCGAACCTGCTCGGGAATGGCCTCCTCGCGTTGCTGCGGCATCCGGAGCAACTCGGACGCCTTCGCGAAGAGCCTGGCCTGATGCCGACGGCGGTCGAGGAACTGCTCCGCTACGACAGCCCCGTGCAACGGAATCGGCGAATCGCCCTGGTCGACGTCGAGCTAGGACGGGCGACGATCAGACGCGGCGACCCGGTGATGGTGTTCATGGGCTCCGCGAATCGCGACGCTGCGAAGTTCGCGGACCCGGACACGCTCGACGTGGGGCGGGCGCCAAACCCGCATCAGGCATTCGGCCACGGCATCCACTTCTGCGTTGGGGCCGCGCTCTCCCGCCTCGAGGCGCCGATCGCCCTGCTCGCGCTGCTCGAACGGTTCCCACGCCTGCGCCCGGCGGACGACTACGTGGCGCGCTGGCGTCCCAACATCACGTTCCGCGGACTCGAGTCGCTCGAGCTTGCGGTCGACTGACGGAGAAGGAGGACTGCATGGAGCCATTACTGCGTCTTGATCAGCTCGAGATGTTCGCCCATGGCCTCGACCACGCGGAGGGCATCGCCGTGGCCCCCGACGGAACGATCTACGTCGGCGGGGAAGGCGGACAGCTGTACCGCGTTACCCACGACGATGGGATCGAAGAGGTCGCGAACACGGGCGGCTGGCTGCTCGGGCTTGCCGCCGACGGCGACGGCGCGATCTACGGGTGCGACGCAGCGAAGCGCTGCGTCTGGCGGATCGACCCGGCCAGTGGGACGGTCGAGCCGTTCTGCAATGGCACGCCGGAGCGGCCGCTTGTCAGCCCGAACTGGGGCTGCTTCGACGAGGCGGGCAACTACTACTTCTCCGACTCCGGGGAGTGGAAGGGCGCCAACGGACTCATCTGGGTCGTCCGGCCCGGCGGCCGTGCCGAGGTCTGGACGGAGGAGTCGCGGGACTTCCCCAATGGCATGGCGCTCTCCGCCGACGGATCGACGCTCTACGTGCTCGAGAGTACGCCCGGAGCGCTCGTGTCCTTCCCCGTGAACGGTGACGGAACGGCTGGCCTGCGAACCGTGCTGGTCGATCTGCCGGGGACCGTGCCCGACGGCGTCGCCGTGGCCACGGACGGGTCGCTCGTGCTTGCCTGCTACCGCCCGGACATCATCTACCGCTGGCGCGAGGATCTGGGACTGCAGGTGCTTGCGCATGACCCAGAAGGGGTGTTCATCGCAGCCCCGACGAACGTCGCCTTTTCAGGGCCTGACCGGGCGACCATGGTCGTCCCGAACATCGGCCGCTGGCACCTAACCCGCTTCCGGCACCCCGACTTGCAGGGGATACCCCTTCCGCTGCCGTCGGGCGCCGCAATCGTAGGGGGAGGGCATTGACACGGCGCCGCCGGATCAGTTATCACTACTCCTACGCCCTAGGTAGTAGCTCTTTTGGGATCCCAATCCGCGGGGTCGACCGTTCGTCGAAGGACTGGAGGAAAGGATGACAGTGAGAGGTCGCATCGTCGCGATCGGCATGATCATCGGAGCGATCGCGGTGCTGGGAGTATCTGCAGCCGTGGCCGGCGCGTCGAGCAAGGGCGCGACCCACAAGACGAGTTCAGGTCCGTGGGTCATCGGCTACAGCAACGGTTACTACGGCAACGCGGCGCGCGTCCAGATCGAGGCGGAGGCGAAGGCGTACGCCGCCCTGCCGACCGTCGCGCCGCACATCAAGAAGTTCATCTTCAATAACGCCGGCACGAGCGTCTCCGCTCAGGTCGCGGCGGTCGACCAAATGATCGCGCAGCACGTGAACGCGATCATCCTCGACTCCAACTCGCTCACCGGTCTCAACCCTGCGATCGCAGCCGCGCACAAGGCTGGCATCGTTGTCGTCGCCGAGAACGACCAGGTGTCGTCCCCCTACGCCTACCAGGTCGAGACAGTCGGCAAGAAGTTCGGCGCGACGATGATGACCGGCTTCGTGAAGCTGCTTCACGGCAAGGGCAACATCGTGATCCTCCGCG
>Ga0070679_100002839_pt1 | contig 15744 bp, 15 predicted proteins | sample KBSC63BmetaG_FD_65652 | JGI IMG/M metagenome (GOLD analysis project Ga0070679, IMG submission 65652) | Corn rhizosphere microbial communities from Kellogg Biological Station, Michigan, USA - KBS C6-3B metaG | ecosystem: Host-associated > Plants > Roots > Rhizosphere | place: USA: Michigan... | reverse complement strand
ATTTCGAGAACGTTTGCGGCTCGGAGCGATCCTTGTGAATGCCGATCGCTATTCGGCGGCCGCCTCGTCGAAATCGAGGCTCATCTGGCAAGTCGCGAAGCTGCGCCGGTGATGCGGCGTCAAGCCAAGGCTCAGCACCGCCTGGCGATGCGCCTCGGTCGCATAGCCGACATTGGTGTCCCAGCCATAGCCCGCATAGCGCAAGGCAAGCGCGCGCATCAGCTTGTCGCGCGTCACCTTGGCGACGACCGAGGCGGCGGCGATCGACAGCGACAGCCCGTCGCCGCCGACAATCGTCTTGACCGCGCAGGGCAGCGCCGGCGCGCAATTGCCGTCGACCAGCGCGATATCCGGCGCGACGCCGAGGCGCATCAGGGCGCGGCGCATCGCAATGAAGGTCGCCTGGAGAATATTGTGGCGGTCGATCTCGCGGGCGCTCGCGGCGCCGACGCCGATCTGCGCGCAAGCGGCGATCAAGCCGATGAACTCCTCCCGCGCTTCGCGGGTGAGCTTCTTCGAATCGTCGAGCTCGCGGCGCAGCCGGCGCGGCATGCGCGCGCGGTCGAGGATGACGGCCGCCGCGACCACTGGGCCGGCGAGCGGGCCGCGCCCCGCCTCGTCGATGCCGCAAACGAGTCCCGAAGCCGCGCGCTCGAAAGCGAAATCGGGCATTCGCGCCCACCCCCTCAACCAAAACCGTCGCGCTCGCGCCGACGATCAAGTCGTGACTCATTTCGGGCGGCAGCGCAACCGTCGCGGCGGCTGGGTTATGCCTTGCGCTGAACAGTGAAGACGAAATCCGTGCCCGCGCCGCGATTGAGCGACTGATCGATCCACAGCATGGCGAAAGGCTCGAGCAGGCGCGCGAGCTTGAGCGGTCCAACATCGCGCGGCTCGAAGCCGCTGTCGCGGACGAGATCCATCACCAGAGGCTTGCGCGCGGCATCGTCGCCGGCGACGAACATGACCGGCGGCGGGCGATAGCGCGACGGGTCCGCGAGATTGGCGGCGCCGGTGGTGTTGAACGCTTTGAAGACGGCCGCGCCCTTCGCCCATTGCGCCACTGTCTCGCCGCCGGAGATGTCGTGGCCGAGAACGAGACCCAACCCATCTGGTCCCATGCCGAGCGGGTTGGTGCAATCGATGACGATTCGGCCCGACACATCGCCAAGGCTGCGGATCGCGGCCTCGGTCGCGTGCCACGGCGTTGCCAGCACGATCACCTCCGCCTCTCGCGCGGCCTCTGGTGGGCGGGCGGCCGGCGCGGCAAGTCCGCGATATTTCGCGTCGCTCGGATTTGGCACGCCGAAGCGCAGCTCATGGCCGCGTTTGAGCCAAGCCGGCGCCAGGGCTTGGCCGACATGACCCGCGCCGATGATCGCGATCCGCATGAGTCTCTCCCTTTGAAAGACGAAACCCTATCAGCCCTTCTGCCGCGCGGTCGCCTCGCCGTGTGGCTAGGTGGCGATGCTGCCTTATGTCGCGATGCCGACCGGACTGCCGATCGCGAGGCCCAATGCCGCATCGGCGCGGCCGAGATTGACCGCGATCTCGGCGAGGCCGTTGGAATTCTCGTACCAGAAGGCGTCGCCGGGCTTCACCGCCGAGAAGGTCTCGGCATGGGCGATGCGGCGATCCGGCGCGACGGTCACCACCGTCTCTTTGGCGAGGCTTGCGGCGCGCATCCCGGTCATCGCATTGCCGTAATGATCGACATAAACGATCTCGGCGAGATCGTCGGGCCATTGGGGAAAACGCAAAGGCGCGCGCTCGCGCTGCGCCAAATCCTCCCCCGCGGCGAGCTTCGCCGCGGCTGGAGCGAAAAGGTCGCGGCCGTGAAAGCTCGTCGAGAGCTTGTCGGGATGCCAGGCGATCTCGTTGACGCGCGCTGCGCCGGAGCGGCGCAAAAGGAGCTCGAAGAGCCCGTTATCGGGCCCGACATAGCGGCGTCCTTGCGCCTCGACGATGAGCGGCGCGCGAGTCCCGCCGACGCCCGGATCGACGACACAGAGGAAGACCGTGCCGGCGGGAAACCACTCCGCATAAGCTGCGAGGAGATAAGCGCCGGCTTTGGGATTGCTCGCGGGCGCATCGGCGAAGAGATCGATGATGTCGCTGGCGGGCGCCATCTGCCGCAGCACGGCTTTCATCTGGCCGATATAGGGACCCGCCAATCCGAAATCGGTGAAGAGCACGATCATCGGCGCGGCGTTGGGCATGATAAGAGAAACTATGAGACGCCGGCGCCGGTTGCCGCAAGCGCGGGAAGGCTGCGCGCCAGCATGTAGGCGGCGACCGCCGCGATGAGGATCGCGAAGATCCGGTTGAGCACGCCGCGCCGGCCGGCGAGGGCATGCGCGGCGCGGGCGCCCGCCAATCCGCCGAGCGCGCCGCCGGCGATGAAAGCCGCCGCGACGCCCCATTTGACCATGCCCGAGAGGGCGTAATTCGCTGCCGTGGTCACGCCGAAGCTCGCAACTCCGACGAGGGAGGAGGCGATCGCGTTGAGGATCGTCATGCCGGTCGCGAGCATCAAGCCCGGGACAATGAGGAAGCCGCCGCCGATGCCGAAAAACCCCGAGAGCAGGCCCGCGCCGCCGCCGATGCCGATAAGACGCGGCAGATTGGCGCGATTGAGCCGCACCGCCCAATCGCCCTCGCGCGCGCCTCCCTTCAGCATGAGCGCGCTCACCGCCAGCATCAGCACAGCAAACAATGCCAGCAAGCGCTGGCCATCCATCATTTTGCCGAGGCTCGAGCCGATCAGCGCGCCGAGCATGCCGCTGGCGGCGAAGACCGAGGCGCAAGGCCATTTGACCGTGCCCTTGCGCGCGTGATGGGCGAGGTTGATCATCGCGTTGGCCGCCACCGCCACGGCGCTGGTGCCGATGGCGACATGGGGACTCGACACGCCGACGACATAGACGAGGAGCGGCACGGCGAGAATCGAGCCGCCGCCGCCGACGAGGCCCAGGGTGAAGCCGACGAGCGAGCCCGACCCCAATCCCAGCGCCGCTTGGAGGAGCGAGCCGGTCATCGACGGCCTCAGCGCGCCGCCGGCGCGGGCTTGGCGTATGCCGAGCGATTCCAGGGAGCGCGCACCAGAAGCCGCGCCATGCCGCAGAATCCGGTGACGCCCGCGGTCATGAGCCCCGCGCCGACGAAGAACGGCACCGCGAAGAACCAGGGCGTTGCGATAAGGCCCAAAAGCGTGCCGAGAAAGGCGAGGCTGCCCGCCGCGATCTGCACTTGGCGCTGCAGCTCGAGCGGCTGGCGGCGATCGTCGATCACGGGAAGCCCGGCCTTGCGCCAGGCATCGATCCCGCCTTCGAGCATATAGGCCTTGCAACCCGCGCCGGCGCCCGCGGCGAGCTGCGCGGCATTGCCGAGCGTGCGCGCACCCGAGCGGCAATGAAAGACGATGGTCTTGCCGGATGCGCCCGCGAGCAGCTTCGGCTCGAAGCGCGACAGCGCGACGTGATAGGCGCCGGGAATGTGGCTGCGCCGATGCTCGTCATCCTCGCGAATATCGACGAGGATCGCGCCTTGCTCGACGAGGCGCTTGGCCTCGCGCGGGGCAATCAAGGGAAGGGACATGGGAGGCCTCCTAGCGTTTGCGGCCCTTTTCGGGCCGGCAGAAGAGACGGTGCAAGGTTGCGAACAATTCCTCGATGCGGGGATCGGCGATCCGGTACCAAAGCGTCTGCGAATCGCGCCGGAATGTGACGATGCCTTCGGCGCGCAGCTTGGCGAGGTGCTGCGACAGCGCCGACTGGCTCAGGCCCACCGCTTCGGCGAGCGCCGTGACATTGGCCTCGCCCCATTCGACGAGCTTGCACAGCACCATGAGCCGGCGCTCATTGGCGACGGCGCCGAGGAGCCCCGCGACCGTCTCGGCCCGGCGCTCGAATTGAATGGCATCGAAATTCTGCATTGCCCGCGTCCTTTACATTAGTGATAGCTTATTTAGCGATTTCTAATCTAAAGAACAAGGGGTGGCGCTCCAGGGAGGAAAGCCGTCCTGCACGTTTCGCGCGGGTTAGAGCAAGGAGAGCTGCGCCCCGGCTTTTCCCGGCGCTCGAAACCGCGAGCAATCGAGCTGCCAGGCCTCGCGCCGCTGATCGAGGCCGAGGCGATGGATCGCTTTCTCGAAACGCACGCGCAGCATTTCGGCATAGGCGCCGGTGCCGCGCATGCGCGTGCCCCACTCGGCCTGATAGGCCTTGCCGCCTCGGCTCTGACGGATGAGCGACATGACGTGGCGGGCCTTGCCCGGGTAATGCGTCTGGAGCCATTCCTCGAAGAGGCTGGCGATCTCCAAGGGCAGGCGCAAAAGGATATAGCCCGCGGCGCCGGCGCCGCGGGCGGTCGCGGCGTCGAGAATGCTCTCGAGCTCGGCGTCGTTGAGCGCCGGGATCATCGGCGAGGCGAGCACGGCGACGGGCACTTTGGCGGCGGCGAGGGCAGCCATGGTCTCGAGCCGGCGCTCGGGCGTCGCCGCGCGGGGCTCGAGCCGGCGCGCGAGGCCGCGGTCGAGCGTCGTCAATGAGACCGCGACGCTCGCCAACCGGTCGCGCGCCAGCGCGCCGAGGAGATCGATATCCCGCTGCACCAGCGCCGATTTGGTGACGATGCACACCGGATGCTGAAACTCTTTCAGCACTTCGAGGATGCGGCGGGTGAGGCCGAGCTTTCGCTCGATCGGCTGATAGGGATCGGTGTTGGCGCCCAAGGTGATCTGCTTGCAGTGATAGGAAGGCTTCGACAATTCGGCGCGCAGCAATTCCGGCGCGTCTTCCTTGACGAATATCCGGCTTTCGAAATCGAGCCCGGGCGAGAGGCCGAGATAGGCGTGGGTCGGCCGCGCGAAGCAATAGATGCAGCCATGCTCGCAGCCGCGATACGGATTGATCGAGCGATCGAAGGGGATGTCGGGCGAATCATTGCGCGCAATGATCGTCTTGGCGCTATCGCGCAGATATTGCGTCTCGAGCGGCGGCGCTGCCTCGTCGGCGGCGCCCCAGCCGTCATCGGTCGCGATGCGCGTCGCCGGCTCGTAACGCCCGGCCGCGTTGCTGACGGCGCCCCGCCCTTTGCGAGGCTGCGCCGGAAGAGCCTCGTCCATCGCGGAATTATCCGTTCGTTCTTGGAACAAATCAAGAACAAAAAAATCAAGGCGACGTCTTGTGCGGCGGTAGTTGTGGCACGGTCTCGAGGCCATGTTCGATCGCCCCGACATGCATGGCGATATGGGTGAGAAGAGGCGCGAGCGGATTCCCCGAGAGGACGTAGGTGGCCGTGATCGGCACATTGCCAAAGACGGGCGAGACAACACTTGGCCCGCGAAACTCGGGGTAGCCGAGATGGTAGATGAGGGCGAGCAATGCGCTGATGGCAAGTGCTGAAGTGCCGCGCAGGCTTGCACGCAGCCAAGGCCGGCGGATGGTGGCGAAAGCAAGGCTATTCATTGCGACGACGGGGACGATGTTCAAAAGCAGCGCGTCGACGGCGCCATACGCAAAACCAAGCCAAGCCAGGACACCAACGAGCTCAAGGCCGTCGGGCGCGGGCGAGGCGGGGTAACGCCCGAGACTGGCGACGACGAAAGCGCTCGCGGCCAGCGCCAAAACGAGGCCCGCTTTCCAATGATGTGCGAGATCGCGCGGGCGGAATCCGGCCCAGCGCAGATAAAGCAGCGTCTCGGCACCGATAATGAGAATGTAGGGCAGGAGAAAGATCGCGCGCGGCCAGTGCAGGATATTCGAGAAGAGAAAAGGGACGGCAAACGCCGTGACGCCGATGCCGCACAGCCAGACGAAGGTGTGCGCAGGGTTTTGTGAAGGCTCGGTTCGATTCTGCTCCGCCACGATGCCTGCCTTCCCTTTGGTTGGACGGAGTCTGCAACAGAAGGACCGGGCTCGGCCTTGATCTGAGTCAGCCGGCGGCCGGCGGCGCTTCCTCGAGCGCAGTCTTGCCGCGATCCAGCTTCGCGCCTAGGCTTATCCCCGGGGAACGGTCGGAACGAGCAAGCGACCGACCCGATGCCGTTGACGCCAACATCAATGAGCGCGCGCTGCGGATGATGCAGCCGGGCGACAGAACTTAGGGAGGTGCCCATGCGTATGACATCGCTTGTCATGCTTCTCGCCTTTGCAGTCTTCTTCTCTTGTCCGCGCGATGCGCGGGCCGACGGACCCGTGACCGTCCGCGCGGCTTGGATCGTGACGCCGGCCTCGCTCATTCCGATTCTGCAGGCGCCGCCGGGGATCGCGCAGCACGAGGGCAAGAGCTATCACTTCGATCCGATCCATTTCGCCAACTCGGCGACCCAGATCAGCGCGCTCGCGTCGGGGGATATCGACATCGCGACGCTGAACTTCACCTCGATCCCCTCGGCCGTGCTCAACGCGAATTTGAAAGACGTTCGCATCATCCTCGACGAGACCCAGGACGGCATCGACCATCATGAGTCGATCAAATATGCGGTGCTCAAGACCTCGTCCATCCACAAGATCGACGACCTCAAGCGCAAGGTCCTCGCCACCATCGGGATTGGGACCGCGACCGATATCGCGATGCGGGCCGTCCTCGTGAAGCACGGACTCGAATACCAGCGCGATTACGCCGAGATCGAAGCCCATCCGCCCGTTGCCACCGAAATGCTGCTACAGCACAAAGCCGACCTTATCTCGCAGGCGGTTCCCTTCGACCAGCTGCCCAGCTTCGTCGACAACACGCGCGTGATGTTCACCATGAAAGACGCTATGGGCGGCGCCGAGCTATCGGTTTGGGTGGCGCGGAAAGAGTACATCGCTAAGCACCGCGCGGCGCTCGTCGATCTCCTCGAAGACGCGATCCGCGCCTATCATTGGTACGCCAACGCAGCGAACCATGACGCGGCCGTCGCGATTCTGGCGTCGATCCTGAAGCAGCCGCCGGAGCGGCTCACCAATTGGGCCTTCACCGAGAAAGACTTCTCGCGCGACCCCAACGGTATCCCCAACATGGCCTTGATGCAGCGCAATGTCGACTTGGTGCAGAAATTGGGCTTCATCAAGGCCCATGTCGACATGGCGAAATATGCCGATCTCAGCCTTGCGAAAGAGGCCGGTAAACGCCTGAAATAGCGCCGCCGACAACGACGCGCAGAACGCTCCTTGAGATCAGCGTTGCGCGGCGGGCTTCAGATGCTCTTGCAGGCGCGGCATCAGCTCGACGAGGTTGCAGGGCCGGTGACGATTGTCGAGCTGATGCTTGATGATGTCGTCCCAGCCGTCGCGGCAGGCGCTGGGCGAGCCGGGAAGCGCGAAGAGATAGGTGCCGCCGGCGACGCCCGCCGTGGCGCGGCTCTGGATCGTCGAGGTGCCGACCTTCTGATAAGAGAGGAAGCGGAACACCTCGCCGAAGCCGCTGATCTCCTTCTCATAGACCGAATGAAACGCCTCGGGCGTGACGTCGCGGCCGGTCACGCCTGTGCCGCCGGTCGAAATCACCACATCGATCGCCGGATCGGCGATCCAGCTCTTGAGCTGCTGGACGATCGCGTCCTGGTCATCGCGCACGATCTTCCGCGCGGCGACGCGATGACCGGCTTGGGTGATGAGATCGACGAGCGTCTGGCCGGATTTGTCGTCGGCCTCGCTGCGAGTGTCCGACACCGTCAAAACGGCGATGTTGACCGCGAGAAACGGGCGAGTTTCGTCAATCCTGGGCATGGCGACCATTATCCGCGACGGCCGTGCCGTCTTGCGCGATATAGGTCGGCCAGTGACCCGCGGCAAGCGCGTCGAGTGCGGGCGTCGGCTGGTTGAGGCGCAGCCGGTAGATCCAATAATTCGTCAGCACCCGCATCGCATAGACGCGCGACTCGGCCCAGGGCACGCTCTCGAGGAAGAGCAAGGGATCGTCGCGCAGAGCGGGCTGGGCCGCCGCCCACCGCGCCGTCGCGGTGGGGCCGTGATTGTAGGCGACGGCGAAGAGGATGAGATTGCCCTTGATGCGGCTGTCGCGCATCAGCGTCTGCACATATTCCTGCGCCAGCAACAGATTGGTCTCGGGATCGTTGAGCGCCTTGCGCTCGGCCTTGCGGTTGTGGGAATTGAGCGAGACGCCCGCGCGCTCGGCCATGGACCGCGCCGTCGCCGGCATCAGCTGCATCAGGCCGGCGGCGCCGACCTGGCTCTTCGCATCGGTCAGGAACTGCGATTCCTGGCGCATCAGCGCGAAGATCAGCGCGCGGTCGACGGTGAAGCCGCCCAGAGGCTGCCAGCGCGGCACGGGATAAAGCGCGATATCGTGGGTGCGGCCATCGGCATTGGCGAGGACCGCCGCGAGCTGCAGGCTCACCGCCGGCAAATTGGCGCGGTCGGCGAGCGCCGCCAAGGATTGCAGCAGCGTCCCTGAGCCATTGGCGGCGAGCTGCGTCACCTCGGCGGCGGCGAGCTCGCGCTGATCGACCGCGAGCAAAGCGAGGATGCGGCGCCCGGCCTCGGTGCCGGCCACCAGCTGCGCATCGAACTCGGTGAAGCGATCGGCATCGAAGCTCACGGCGAGCGACATGCCGAGCAGGCGCCGCGCCAGGATGCCATAGAAGGTGCGCGGATTCTCGGCCGCAGCGCGCAGCCAATAGGCGTAGTTTTCCGGCCGGCGCGCGCGCAGCTCGACACGCGCGGCCCAGAACGCCGCCGCCGATTTCACCCAGCTCGACTGGCTGGCGCTGCGCGCCACCGCCTGGAAGCGCCGGCGCGCCTCGTCGAGCTGGCCCAGCCGCCAAGCGGCGAGACCGGCATTCCAGTTCGTCAGCGACTGATAGGCATTGGTCTCGGTCGCGGCGCTGAGCGCCAGGGCTTGTTGCGCCTCGCCCTGGGCGAGGTAGCCCTCGGCGATCGAAGCGCGCAGCTGATCGCGCGCCGCCGTATCGATCAGATCCTTGGCTTCATTGCCGGCCAGCAGCAGTTCGGCTTTGCGCGGCGCATCGGCGGCGAGACCGTGAATTTCCTTGCGCAGGGCGGCGGCGCGGCGCGCGGCTGCGGGCAGCAGCGTCTTCTTGTCCTGCTTGACGAAGAGCGGGTCGTCCACCCGGGGCTCGATCCCCGATTCATCGCTCACCGCCGGCAGCACGGTGTTGGCGGCGGGCTTCGGCGGCAGCGCCGCGCCTTTGGGATGCCGCGCCAAGGCCAGCGAATAGATCGCCTTGGCATCGGGCTCGTCGGCATAGCGCTCGAGCCAGTGCAGCAATTCGGCATAACTCGTGCGATAGGAGCTGTCGCGATAGCGCTGCGCCAGCACGGTGCCGACCAGAAGCTTGTCGTGAAGCTGCGCGAGGACGCGGTCGGCCTCCTGCCAGCGATCGTCGTCCTGAAGCTTAAAGATGCGTTGGTAAAGAGCGATGTCGGTTTGCGACAGGACGGTCGGGAGGTTCGCCTCGCGCAACACGAGATTGCCAGGCGTCAATTCGGCGGTCTGCACATCGGCCGCCAACGCGGCCGGCGCGCTGCTTAACGTTAATGTCAAACCAAGAATAATCCACAGGTGGCGCGAAGCTTTGGCCGAGTCGAAGATGCGCGTCATCCCGATCATGGGGAACCGACATAACTATCCCCGCGCAGCTTGGCAAGATAAAATTTTAGACGATTGAAGGATTTTTTTCGTTATAATTAAAATCGGTATTTTTTATTTTATTTCTGCACCAACGCTTCTAGTTTTGACTGAAGTTCCAGGAAATCGCGCCAAGATTCACTTTTGCGCGCCGGGGAGCGCAACAAAAAGGATGGATGATAGGTAGTTAAAGCCGGGACGGGGTGATCGAGCTCCGGAACCGCGAGATCGAACCATCGGCCGCGCAGCCGCGTGATGCCTTCGCGGCGGCCGAGCATCGCGCTGGTTGCGGTTCCGCCGCATAACATCACGACTTCCGGACGGTTCAGGGCGATGTGCCGCCAGACGAAGGGCAGGCAGGCGGCGATTTCCTCGTCGGTCGGCTTGCGGTTGCCGGGCGGCCGCCAGAATAAGACATTGGTAATATAAACGTTGCGTTGACGGTCGAGGCCGATGGCCGCGAGCATCCGGTCGAGGAGCTGACCGCTCCGGCCGACGAATGGTTTCCCGACCCGGTCTTCATCGGCGCCCGGCGCCTCGCCGATAACCATAACCGGCGCGTGCGGCGTCCCGTCGGCGAAGACGGTGTTGGTTGCCATGCGCCGCAAGGCGCAGCCCTCGAACCCCGCAACGATCGCTTGGAGCTCATCGAGGCTCGCCGCCTCGGCCGCCAGCTTGCGCGCGGCGGCGGCGCCGCTTTGCGGCTCGATCGCAGGCGGCGGCGCGGCGCGCGGCGGCACCGCAGCGTTAGGGTTAAGAGCACGGCGCGGCGGCGCGGCGGCGGTTTCGGCCAGCCGGTTGCGAGGGGCCTCGTCGATCGCTTCGTCGACCCCCATCGCCACGTACCAGCGGAGCAGCGCCGCCATGTCCCGCGCATCGGTCATCGCTCGATCCTAAATCGCGCGCGGGAGGCGCGAAAGCCTGCCGGGCCTTTCGATAGCGGCGGCTTTTTCTATAGTGGCGTTCGTGCGAGGGGCGGGAGCCATGGAACGCGAGCAAATGCGATACGACGTGGTGATCGTCGGCGCCGGCCCCTCCGGCCTCGCCGCGGCCATCCGCTTGAAGCAGCTCGCTGCCGTTTCCGCCAAGGAGGTCTCGGTCTGCGTCATCGAGAAAGGCTCGGAGGTCGGCGCACATATATTGTCGGGCGCGGTGTTGGAGCCGCGTGCGCTCGACGAGCTTTTCCCCGATTGGCGGGAGCGCGGCGCGCCGCTCGAGACGCCAGCGCGCGAGGATCGCTTCCTGCTCTTGACGCGCCGCCATGCGCTGCGCCTGCCGACGCCGCCGCAAATGGACAATCGCGGCAATTACATCATCAGCCTCGGCAATCTCTGCCGTTGGCTCGCCAAGGAGGCCGAGGCGCTGGGCGTCGAAATCTATCCGGGCTTTGCCGGCGCCGAGGTGCTGTTCGACGAGGGAGGCCGCGTCGCCGGCGTTGCGACCGGCGCCCAGGGCATCGGCAAGGATGGCGAGCCCACGGCGAACTTCCAGCCCGGCGTCGAGCTCCTTGCCCAGGAGACGCTGTTCGCCGAGGGCTGCCGCGGGTCCCTCACGAAAATCCTCGAGCAGCGCTTCGATTTGCGCCGCGACAGCGGGCCGCAGACTTATGGCATCGGCCTCAAAGAGCTGTGGGAGGTCGAGCCGGCCCAGCACCATCCCGGCCGCGTCGTCCATACGGTCGGTTGGCCGCTCGATGGCTTAACCTATGGCGGCTCGTTCCTTTATCACCTCGAGAATCGCCAGGTCGCGGTCGGCTTCGTCATCGGCCTCGATTATTCGAACCCCTTTCTCAACCCGTTTCAGGAATTCCAGCGCTTCAAGACCCATCCGGCGATCCGCCCGGTCTTCGAGGGCGGACGGCGCATCGCCTATGGCGCGCGCGCGCTCAACGAAGGCGGCTTTCAGGCCATTCCCGCGCTGTCCTTCCCGGGCGGGCTCGTCATCGGCTGCGCCGCCGGGTTTCTCAACGTCGCCAAGATCAAGGGCAATCACACGGCGATGAAATCCGGCATGGTGGCGGCGGAGACGGTTTACCGTCGGCTCGCGGGCGATGCCGGGGCCGATTACCGCGCCGCCCTCGCCGATAGCTGGATTTGGCCGGAGCTCCACGCCGCGCGCAATCTCCGCCCCGGCTTCCGCTGGGGTCTTTGGGCCGGCTTGGCGCATGCTGCGCTCGATACTTATATCCTCCGCGGCAAGGCGCCCTGGACGTTCCGCCATCGGGCGGATCACGAGCATTTGCGGCAAGCGGCGGCGGCGTGGCCGATCGCCTATCCCAAGCCCGATGGACAGGTCAGCTTCGATCTTCTCTCCTCGGTCTTCATCTCCAACACCAACCATGCCGAGGATCAGCCGCCGCATCTCCATCTGCGCGATCCCGAGCGCGCGATTGCGGTGAATTACGCGCTTTATGATTCGCCCGAACAGCGCTATTGCCCAGCCGGGGTCTATGAGATCGTCGCGGAGGGCGCGGGCGCGGCGCCGCGGCTCCAGATCAACGCGCAGAATTGTCTCCACTGCAAAACCTGCGACATCAAGGACCCGACGCAGAACATCGACTGGGTGGTGCCGGAGGGCGGAGGCGGTCCGAACTATCCCAATATGTGACCCAGGACGGGCCGAGGCCTGTATAATCGCTTCGGTTCAGGACGTATGAGATGGAAATAACGCGATGAAGGCTTGGCTTTGCGCCGCACTGCGCGGCGCCGCCATTTCCGCACCTCTTCTGCTGGCAGCTTGCGTTGCAGCCAAGGATCAGCCGCAAGCGAGCGCACCCCCGGCCATGCCGCGAAGCGCGCTCGGCAGTTACCTCGCCGCCCATCACGCGCAGCTCGAGCATGATTATTCCGATGCCGCGCGGTTCCTCGATCGCGCGCTGGCCGCCGACAGCGACAATTACGATCTCATCCGCCGCACCTTCCTACTGCGCCTTTCGGAAGGACGGATCGCCGAAGCGGTGCCGCTCGCCCGCCGCATCGTCGCGATCGACGGCAACAACGGCTTGGCGGCTCTCATCCTGCTCGAGCAGGACGTCAAAGCGGGGCGCTACGACATTGCCGCCAACGAAGCGGCCTCCATGCCGCGCGAGGGCGCGCTGCGCTTCGCGGTGCCGCTGCTCCAGGCCTGGAGCGAGGCCGGACGGGGCCGCCCGGCCCCCGCCCTGCAGGTGCTGCAAACCATGGGCGGCACGCATGGTCTCCAGCCGCTCGCCGATATTCACGCCGCGCTGATCGCGGACTATGCCGATCACGTCGATGAGGCGAACGCCGCCTATCAAAAGCTCATCGGCAGTGCGCAGCCGCCGACCTGGCGCATCGCCGAGCTCGTCGGGAATTTCTACGAGCGCCATGGCCGGGGAGCGGAAGCGCGCAAGCTCTATGAGCGCAGCGGCGGCCAGCAGGGCATCGCCGATATGGCGGCGGAGGCGATCGCGCGGGTCGATCGCGGCACGGTGCCGCCGCGCATCATCGCCTCGCCGGCGGACGGCGCAGCCGAAGGCCTGTTCGATCTCGCGGGGCTGCTCAATCAGCGCGAGACCGCGGATGCGGCGCTCGTTTATGCGCGGCTCGCGCTCGATCTCCAGCCGCGCTTCGCCCTGGCGCAGCTCATGGTCGCCGAGATTCGCGACAGCCAGGGCCAGTCGGCGGATGCGCTCGCGCTCTATCGGTCGGTCGATCCGAAATCGCCCTTCTCCTGGCTGGCGCGGCTGCGCGCGGCCTCGGAGCTCGATGCGCTCGACCGCACCGACGAGGCGGTGGCGCAGCTGAAGGCGATGGCGGCGGAGCGGCCCAACAATTCCGAGCCGCTCAGCGAGCTCGGCGATATTCTGCGTGCGCATAAGCGCTTCGCCGAGGCCGCCGCCGCTTATGACAGCGCGCTGGCGCGCACGCCCAATCCCAAGCCGAGCGATTGGCGCCTTTATTACAGCCGCGGCGTCGCCTTGGAGCGCTCGGGCCAATGGCCCCGTGCCGAAGCCGATTTGAAGCGCGCGCTGGCGCTCCAGCCGGACCAGCCGCTGGTGCTCAACTATCTCGGTTATTCCTGGATCGATCGCGGCGAGAATCTCACTGACGCGCTCGGCATGATCAAGCGCGCGGTGGAACTGCGGCCGCGCGACGGCTACATCGTCGACAGCCTCGGCTGGGCCTATTTCCGGCTCGGCGATTTCCCGCAGGCCACGCATTATCTCGAGCGAGCCATCGAGCTTCTGCCCGAGGATCCGACCATCAACGACCATCTCGGCGATGCCTATTGGCGCGTCAACCGCCAGGCCGAGGCGCGCTTTCAATGGCGCCGCGCGCTGCAGTTCCAGCCCGAGGCCGACGAGGTGAAGGGCATCGAGGCGAAGCTCGATCACGGTCTCGGCGCCACGCCCGAGCGAGTCAGCGGCGGCTGAGACAAGCATGCCGCGCTGGTGGCAGGCGCATGCAAAGCTCAACCTCTATCTTCACGTCCTCGGCCGGCGCGCCGACGGCTATCACCTGCTCGACAGCCTCGTCGCCTTTGCCGATATCGGCGATCGCGTCGCGGTTACGCCCGCATCGAAGCTGAGCCTCGCGATCGAAGGGCCGTTCGCCGCCGCGCTCGCCGGCGATCCGCGCGACAATCTGATGTGGCGCGCGGCCGAGGCGCTGGCGCGCCGCATCGGCCGCGATCCCGGCGCCGTTTTGCGGCTCGAGAAGAATCTCCCCGTTGCCTCGGGCATCGGCGGCGGATCGAGCGATGCCGCCGCAACTTTGCGCGCGTTGGCGGCGCTCTGGCAGGCGCCGCTCGAGGAGACCGCGCTCGCTGAATTGGGCGCGACGCTCGGCGCCGATGTGCCGGCCTGCCTTGCGGCGCGACCCTGCTGGCTCGGCGGCATCGGCGAAGCGGTCGCGCCCGCGCCGGCTTTGCCGCGCACCGGGCTGGTTCTCGCCAATCCCGGCATCGCGCTGCCGACGCCGGCGGTGTTCAAGGCGCGGCAGGGGGCTTTTTCCGAGGCCGCGCGTTTCAGCACGGCTCCCGCCGATGCCGCGGCGCTCGCGTCGCTGCTCGCCGAGCGGCGCAATGATCTGACCGCCGCCGCGATCGGCGAAGCGCCGGCGATTGCCGAGGTGCTCGAGCGGCTGGCGGCGCTTCCCGGCGCGCTGCTCGCGCGGATGAGCGGCAGCGGCGCCACCTGCTTTGCTTTGTTTGCGACGGAGAATGCGGCCGCGGCCGCGGCCGAGCGGCTGCGCGCCGCGGCGCCGCGCTGGTGGATCGCGGCGGGGCGTCTCGCCTAACGGGTCTGGGTGCTCGAGGCGCCGATCGGCGCGATGGCGGCTTCGGTGCTCGCCTGGATCGAGGCTTGGACCTGCGCCGCGCGGGCTTGCGCGTCGCGCAACAGTGCCGGCGAAAGGGTGCTGGCCAGCCGGTCACGGCGTTGCGCGGCGCCGGTATCGCCGCGCGAGGCAGCGGCCGAATACCACGCATAGGCTTCGACCGGCGACGCCGCCAGGCCTTCGCCGCGCTCGTAGAGCAGCCCCAAATTGAACTGCGCGTTGACGACGCCCGCCTCGCCCGCCTTGCGGAACCATTGCGCGGCTTCCGCCATGTTCTGCTTGACGCCGACGCCATTCGAAGCGGCAACGCCGAGATTGAAGGCGGCGCTGGAGCTGCCCTGCGCCGCGGCCTTGCGGTACCACAAGACCGCCTGAGCCGGATCGCGCTCGACGCCAAGCCCTTCGGCATACATCACGGCGATGTTGTACTCCGCCTCGGTGACGCCATCCTCGGCGGCCGTCTTGAAGAGCGTCGCGGCGCGTTCGTAATCCTGCGTCACGCCTTCGCCGAGCGCATAGAGGACGCCAAGCCGGTAGGTCGCGACGGCATCGCCATTATCGGCGCGCGATTGCAGCCAGGGCGCGAGTTGCTTGGGATCGCTCGGTGCGCTGCTCTCGCTCTTGCCAGGCTTGGGCGCGGGCTTCGGCAGCGACGCCGCGGCCGCTTGCTGCGTCGGCCTCGCCACGACGGATTTGCGCTCGGCGACGGGCGGCTTCTCGCTCGGCGCGCTCGTCGCGGCGGCGCGCGGCGGGCTCGCCGGTTGCGGCGGCGCCGCGCTTGCCGTCTCGGCGGGCGATCCGGGGGCGGGGCTCGGCGCCGGGATTGACTGTGCCGCGGCCTCGGCCG